>Ga0187874_10001419_pt1 | contig 21874 bp, 23 predicted proteins | sample June2016WEW_16_1_3_FD_132993 | JGI IMG/M metagenome (GOLD analysis project Ga0187874, IMG submission 132993) | Peatland microbial communities from SPRUCE experiment site at the Marcell Experimental Forest, Minnesota, USA - June2016WEW_16_150 | ecosystem: Environmental > Terrestrial > Soil >... | reverse complement strand
CTGTTTTGAGAAAGCTCCACTATATCAAGTACTTACAGAACCGGTATGCGAGGTTATTCAGGTTGACTCGCGTAACCAATTGAATCTATTTAACGTTTAATGGGACAGTAGTGGGACGCCACCTTATTTCGCCTGTTCGCTGTCGTTTTAGTCGTTACTGATCCAGCGAAATAGGGTGGCGTCCCCAATTTCATTTTACACGCTGACACAAATTTTTCCGAAATGTCCGCCGGCTTCCATAAGCCGCAGAGCTTCCGGCATCTGATCAAATCCGAAGGTCCGATCGATCGCAGGATGAAGCTGATGCAGCGCTATGGCGGCATTCATGGCCGAGAACATTTCGCGGGAGCCGACGAAAATCCCTTGAACGCGAATCGCATTCATCAATACCGGCAAAATATTGGTATCGGAACCCTGGGCCAGCACGCCAATCAGGCTTATGGTTCCCCCTCGCCTGACAGCGGCGACGGACTGATTGAATGTGCCGGTTCCTCCAACCTCCACAACCAGATCCACTCCTCGTCCGCCGCAGAGCTGCCGGACGTGCCTGCCCCAATCGGCATGCTGTCTATAATTGATCGTATGGCTCGCTCCCAGTTTCCTGGCTTTTTCCAGCTTTTCATCGCTGCCTGACGTGATAATGACCCGGGCGCCGCTGATTAGAGCAAATTGCAGGGCAAAAATGGAGACGCCCCCGGTTCCCAGTGTGAGGATCGTATCGCCTGCTTTGATGTTTCCCTTGGATACGAGAGCATTCCAGGCGGTCAAGGCTGCGCACGGCAGCGTGGCAGCTTCCTGGTAAGTCAGATGGTCCGGTATTGCAATAACGCCGTCCTGGTGAAGCGCCACATATTCGGCCAGCACACCGTCCCGCCCAGCCCCCAGAGCTGTTCTGGCTTGTTCATCGGTCCCTTCGCCGGAAACCCACCTTTCGAAGAACGTGTTGGCGACCCGGTCTCCTGTTTTGAATCCTTCCACTTCGGACCCGACGGCGACGATTTCTCCGGACCCATCCGATAACGGAATTTGAGGCAGTTTCAATCTCGGATTGTATCTTCCGGTCACGGTCATCAGGTCGCGGAAATTCAACGACCACGCATGCATTTTGACCAGTACTTGACTAGGGGCGGGCTTCGGGATCAGACGATCCACTATGGCAAGCCCATCAAATCCGAATTTCTTGATCTCATATGCTTTCATGCTGATCCTCTTTCTTCAGGCGCCCTGAACGGGGGACACAGAGAGCTTAACTATAATTCTAAAATGAATTCAGCTAAAAATGATTTAAAAACGCCACAGATTCCACAGATTCCACGGATTCCACCGATTTCTTAAAAAATCTCATCCATGAAATCCGTGGAATCTGTGGCGTTTTTGTTTTTCTTTCATCTACTTGCCTGCGCTTTGGCCTTGCGCCCGGCCTCTGAATGACTTATAAAAATCACTCCCATTGTGTGATCCAGGGTTATCTATTGACGGTGTCCCGTCAACCATTCACCAATCCTGAACAGTGACCGGGAAACGGGAAGACGGGGAACGAAAGGGAGGAAGAGCATTATGGCGCTTATCGACTTTGGAGGAATCAAGGAAGAAGTCGTCACTCGAAAAGAATTTCCCATGACCAAGGCACGAAAGGTGCTGAAGGGAGAAACGATCGCGGTGATCGGTTACGGCGTCCAGGGGCCTGCACAGGCTCTGAACATGAAAGACAATGGCTTTAAGGTTATCATCGGCCAGTCGAAGCAATATCCGAAAGATTGGGACCGGGCCAGAATGGACGGATGGGTCCCCGGGAAAGACCTGTTCCCGATAGAAGAAGCTTGCGAACGGGGCACGGTGATTGAAATGCTGGTTTCCGATGCGGCACAGAGAGCGATCTGGCCTGTGGTCCGAGAACGCCTGGAACCCGGCAATGCATTGTACTTTTCTCATGGATTCTCGATCGTTTATAGGGACCAGACAAAGGTCATTCCCCCGAAGGACGTAGACGTTGTGATGGTGGCTCCCAAAGGATCCGGCACTTCGCTGCGACGGAATTTCCTCTCGGGTGCGGGAATTAATGCGAGTTTTGCAGTCGAACAGGATGCAACCGGGCACGCCCGCGAAAGGTGCCTTGCGCTTGGGATTGCAATCGGTTCGGGGTACCTGTTCCCCACAACCTTCCGCAATGAGGTATTCAGTGATTTGACCGGAGAACGGGGCGTTCTCATGGGAGCGATCGCGGGAGTTATGGAAGCCCAATATGATGTGCTGCGCCGGAAAGGCCACAGCCCAAGCGAGGCATTTAACGAGACGGTCGAGGAGTTTACCGAGAGCCTGATCCGGCTTGTCGCAGAAAACGGCATGGATTGGATGTACGCCAACTGCTCGGCGACAGCGCAACGTGGCGCCCTCGATTGGAAGCCCAAGTTCAAGAAGGCCGTGATGCCGCTGTTCGACGAGCTGTACAAGAGGGTTGCCTCGGGCGCCGAAACCGCACGGGTGCTGCGCACCTGCGGCCGGCCGGACTACAAGGAACAGTTGACCAAAGAACTCAACGTGATGGCCAACTCGGAAATGTGGCGGGCGGGAAAAGCAACGCGCGCGCTGCGTCCCAAGGAGGCGGCCAAAAAGTTCTCCTCAGCTCCCAAAGGAGTTGCCGGCAGAACCGCGAATTAAACGGAAAAACGGTGACAGCCACCTGTGTCCCAAAGGGGACACAGGTGGCTGTCACCGTTTTTCCCTGGTTGACGATCGACGATGGAGGCATAAGAATTATCAGATCGGAGGGGAAATCAAATGAAAACTGGCGCCAGAAATAGTTTCACCGGCAAAGTAACCTCAATCAAGAGCGATGAAATAATGTCGCTTGTGAAATTTGAAGTGACCGATCCTCACGGGATGGCTTCTGTTTTGACGACGGAGTCGGTAAAGGATATGGGTTTGAAAGTAGGTGACAAGGTCACACTTGTCGTCAAGGCAATCCATGTCCTGCCCATAAAGGAATAGAGATCCGGTTTAGTGATGATCAGCTCGGCAGAACTGAAGGCAAGTAGTTCCTCCACGGTTGTCCTGATTAACAACGACGGCATGGGATCGGCCGATGAGCCTCTGTGCGGCACAAGCTCCTGCGGTTTTATCTGACGATGCTCCAGGAAAACGGGTTTTATCCCGGAGCAATCTGTTTTTACGCCGGGGGAGTCAAAATGGTTGTCCATGGCTCCCCCGTGCTTGATTTGCTGCACGCACTCGATGCAAAGGGCGTGCGCCTCATCATTTGCAGTACATGTCTTCAGTATTTTGGGCTCAACGACAAAGTCGCGGTAGGGATCGTCGGGGGCATGAACGACATCGTGCTGGCGCAGTGGATGGCAGGCAAAGTAATCACGTTATAGATTCAGGATTCGAAATTCGAGATTCGAGATTAAAAACCGAATGCGGAATTTCGAATCTCGAATCTCGAATCTCGAATGAAAAAAGAACTGTACCAGGCGCCATGGAATTTTTTAGGGCTGCCGGAAGAAATCTCGGCTCCGGCGCGCTCGCAGGGTTGGCTTCTGCCGATCCCCTATGAATCAACCACCTCGTATGGCGCCGGCACGCGGGAAGGTCCGGCAGCGATTCTTGCGGCCTCGCGCCAGGTTGAACTATACGACCGGGAGTTTGATGGCGAACCTGCCCTGGAGCATGGAATCCACACGATTCTTCCGCTGAATCTGGTGCACCGCTCGCCGGAAGCTATGATCCAATCTGTTGATGATGCGGTTGCGGATCTCCTTTCAGGAACACAGCGGCCGAAAGTGTTGGGCGTGCTGGGCGGGGAACACTCGATTTCGGCCGGAGTGGTCCGGGGGTTGGCTCGGGTTGTGAATCCTGATTCCCTGGTAGTGGTGCATGTGGATGCGCATTCCGATATGCGGGAGGAATATGAAGAAACTCCCTACAGCCATGCATGCGCAGCCAAACGGATCCAGGAAATCTGCCCGATATTTCAGATAGGGATTCGCAATCTTTCCAGTGAAGAAGCTGCATTCCTGCGCGGCTGCAAGCGCGTGAGAACAACATTTTCGGAAGAAGCAACCGATCCCGGAGGACGATTCCTGCAGGATTTGGCTCAGTTTGTGAAGAAGAAGCAGGTATTTCTCACGATTGACCTGGATGGACTGGATCCTTCCATAATGCCGTCCGTGGGGACTCCGGAACCTGGAGGAATTTCCTGGGAGCGGACGCTCGAAATTGCCAGGACGGTTTGCGCGAATGCGGCGCGGGTTCCGGTATTTGACGTCGTGGAGCTGGCTCCAATCCCGGGATTTCGCGCACCCGATTTTCTGGCGGCCAAGCTCGTTTACAAGCTCTTCTCTTATGCTCTGGCAAAGAATGGGAAGACAACGGTCAAAAGGAGACAACGGAATGGGTGATGTAAAACTGCCCAAAAAATTCGTCAGCAAGTATCCGCATAAATTTTCCAAAGGGAAGCAGCAATTCCTGAGGGGGAAACGCATTCTCCCAAAGCCGATCACCGGCAAGGAATCGTTGCCGGAGCTGGTCGACAACACATTCCTGGCTTACAACGCGGCCCGGCTGCAGGAGGCGTGCCGCTTGTTCACCGAGAGAATGCTGCAGACGAACGTCACGGTCGCGATGAGCTTGTCCGGCGCTATGACGCCGGCCGGTCTCGGCTCCGCAGTCATCATTCCTCTGATTAATGCGGGCTTTATCGATTGGATCGTTTCGACCGGGGCAAATCTCTATCACGACATGCACCACGCGATGAACATGCCGCTCTATCGTGGTTCCCCATTTTCTTCCGATCCGGAGCTTCGGAAACTGGGCGTTGTGCGCATTTACGATATCCTGCTGGACTATAACGATGTATTGATGGCCACCGATCACGTGCTGCGTCAGGTCCTTATGCAGCCGGAATTCCAGCATGAAATGGGCACGGCCGAACTTCATTATCTGCTGGGCAAATATTGCGCCGAGTTTGAGAAGCAGACCGGACGCCGGAACAGTTCCGTGCTGGCTGCTGCGTATCGCGCCGGCGTTCCCTGTTACTGCCCATCCCCCGGCGATTCGACCATCGGGATGAACGTCGCAGGGCTGGAGCTTCGGAAGAATGCTCTTCGTATCAATCCTTCCCGGGACGTAAATGAAACGACAGGCATCGTTCTGGCTGCCAAGCGTGCAGGCCACAAGACGGGCACGCTCCTGATCGGCGGCGGGTCCCCTAAAAATTTCACGCTTCAAACCGAACCGCAGATCCAGGAAGTGCTGCGCGTCAAGGAAGAGGGGCACGACTATTTCATCCAGTTTACTGATGCCCGGCCCGATACGGGAGGGCTTTCCGGCGCCACTCCCCACGAGGCCGTAACATGGGGTAAGGTTGATCCATTGCAGCTGCCGGATGCGATCGTCTGCTACGCGGATAGTACGATTGCTTTCCCGATCCTGGCACACTATGCGTTGTCGCGTCACAGGCCGCGAAAGCTGAAACGACTGTATGACAAGCTGCCGGAAATAATGGAACTGGTCACCAGGGAATATTGGAAAAACAATAGGACGCTCTAATTACGAGTTACGAATTACGAATGACGAATTTGAAACCTCATTCGTAATTCGTAATTCGTCATTCGTAATTATCATGGTTAAAACGGCCCTCCTCAAAGATCTGGCGCAAAAACACGGCACTCCGTTGTTCATCGTCGACCACGATGAGATTCGCAGGAACTATGACGAGTTCAGACGCTATCTGCCGCGAGTCCAGCCCTACTATGCCGTGAAGGCCAACCCGGATCCTGCCATCATTCGCACTCTTTATGCCATCGGGGGGAGCTTTGATGTAGCCTCGATAGCCGAATTCAAACTGGTTTACGACAACATCCGGAATTTGCCCGCCGATGTCCGCCAGAATTTCATCTGGGATAAAGTCGTTTATTCGAACCCGATCAAAGACCGGCATACGCTGGAGGAACTGGACCCGTACAAGCCGCTGGTTGCTTTCGATAACAAAGAAGAAATAAAAAAAATTCGAAAACACGCGCCTCACGCCGGCCTGGCATTGCGCATCCGCGTCCCGAATACCGGGTCCATGGTCGAACTCTCCAGCAAGTTCGGCGCATCCCCGGCGGAAGCGGTTGACCTCATCGCCGCCGCGTTCGACGCCGGTCTGGTTGTGGAAGGGTTAGGGTTCCACGTGGGGAGCCAGTGCACCAATTTCGAAAACTATGTCCAGGCGCTATCGACGTCGGCTTCCATCATCGAGGAAGCGCAGTCGCGCGGATATTCCATGAAGCTGCTCGATATCGGAGGCGGATTCCCGGTCCGTTACGACCGTCACGTGAGGCCTTTCCGGGAATTGGCGAGAATTCTGAACGCCGAATTAAATCGAATGTTTCCCAAGAGCATGGAGATTCTGTCTGAGCCGGGCAGGTTTATGGTGGGGACCGCGGCGGCTCTGGTAGCGGAAGTGATCGGCAAGTCCGAGCGCGATGGGAAGCGCTGCTATTACATTAACGACGGCATCTATCACACATTTTCGGGCATATTGTTCGATCACTGCCAATATCCTGTGAAGGCGTTCAAGAAAGGGCCAAAGCGCATTTCGGCCGTGTTCGGGCCAACCTGTGATGCGCTGGATACGATTTCGCAGGCGGAAGCGCTCCCGGAACTCAAGCTGGGCGACCTGGTTTACAGCGAGAACATCGGCGCTTACAGCAACGCATCTTCGACCTATTTCAACGGATTCCCTCCAGCCCAGGTCATCCATATCCATCAATAGGAAGAATTCAGGAGTCAGGAGTCAGAATTCAGAATGCATGCAATCTCGGGAGGAATTCTGACTCCTGAATTCTGAATTGTCGCTTGAGATTTCCTAAGGCCTTCGATTCCCTGTAAAATAGCTGTCATGAGTATACTGTCATCAATTGCAGGAGCTCATCTGCATTCCCCGAATGTAGGTGGGATAAGCATGTGAAACTGTTTACGCGTTCAACGCTTAAACCCATTAACCCGTAAACGCGTGAACGCTTTATCCGTTCTTCTTTTCAAATTGCTTCATGAAGGACACAAGGGCATCGACCGCCTCGGGAGTAATGGCATTGTAAATGCTGGCTCGGATCCCGCCCACTGACCTGTGCCCCTTCAGTCCGACAAATCCTTCCTTTTTTGCTTGGGATACAAACTGCTCTTCCAGTGCCTCGCTTGCCAGGCGCCAAACCACATTCATGATGGAGCGGCTTTCTTTTTCCACCGGAGAGCGCCAGAAATCGCTGGAATCAATCGCGTTGTAAAGGGCAGCCGCTTTTCTCTCATTAATCTTCTGCATCGACGAGATCCCTCCCATCGACTCCAGCCATTCACAGATGAGCTTTATCATGTAAACACCCCAGGTATTCGGCGTGTTGTAGAGGCTGGATTCGCTTGCGTGAGTCGAATAGCGAAGAACAACGGGCACATTTTCCGGCGCCCGTTCGGCGAGTTCCTTGCGCATGATTACGATCGCGAGTCCGGAAGGGCCCAGGTTCTTTTGCGTGCCGGCATAAATGACTCCAAATTGTTTCACGTCAATGACCCGCGACATGATCTCGCTGGACATGTCTGCAACGAGCGTTGTACTCGTTTTCGGGAACTCCCTCCACTGGATTCCGCCGATGGTTTCGTTTGAGCAGAGGTGAACGTACTCGGCATCGGGCTTGAGATTCAATTCGCTGAATTTTGGAATGCGGCTATAGTTTTCCCCTTTCCCGCTCCACGCTACGTTTGTGGGACCGGCGACTTTCGCCTCCTTGACTGCTTTCGATGCCCAGGACCCGGTATCCACGTAATCCGCACTCTTGCCTGGGCGCCGCAAGTTCATCGGAATCATCGCGAACTGAAGACTTGCTCCCCCTTGCAGGAACAGAACAACATATTCTTCAGGTACTCCCATCAGATGCCGGATTCCCGCTTCCGCGCCCTCGATGATTTGCTGAAATTCCTTGGAGCGGTGGGACATTTCCATTACGGACATACCGGATCCTGCCAGTTCCAGCAATTCCGATTGCGCTTTCTCGAGCACAGCCTGAGGCATTGCGGCCGGTCCGGCATTGAAATTATGAATACGTGACATAGAACAACTCCTGTTCGAAAAATTGGGTTTCGCTATATTACCCTAATAGTAGTAATTCTTCGAGACTTTGAGTCTTGGAGTTTAACTCTAAGACTCTAAGACTCGAAGACTCAAAGTCTCGAAGCTTCCTGTGCTAGAATCGTGTCACACTGGAGGAACCCCAATGGAGGATTTCGTATGGCTAAAGATTCGGGAATAAGCCGCAGAGGTTTCCTGAGCTCCGTAAGCGCAGGCGCCGTGGTGGCTGTTTCGCTCAAAGAGCTTCCGGTTGCGGCAGCGCAGGAAATTGAAGCAACCGGAAAAACCGTCACGATCGATTTGCTCGTAAACGGTTCGAAGAGAAAAGTACTGGTGGAACCTCGCTGGTCACTGGTTTATGTGTTGCGTGAGGTTCTCGGTCTCACGGGAACCAAAATCGGCTGCGAGCGAGGTGAATGCGGCGCCTGCACGGTGCTGATCGACGGGAAGCCGCGCTACTCCTGCATGACTCTTGCCGTCGAAGCCGAAGGTCATGAAATCGCGACCATCGAGGGATTGATGGAAGGGGATAAGCTCGGTCCCGTGCAGCAGGCATTTGCAGACGAAGATGCTTTTCAGTGCGGATTCTGCACCCCCGGACAAATCATGGCGGTGGAAGGCCTGTTGCGCAGCAATCCGAATCCGACCATCGACCAGATCCGGACCGGCGTCAGTGGAAACCTCTGCCGCTGCGGCGCATACAAGAATATCTTCAACGCGGCCGCGAAAGCATCCGAGTTGCGCAGACAGAAGGGAGGTGCGTGATGACAGCATTCTACGACAGGCCTGAAGAGTCGCTCCGCGACAGTTTCGAACCCCCGGCTCCCGCAGACGACAAAATGCCGTCCTGGAACGAAACTAAAATCGTGGGCAAAAAACTTCCGCGCGTCGATGCTTTTGAACGAGTGTCCGGCAAAGCTGAATACACCTATGATGTCATTCTGCCCGGCATGGTTTACGGCGCAACCCTGCGATGTCCTCATGCACATGCCCTCGTGAAAAATGTCGATACAAGTGCGGCTGAGAAAATGCCGGGTGTCGTGGCTGTGATTACGGGGAAGTCGCCAGGCGCCGACATGGGCTGGTACAGCGTCGGGTATGGCCCGGGCCCGCAGCAGAGCAAGCTTTTCGACCCGCATTGCCGGTACCAGGGAGATGAGGTCGCCGCGGTCGCTGCACAAACGCCATACCAGGCATGGGATGCGGTCAAAGCCATCAAAGTCGAGTACGAAGTGCTTCCGTTCGTGATCGATGAAGAATCGGCGCTGAAACCGGACGCTCCCAAACTGTTCGATGGAGGGAATTCCACCGGCAAACCCACGCCGCAAAAGAGAGGCGATGTGGACAAGGGATTCGCCGAGGCGGATGTTGTCCTTGAAGAGACCTTCACCACAAGCGTGCAGCTCCACGTGCCGATTGAGACGCATGGTTCCGTTGTGAAGTGGGAAGGCGACAAGATCACCATCTGGGATTCCACCCAGGGGGTGTATGACGCCTGCATGATCCCGTTTGGACAAACGATGAAGCTCCCCTCCAACAATGTCCGGGTGATCTGCAAATATGTGGGGGGCGCCTTCGGGGCAAAGCTGGAACTCGGCAAGTACACGGTGATGGCAGCGCTGTTGGCTCGAAAGGCCGCACGTCCCGTGAAGATGATGCTGACCAGGGAAGAAACGATGCTGGCCATGGGTAATCGCCCCAACGCAAAGATGACGCTAAAAGCGGGAGTTAAGAAGGACGGGACCCTGACAGCCCTGCAATTTACGAACTTCTACACTCCCGGCGCTTATTCCTCCGGGGTTTTCGTGAGCTTCCTTGTGCAGGAACTCTATAAGTGCCCCAATGTCATGACGACCGAGAGCGGCGCATACACCAATGTCGGACGCGGACGAGCTTTCCGCGCTCCGGGATTCCCTACAGCCGCCTGGAGCCTCGAGCAGATGATGGATATGCTCGCCGAAAAGATCGGGATGGATCCGCTCGAGCTCCGGCTCAAGAACTTCACCGATGTCAGCCAGTCGAGAAGAATGCCTTACTGCAGCGCAGGACTGAAGGACTGCATGATCGAAGGTTCGAAGAAATTCGGCTGGAAAGAAGCGAGGGCAGGCAAAAAGAGCGGCAGTCATATCAAACGCGGGTTCGGCATGGCTGCCGGATTGTGGATGATGGGCTCGGGAGGACCTCCCTATACAGCCGAAATCCGTATGTTTCAGGATGGCGGCGTCACCATAAAGACAGGAGCCATGGACCTGGGCACAGGGACCAAGACGGGTGCCTGCATGGTGGCCGCCGAAGAGCTTGGGATTCCTTTGGAAAACATCCGGATTATTAACGCGGATACGGCTATTACGCCGTACGCTTCCAGCAGTGGCGGCAGCATGACGCTTGCGAGCCTGGTGCCGGCGGTGCGCCGCGGAGCCTGGCTCGTCAAACGCCAGATCTTCGATTGGGCAGCCGAAGCTCTGGGTGTTCAGGCTGACGATCTCGAGTTCAAGAACAACTCGGTAGTGAGCCGCAGCCTTCCCGACAAAAAGAAGACGCTCGCGGAACTGTTCCGAACGAAGGGTGTCATGGATGTGATCGCAATCGGCAACAGGGAACCGAATCCCGCAAACAAAGCCGTGATGCCCTTCGGGGCTCATTTCGCGGAAGTTGAAGTCAATACCAGGACCGGCGAAGTGAAAGTGGTTCGGCTTGTTGCCGCGAACGACAGCGGTCGTGTGGTTAACAAAAAAACGTTCGAGAACACGGTTTACGGCGGCATGACCCAAACCCTTGGCTATGCTCTCACGGAAAAGCGAGTCGTGGACCGGCAGACCGGAAGGATGTGCAACGCCAATCTGCACGACTACAAGGCTCCCAGCGCCATGGATGTGCCGGTTGATCACGAAGTCGTGCCTATCGATCTCAAGGACAACGAATGTAATAACGTCGGCTGCAAAGGATTAGGCGAGCCGGCGCATGTGCCTACGGCAGCGGCCATTGCAAACGCGATCTACGATGCAATCGGCGTGCGTCCGACAAACGGCCCGGTCGACAACCGGATGATCCTGGAACTGCTCAGCAAAAAGAAAAGAGGATGAGCCATGATGAAAAACTTTGCTTACTTGAAGGCAGGCTCGCTTGGGGAAGCAATCCAAGCGCTGAGCACCAAGGGCGCCAGGCTACATGCGGGGGGAACGGACCTTCTCGGGTGCCTCCGAGATGAAATTATGCAGGTTGAAAAAGTGGTCAGCATCAGCGCGCTAAAAGAGCTGAAAGGGATCGCCGCCAGGGCCGACGGCGGTTTGAAAATTGGCGCTCTTACCATACTGGCCGATATCGCCGCCAATTCTTCCGTTGCCGAAAAATACCCGGTCCTGGCGCAAGCCGCAGCTTCAGTCGGCACTCCTCAGATTCGTCAGCAGGGAACAATAGGAGGAAACCTCTGCCAGAGGCCGCGCTGCTGGTACTTCCGAAGCGATCTCCGGTGCCTGAAAAAAGGAGGCGATACCTGCTACGGAATGAATGGAGAGAATCAGTATCACGCGATTCTCGGCGGCGGCCCCTGTTTTGCCGTGCACCCGTCGGACGTGGCGGTTGCCCTGGTTGCGCTCCAAGCGCAACTCACGATCACCGGGACTGCGGGCAGTAAGGCGGTGAAAGCCGAGGATTTCTTTATCGGTCCGGGCAAAAGCCTCGAAAGAGAAAATATCCTGGTGCCTGGCGAGATCTTAACCAGTATTCAAATTCCCGCTGTCGGCGGGAAAGCAAAAAGTTCCTACCGAAAAGTCAGGACGCGCGGATCGTGGGATTTTGCCCAAGCCAGCGTCGCAACCGTGTTGCTGTTCGACAATGAAACCATCCGGGCAGCCCGAATTGTGCTCGGAGGAGTCGCACCGCATCCATGGCAAGCCGATGCAGCAGGGAAGCTCCTCACGGGGAAAAAGCTAGACGGTGCTTTGGCTGCGGCAGCCGCAGATGCGGCTGTTTCCGGAGCCAATCCGCTAAGAGACAACGGCTACAAGGTGGAAATGGCGAAGGGCGCCGTTGAAGAATCCATCCGTGCATTCATTTAGGTGGGAAAAACGCCACGGATTCCACGGATTTCACTGATTGCAATTTGTGTAATCGGTGGTGTCTTTGTTAAGCGCTGATTTGCAAAAACTAATCATTAATTTTTACCTTCAAGGGAAATTAATATGTGAGATACTTATCTGTTTCGGGAGAGGATGGCGTTACGGATCTTCGGGTCTTCCGGTATTCTCCGGAGTTCATTAGCCTCCAGATGCGAACTTCCCGTTGCAAAAGGAATTATGCAGGAGTGAACCAATGGCAATGTTAACTGAGCGTGTCGAATGCAAGGAATTGCTGGACAAGCTGATGCCGGTCGAAGAGGCCGTGAAGTTCGTGCAAGACCGCTGCAAGATCGCGATCAGCGGCTTTACGAAAACTGGCGAACCAAAAATATTTCTGCCGGCGCTTGCGCGGCATTTATCCCAATATGCCCCCAAAACGAAGATTGGATTATTCAGCGGAGCATCACTGTCGGAAGATGTCGAGAATCCGATCGCTTCTTTCGTAGGCAAGCGCGGTCCCTATATGTCATCCAGCGTATCACGCAAGATGATCAACGCCGGCGAGATGGATTTCGCCGATGTTCATCTTTCTTCATTTGCCCGGAATCTCATTTATGGTTTCTATGGAGATATCGATCTGGCTGTCGTGGAAGCCTCGCGGATACGTCCGGACGGAAGCGTAATCCTGTCGTCGTCGGTAGGAATCTCCGCTGAAGCCTTGACCAAGGCGAAGAAAATCATTCTCGAGGTCAATCCGGCAATCCCGGACTTTACCGGATTTCACGATATCGCACTTCCAAGCGTCCATCCGCGGGTAGGCTGGCCGATTCCTATTGTCAATGTCGGGGACCGTGTTGGCACTCCGTATGTAGATATCGATAAAAACAAAGTGGTTGCAATTATCGAGTCGGACAAGCCGGACTATCCCATTGCTTTCAAACCAACTTCGAAGACCGATCGAAAGATTGCGGAGAATGTCATCTATTTTCTTCTGTATTGCCAGAAGACCTTCAACTGGGGGAAACGCCTGCCGCCCATTCAATCCGGGGTGGGAAATGTGGCGAACGCCATAGTAAGCGAGCTCTATAAATCACCCTTTCAGAAGATCCGCTTCTGGACCGAGGTGTTTCAGGACGGCATGATGCGCTATGTCGAAGATGATGAAAAATTCGAAAGTGCGTCGGCGACGGCATTTTCCTTTTCTGAAGAAGGCGGGCAGGAGTTCTTGCGCCATTTTGCGAGGTGCCGCGAAAAAGTGGTCCTCCGCCCCATGTGGCTCTCCAACAATGCTGAACTGATCACGCGCCTTTTCGTCATCGCGATGAATACGCCCATTGAGGTTGACATTTACGGACATGTCAATTCGACACACGTGGATGGTTCCAAGGTGGTGAATGGATTGGGGGGCAGTGGCGACTTTTTCCGGCATGCCTATCTCAGCATCGTCCATACCCCGTCGGTCCGCCGCCTGCGGGATGGCCGGACGGTCAGCTGCGTGATGCCGTATGTCCGGCATATCGATCATACAGAGCACGACATCAACTGTGTCGTGACAGAGCACGGGTACGCATTGAATACGGAAATACGATCCGCCCGACGCCGCGCCGAGGATATTATCTCCAAATGCGCGCATCCTCATTTCCGGCCCGTCCTGCATGACTATCTGCGGTTTGCGGGAAGCGGAGACGAACCTCGCGCCACAAACATGGATATGCTTCAGGGTTGGTGGAAGGAGTACGAGGCGGCCTGCCGGAGCTTCCCGGAATAGCTTTCAGCCGTCAGCCATCAGCCGTCAGCCGTCAGCGAAAAGCTGAATGCTCGTTTATTTATTGGCGAATATTAGTCGATCGCCATTAGATAAACGGAATGCGCGATTTTCACGAACTCAGAGTTTGGGAGAAAGCACACCAATCGGTTCTTGCAGTTTACAGAATCAGTCGCGGTTTTCCACAAAGTGAGATCTACACCTTAACCAGCCAGATTCGCCGTGCAGCTATCAGCGTAACCTCAAATATTGCGGAAGGCTGTGGACGGAATACAAAAACAGAATTTGCCCGTTTCTTGCAAATCGCATTAGGATCTGCATGCGAGGTTCAATACCAGTTGCTCTTGTCTCGTGATCTTGGCTATACAAATGGATTGGAGTTTCAACAATTGGACGGCGAAATATCTGAAGTCAAACGAATGTTGACTGGATTGATCCAGAAGTTGAAGGATCACGATTGAGCTGATGGCTGACGGCTGATAGCTGACAGCTTTATCTGGCGGTGCGGAGATAGTGATTGATGGCACGGGCAGCCTGCCCGGCGCCCTCTTTTTGTGCATCCGTGCAATCCGCAGTTGCAGCGATGTATAATCCCATTTTAAGCCGACATTATGGAAAAGCACAGCATCGAATTGATTGTGCGCGCGTTGAATGATCATCAGGTCAGATATCTGATCGCCGGAGGACTGGCCGTCGTCGCTCATGGATATGTTCGTTTCACAGCTGATATCGATCTTCTGCTGGCTATGGACAGACGCAATCTCGCGGATGCCATTGATGCACTCACCAAACTGAATTATCGCCCGCGCGCCCCCGTTGCCTTCGAGCAGTTTGCCGATTCTGATCGCCGTAAAGAGTGGATGGATCAGAAGGGGATGACTGTTTTCTCACTTTTCTCACCCGATCATCCTGTGACCGAAATCGGCCTGTTTGTCGACCCACCCCTGGTTTTTGAAGAAGCATATTCCAGGGCGGTGCATCTGGAAGTCGCGCTGGGAATCAGTGCAACCTTTTGTTCAATCGACGATTTGATCGATTTGAAATCCAAAGCCGGGCCGCCCACGAGACCTCGACGACATTTCACAGCTTATAAAGATAAGAGACAGCCGCCGATGAACTCATCGAAGATCTCCGAACCCGATCCAATCAATCAGTGGGAAAGCGGTTGGCGCGAGCACGAGCAGTTGCAACTCCAGCGGCTTGCTGGATTGTCCCTGGCCGCCAAGCTCGCCTGGCTGGAGGATGCACACCGAATCGTGCTGCATTTGGAGTCTGTGCGATCTCATCCGGAGAACACTGAGGATTGAATTAGAAACCACCTCCCAATCTGAATTTGAATCCGCGGGAGTCCATGGTTAAATGAACCCCTACGAAAGAAGTTCCCCATTTGGCGATTCAATTCGGCAAAAGTGGAATGTTATTTTCCCCCAATCCGTGCTTTATAAAAAATGAAACTTTCAAGATCTGACCCCATTTCAATTGTAACCAGATACGTTACATGTTACACTTTCCACCGTGGCGATTCTCAAATTCCGACATAAGGGACTGGAACGCTTTTTCACACATGGTACGACTGCGGGAATCAAGGCCAAACACGTTGCGCGGCTTCGTCTTATCTTTGGCCGGCTCAGTGTTGCAGCCGCGCCACGAGATATGGCATTGCCAGGATTGCAGCTTCACGCCTTGAAAGGCGACTGGAAGGACAGTTGGGCTGTCAGCGTGAGCGGGAACTGGCGCGTGACCTTCAAGTTTTCCGGATCTGACGTTAAGGATGTTGATTATGAAGACTGCCACTGAGTCCACCATGAAAATGCACAATCCTCCCCATCCTGGGGAAATCCTGCGAGAGCTTTGCCTTGCCCCGTTGGGCCTAAGCGTGACTGAAGCAGCCCAAGCACTTGGCGTAAGCCGCAAAACACTATCGAGTATCCTGAATGGCCGCTCCGGAATTAGCCCAGAAATGGCAGTCCGATTATCGATTGCCTTCAACACAACATCCGAAAGTTGGTTGCAGCAGCAGCTTCAGTATGACCTTGCCCAAGCCGAATTAAAAAGGCGCTCTCTTCAGGTCAAGAAGCTGGCGGCAGCCTGATTCCTTCTCCACCTAAAGCTTTGCCGTTCAGCGGCAGGCACCGAAGGCGACCGTCCGCTGGAGCGAATAGTTAGAGCGCAGGCTCAGCAATAAACCGAAGGAGCTCGTCCCCAATATCTGTTGTGCGCTTTGCGGCGAGTCCTTGGGCACTCATCGCAGTTTCCACGCTATTCGTATTCAGCAAACCTCGGGAATACAAGTCACGCCAAATCTGGCGATACACGTTGCCATGTCCGCGGAGTGCGGGCATGTTGTGCTCGAGGACGCTATCAAGGCCGCCCATGCTCAAGCCTGGTGGAGGCTTTGGATTCTGAAAAAGCCTCAGTATCTGGATGTGCAAGACCGACATTGATTCAATCCAGTCAAAGAACATGTGCTCTAAGGCTTCGCCAGGTGATTGCCCCGATGCAATGTTAAACACCGCGTTTCGAAGCGCCTCACGCTTCTCCGCTTGATGCGTGCGTAGCGCGATTTGCGATGCGTGCATGACGGCGGAAACGAACTCTTCACGCTGGCCAATTTGCGCAATATCTACGCCGCGATTCTCAAGCTCTTGCAGCTTTTCGCCGATGGAAGCCATCCATTCTTCGCGGCGACGTTCAAGCGGTGGCTGGATAAGCATCTGAAATAGTTCAACTGCCGGCCCACCAACAACGGGGATTGCAGACAAACCGGCTTTGGCAATAGCGTGAACAGTATCGCCTTTGCTTTGGCGTGGCGGTTCAAGTTTTTCGGTAGTCATCAGCTCCAACTCCTGCGCTCTAGCGTTTGAGCTCAGCGGCGGCGCGCTCTTTGCGCCATCCGCTGAAGCGAATAGTTATGTGTCCGTTTAGCCAAAAAAGCAAAAATATTTGTCCTGGTCTACAACTTCCAAAAACTTCTCAATGCTGTTTACTTCGGGAACCGGCTCGTATCGATGCCACTTCAAATCTGCGCGCATCCAGAAAACTTTCCAAATCTTTTGCGTACGCACATAGGTGGTTTTTGCAAAATTATGCTCCAAAACTATTTCCGGCTTGTCCCATCTGGGACGGATTTCAAACAACTCCACGCTGTGACCAGAAATGCGATATCCAAGATCAAGTTTTGATCGAATAGATATTGGAGGCCTGCGTTTCTCCATGAACGCAACCATTGCCTTCTCTATTTTTCTCGTTTCAATTTCAGACAACGCCATAGGTCAACAGACACATAACCCCGCGCTTAAGCCGCGGCGCGTTCGTTCCTTCGATCTTTCGGAAGCAGACATGCGCGCCGTCGGCTGCAAGCGCGTGTTAGACGGCCGATTTCCGGAGCCTCGTGAAATGATCCTCGAAGATGCACAAGACGTCCTCGATTTCACGCGGTTCCAGTTCTCGAAACGCACGAGGGACGCTCGACACCGCCAGAGAATCGGCTCGCCAGTTGAGTCCGAGCTTGCGCGCGCCGGCGCGCGTGCCGGTGTGAAGATACACGCGCTTGGGTGCCAAAGACAGTTTCGCGCCGATTCGAAGGGCTGTGTCATAAATCGTGAGGCATCCGATGCCCGGGATTGAACTGATCGTCTCCCGTACACGCTCGTGAAGTTCATCGAAGTCCCGAGCCCGATTGAGGTTCGCGCGACCAAGCCGCCTGGCTGCGAGTTGAAGCACTTCACGAGGAATTCGACGTTGATGGTTGTAGCGCTTGCCATCCAGTCGCTCTGCCAACCCCGCCCGCCGGACAGCGTCGGCGATGGATTGTGAGGTAAAGCTGTCGAGTTCCTCCTGACTACGTTTCCGGAATCTCGCCCTGTACGCGCGAACGATGGAATCAAGGGATGAGTACCGTTCGTCGAGGCTCGGCGTTTCGCACCCGGCCCGATGTCGCCGTGTTCGTCCGGTTGTTCTTGAACTCATCTCAATATCCGTTCGGCCGTCTAACGTTTGAGCTCAGCGGCGGGCCGCGCAGCGGACCGACCGCTGGAGCGAATAGTTATACAGCCGGGTGAAGATCATCAGCCCCTAAAACGACTGCCGTATATCGTGAAGCCAATTCTTCAATCATCCAATTTAAAGATAAGAACTCACATGCTACTCGTCCAACAAAATTTCTGGATACCTGGAAGAAACCCCTATCTTCCGCGGAGAGCTTCATAAACCAATCTGAATCCTCCATGAATTCGACAGTCAGACCCTTATCTCTAAAGGAGCGCCTTATCACATCCGCGTCAAAAGCCACAACTACAAGAAGTGATCCCTCGAGGAAACGTAGAAATGCTTCAGCGTCGCGAATGGTCAGCGAAAATGGCACAAAATCGATCAGCGTGTATTTCTCAGCATTAACGAACAAACAAATCGGCTCCTTTAGTTCTTTAATATGTTGAATAGGGATTTCCGAATCTTCTCCGTTGTCAACAACGTACAAAACTCCTTTTTCAGGAGAGCCGTAAACACTTCCCTCATTTACAGCTTGGGAGATCAGGCTATTGAATTCATCGACATGCTCTACTAAGTCAATTGTTGTCTCACGTCTGATTAATATGTGATTTTTTATTATGGTGCCCTCTGCGCGGTCGGTGTTCAGATATTCCCTAACATTTCGAAGCCGCTTCTTCTGTCGCTGTGCTCGCCCACCGCCCCGAGAACTCTTTAGTTCGATGATTGCGGGGAAAGAATCTTCCCTAAAAGCGTAAATATCGCCGTGTCTGAGGCAATTAGTTAAATCAGCAAGGAGAACGGGTCCAAACCGTATGCCTCGTCGGAGGACTTTTAGTTCTTGAACAAATCCAGACTTTCCAGAAATAAATCCAGGTCGATTATTTCGCGCAAGCGGCTTAATATCCCATCGATTTATATATAAGAATGCTAACCCATCACCTATGGTTTTTAAGGCGTGAAGTAAGCGTTGGTAACGAAGCGCTAAATCTAAATCTTTAGCTCTTTTAGCATCGCGAATTCGAGCTTCAACATGCTTCATCTTTCTGATTAGCGTCTCCTGTATTTCCAGAAGCAGATCTGTCCGGGAGAAAGGAGCTTCTCTCAACTCATGAAGCTGTGCATGTAATCGTTTAAGGGTTCTGGCGTAGTGTCGGTACATTCATTCTAGCCTGTATAACGCTTGACCTCAGCGGCGGCGCGCAGCGCCGTCCGCTGGAGCGAATAGTTAGACTTCACGCCTCCAGGAACGTAGCATCACGCAGGTCTGCAGGTATTGCCCTGGCGAGTTCGCCCTCAACATCGATCCCATATTTAACCGCAAGATAAGCAATCTGAACTCCTATCATGGCCCGAAGCTTTCCGAGTTCTGTCATATACGAGAAAGGACCGACGCGCCCTCGATGTCGGGCGTTGTCCAAGTACTCGCGACAAACTGCACGCATTGATTTCAAACATGGAGCAGCCTCTGATTTTTCAAGAAGACGCTTTAGAGCGGCTGTGAGTTCGGAGCGAATTGCTATTACTGACTCTGCCACCTCATGGTCGAGTTCGTGGGCGTAATCGTTATAGAGAGCCCGTCTGTCCTCCAAGAAGATGAAGGTCTCGCGAACGATCTCTCGCTCAGACTCTGGTGGATTTCAGGAGAGGCCGAACACCGGGAGCGAAACCCCCGTAATCCTTGTTGCAATCTCTTTAAAACCGATGGTTGATTTGTGCATTCCATAATCCTCCCAAAGTCTAACTATAATTGGACAGGTCTGTATAAATGTGTGGGCACTGCAAGGCCGGACAGCCTAAGTCTCACTTCGTCAGCCGTTCGCCTCTGTTTCGTCCTATTGAAACAATCTGACTTATCATCCTTGCGGATTTCCTGCGTTCGTCGAATCAGACTGCTGTTTCCTGTCGGCCCAATACTGCCACGGTACTGTGACATCAGATGGTCCGCTGGACTCTGCACAGCGGCTGGGCCCCAATTCAGTAGGTGAGTATATATCATGGTCGGGCTCTTCTATGAAGCAACCTTCAAATTCATCAACAACCAGTTGGTGAAAATTAAATTGTATGACTTATAGGCATTTCTATCCTGGAGGGCAAGAGGAAAGCGCGGAAATTAAGCAAGGAAATAGGGAAGCTCAGGGAACAACAAAGCGGATCCGCTTCGAAGATTTTCTTAATCAAACGAGCCCACGTGCTGCGGGCTTCTCTGGAGCAATCCGAATTGTCCGGCACGGGGTGTTTCGCTGCCGGCAAGCCGGCGCTTTCCCCATCCGTGGGAGTCACGGGAATCCGAGCGCGGTTGGAGTAGGAAAAGAGAAAAACGCCACGGATTCCACGGATTATCACAGATTTTAAATCCGTGTTAATTCGTGGAATCCGTGGCGTTTTTGTTTTTATCGGCTGGTGCGGAGATAGTGATTGATGGCACGGGCTGCCTGACGTCCTTCCGCGATTGCCCAGACCACGAGGGATTGGCCGCGGCGCATGTCGCCTGCTGCAAAAATCCCAGGGGCCGATGTCATGTAATTCCCGTCGGCCGAGACATTCCCCCGGGAATCCAGCACAACTCCGAGTTCTTCAAACATCCCGTTCGGCGCCGGACCGGTGAATCCCAACGCAAGCAAAACGAGGTCAACCTCCAACTGGAATTCGGAATCCGGAACCGGCTCGAATTTTGGCGGCGGACCTACACGAACCGCATGAAGCCGGGCAACATTCCCGCGGTCGTCTCCGGAAAAACGCGCCGTCGCCGCGCTCCATTCGCGTATCCCCCCCTCTTCATGGGAGCTTTTATAAAACCGGGGACGCTGACCGGTTTTTGCTGGTATCTCGATCTGGAGGAATCCTCACGCGCCGCTCCCATACAAAACCGGTCAGCGTCCCCGGTTTTCTTCCCGGTTTTCCCCACTGTCTTCATTTCCCAAACCAAGGTCCCCGTCTCAAAGACCATGCTCTCGACGTCAGACTAGATCATTCGGGCGACGGATACCAAGGTCTCGGTCGACGAGACCTTGGTATTTGTGAACGAAAAGATCTTCTCCGTGGCGACGACCATGGTCTTCGTCAACGAAAAGGTCTTTTCCATGCCGGTGACCATGGTCTTCGTCAACGAAAAGATCTTTTCCATGCCGGTGACCATAGTCTTCGTCAACGAAAAGATCTTTTCCGCGGCGGCGACCATGGTCTTTGTCAACGAAAAGATCTTTTCAACGATCGAAAAGATCTTATCGAAGGATGAAAAGATCTTTTCCGTCACGATCACCATGGTCGGAGGCGATCGCCATCAGATTGATTCCTTGCAAGTTAGCGGGACGCCCGATTTTGACAATGGTGTTTGTCGTCGTGAAGATCTTTTCTGTCATGGAAAAGATCTTTTCAACGATAGAAAAGATCTTGTTAATGAGGAAAAAGATCTTTATAGTAATCGAAAAGATCTTTTGGAAGGCTGAGAAGATCTTCTTCGTTTCGGAGACTGTGGTCTTCGGCATTGAGAAGATCTTTCCCGTCGTCGAGACCACGGTCTGCGCGACGGAAAACATCTTTTCCGAGGCGGAGAAGATCTTCGTCACCTCGGACAACATTTTCTTCACGACGAAGAGCATCTTCTCCGTCACTGAGAAAACCGTCCGCGAAGTGCCGGCGGTCTTTTGGCCACAGCAACGGATGAACCCGAATAAACAACCTGCAGGGAGGTCTACTATGTTTCCGCAGATTCGCATTGCGGATGGACTTCAGTCCGCTGAACGACTCATCACCACCGCCGGCGCCATTATCAACGGGCTGACCGGCAACCCCTCTTTTTCTTCGCCGCCGGTGGATCTGAAGACGGTGCAAGCGGCCGTCGACGATCTGAACGCGGCCCTGGCCGCGCAGCCTCATGGAGGAACCGCTGCAACGGCGGAGAAGAAAAACAAACAAGAGGCTCTGATCGGGCTTTTGCGCAGGCTGAGGCACTATGTT
>Ga0187874_10001403_pt1 | contig 22208 bp, 22 predicted proteins | sample June2016WEW_16_1_3_FD_132993 | JGI IMG/M metagenome (GOLD analysis project Ga0187874, IMG submission 132993) | Peatland microbial communities from SPRUCE experiment site at the Marcell Experimental Forest, Minnesota, USA - June2016WEW_16_150 | ecosystem: Environmental > Terrestrial > Soil >... | reverse complement strand
GCTGACGGTGCCACACTCAAAAAAGGGCTATGGCTCCAAACGGGCAGCTCGCGGCAAAATACATTTTGAAAACAACAAGCTTCTTGATGTCGCTGTAAAATATAAAACCACCAAACTGTATCCTAATGCGATGGACGAGGAGGATATTGCGGTCGCGCATTGTGACGACAGCTTCACAGTAACGGGAGAAAAGCTTTCAGATTACAACTTTGAGGAGACGCCGTCTTCACCGCAATTTTTCTTATACTCTTTGGGTTCACCTGAAAACGGCGCAGTTTGGCATGGCGTTGGCGCCTTCGGTTCTACAGGGCTTCTGCACAGTTATTCGTCTGCCCGTCATGCCTGCAGTGAAGGCAAATTAATCAAAAATTTAAGCGCAAAATACGGCGTTAACGTTGAATTGCCTTTGCAGTTTAACCTTGCTCCAGAAGGTATGTGGAGCCACCCAATTCACCGTAACATTGATGCTAGCATCGGAAGCATTGAAGATCTGCCGGATTTGGTGCGTCGGGGAATGAAACTTGAGTATCTTTCGTTTTTTAAGTAGGAGCATTGGCTGCTTTGACGGCGCTGGAACATGCGGTTTTCAGAATTTTGCGTTTGTTCCGAAAACTTCCTTTTGACCCGGTTGGCCTTATGAATCAAAAAGTTGTTTTCGCAGAATATTTCAAGGGGTTCGGAAAAAATGAAGCTGTAAGAGGCATTTTCGGCGAAAAAACCGATGAAGTCCTTAGCCACCTTATTGTGGAGATTAGTTGGATAATGGGCTACATGTACGTGGATGGCAGCGACGGGCACCTAGTCATAAGCAAAGGCTATCTAAACAACGGCGACAAAACCGACATTTACCTGGACCTAATCCATGAACTTTGCCATGTCAAGCAGTTTATGAATGGGAAAGAACTATTTGACCCACGATATGACTACGTTGATAGACCCACCGAGATTGAAGCTTATCGCTACACCGTTAAAGAAGCCAGACGCTTAGGGCTCAGCGACCAAAGAATTTCCTGCTACTTGCGAACGGAGTGGATGAGCAACGAAGACTTTTCACGACTAGCTAAATCGGTTGGCATTCACATCTCCAACGCTTCACGATAAACCCGCATCATTTTTTGGGCGCAAAGATCCCATGTGAAGTTCTCAGAAACAAACTTTCTTCCCTCTGCACCCATTTTTTCGCGCAACCCCCTATCTGACAAGAGCCTCATCACAGCATCCGCGAATTCGTCCGTGTTGCCACGCTTAACCAGCAATCCCGTTTCTCCTTCGCGCACAGCTTCGTTTATTCCGCCAATATTGAAAGAGACAACGGGCTTAGCAGACGCTCCTGCTTCAAGCAGCACTATGCCTTGCCCTTCTTGGATTGATGGCAAAACAAAAACGTCAGCACAATTGTAGGCAGCAACAAGCAGGGCTTCGTTGAGGTTGCCTAGAAACTTGAATGTTCCCGAAAGGTTGGCAGCCTTCAAGTCGCCAAGAATATGGCTCTTTAAAGGTCCTTCCCCGACGATCACGAATCTTGTTTTCTTGAATTCTTTAACAATTTTCTCAGCTGCCTTAACAAGAAAAGGCAGACCTTTCCGGGGAATCAAGCTACCGACGAAAAGCACGCATGGTTCATCGCCTAATCCGAACCGTTGCTTGACAGCTGAAAGGTCGGCAAGCGGCTTAAACTTCTCCGGGTCGACACCATTTGGGGCAATCCGAACCTTTGATGGGTCTGCGTTGTAGAATTGCTTAATCTTTTCAACTGAATAATTGCTTATGGTTACGATAAGCGTCGCGTTTTCCGCCGTTTCCTTTTCAAGCATTGCAAGTCGATGCATGAAATAGTTGGTTGCTCTCCCCCTCAAGGATTGAGAACCGCTCTTGCGCGCCTGGTCGTACTCGTCTGCGAGTACCCCGTGAACAGTGTGGACAAACGGCTTTTTGATGCCTTGCTTTTTTAGGGTTCTTAAAAGTCCGTACCCGCTCGCCGCGTGTGCCTCGTAGACGTCAGCATCTTTGCTGAGGGCTTTTTTGGATACGCTTCGGTTAAAGAACCAATTATCCAAAGGGAAAAGCCTATCAGTTGAATAGCACGGAACAAAACTTGCACCGTTAATGTTGACGGACTCTTTGAAGCCTGCCTTGGTGCCGCTGTAAACGGTAATGTCCGTTTGGTTTGTCAGACGCTTGGTGGTCTCGATTATTCGCCTTTCTACCCCTCCATAAAAGAGGTGTGGCGGCTGAGTGTTTAGGACGGCTAATCGAAACTTCCCCATTCAATACACTTCTCAAAGGCGGTTTTTTGTTTTATATTAGGCTATTGTTAACTTATTTTTGAATATAAGTTCGATTGCTTTTTTGATTATTTCGGAATTGCTTTTAGGTGCTTTGCAGAACTAGAATAGAACAGGTTCATTTGTTGGTTATTTGGCGCTTTATAGTTTAAATAGTCTTTTAACTTATTTTGCGGTACGGGATGAACGCCGTGACGGAAATTGAAGAGACTGAAACTGATTCGACAAGTTTGCCTGCAAACTACTCTCCGCTTGCCTTGGAGAAGGAAATCCGCGAGTTCTGGCTTACTCAGAAAATTCGCGAGAAACTTGAGCTCTTAGAACAAAACGCTAAAGGGTTGCTTGGTTACGTGGAAGGTCCGCCTACGCTGAACGGTATCCCTCACATTGGGCACGCCCGCGGCAGAGTGATGAAGGACGTTCGCTACAGATGGAAAACCATGGAAGGCTATTACATGCCGTTTTGGGCTGGATGGGACTGCCAAGGTTTGCCAGTGGAACTGGAGGTTGAGAAGCTTCTCGGGGTTAGGAACAAGCGTGAATCAATCGAGAAATACGGGATGGAACGGTTCATTGATGAATGCAAGAAAGCTATTATGCGCTATCATGCCATGTGGCTGCAGGCTGACTCAAACCTCGGCGTGTTCATCAACCAAGAGAAAGCTTATTGGACATACAAGGACAGCTACATCGAGCGAGAATGGCAAATCCTAAAGTGTGCTTGGGACCAAAAACTGCTTGAAGAAGGCCACTATGTTGTCGCTTACTGTCCTGGCTGCCAAACCAGTCTCAGCAGCGCCGAAGTCGGATACGAAGGCAGCTACAAAGAAGTGGAAGACCCATCATTGTACTTCAAGTTCAAAGTTGTCGGCAGCAAAAACGAGTTTTTCTTGATATGGACAACCATGCCCTTCACCATAATAACTGACACCATGCTCGCGGTTCAACCATCCGCTGAATACGTTAAAGTCAAGGTGGGTGAAGAAACTTGGATAATGGTTAAGCAAAGGGTTGAACCCGTAATGGCGGAGCTTGAAATCACAAAGTTCCAAATCGCCGATTCGGTTCTCGGCAAAAACTTAGAAGGAACAGCCTATGAGTACCCACTCAAAGACATGATTCCTAAACAAGCGGAAAACGAAACCCTGCATCCATTAGTTCATAAGGTCATTGGCGAGGACTTTGTTGACGTCAACACCGCCACTGGCGTTGTGCATCTTTCGCCTGGTAACGGCGAGGATGATTTTTGGGCGGCACAACGCAGAGGAGTTCCAATCTTCGCGCCTTTCGACGACGAAGTAAAATTCACCAATGACGCAGGGCTATTCACTGGTATTTTCGCTCGTGAAGCAGATTTCCTGGTTGTTGAGGAACTTCGCAATAGAAACGCTTTCGTGAAAGTCACCATGGTGAAGCATGAGTACCCGACGTGCTGGCGTAGTCATCACAAGCTGGTTTGGCTAGCGAGAAAAGAATACTTTCTGCGAACAGACAAGATAAACAGCAAGGTTCTAGAAGCAGCAGAAAAAGTAGATTACTTCTTCGATGAACCCAAAAACCGTTTCTTTGGCTTCCTCAAAGAAGGAAAACCTTGGTGCATTAGCCGCGAACGCATTTGGGGAACACCACTGCCAATCTGGACTTGCGAAAGCTGCGGAGAAAAGCACATAATCGCTAGCAAAAAGGAGCTCCTTGACTGTGCATTAGAAGCAGTTCCAGACGACTTTGAGTTACATAAGCCTTGGGTGGACCGTGTCACATTCAAATGTGAGAAATGCGGCGGAATCATGCGCCGCGAGGATTTCGTGTTGGATACATGGCACAACAGCGGTGCTTCACCTTACGCACGCTTCACCGATGAGGAAGTTGCAAAGTTTGTGCCCTCCGATTTTCTAACTGAAGGTATCGATCAAACCCGAGGCTGGGCGAACAGTCTGCTGCTGGAACATGTCATCTTGACGGGGAAGTCTGAGGCACCGTATAAGTCATTTCTGTTTCAAGGGCTCACGCAGGACGCTAAAGGCAGAAAAATGAGCAAAAGCCTCGGCAACGTCGTTGAAACCAACAAACTTTTGGAGAAGAACTCCGCTGATCTGTGCCGCTTCTATATGATGCGAAAATGCTCTTCGATTGACTTCATGAACTTCGACACGCAGGAACTCAATAGACGCTCGTATCAAGTGCTATCAACGCTGTACCACTTAAGCAGGTTCTTTTTGCAAAACGCAACTTTTGACGAATTCACCCCATCCAAATATACTTTGGAGTGGGCTTCCAAAGTGAATAAACTTCAAGCCGCCGACAGGTGGCTCCTCTCTAAATTGCAGGAGAAAATTGAGGATTACACAGCTAAACTTGGGCGATGCGAATTCAGCAACGCCGTCGCCGTCTTAGATGACTTCGTGATTGAAACTCTCAGCAGGCTTTATGTGCCCATGATTCGCAAAGAGCTTTGGACCGACGAACCTGAAACGTTTGAGCGCCGTCAAACTATCTATGCATTGCTTTATCACACCTTGAAGGCTGTAACCTTGCTGTTCAACCCCGTTACGCCTTACCTAAGCGAGGCACTTTACCAGAAGATTTTCAGGCAGCTTGAACCGGATCTGCCTGAATCGGTCAACATGGCGCCCTGGCCAACACCAAACTTGGAACTCCGAGACAAAACCCTTGAAGAACAATTCGAAATCTTACTTGAGACGGTTTCAATAGGTTACGCTGCAAGGCAAGAGGGCAAACTAAAGCGTAGATGGCCCCTTAGCAAAGCGATAGTAGTAGCCCCAGAAAAAACATTAGGCGCATTACAACATCTGGAATCCTTATTCTTGGAGCTTACAAACGTGAAGGGCGCAGAATACGCGACAAAAGTTCCCGAATACGTTGGAGGCGAAAACTGGGTTTCGTCACAAGTCGACAACGTCATCGTGTTTGTGAGCGGGCAACGAGACGAAAACTTGCTTGGCGAAGGAATAATGCGCGACTTAGCACGACGCGTTCAAGCTCTTCGGAAAGAAATGGGTTTTGTGCCAACTGAAATTTTAGAGTCCGTGCATATCGCCGAGTTAGATGCAGAAAGTATGGGTTTGCTTGAGCCGTTCTTGGAGGAAATGGCTGGGTTGGTACGAGCGAGGAAAGTGTATTTGCATAGCAGCTGCAAAGAAGAAGTTGACGCGGATTGGCATCAATCGGAACTAGACAACAAAAAAATATACCTCAACATACACTAAATAGGCGGCACGGAAAGGAAAGAACATGACAGAAGGGAAAAACAACAACCATTTCTACAAGTGCCCACATTGCGCTTGCGTATTTTTGACCCAAGCCGACTTGCAAAAACACATGAACCGCTTCGGAGACCGCAAAGAAGAGCATGAGTTTTCTTACCGCAAAACGCACGGAAGAATAGAACACGGCTATGGAGAAGAATAATTTTTTCGCTGTGTTTCCAACCGAAAGCTCTAAATGCGCTTCAGCGCTATTTTTTCAAAAACGCAAGTTGGGCCGGTAGATCAGTCTGGTATGATCGCCGCGTTCGCAACGCGGAAGCCGCGGGTTCAAATCCCGCCCGGTCCACCAAATGCGTTTTAACCTATTTTGGAAATAGGATTTGATTAAATAATTAAGCGAGACCCATCGGACCCGCCTCCTTGTCTAGTATGGGTCTCTATGGGAATTTGGCTCCAAATGAGGTTGGAGCTTGGCTTCAGATGTCGAGGACCCATTCCCGTTTTCTTTTAAGGTGATTAGCATAATGCTCTGCTTCAAGAGGGCATGCAACAGGTTTTAGACGGCGGAGAAGGGTATCTTCTCAACGGACGTTTATAAGCACTTGTGTAATGGTTTGTAAGAAGAAGAATTTGTCTGCGTCATTTTTCTGTCAGCTAAGATGGTTTAGAACTCAAAATAAGCCCGGTTAGCGAACGCCAAGACCCGAGGCCTCCCCCCAAAATTACACAAAACTGTGTAATGGCCATGAGTGTTTTCGCTCTACCTGATTACGGTTCAAATCCCGCCCGTTCCACCACAGATTTCTCTTTTCATAAGAGAGAACTCTGGTTAGGAGAAAAATTTGAGTTCATTTGGATTTTTCGAATATCAATGTAGCCTTAACGATTTCAGGTTTGATGTGGAGATAGCTCTACTAGCTCCGTTGCCCATTCAAGAGTGACAAAGTTGTAGTGGTTTACCCTGGACTAACCGAGTGAGAAATCAGGTATATCTTATAACGGATCGAGCACAAGAGTTGGTTTGGTTGTGAAGAGAAGGGAGAGTATGAGAAGCCAAACCACTCTTTTCTATAACATTGTTCTATAATCTCTTTCCGTGGGTGTTTTTTAGTTGATGATGCCTACTAAAGAAATGGGAGATTTTGAAGGGGAGCTCTCTAGTAATAAGACGATGAATTTGAGGAATTGAAATTTGAAAGCAAGAAATACGTACACTTTGGCTGGAAAACGTAAGCTAGGGTTTGAAGCAACCTTGATGCCTAAAGAAACGTTAAGGAAGAAGCTGGTGGGAGCTAAGTTTGGTGTGGCTCCAAATTTAAGTGTTCTTCAACGTTTTCGGATTCAACTTTTTGGCGGTGCATTTCTACGTTGGGTTAAGCCCGCAGGCTATTCCGGTGCTGTACCCGTTTACCTAGTAAAGTGTAGTCATCATGGCTTGTACACAGATACTCCACATGGGTATAGCAAGTATTTTCAATGCCCTGATTGTTTGGCTGAAGCCAAAGAAGAAGCTGATAAACACAAATTTCCCTGAAAACAAAAAGCAGCTTACCACTAAAGAAATGGAAGATGAGGGGAAGCTCTTGAGTAATAAAAACGATGAAATTGAGGAATTGACACAAGCACTTGACCTCTTAAACGATGAAATCAATACCCTCGTTGAGCTGCTAGAAAGACGAGGGATTTTAACAAATCAACGTTCGCTAATGATTAGTTGTTCCAATGCTGACGGATGATGCAAAATGAACGCCAACGATAGCCACGGTCGATTCGAAGTATCTGTTAACCTTTTTGTTGATCCGACCCAGAAGGCGCAGGTTATATATGCCCTCGAAAAGGTTGAAAACATCGAGGAAATTTATGATGTAAAAGGGGAATTTGATATCGTTTCTATAGTTTCGGCCTCGAGCATGGAAGAATTCCACGATGTCTTGAAGAAAAAAATCATGAAAATCAGGGGCGTCCAAAGCATCATAACCTCAGTCGTACTCAAAACATATAAACAGCCCAAATCCACCTTGGGCAATATTCATACCCGGTAACCAAGGTCTTAGCGCGCGTTTTAAATTTAGGCCATAAGTTCCAATGGAAAATGGGGCGTTTCCACTATTTAATTTAAAAGAAATCGCTAACGATATAATAAAATTTGTAGTCCTAAGTTCCAAAGTGCGCATTTACACTGAAAGTGGAGGGTTGAAGGAGAGCAAAATTGGAGCGTCCCGATTTTATTCTTTTGACTGCGATGAGATTGGGGAAGGGAAAGAGAAACCGTTACGCCGTGTTTTTCTTGTTACCTTTTGTTTGTATGCTTTTCATTATAGGTTGGGTTTTGTCAAACCTGTAATTAGTTATTTGAGTAAAATAAAGACTTTTCAAAAAAACAAAAAAGGGAAATAAGTTTTGGTTGCTAGACTCTTATGGTTTTTTCCTAAGCATTAGCAAACCGACTATGGCTATTGCAATGATTATGGCGATTACTCCGATCCCCATGTACATCGTCAGGTCAGAAGCAGTTGCACAGTTTGCCGCTATCTTACATTTTCTCGGAGCAGCAGTTTGCGGCGGATTATTTTTTGCGTTTATGAGGCTCAAAAGGGCAGCTAAGCAGATTATTGCCTGAACTCCAAGTTCCTTAAAAAAAAATAGTCACCTCGAGTCTTTGGCGGTCGTTGTTTACCGAAAAAGCTGATTAGAAACCGCCAAGGGTTAAATACTGTTTGTAGAATAGTCTTCTCTCTCTTGGCCAAGCATGCGGGAAAGAAAGCAAAATGAAAAAGAATGTAATTCTTATTTTCATTCTTTGCGTGTTTTTAGTTTTGGTGTTCTCCCTGAGTATTTCGTGTGGAGTAGCCAACTCTAGCGGCAATTCTGAGGTACAGCCTGCCGTTTACTGGTGGACTATGTTCCACAATGATCTGGCACGCACAGGTTATTCAAATTCAACAGCGCCAAACACAAACGCTACCCTATGGACGTTCACGACTGGCGGCGACGTGAATGATCCAGCCGTTGTTGACGGCGTAGTATACATAGGCTCTTATGACGACCAGGTTTACGCTTTGAATGCTGCAAATGGTGCCTTCATATGGAATTTCACGACCCATGGCTACATAGATACTTCTCCTACCGTAGTTAACGGCATAGTCTTCGTAAATTCAGATGACAACAAGACTTACGCTTTGAACGCTAAAAATGGCGCCCTCATATGGAGCTACACAACTGGACGGAGGATTGATAGTTCTCCTGCCGTAGCCGGGGGCATAGTGTATGTATGCTCAGACGACCATAAGGTTTACGCTTTGAATGCTACTAATGGAGCCCTAGTATGGAATTACACAACCCGTGGGGAAGTGAACTCTTCTCCTGCCGTGGCGAACGGATTGGTTTTCGCGGGCTCACAAGACCACAACGTTTATGCATTAAATGCTTCTACCGGCGCTCTCGTCTGGAAGTACCCCACCAGCGGCTACGTGGATTCTGGTCCTGCCGTTGCTTATAAGATGGTTTTCACAGGCTCAGCAGACCACAAAGTCTACGCTCTAAATGCTTCTACCGGCGCTCTCGTGTGGAACTACACAACCGGCAATATTGTAGCTGCCTCTCCCGCCGTGGCTGACGGCATCGTATTCGTAGGCTCGCTTGACCAAAAAGTTTACACTCTGAATGCCACAAATGGCACCCTCATATGGAGCTACACAACCGGCGGTATTTTGGTTTCCTCTCCTGCCATAGCCAACGGCGTGGTCTATTTAGGCTCATGGGACCACAAGGTTTATGCTTTTGGTTCGTCAAACGTCTACGCTTTATCCATCTTGAATTGGATCGTTCCAGTTTTAGTAGTTTTGGCAACTGCTATAAGTGCTGCGCTGCTTCCGTTTTCTGGTCGGAAAAGAAAAAGAAAGGGGAACCTCGTAGATTCCGCTGTTCAGGAAAATCCCCCAGAGTCAAAGCCGAATGGCACTTTGTAACCAAGTTGAGGTTGTTGATGATACTGTAAAGTTGATTGTTCCAGAAGGGTCCCGCAAAAAGAGGAAACTTGAATTTTCAACAATTTGCTCCTGCCCCTTTGGGAGCAAGTCCGTTCCGACGCAGCCCTTCATGACCGCGTGTAGACCGGCTTGTATTCATTTAGGCTGCCCATGTACTACTAAGGTTTTGAGCCCAAAAGGGTTCAAGGATCTCCAGCTCCAAACTTTGATTATAAACTCACAAAACCTGATTCTACAAATTTTGGCAACAGTGTCTTTGTGGTTTGAACCCATTTCGGTTCAAATCCCGCCGGATTCACTATTGAATTTTAACATAAAAGGAAGTGACTTCGGGTTATTCCGTTATCACTGAACCGAAAGAAAGTCGCTTGTTTGATATATCGATTTTCGATATATATCGAGAAATAAAATAACGTTTTATATTGAGACTTACTACACTGAAGTGTATCGGAGTGTAACAAATGAACAGTACAACACAACTACAAGAAAACCCAAGTGGGGATCCATCAGATCCGATCCCTGTTTGCCTGATTTACCTTCGCAAAAGCGAAAAAGCAAGGCAGACAGAGGAATCATAGAGAAGAAATCGGAGACTTCAAAACAAAAATGCTCTAAATAGGTCATTTTTTAGTCTTTTACAGCGTGATTGTTATTAAGACCGATTTTCAGTTCTCTTAGATCGAAGAGAAGAAAATGGAAAAAATCAAGTTATTGACATTGGCTCTGTTAACTGTTTTGATGTTGAGCGCAATGATGATTTTTCCAGCGTATGCTTCCGACCCTACAACATTTAGCCTTACGTTATCGACAAACCAAATACAATACAAGATATCTGCAGGAACCATGTTCAACGGTTCAATCGCCACCACAGGAATGGTTCGGTTCTGGGTTACAGCGCCAAACGAAATTGAAATCGTCAACTTAGGCATAATAGACAAAACCAGCAGCTTTAGTTTCGTGGCCCAACAAAACGGAACCTACACCTTCAACTTTGAAAACGACCTGCCCAACACAATTCAAGTAACTTTTTCATACACAGCAAACCCCCAACTCCTAAACAGCAACACAGGAATTCCCCTAACTTACTTTCTGGTAGTGGGAACTGTAGCAGTTGCTGGAAGCCTTCTGATATTCTTCGGCATACGCCACAAAACGAAAAAAGCAAAATCCGCCAACCAGAATACGGAGCTAAACACCGAACAAACCAACAATTCAGACACGTGAAAACCCGATTCACTTATCTCAATGGCGCTTTAAGGATCAACATTTGCCGACCAAAACTGGCGATTATTTTCATAACAAGTATAAGGACTTTTAGCCGCTGCTTAGTTAGAGTCTGTTTAGTTCTTGTCTTTTATGGTGGATGGCTGCGACTGAAGCGTTTACGTTTTTTTCTTCAACAACCAGTATGATCTGCGATGTATGCGGAGCAAAAACTCCTCGTTTTATGTTAATTCCTGAAAGCGAGCTGATTGCCATGGATGCGACGCCAGGAGAATCTTTCATTCTATCCCCGATCAAGGTGACGACGCCTAACCCATATTCTATCTTCATCTTCTCGTCAAACCTCTTCAACTTCTCTTCGTTCTTCCTGATGAAATCCGCATCCAAAAAGAGGAAATCGCGGATTCGCAAGCCTGTTTCAAGGGCTTCGGCTCCTAAATCTAAAAAGTCGTTTCTCCGTTCCCAAATCCGCAATAGATCCTCAAACGATCTACTTTTCTCGTCGTTCATCGTTAGTATTGCGCAACCAGATTTTCCTGTTAAGCATTTCACTACTTCTCCGCCGCTGGTTTCTGCTTCAATCGCAGAATACATTTCAGGCTCATCGATCGGCACAACCTTTAACGGTTGCCTAAATCGTCTAGCCATAGCTATCGCTGGACTCTGCACTATTTTCATGCCCATCATCGAGGCTTTATGTGCCTCATTGTAAGTAAGCGCCTTAACATGCTCGGTTTTCTGCCCCTGTACTACCTTGGGGTCAGCGCTTTGCAAAAGCACATCTTTGTAGAGAAGCGTTTCAGTGCTGTATAGGTCCTTCAGCAGGCACGAAGTAAAAACCGCCGTTAGATCCGACCCGCCTCTCCCCAAAACGGTCTCAAGACCGTCAGTCGTTTCGCCTAAAAACCCCGCTAAACAAAGAACCTTCCCATCCTCTAAAGGTCCGAGCAGGGCATGAATCCTCTTTTTACTTAGCCCGTAATGAGGGAGGGCATCCTCAAAATTATCATCCGTCACGATGGGCCACTCTTCCATCGAAACATGGCAAGAATCCAAGCCGTTGCTCCTTAAAATGTAATCCATCAGAGTGGACATAGCGACTTCTCCGCCGAGGGCGAGAATTCTGGCTTTGATGTTGCCGCTGAACCGTTTATTAACTGAGTCAAGAGTCGCCTGCGTTAACGCCTCAAAATTCGCCAGCTCCTCGAATGCTTCCTTTTGCAACTCGCTACTAACGTGAGCCTTTGCCAAACGCCTATAAACTTTGAAAACGGGAGCAACAGGCAAGGCGCATGATTGCGCGTAGGATTCCCCGATGTTTACTAGCGCATCGGTGGTGCCCATGGGAGCCGAAAAAACAACGATTGGGCCAAACCTGTCTTTTTCTCGTATCGCCCTTATGCGTTTGATGATTTTTGGGATTCCTTTTCCTTCAACGTCGAGAAGGCTGCCGCCGAATTTTGCTACTGAAAGAGACTTGAAACCGCATTCCACCTAATAGGAAAAGGCAACTGAACTCTAGCTTTAATAATTTTCCTACATACCCCGACAAACAGAATCAATGTTGATAAGCCTGAAATTGTATTCGAAAGGAAAAAGAAATAAGCCCCGAGCCATTCCAAACTGGTGAGGTTCTATTTGATATGTATGATGGATACGTGTTTTTCTGCGACAAATCTTCCCTTCAACAATGTCTGAGCAATAAACGTTACACTTGCGTGGGCGAAAAAGCCAAACCTGAGGAGCTGAAAGCCGGGTCAGTGGTTTTCCTCTACAACGCTGACGACAAGAGTTTGCTTGGGCCCTTCACGACTCTGGAGGAAGGCGATGAGCTGGGTGCAGGCACATGGGTTGAAAATGAAGAACACCAATACCCCTACGATGACATCAAAGTAACATGGGAAGACCTGCACACGATCCAAAATGCGCCTGAAAAGCTCCCGTTCCTAGCAGACCCTAAAACGTGCAAACTGTCGACTGGCCAAACGCAGCGGACTTTGGACCTCCTCAAAGAGGGACAGCCATACATTTCGGAAAAAAACAGGTAAGCACAAACTGCGGCCTTAGCGGTCGCCAAACTTTTTTGCATCTAAGCAAACGATTTTGTGGCAGCTAGGGCAGCGAGTGAAAGTCAACTCCAAACCGTTCAAGACATCAAAGAATCTTTCCTTGTACAGCTCGCGTTCTTTGTGGCTACAATTAAGCTGGCTCTCACTAACCAGCCCTTCCTTATCCATTCTCCTTTCTCCAATCTAGTCATGCCGAAAAACCGTTATAACCTTTATGGAACTTAACGCCAACTTGTCTATTCGTTGATGCAGCGACTTTACTTTATAAAAACAAGCCAAAAACGTGAAGCGTTAAATACAATAATTCTGCATGCATTAGTACCTAACTTGGAGAAGCAAAACGTGAAAGAAAAAGGTCCTCTACTCATTGTACCTTGGCGATGCACCTTCGCATGCGACAGCAACTGCGTACACTGCACCTCCTCAGGCAAACCGGCAGTTCCCAACGAACTTGACACGAAGGATGCGTTGAAAATGGTCGATCAGATTGCCGATTTCGGGGCGAGCTTTTTCGGAGTCACAGGCGGGCAACCTTTTCTGCGAAAGGACCTTTTACAAATCATCGCCCACGCTCGAGAACTGGGTTTGAATGCAAGCATCATAACTGACGGACGCCTAATGGACAAGGCAGCCTTTGATAACCTCGTAAAGTGTCAGGTTAAGATTTCAGTCAGCATCGACGGCGCGAAAAAAACCAATGATGCGATCCGTGGAGCCGGTGCTTATGCCTCTGCTGTTTCTGCGATAAAGAAATTTTCAAAGGAGAAACTCCTAAACTGTCTTGTCTACACTTTTGCTAACGCTGGCGCAGTGACCAACGCCAACGTTGAAGATATGCGTCATGTGCTTGATCTGGCCTGCAAATATGACGCGCGGTGGGTGGTTTTCCACGGGATGATCCCGTATAGCCAAGACAAAGAAAATCTTAAAGCCGACCTGACGCCGCAGCAGTACGAGTGGGTATGCAATCAACTCTATGACTTGACCTTGGAGTACAAGGGAAAACCGGGCATTAACATTTACATTCCCTTCTACGCCCGAGTTGCGAAACAGCGAGGCATGCCTGACTTCGAAAACTGGTATAACAACTTCTTTCTTGGCAGATGCTTCTTCGGCAAGTTCTTCAGCGTTGCGGAAAACGGCGACGCCATACCATGCAGCTACAACGATGCGTACAGGCTTGGAAACGTTAAGGAAAAGTCTCTTAAACAGATATGGGATGACATGCAGAGCAGCGAGTTTTTTGCTGAAGTAAAGGACAAAAGCAAAATCAAGGGCAAATGCGGCGTCTGTGAATATAAGAATATCTGCGGCGGCTGCCGATCAGCCGCGCTTTATTACACTGGAGACATTTTGGGCTCGGATCTGCGGTGTGCGTATATTCCGCAAGCCTTAAAGCGAAAAAATAGCATCAAATCCTAAGTTTGCTCGTGATTTTTCTTCGATCGGGCGCGCAAGGCAAATGATTAACCTACGGCGGCGACAAATTAAGCTTGAACTTTGAAATAATTTGGCGTGAAGCCGACACTGAGGGCAAACTAAAAATATCGTTATTTTAATCAAAGAGGGTTAATAGGAGTGGCGTGCACCCAAAAAAATTAAGGAAGAGAGAGGGGGGTAAAAGGAATCATCTGGATGCACGTCACACGTTTATGAACTTCTCGAATACTGGCGAAAGAGGGTTCCGTAAGTTCTTCTTGAATTGTTACGGTGCAGCTGTGCTTTGGTTTTGGGGTAGAGCTGTTTTTGTGAATCTTTGCTTGTGATGAAAACCGATCCGCCGTTTTTCAGATGCTCTTTAACTTGGAAGAAATCTACATGATCTGCTTCTTGAACTCCAACGTCGTCGCTTGTGCCGTTGGCCAGTAATAGGACTTGAAACATTTGCGTCTTAGTTTTTTTGTTTTCAACAGAAGTCTTCAAAGAACTTTCCCTTCCTTCAGATTAGAGAATAATTATTATTTAATTCAATAAATTCTTAAAGTTATGTGATTGTTAAACGACTACTACAAGGCGCTTTTAAATGCTTTTTTATCATTGCAGGATGTACTTGGTCACCCGTTTGTCCTCTAAATTCCGAACAATTAAATCAGGACTCTCCTTTTCAAGCTCCGACTGGGAATAGACGCCAGTAAGAACCGCGACGCAACTCATGTTAGCCAATTTAGCCGCTTTAACCCCGAACACAGAATCCTCAAGTACTACGCACCTTTCAGGCTTTGCTTGAAGCATCGCTGCTGCTTTCAAAAATATTTCCGGGTCGGGCTTTGAATGCGAGATCGACTCAGCTGTGAGGACCGCACTGAAGTACTTCTCTAAGTTTTTTGCTTTTAGCAAATGGCTGATGACTGAGTGGTTGTTCATCGATGCTAAACTCATTCTTATTTTGCCATTCAATCTGTCAAGAAGCTCTCTGGCACCAGGGAAAAGTGTTACTTGGTCGGTGAGTTCGATTTCAAGCTCGCTTTTACGTTCTACGAGGCGCTGGACCGTTTTTTCGTCAAAAGGCGTTCTAGCTGATCGCAGAATATCTCTGAAAGTTTCTGCTGCTCCAATGCCGATTCGACGCTCAATATACTCGTTGCTTACTTTGCAGTTGATTTCACCCAGTGCCTTCTGGAATGAAATCACTATTACTCGACGAGTGTCTCCTAACGTGCCGTCCCAATCAAAAATAGATGCTTCAAACATGGTGGCTCAGGCTAGTTTAGGTTCAGTTTTTCTCTGATTTCCTGGCTTTTCTTTGTTGCTTCTTCTATGGCGCGAATCATTGCAGGGCGGATTTGGCTTTGCTCAATCTGATATATCGCTTCAATGGTTGTTCCGCCGGGCGTGGTGGTCATGTCTTTGATTTTTGATGGTTCCTCATTCAGGTCTAAGACGAGTTTGCCGGTTGCCATCATGGTTTGGGCTGCGCAGGTTAACGCAATGTTGCGGGGTAGCCCCACTTTCAAGCCAGCATAAGTTAGAGCCTCAACAATTATGGACATGTAGCCTGGACCGCTTCCGCTTAGTGCGGTTATTGCATCTAGGTACTTCTCGTCTAATTCGTCGCATATTCCGAACATATTAAGTAAGGTTTTAACTTTCTCCTTCATTTCAAAAGTGACGTTAGGTTCGCAGCAGTATGCGGTATAGGCAGCTTGCACCAAGGCGCCAAGGTTAGGCATGATCCGAACGATTCGAGCTTCAGGCGCGTTCTTCCTCAGAAACTTAAGCGGGACCGTGGCAGCAACAGAAATCAACAGTTTATCTTTGATTTCCCCGCTGATTTCCTTCAGAACCTTCGCTACGTCGCCAGGCTTAACAATAATGAAAACGACGTCAGCTTCCGCCGCAGATTTCACATTGTCCGTTGAAGTTTTGATCCCGAGGCTTTCAAACTCTTTAAGCCTTTCAAGCGCAATGTCAACCGCGGTCAATTTGCCTTCGTAGCCGCCTTTAACTAGGCTTTTGATTATGGCGCCACCCATCATTCCCGAGCCAATTATCGCGATTTTGTCGTTCATAACTGTTCACCTTACTGTTTTAAGGACAGCAACTTTACCCTTTAAACTTTTGTTTACCTAAAAAGACCTGGAATTTTAGCTGTTGCTCGTATCCTTGAGCATTTTATGCATTGTTAATGCTGAAGCGTTTGTTCTTATGCCTCGGGTGTTAAAATGGGTCTGCACAGCTTGGTAACCACTGTTTCGGAGCGCGTTTGAAAAGACTTGTATTGATGGCGATGGCAAACCAAGCTTTCCGCTGAGCTTGTCAAGCAAGTAATATGTTATTGGTGCTGAAGCCTCTTGCTTCGTTAAGAAAAGAAGTTTTGCGATTCGAGCATTGTTCCTGAAAGCTACAGTTTGGTTTTCTTTAATCATTAATTCAATAAACTTCTGGTCAAAGATGTTTCCTAGCCAAAGTGGACCTGCATAATCCATTTTTGAGCCGCATTCGGGGCAAGTAAGGTTCCCGAAAGGTTGGCGTGTAGTTTCTCGGTGAAGGCAGTTGAAGCAGTGAAGGATGTACCCGAGGGTTTTGACGCTTTCGTCGGCTTTTTCTGCACCGTAGGCGACTTGAGCGTATAGTCTAATGTAGTGTTCACTGCTGTGACTGAAAACCACTTGGATCCCAATATCGTGTTTTGCAGCTAAAGTTGCAGTGCAGCCTGCAATAAGGCGAACGGCGAGTTCATGGCAATACTCCGTCCGTAGCGGTTTTCCGCCGTATTTTCGTATGCAGGCTTTCTGGTGTACTCCGCACAGTGGCGCCAAGTCGGTGGCGGTTGAAGCCAGCAAGCCATGGTTGCGAAGCGCCCTTATTGCTGAACTCACGTATGGGACAGGAGCGCCAAACGGGTCAACATCAACTATGTCAAAACGTTTCTTAGGCGACGCATTGCAGCTTAAAACGCAGTTTGCATCCTTATGCTTGACAGTAACCATCTTTTCTAGCCCGTTAAGGTGCACGTTATGCTTTGCAACTTTGAATGCTCGTTCGTTAATATCGCTGATCAAAACTCGCTTCACGCCTGCAATTTCGAGGGCAAAGCGAACGCCTCGGATTCCTTGGCTGGTTAAGGGTTCACAGATGTTGATTTCCCTTTTAACCATGCGTTGGTATGCCTGAAACGCTAAAACTGAAAGGTCTCGGTTGAACTCCATAACTGGGTTGTAGAAAACTGGAGCTTTGGAAGGTGCATAATCTGAAGGGTTGATGCTGTAGGCTTTAAGTTTCGGCACCAAAACTTGCACTTTGCCTTCTCTGATTATTTCGCTTGGAAAATCTGGCTCGTAGATGCTGCTCGCCATGTAGTTTGGTTCCCAGCTGGATTTGCTTATCAAAAGAATTTTATCGACATATTAGACTTATGGTTAAACTGGTGCAGAAGCTGTTGCATAAGAGGGTTTTGCTTATGACGGGAGCTCCGGGCGTCGGGAAAACAACAGTGCTCATTAATACGGTGGAAGCTCTTAAAGCCGAAGGGGTAAGCGTCGGCGGCATGATTAGCCGTGAAGCAAGAGAAGGCAACGCGCGAGTCGGCTTCGAAATACTTGACTTGACCAACGGTAAGCGAGGGTGGCTTGCGAACGTAAATCAGAAAGATGGCCCGCAAGTCGGCAAGTACCGGGTGAATCTGCAAGACCTTGAAAACATAGGGGCAAAAGCGGTCATGGAAGCCGTTGAAAAATGCTCTGTCGTGGCAATTGACGAGATCGGTCCCATGGAACTCTACTCCCACAAGTTCAAGCAAGCTGTAAAGCAGGCTTTGCTAGATCAAAAACCTGTGTTAGCTGTGGTGCACGCGAAAGCCAAAGACCCATTAATACAAGAGGCAAGGCAAAGGGAGGACGCTGAAATTTTCATTGTAACTTTAGCAAACCGTGAAGCTTTACCTGAAAAGCTAAGAATGCAGGCGCAGTTAGTTCTCCAAGCTCAACAGGTTATGTGAATCAAAGCTATAAAATTCTTTTGTTCTTTCTCAATTTCGCGGATGACTTCAGGCGTTGACAGGATTATAGCGTTGAATTTTTTCAGTATGTCGAGAGCCTTAGGAGTTATGGGTAAGGCGGATTGGTGACCGGTTCCAATATATAATGCTTCGAATTTTTCTTTGGTCAGAAATTCTAGTTCGAGTTCGGAAAGAGGGGTGTGACCGTAGTTTGGCTTTAGTTCTTTTGACTTCTTTTTTTCTCTTTTTGTTATCGACCCGTCTGAATGGATGATGATGTCCTTTTCATATTTGTCACCGTTGACACTAATCCACCCAAACTTTGATTTCACGGATTTAATTTTCATGGGCTAACCGAACTATTAATGATTGCAATCTTATTTTGGCTTTGTGCTTGGCGCCTTGCTTTTAGGTTTATTCTTAGTTCTTGGGGTTTTAGGTCTTGCGGGTTCGTCCCAATACTTATCAAATTCTTCGGGTGACATGACATCCAAGTTTTGTAGTTGTTGGCTGAAAGCGTCAAGGGCGCATCGGTTGTTGAGGTGCGCATGGTAAACTTCGATAAGAAGGTTCAAAGCCATTGACTTTGAAATCGGCTTTTTAGCCATGAAAGTTAATTCCTCAGCTGCTTTAGCTAAATCGTCGTCGATTTTATCGGGCAAAATTAGTGTTTTCATGCTTACCAACTACAAGCTCTTTGCTATTTGCTCCGCGTCCATTTTAACCTTCGCCAAATCTTCAGCCGTCGGCTTCCCGCGGATATCGCCGAGCCTGCCCAGTGTGCTGTTGTCTTCTCTTCCATGAAACTCGCCTACAATGTACCATTCACCGACCACTGTGAAGCCGAAATGCTCAAAATACTGGCGCATCGTCTTTCCAGCAGGCGTTGCCTCATCAACTCCCGTGTGCGGTCCCGAATAAGTGCAGAAAACCAAGGCGTTCTTGCCCGCGACTTTTGGGGCGCAAGGCTTGATTTTTCCTTGGCTACGGTAAAGGTTCAGCTTAGCCTTCAGCAAGTCAGCCATTGGCTTAGCAGGCTGCCACTCAATAGATGGCGAACCAACGCAGACCAAATCATAGGCGTAAAAGTCCAATTCAACCGCTTCCTGAGGCTTCTTCAACTCAACCTTGAATCCGGCTACCTCTAAGCCGTCCTTGATTGCGAAGGCAACTCTCTGGGTGTTCCCAGTGTTTGACCAGTAAACTATTAGCGCGGACTTCAAGCTTAACATGCCTCTGTTCTCTCCAACTGAACGGCAAGAGTATTTTAGTTTTGTTGGTGTACAGCTGAGTTTGGAAGGTATTCAAGGAATCACACATCCTAGCTGAACCACTTTAACAAAATCAAAACATGAAAATCTTGGTTCCAGCTCTCGCTTTAAAGTATAAATATCGTGTCAGCACTAGGCTACTTAAGTTCTGGGTGACACCTATGAGAATAGGTTTCTTTGTTTATGAATATCCGCCACAGACGGTTGGCGGCTTAGGCACTTACGCTGAGTACGTAACCCGTGAGTACGTTGACATTGGACATGATGTTTCAGTTTTCACGCTCAACAATAACGGTTTAAAAACAAGAGAAATCCTGCGAGGCGTGGAAGTTCATAGGCCCCAGATAGCGGACGCAAGCAACATCTGGCCTTTCTTTGTGGTTGACGACCTAAAAAAATGGGGCACCAACATTAAACTCTTCAACGATATTTTTATCTACAACATCTTAAGCGCCACCAAATTCATCAACGGCTTAATTAAAAAAGAGAAATACAATTTTGACGTCGTCTGCGTCCACGATTGGCTAAGCAGCATCTCAGGCTTAGTGGTTAAGAACGAAACCAAAATACCTGTTGTTTTCCACACGCACAGTACGGAATGGGGCAGGAGCGGGGGGCAAGGCTCCGAAGTAGTGTCTCATTTAGAGAGGGCAATGGCTCAAAACTCCGACCGCATAATAACTGTTAGCTACGCAATGCAGGACGACCTTGTGAAACACGGTTGGTCGCCCTCCAAAATCAGCGTCGTTTGGAACGGCGTAGACGCTGAAACCTACGACCCACAGAATGTACAAAAAGAAGACGTAATTGCAATCCGAAAAAAATACGGGATACCCGAGGGTTGGAACATGCTACTTTTCGTGGGAAGACTTACCTGGGTGAAAGGCGTACGAAGCCTCCTGCAGGCGATGCCTTTGGTTCTCAAAGAAAACCCTAATACCAAACTGGTTATTTTAGGCAAAGGAGAAGAACAAGTCGACATCACTGAAACAGCCGAGCGACTAAACGTCAAAGATAAGATCGTTTACCGATTCGACTTCGTGTCTGAGCAAGAGCGCATTTTGCATTACGCAGCCTCCGACATCTGCATTTTCCCGTCGACTTACGAGCCTTTCGGAATAGTGAGTTTGGAAGCGATGGCTATGGAGAAGCCCGTTGTTGTAGGTGCAAGAGGTGTAGTTGGCTTCAAAGAGCAAGTAGTGAATAGCGGAACCGACCAAAATGGAGTTCATATTAACGGTGAAGACGCCGCTGACATAGCTTGGGGCATAAACGAAACGCTGCGAGACCCCAACAGAGCGAGGAACTGGGGCGAAAACGGTAGACGAAGAGTGCTGGAGTATTTTACCTGGCGTAAAGTCGCTGAAGAGACAAGCAAAATCTACGAGTCACTAATGTAAAACTCAAAGAACAAAAAAAGAAAAGATTAGGCTAAGTTGCCAGCATATCTGCGACTTCAAGCAATCTCAAATCTATTGGCTTCCGCCCTTTAGCGGCTTTCTCTAGCTCAAAACCAACAATCTCTCCTTTCTGTAAACCAACCGCCATGTTGCCTTTTCCTTGGCAGATTAAATCGATTGCTTTCTCCGCAAATAAACTGGCTAGCAGTCTGCTGCGTGCAGTTGGGCTTCCACCCCGCTGTGCATATCCGAGAATTGACAGTCGCACTTCAGCTTCTGTTTGCTGCTGCATTTCCGCGGCAAGCTTGGTTGAGTTACCACAACCTTCTGCTGCAACTATGATTCCTGCTCGTTTGCCCTTTTTTGCGTTTTCCTCCATCATCTTGACAATATCAGCAAGACTCACTGGTTGTTCTGGAATCAAAATGACCTCTGCACCCACCGATATACCCACTTCCAGCGCTAAGAACCCTCTCTTGCGTCCCATCACTTCAACGATAAAGACCCTCTCATGCGAAATCGCTGTGTCCCTAATTTTGTCGATGGTGCCGACTGCCGTATTAACTGCAGTGTCAAAGCCGATTGTCTCTTCAGTTCCGTAAACGTCATTGTCAATTGAGGCAGGAATCCCAACCATCAATGCATCGCTTTTCCTGCTCAATTCCACCGCACCCTTGAATGAGCCATCGCCGCCGATCACAACTAGACCGTCGACGTTGTTGATTGATAATGTTTCTGCACCTTTTTCTACACCGCCTTCTTCCTCGAAGCCTGCGCAACGCAAAGTGTGAAGTATGGTTCCGCCTAACTGGATAATACCGCCGACGCTTCGGGGCGTCAGCTTTCTGCTCGAGTTCGTTAACAGCCCATCCCAACCCCGCTCGAAACCTATAACTTGAAAACCCTTTGAATGTGCAATCCTCGTTACTGCTCGGATAGCAGCATTCATTCCTGGAGCATCGCCGCCTGAAGTCACAACGCCAATTGTCCTGGCCAAACTCATCAAGTCTCCTTTAGGCACCACAGTTCCCTGTAATAAATCACCTAAACATTTCTTTCGTCAAGATTAAAATGTTTAGTATTGCAAATATTGACTGGTAGACTCCAAAAAACATAAATTGCTTCGCCATTATCCTTATGGACTTAGTCGGGAGGTAGCTCAGCCTGGCAGAGCTCTCGAACCGGCTAACATGCTTAGCTGATGGAGACGCTGTAGAGGTCTACCCACGGTGGGCTTCATTCAAGCCTGTGCAGGCCACAGATACCGAGCCGTCGCAGGTTCAAATCCTGCTCTCCCGACCAAACT
>Ga0187874_10001401_pt1 | contig 22214 bp, 21 predicted proteins | sample June2016WEW_16_1_3_FD_132993 | JGI IMG/M metagenome (GOLD analysis project Ga0187874, IMG submission 132993) | Peatland microbial communities from SPRUCE experiment site at the Marcell Experimental Forest, Minnesota, USA - June2016WEW_16_150 | ecosystem: Environmental > Terrestrial > Soil >... | reverse complement strand
TCCGACACGGTCGCCGCCCGGTTCGCGGCGAAGTTATTCACGACCTGCGGCGCGAGCTTGCCAAAGGCTCGCTGGCAGCTCATGAATAACTTCGGATGACCTATATCTGGACGTTAGGCGGCTATGCACATCACCAAACCAAATCGAGCAATACATACCTACAGGCAGAGATTAGATGCTGCGCCTGCCAGAGTATTCCCGCTTTATTGCCCGGTGCGAGAAACGGAATGGGCGGACGGATGGTTGCCGGAGCTTGTGATCAGTTCCTCCGGCATTGCCGAGCGCGATTGCATCTTCCTCACGGCGGACAAACTTGGAATGGCGACCTGGTATATCACACGCTACGAGCCAGAGAGATGGTTTATTGAAATGCTGAAGATTTTGCCGGGCGTAACAGCTTGTCGGTTGAGCTTTCAACTTTCTGAAAACGGCAATGGATGTTATGCTGATATCACTTACAGCCACACCAGCCTTGGTCCCGCTGGCGACGAGTTGGTGGCCAAATTCACGGCTGATTATTATCAAAGCTTCATGCAGGAATGGGAAAAAGCATTCAACCACTTCCTGAAGACTGGCCGTCGGCTTACAGATGAGAGCGCCGAGTAAACCCACAGTCATATATGAAAGCAAAGACAAAAAGCTCTGTTAGAAGATTCCTTAGAACAGCATTATTACTAACTTCCATCGGCTTGACATGCTCATGTGCCACGGAGAAACATTACAAACTCGCTTTTGCAGGACCGCGCCAAACCGCAGAAGAAGCCACGTTCATAGCAAGGCCGGGGAGAGTTGTGGTCACGCCATTAGTTATAAGCATTGACGGTCACAAAAACGACATAGATGGTCATAGTTTCCGCTTGGTTGGAGTGTGGAATCATACGCTTCAAGCTCGCCTACTGCCTGGAACACATAAGTTAATAGTGAATGTGCAGCCGGCAGAAGATTCCACGTTGATGTTCAGTGGATTTCCCGACAAGCATATCACTTTCGAAGCCATTGCTGGGAGAAGCTATGAGTTGAAAGTAAATGCAGTGAATTTCCGTCAACCGTTTTTTTGGGGACATGTTCAATGGGAAGCGAAGGTGATCGAAGCTGAAACAGGAAAGGAGTTTCCATCAGATGAAAGCCTTTCCCAAAATCCACCACGGCCCTATTCTCCATAGTTTTTAACAACCACGTCGCCGCGCTGGAGCCCCTATGAGGGTTGTCAAGCTTTTGGGGTGATATATTTGTTTATTATTTCACGGGGGTGGTGTGGCGAGCCGGCAGCCGGTCAGCGGTGCAGTCCGTCGAAAATGGCCGCCCCGGCGTGGAAATTTGAAAGAAGTCAAAGGGGAAATTTTCCGTCCACCTCACAGCATCCGGTTCAAAATCAAAAAGGCAGTGTAAAAAATGTCGGCGACCAGCCCCACCACAATCAGCGACAACCCGACCCAAAACACGTAAAAGATAAATCCGCGCTCGCCCATCGGCCGGCCGCAATGCGGACAGCGTTTCTTCGCCGATTCCATCTCTCCGCCGCAACTCGGGCAGGTCATCATTGGGGGATCGCTATTGCTCATTCGCTTCCAAGTTAGTCGGGCGAACCGCCGTTCGTCCAGCGACAAAGGCGGCGGGCAATGTCCAAATTTGGTGGCGGTACTGCTGGGACGCTGTGCGCCGCGGCAGCGGCGAAAATCAAGATGGCCACGTGTCCAGCGAAGCGACGAAATTGTCGAGAGACCGCACGGGATTTTCGGGCGTAACATAATCCTTCAGGCATGCGGGAAAGAGCGGGGTTTGGGACTGATCCCGTCCGGGGCGATGGTTCATGCTTGTCATGACCCGCCCTGAAGTGGGATGTTCAAACCGATGTTTGGGGTTTTAAACAGCCTCGCGCCGGAGCTATTATGATCACCGAGAAACAAATCGCAGCCGCCAGGAAACGAACGCAGGAATATTTCCTGAAAACCGGCATTGTGCTGACTGAGACGGAAATGAACAACATTGAAGTCGTCGATTTCGGCCTGGGCGAACTGGACCAGTCAGGGCTGGAAATCGTCACTTACATCAACACCGACCGGTGTTGTGCCAAAGAACTGGTCCTCTTTCCATATCAAACCTGTCCCGAACACCGGCATCCGCCGGTCGCCGGCGAACCGGGCAAGGAGGAAACCTTCCGGTGCCGCTGGGGCAAAGTCTATCTGTATGTTGAAGGTCCGCGCACACCCAATCCCAAAGCCCGGGTGCCCAAGGGGCGCGAGCACACCTACACCGTGTGGCATGAAATCGAACTCAACCCCGGCGGGCAATACACCTTGTATCCCAATACCAAACATTGGTTCCAGGCCGGACCGGACGGCGCGGTGATTTCCGAGTTTTCCACCAAAAGCCGGGATGAGTCCGACATCTTCACCGACGCGGCCATCCAACGAGTCGGGAATGCCGCGGCTTGAGAACGCGCGGTGTCTCTGTTGCGCATGACTTCGGAGCAATCTGTCGGAAACCCGCTTCCGGCTTGACGGTTGGGAGACTAGCGCCCCGATGGCGGATTTGGAGTGCGGTGACATGTCACCGCTTTCAAAGCGCCGACGTGTCGGCGCACTCCAAAATTTTTCGGCTCGTGAGGACACTCGCCCCACCAGTTTTAATCGGTTGTGTCACTCAGAGTCCTGCACTGCTGCAGTCGCCTTGAAGCATCGAAACCCGGCTTCCGGTTTGACGTTTCGGGTTCGTTGTCAAAGAATTCACCCATGAAACCGTTGCTCCCGCTTTTGCTGCTCGGCGTCCTTTTCAATTTCAACCCGGCCCACGCCGACACGCACGTCTGGGAAAAGGTCGAACTGACCTTTCATGCGAAAAATTCATACGCAAATCCTTACACAAACGTCGAGGTGTGGGTGGATTTGAGAGGGCCGGGCTTCGACAAACGTTGCTACGGGTTTTGGGACAGCGGCAATGTTTTCCGCGTGCGCATTCTGGCCACGCGCCCGGGCAAGTGGACCTGGCGCAGCGGCTCGAATCAAAAGGACGCCGGCCTGAACAATCAACACGGCAGTTTCACCGCCGTCGAATGGTCCGAAGCCGACAAGGCCGCCCTGCCCCTCCGGCGCGGGTTCATCCAGCCGTCTGCGAATGGCCATACTTTTGAATATGCCGACGGCACGCCGTTCATCCTGTTGGGCGATACCTGGTATGCCGCGGGCACGTCCCGTTTCAAATGGAACGACGATGACCGGGAACGTCCCATCGGGCCGGACGCCGGCTTCAAGGATTACGTGCGTCTCCGAAAAAGTCAGGGATTCAACAGCGTGGCCATCATCGCCGCCTTCCCGAACTGGGCCAACGACGAGGGGCCGTGGGAAATCTGCTTGGACCAGAAAGCGGACCTCGGCGTGCGCTCGGCTTGGGTGGACCAGGGCGACATCGCCAATTATGTGTTGCGCAATGAATGGCATGCGAAGGACATGACGAACGAGGGTGGCCGGGCGTTTTTGTTCCCCGGCAAAGTCCCCGGTTACGAACAGATCTTCCCGGACGTGGACCGCATCAACCCGGACTATTTTAAATATCTGGACCGCAAAATGGATTACCTGAACGCGCAGGGTTTTATTCCGATGCTTGAAGTGGCGCGGCGCGACCTCACGTCGTGCTGGGCCAAGTATTACAACTGGCCGGAGTCCTACACCCGGTACATTCAATACGTCTGGAACCGGTATCAGGCGAACAACTGCCTTTTCAGCCCGATTCATTATGACTGGCCGCAAATGACCGCTACCACCCGGCAACTTAACGACGCCGCCAACCGCGTTATCGCGCACCAGGGTCATCCGCCGTTCGGCACACTCGTGTCGTGCAACTCGTCGGTGTCGAGCCTGATGAACTTTGGCGGGCCGGACGAAAACAAATGGCTGACGTATCACCAAATCGGTAATGGCCGCGAACATGAATATTACTGGTATCTCACGGAAATTTATCATGCCAAGCCGGCGCGGCCCGCGCTGAATGGCGAACCGTATTACGCGGGCATGAAAGACCGGCGTTACACCCCGCTCTATCAGTATGGCGCGCCGGGTGGCACGGAAGCCGATGACCGCTGTGTGCGCTCCGGCATCTACGGCAGTTTCCTTTCCGGCGGTTTGGCCGGCCACGTTTACGGGGCGCAAGGCATTTGGGGCGCGGACACCGAGCCGGGTTCCGACCCGACCATGTGGGATGCATTCCAGTGGAACTCGGCCAATCAAATGCAATACCTGACAACGTTTGCGCTGTGCGAAGGCCGTCGCTACGAGGAATTGGTTCCGGATCCGAACCTGGTTTCGCCGAGTGAAACGCATGTGACCAAAGGTTACACTGGCTGGGCCTATTGCGCGCGCACGCCGGACCAGAAATTTTTTCTCGCCTATTTCGAGAAGGATTGTCCGGGCACCAACATCATCCGCGGGGCATTGCCCTACGCGAGTTATCAGGCCGAATGGTTCAATCCCCGCAACGGCCAATGGTCAAAGGCGGGCAAAGGCAACGTCACCGCCAACAACTCAGGTCAGATTACCTTGCCGGCGTTGCCTTCAGACGACGACTGGGGGTTGAAACTGGTCGCCGTTCCGGAAAGACGTTGAACATCGACACGGATTTCACAAATTTGCACGAATTGACACGAAAGGTGGGGCGAGACTCCGTCGAGCCATTCTCTCAACCCCATAAAAAGCGGCATGGCCGTGTGGTAAGATTTTATGCGGACTACAAGGCAGACGAAAGGTGAATTTGCTTTCGATTGTGAATATGCGGTGACGGTCTGCCCGTCAGCTTTACGCTTGGCGGAAAGTATTCGCGTCAATTTTACCACGATGGTCGTGGATTGGGGGAATACGAGATGATCTTTGTTGAAGCCTGATTCGATGGTCTGCCTTAACAATCAATCCCTGACTTTGCCATCCCAATCAGGGTAGTTGTCGCCTTTGTGTCGGTTGTTCTCCCATTGCAGCGGTTGCAGGTTGTCCAGCTCGTCTCCGCCGCCCTTGGCCACCGGTTTAATGTGGTCTATTTCCCATCCACACTCCTCGGTTTTCCCGTATTTGACGTGTTGCATGGTTGCGCCGCAAACATCTTTGCTGAAACCGACAAACTTGGGGTCAGGAGTGGCTTTTTTCCATACGGCCTCAATGGTTGCCTCATCAAAGGCTTCGCCACGGCTGTTTGTATTTGGATTTCTCGCCATATACTCTCCTTGATGTTCATTGTCTGACAGCACAGCTACGCAAGTTCGATACGGAGCAAAACGCGGATTCTTTCAAAAAAAGCAGCAACGATTGAAGGTCGAACGTCAAAACAGATTCTTCAACGCAGAGACGCAGAGACGCGAAGGGATTGATTGGCTGTAGTGTCGAGCCTGCCGCCGTCGCGCCGGAGCGGCACTATGACGCGCCGCGAAGGCGGATGCCCTTGCGGCAATTTCGCGACATCCCGATTGTCAGGCCGTCGGATTTCCTGCGCCGGCTGGCCGCCGTTAAATGAAGTCCCGGTACCAACACCATCCGCGGGGCATTGCCTTACGCGAGTTATCGTGCGGACTGGTTCAATCCCCGCAACGGCGAATGGTCAAAGGCGGGCAATGGCGTCGTCACCGCCAACAACTCAGGCCAGATTTCACCTTGCTTTGGCCGCAGGTCGCAAGTTTTTCATCCCGGTCCCTGCTTCCGGCGAAGGCGCAAAATCCGGTGACTAAAAAACAAAATGGACCAAGCGGCGGCCGTTGCCGGTCGTTACGTTGTCGGCAGCAAAATTGAACTTGCGTTGCCCGCGCCAAAAGCGTTTATGTCGAACACCAAGAGCAGGGCACAAGGCGTAAAATTTCGAACCATTGAGATTACAAAATTATGAACGCTGAAATTGAAAAATTGCTGGGTGATTCCGCCAAGGGTCTGCTGGAACATACTTGTAAAACCGTGCCGAAGGAGCGGCTGCACCTGCCGGGACCGGACTTTGTGGACCGCGTAGTCGCCTTGTCCGACCGCAATCCGCAGACGATGCGCAACCTGCAGGCGATGTTCAACCGGGGCCGGCTGGCCGGCACGGGTTACATGTCCATCCTGCCGGTGGATCAAGGCATCGAACATTCCGCCGGCGCGAGCTTTGCGAAAAACCCGGCCTGTTTCGATCCCGAAAACATTGTGAAGCTCGCCATGGAAGGCGGCTGCAACGCCGTCGCCTCCACGCTCGGCGTGCTGGGCGCGGTGTCCCGCAAATACGCGCATAAAATCCCGTTCCTCGTGAAGTTGAACCACAACGAATTGCTCACCTATCCGAACCGGTTCGACCAGGTTTATTTTGCGCACGTCGAACAGGCATGGAACCTGGGCGCGGCGGCTGTGGGCGCGACGATTTATTACGGGTCGAATGAATCCACGCGGCAAATTGTGGAAACCAGCCTCGCCTTCAAGCGCGCACATGAACTCGGCATGGTCACCGTCCTGTGGTGTTACCTGCGAAACAGCGCGTTCAAGACGAAGGACAAGGATTATCACGTGAGCGCCGACCTTACCGGCCAGGCCAATCATCTCGGGGTGACCATCGAAGCCGACATCATCAAGCAGAAATTGCCGGAGAACAACGGCGGTTACAACGCGCTCAACGCCGGCGGCGTCAAATACGGCAAAACTGACGAGCGCGTCTATACCGAATTGACGAGTGACCATCCGATTGACCTGTGCCGGTATCAGGTGCTGAATTGTTACGCCGGCCGGTCGGGTCTGATTAATTCCGGCGGTGAATCCAAGGGCGCGGGCGACCTCGCGGCGGCGGTGAAGACGGCCGTCATCAACAAGCGCGCCGGCGGCATGGGCCTGATTTCCGGCCGCAAAGCGTTTCAACGTCCGCTGGCAGAAGGCGTGAAACTGCTGAACCTGATTCAGGACGTTTACCTGGACAAGAGCATCACGGTCGCCTGAGCGTTGGGGAAATTGTGTTGGAACAAACCGTCGTGCGGAGCATCGCCTTCGCGCGGCGGTGATTTTTTAAAGGGTGGGACGGCTCGCCGAGCCGTCCAAAACTCAGAAAGGAACAATCCCACGGTCGCCTCGGTCCGGCTGCGCCAAGGCTTCGCCGCGACGAGCGAGGCGACCCTACCACAGCTCGCCGAGCCGTCCGTTGGGCGGACGCGCCGGCCGCGCGTCCCTACCATTCAGATTGTGAGTCAATTTACTTTAAAACTGGTGGGGCGCCCGTCCTCCGCAGTAATTCCGCTACGGAGGGTGGAAGACTCTGTCGAGCCGGAATATTTGGGACTGCGCCGACATGTCAGCGCTTTAAAAGCGGTGACACGTCACTGCACTCCAAATCTGCCAACGGAAGCGCCGGGCTTTTGCAGCGTCGAGTCTGCGGCTCGATTCGGGTCGGCGCACAGCGCCGACACGATAACTCACACCGTATAAGTGCCACTGGCAACACGGCCGCCATGGCCGGTCCAGTTGGTGTGGAAAAATTCGCCGCGCGGTTTGTCCACCCGCTCATAGGTGTGCGCGCCGAAATAATCACGCTGCGCCTGCAGCAGGTTCGCGGGCAGGCGTTCGCTGCGGAATCCGTCGAAGAACGCCAGCGCTGTGCCGAGCGCCGGCACCGGAATTCCCTTCTTGACCGCCGTGCTGACCACCTTGCGCCACGGGCGCGCGCAGCTCTTGATCGCCTTTTTGAAAAACGGATCCAGCAACAGGTTCGTCAGGTTTGGATTCTTGTCGAACGCTTCCTTGATTTTGCCCAGGAACACGCTGCGGATGATGCAGCCGCCCCGCCACATGAGCGCGATGCCGCCGTAGTTGAGGTTCCAGCCGTGTTCCCTGGCCGCCGCGCGCATGAGCATGTAACCTTGCGTATAGCTGATCATCTTCGCGGCGTAGAGCGCCTTGCGAATGTCATCAATCCAGCGCTTGCGGTCGCCGGCAAATTTCGTCTTGGACGGCTTAAAAACTTTCGCGGCCTGGACACGCTGGTCTTTCATGGCGGAGACGCAACGGGAATAAACCGCTTCGGCAATCAAGGTGATGGGAATGCCCATGTCCTGCGAGGAAATCACGGTCCATTTGCCGGTGCCTTTCTGGCCGGCGGTGTCGAGGATTTTGTCCACGAGCGGCGATCCGTCGGTGTCCTTGAAGGCGAGGATGTCCCGCGTGATTTCAATCAGGTAGGATTCGAGTTCGCCCTGGTTCCATTCCTTGAAGACTTCGTGCATTTCGTCGGGCGTCATGCCCAGGCCGTCCTTCATGATGTGGTAGGCTTCGCAGATGAGCTGCATGTCGCCATATTCGATGCCGTTGTGGGTCATCTTCACGAAATGGCCTGCGCCGCCTTCGCCCACCCAGTCGCAGCACGGCTGCGCCGCGCCACCAGAGCCGTCGGCGACCTTGGCCGCAATGGCCTGAAAGATGGGCTTGACGTGCGGCCACGCGGCGGGCGAACCGCCGGGCATGATGCTCGGGCCGTGGCGCGCGCCCTCCTCGCCGCCGCTCACGCCGGTGCCGATGTAAAGCAGGCCCTTGCTCTCGACATATTTCGCGCGGCGGATGGTGTCTTCGAAAAGCGAGTTGCCGCCGTCAATGATGATGTCGCCCGACTCCAGCACCGGCAGCAGGTGTTCAATGAATTCATCCACGGCCTTGCCGGCCTTGACCATGAGCATCACGCGGCGTGGTTTCTTGAGCAGCGCAACCATTTCCGGGAGGGAGTGCGCGCCGATGACGTTCGTGCCTTTGGCCTCGTTATTGAGGAAATCATCCACCTTGGAAACGGTGCGGTTGAAGGCCACCACGGTAAAACCGTGGTCGTTCATGTTCAAAATCAAATTCCGGCCCATCACGGCCAGACCGATGAGAGCGATGTCAGCTTTTGGTTCCATTTGTTGTTTTCGTTAAAAATTGAAGGCGCACGGTACAAGGGTTTGCCCCGTCATACCAGCAGTTTTTTGGCAATGGCCGGCACAACTCCGCCATTTCAGAGGCGCATCCGGTTTCGAGCGGATGGCGCAAACGTTTCGACGCCCGGGCATTCATTCCGCGAAGGTTGTGAAAAGAGAGGCCAGCCACGCCGAAGTGACCAGACCGTAAAATGCCATCGGGCAGACAGGAATGTCTGCCCGCGCAAACGGGTCTTCGGCCGCCCTGCGGACCTTTCCTTACAAGGAGACCGCGGCCAGACGAGGAACATCCACAGGCGTGTTGTTCGCCTCAGCGGGGCGACCAAGCATCTCCGGGACGTTGAAACGCTCCAAGGCAATGCGCGTCAGCCGCACGTTCATTTCCGTGATGTTTTCGTCTCCGAAGATGACTCGCGCCACTCCTTGGGCGATCTCGTCGAAGCTATGCATCTCAGGAACGTTGTAGCGCTCCAGGGCAATGCGTATCAGCCGCACGTTCATTTCCGTGATGTTTTCGTCTCCGAACATGATTCGCGCCACTCCTTGGGCGACGTCGTCGAAGGCTGGTTTGTTTTTGTTTTCCATATTCAACTTCAGGTTTTTGTCGTTCAGCGGGGTCTTGCGTGGCATGGCGATTTCCTTTGCCACCGGTTCAGGCTGGTCGGATGGCGACGCGTCTTTGCGAACCTCGGCCGGTGCCAATTCGCTCTTAATCTCGGGCGAGACCGGCACGTTGTTAATCTCCGGCCGGGCCAATTCAACCTGCTCCTGGGGCTTGGGTAATTCGATCCGGTTCTCGGGCGGGGGAACTTTGACTGTCTCTGCGGGAGTGGGCACTGTGTTGCTGACACCACTGGCACCAGTCAAAATCTCCGGCGGCGCTGTTTTTGTAAGCACCGGCGGCGCTGCTTTTGCAGGCTCGGGCGGCGCTGCTTTTGCAGGCTCGGGCGGCGCTGCTTTTGCAGGCTCGGGCGGCGCTGCTTTTGCAGGCTCGGGCGGTGCCGGTTTTGTTGCAGCAATGGGAGGCGGGGCGCCTGGCTTCGCCGGCGCGGATTGTGACAAAACCGGGGGTGCTTCCGGGCGTTGCAGAGTTGCCGCCGCCGCGGTTTCCGGCCGCCGACCTTGTGGCTGCAGCAAATGCATGGTTGTCTTAAGCACCAGTTCCAAGGGAGTAGTCGGTTTGGTGATAAGGTCGTTGCCGCCGCTGAGGATGCCCTGCGCACGGTTTTGGAAATCGCCATTGCCGGTAATAAAGATGACCGGCGTCTGCCGGTATTGCGGCATGGCGCGCAGCCGCTCACACAACTCGAAGCCGTTCATGCCCGGCATGTTGATGTCCAGCAACACGATGTCGTATTGGTTCGCCGGCAACAATTGCACGGCCACAGCGGGGTCTTCGATGCTGACCGGTTCGAAGTGCGCACGTTTGAGGGCCGCCACCATGGCGTAATTACAAACCGCATCGTCGTCCACGATCAATATCCTGGCCTTGAGACTCAGGCCGGCCGTGCCGGTATCGCCGCTCTGAAACAAATGTCCCAGACAGTCCACGGTTTGGGCAATGGTTTGCAATATGGAAGCCGTGGCGTTTGACGGTTTAAACACAATCTCAAAAAGCAAGGCCTCAAAGGCGCTGGCCAGCAGGGCAATCTTGCTGCAGCCGGCCATTCCGGCGCGAGCGGTCAGGAAATGCACCCGCTGATACAGATTGTTGAGCTGTTGCAGACCCGCCGGGGCGCCTGCCCCCTTGATGTAAGCCAGGCAGTGGTCCCGGATTTTGGAGACTTCGACCGGCGCATCCTTGACAAATTCCTCGCGCGTCGCTTTCAACGTCATTTCGTCGGCGTGGGCCGCGGCGGCGGCGGCGACAAACGTTTCGGCCTCGCTCTTGCCAGAAATGGGTTGGCCGGTGGTCAGGCCAAACGTCGGTTCGTATCCGAGCAGGTCCCGGATGGCTTCGACGAGCCTGGCCGGCGTGCATTCGGTCTTCAACATGCCTTTGTTGGCGCCCGCCTGCAGGGCTTTTTGCGCCAGCTCGGTCATGTAGGCATTGGAAAGGATCAGCACCGGCGTCGTTTTCAAGCGGTCATCGGTCCGGATATGCTTGAGAACCTCCATGCCGTTGACCTTGGGCAACATCAAATCCAGCACGACCACATCGGGCCGCACCCGTGAAAGAACGTTCAGCGCCACCTCCCCGTCTTCGGCGAACAAGATTTCAAATCCTTCGCGCTGCAACCGGTTACGGTACAGCATCAGCACGACAGGATCGTCTTCAACAAATAGAATCTTCTTTTCGGTCCCGATCATATCCGCCACTCCGGGCTTGTCGTTTTCCGAGTGGGACTTTTTTCACAGCATAAACAAGGCCAATTGAGCATCTTAAACCAATGGGCGAATGGCCCTAATGGATAATGGGTTCTGACCGTTTTTGAGACACGGACGCGACGCCCGGCCTGATGGCCGGCAGCCAGGATGTTGACGGACGAAACGGTTCCTACGCCGCGGTCGCTCCCAACTGCAGTCGCAGGTCGCTTTCGAGCATCGCCTTCAAATTCGCCCAACTGGTCTCATTCATCTCGTTGAAGGCGTTCAGATAAACGGCGACCACTTCCGGTGGATATTTGGCGAGCAGGGTGGCCACCGCCGGTTTCAACTTCGCGTCGTCCATCCCCCCCGGCAAATTCTCGACGACGCCGTCCTCATGTTTGATGCCGAGCGCGGACAGAAAGTCCATGAGCATCGCCTTTTGCTTTTTCAGGAGCCAGGCGCGGATCAGCCCGCCTGCCACCGCATCCAACGCCGGCCGCGCGAGGGTTGTCACCATCGCGGCATGGCGTTGCGGACGCGGCTGGCGTTCCAGAAAGACCGGGCGGACGTGGCGCGCCTGGGCCACGGCGGCAAGCGTGGCTTTGTAAGCCGGCTTGTCCGATTCGTGGGCGAAAGCGAGAATGTCATTCGCCAGCTCCGGCGACATGAATCCAAATAGTTCGTATGACTTCAGCATTCAAACCAGCAGTTAAACGTCACTCAACCGTCACCAGCGAAAGTTTATTTTTTTCGGCCAGCGCTTCGCAAGCTTTCCGTTCGAGCAACAGGGTCCGGCCGGCCTCCAACGCGAGCACGGAAATCCTGGCGGCGACGCACACCTCGATCGTGCCGGCGCCGATGCACGGAATGTCAAACCGCAGGTCGTGATCCGGCTTGGCCGTCTTGACGGCCACCGCGCCGCCGTCCCGGCCGGCCAGTTCGCCGCCACGCGCCAGGCATTTGTCCGTGCCTTCAAATGCCTCCACCGCCAGCACGGCGCCATTTTTCACGACGACGGTCTGGCCGATTTCCAGACGCGAAACTTCCTTGGCCATGCGAAAACCAAATTCCACGTCCATGCGTTGCGCGTCGGATAACAGGGGGCCGATATGAAATCCCGCGCCGGGCATGAGTGGCCTGAGCCACGGCGTGGCGTCAATCAATTCCACGCCATCCTTTTTCAATTCGCCGGCGATCGCGCCGAAAATCGTATGCGCATTCTTTTCCCGGAGCCGGAGCCAAAGTCCCATCGCCCGCAGATCCGGCCGGAAGTAGAAAAGGTTTTTGGGCGCAATCTGGCCGACCATCACGCATTGCCTGATGCCGCGGTCGGTGAACGCCGAAATCATCCTGGAAAGCTGGCCGACCTTGAGCCACACGATTTCATCCACCAGCGGCGCCAGCGCCGGCTCGGTTTCATTTTCAAACGCGACGGCGACGAGCCGTTTGACCCCGGCGGCACGCGCCTGCTGCGCAAACTCCAGCGGCAGCGAGCGGTTGCCGGCAATGAGCCCCAGCGATTCGAGCGCAATACTCATACGAATGGTTCCGCGCCCCACAATATAATAGAGCCGAAAAAAGAAGCCAGCTTGTGTTGACCGCGCCGGTCTCAACGGGCGCATCCCCATTTTTGAGCGGGCGTGCGACTGAAAACAATTCTGTGGTTGCAACCCGAGATTTGCGTTGCCACGCCCGGGCGACGGTCTAAAGTGTCCGACATTCGAATGAAATTTTTGTTGTCCATCTTCAGCTTGACGCTGCTGACCCTGATTAATGCGCCGGCGCAGGTCAGTGTGGAGGTCGTGCTGGATCAGGAACAATTCCTGCCGAGCGAATCCGTGCCGGTGGCAGTGCGCATCACCAACCGCTCCGGCCAGACGCTGCATTTGGGCGGAGACGTCAACTGGCTCACCTTCGACGTGGAATCAGCAGACAGCTTCGTCGTCGTCAAAAAATCGGAGGTGCCGGTAACGGGCGAATTTGATTTGGACTCGTCGCAAATGGCAACCAAACGCGTCGACCTGGCGCCGTATTTTGTTTTGTCGCAAGTGGGACGTTATCGTGTCACCGCGACGGTGCGCATCAGGGAATGGAACGCAAAGGCCGTCAGCCCGGCGAAGGCGTTCGACGTCATCAATGGCGCAAAATTGTGGTCGCAGGATTTTGGCCTGCCGGTGCCCGCCGGCGTGACGAATCGCGCGCCGGAAGTCCGCTGCTACACTTTGATCGAGGCAAATTATCTGCGGTCGCAACTGCGGCTCTACGTGCAGGTGAGCAACGAATCGGGAACGGAGGTGTTCAAGGTTTCGGCGGTTGGCCCCTTGGTTTCCTTCAGCCAGCCGGAGGCGAAACTGGACCGCCTCAGCAATCTGCACGTGCTCTACCAAAACGGCGCACAGGCGTTCACCTATACGGTAGTCAATCCTGACGGCGACGTTATCCGGCAGGAAACTTACGACTACTTCAACTCGCGCCCGCGCCTGAGCGTGAATGACAACGGCGACGTGACGGTGGTCGGCGGCGTGCGCCGGGTTAAACCGTCCGAACTGCCGCCGGTGAAACCGCCGAACGAAGTGCCTCCGCAAAACGGGGCCAAGCCGTGAGCGATGCGGTCATTGAAACAAATCCTGGACCTTTACGCCGAGGGCTTTGAGTTGGACGCCGCCGGAACCGTTTTTGGGGCAGTGACTGCCAGCCATCAGGTCTGAAATTTCAATTCGACGGATAAATAGTTTCTTCTTTGGCCTTGGCCGGTTCCGATTGTAACATCCTGCCGAATGACTTCTGCCAAATCAAAGCTGCTCCGACGCCTGAAAAAGATGCTGCCGGGCGAAATCGTTTTGGACCCGCAAATACTGGCCAAATACGCCGGTGACAAATGGTTCGTCACGCATCAGCCCGATGCCGTTGCCCTGCCCCGCTCCACCCAATCCGTTTCCAGGCTGTTGCGCTTTGCCAACGCGCATAAAATTACAGTCACACCGCGCGGCGCGGGCCACGGCTACGTCGGCGGTTGCGTGCCCGTGCGCGGCGGCATCGTGCTCTCGCTCGAACGCATGAACTGTATCAAGGAAATCAACGCCGCCGATTTTGTCACCGTGGTTGAACCGGCCGTGGTCACGGAAAAATTGCAGGTGGCGGTCGAGAAGCGCGGGCTTTTTTATCCGCCCGATCCCGCCAGCCGCGCGGACAATTTCATCGGTGGCAACATTGCCACCAACGCCGGGGGCCCGCGCTGCCTCAAATACGGTGTCACCCGCGATTATGTCCTCGGTCTCGAAGTCGTGCTGGCCGACGGGACCATCGTCCGGCTCGGCGGACGCACACACAAGAACAAAACCGGCTTCGAAATGCACCGGCTCTTTGTCGGCTCGGAAGGCCTGCTCGGCGTCATCACCGAAGCGACACTCAAATTGATTCCGCTGCCGCCGTTTCGCGCCAACCTCGCCGTTGGGTTTGGCTCGATGAAAAATGCGGTGCGGACGCTGCATTCCATTTTGGCCGCTGGTTTCCTGCCCTGCGCGCTGGAACTGGCCGATGAATTCACCCTCGCCGCCGCTTACCGGCGCACCAAAAGCGAACGCCTGCGCGGCTGTCGCGCCCATCTCATCACCGAACTCGATGGCCAGGAAAATTCCGTCCGGCGCGAATTGAAGGACTTGGAGCGAATCATCCGCCGGCAGAAACCGTTGTTCGTCGAGCGCGGCTTCGGCAACCGGGAATGCGAAGCGGTCTGGCAAATCCGCCGCGAATTTTCCTATGCCCTCCGCGACACCGGCCTCACGAAATTGAACGAGGACATCGTCGTGCCGCGCGGCCGGCTCGAAGACCTCTTTCAGTTCGCGGCGAAGCTGCAAAAGAAACACGGCCTGCCGGTCGCGTGCTTCGGCCACGCCGGCGACGGTAACATTCACACCAACGTCATGGTGGACTTCAATCAGCCGCACGCCGACCAACGTGCCGAGACGGCATTGGACGAACTGTTCGCGCAGGTCATCGCCTGGGGCGGCGCCATCAGCGGCGAACATGGCATTGGTCTGGCCAAGAAACGCTGGTGGCCGCTGGCGGTTTCCCGGGAAGCGCGCGAACTTCATCGTGTCGTAAAACACGCGCTCGACCCGAAAGGCATTTTGAATCCGGGCAAATTCGTGTGACTTTGGCAAGGGCCTCGTCGTATTGGGGAGGCGAACCACGTCGTCTATCTGGCGCAACCCAACTTTTGTGTGTGGTGGCAACTCGGTCTTATTAACACCCTGCTTATTGACCCCCTGCCTTAGCGGGATGCTACAGGAAAGACCGCCAACACAGCAGATTTCGGTCGCGCGGCACTGCTCAAAAATGAGATGCCCCCTTGCCTTTCTTCCGCAACAAATTTAATGTCTTGCGTTACGGGAACAAATTTTTAGAATATCCCCACAATGAATACAAAAGCACTCCTTAAACTTTCAGTCGCCCAGTTAAAACGCATGGCGACCCTGAAAGCGCAAATCGAACGTCTGCAATCACGACTGGAAGCCTTGGCGGCCAATGGTTCGTCGTCGCCGGGCCGGAAGCCGCGGCGCCAGCGTCGGAAAATGAGCGCGGCGGCGCGCCGGAAAATTTCCCTGGCCGCCAAGGCGCGCTGGGCGAGGGTCAGGGCCGCCAAAAAATCAAAGTAGGATTTCGCACGCCGACCGCAGTGGCAGGGCGCTTTCCCCGGTACGCCGGTGATGCGCCCTAACTGCTTGCTTTAACCATCACCACCAATTCCCCTTTTAAAGTTCGTTTCTTGACCACGGCCAAAAGCGCCGTCGGTTTGCCGCGCAGAAATTCCTCGAACTTCTTCGTCAACTCGCGCGCGAGGACGACCTCGCGGTCGGGAAAAATTTCGTTCAGCTCGCCCAGCAGTTTTCCAATGCGATACGGCGATTCGTAAAACACGAGCGTGCCGGAAATTGTTTTAAGCGATTCCAGTTTGGTCCGGCGCTGACCGGACTTGTGCGGCAGAAATCCGATGAAATGAAATTCATCCGTTGGCAGGCCGCTCGCGGTGAGCGCCGCGACCAGCGCGCATGCGCCGGGCACCGGCTCGACGCGCAGGCCGGCGGCAATCGCCGCGCGCACGACGCGTTCGCCCGGATCGCTGATGCCGGGGCTGCCCGCATCCGTGACCAGCGCGACCTTCTCGCCACGCCGGAGCCGTTCGATGATTTCCTCGCTGCGTTTGGCCTCGTTGAACTGGAAATAGCTCAGGAGCGGTTTGGAAATTCCAAAATGCTTGAGCAATTGCCCGGAATGCCGCGTGTCCTCGGCGGCGACGACGTCGCACTCGCGCAACACGCGCAACGCGCGCAACGTGATGTCCTCGCGGTTGCCGATGGGTGTGGCCACGAGGTAAAGCGTGCCCGGCGTGAGTGGCGGCAATTGAGCGTCCATGTCTTGACTTAATCAGAAAAATCGGGGGAAGAAAGCCGATTTCGCGCCAACTGTATCAACTCTTCACTCGTTTGCGTTTGCTGATAAACGCACCGAAAGTACCGCCGAGCACAGCCAGGGCCATTGTCGAAGGTTCGGGCACAGGTTGGGCGGAAACCAGAAAATTGTCAATTCCGTCCTCCTCGTAGCCGCTCACTGTTCCTCCGCCGATCGCAACTGTGGAACCATCAACTACGCGGAAATAAACCGTTGGTTGACCATTGATTGAAGTGACGGAACTTAAATCAAAGCTGAAAGAATTTGTGGTACTGGTGGATGAATATGTCCAGTGGCCTACATTGACTTTGTAGTCACTGCCAAATTTCGTGAAAGTTCTGCCATCGATGCTGTATTCAAGGAAAAACGTGCCTGGCCCTGTTAAATTTCCAGCTTGGTCGTATGAGATTGCGATGTTTTGATATCCAGCGGTGCTGATGGCAAACTGGAAGAAATCCCCAACCGTCCAGTCATTGGTTACTCCAAACGCCCGATAAGAACCATTCCCATTTACAAAGGTGTAATCTACAGGAAATACACTGTGGTGCCATGCCGAAGCCGTTCCCGAACCGACCTCCGCTGTAATGTTGGTAATCCAATTTCCGACAATTTGGCCCCCCAATTCGCTGGTTTCAAAAGTCCATTCGGTAATGATGACAGCTTTCGTTAACTGAGGTGTGGTGAAGAGCGTTAAAGTTGCAAACAACATGATTAACTTTTTCACAGTTCCGATAGAGGTTGGTGATTTTCTATCATAATTGGTATCTATCTGTCAAGTCTTCATTTCCATCTCGCAAAGAAAGTAATCCTGACAGCTCTAACCCCACGCTGGTTTTGGTTCAGGCAACAATCGTCAGCACCGTAGGCGAAATCTTTGTAAAATCACGCACCAATAAATTCTCAAAGCTCCATCAGGAGCAATATATTCAGGTGATGCCGCTCCTGACGGAGCTTGTGTCGCAATTGGGTTTTGAACTACAAATGTGCCGCGCCGCTGGCGCTCTAAAAATCGGTAAAATGAAACCCGCCGCAAAATTCGCCGTCGTTCTGGTCACCGCGCCGGATTTGAAAACGGCCCGGGCGCTGGCCAAGGCCGCGTTGCAGGCGCGGCTGATTGCCTGCGCAAACCTCGTCACCAAAATCGAATCGCATTACTGGTGGCGGGGAAAAATCGAATCCGGCACGGAGGTCTTGCTGGTTCTTAAAACGCAAAAATCAAAGCTGGCCGCGCTGGAAAAACTGGTCCTCGCCAAACATCCCTACGACACGCCGGAATTTCTCGTCCTGCCCTTGAGCGCGGGCAACCAACGTTATCTCGATTGGCTGGCCGAATCTTTGGACTGCGGCGACACGTCGCCGCTTTGAAAGCGCGGACATGTCCGCGCACTCCAAAACAAACGGCTCGCGGGGACGCTCGCCCCACCGAAAAACCAATAGTCAGGGACTCGCGTAACTCATCCCTCCGGAAGTTTGCAGTCCAAGTGGATTCTGTTAAATTGCGGCCATGACAAAGAACCTGACCGCAAAACTTTTGTTCTTCACGATTCTGGTGCTTGCCACCGCACTCATCACCGGCTGCAAGACGACCAAGCCGATTGATTGGAACAGCCGCGTCGGCACTTACACGTTTGACCAGGCCGTAACCGATTTCGGCCCGCCGGACAAGCAGACAACCCTGAGTGACGGCAAGCTGGTGGCGCAATGGATTACGCATCGCAATGGTGGCTCCAGTTTCAGCGTCGGCACGGGATTTTACACTGGCGGCGTCGGCGTCGGGGTGGGCCAAACCACCGGCTCGGCTTACCCGGACAGAATTTTGACGCTCACCTTCGGCGCGGACGGCAAACTGGTCACGTGGTCGAAAAATTATTGACGCTTAGAAAAAGGGGTGACGGAGCGCGGGCTTCAGCCGCTCCGGCATCCACCGGCAGAGAAGGCGCGAAAGTCCAAGCGCGCTTTTAGTTTCGGGCAATGAAGCGGCGTGAACGCCGCGCTCCAAATTCTCAATTCAACGGCACACCCCGCCGGATGTAAGTGGGGATGTCGAGGTCTTCGCCCTTGTGGATGGTCGGCTCGCTTTTGTCGAACCGGCCTTTGGAGACAATCGCCAGCGGCAATTGCGTTTGCAGCATTTGGGGACCCGGTTTCCGCCCGCGACTGCCTCGCCGGGATACCAATTGATTTCGTCGCTCCAGAGTTAGCGGCGGCGCCATCGGCGTGGCATGAGCCGCGGCTCGCGCCGTTGCGCCACGCGAAATCGTCTGCTCCGGCAACTCACCGGACGTTTCGGTTTTCGCGGCGGCATTTCTCGCGGCGATGACCGTGACGTACAGGCGGTTCTTCAACGTTTCGTCCACCGCCGCGCCCATGATGATTTGCGCCTGTTCGCATTGGCGGCTGATTTGTTCCATCACACGGTTGACTTCGGCCATCGTCAAATCCTTTCCGCCCATCAGGCTCACCAGCACCGTATCGGCTTCGGCCAGCGCGCGGCCTTCATCGAGCAGCGGGTGTGCGAGAAGTTTTTCCACCGCCTCGCGCGCACGCGCCGGGCCGGTGGTTTCGATGGAGGCAAACACGCTTTCGGAATGGCGGTCATGGATCAGCGCCCGTAAATCGTCGAAGTGGATTTGAATCAAACCGCGCCGGGTGAGCAATCGCCACATGCCGCGGACACTTTCCAATAGCAATCCATCCGTAATGCGGAACGTATCGAGGACGCCGGTGTTCTCGTCAATCAACCTGAACGTTTTCTGGCTGGGCAGGCAGATGACACCGTCGGCAACGGCCCTGAGTTCATCGAGTCCCGCTTGCGCCTGTTGCACGCGGCGGTTGCCTTCACACGTGAACGGCAGCGTCACAAAAGCGAGCACGAGCGCGCCGGTCTCCTTCGCGGCGCGGGCGAGGACGGGGCCGATGCCACTGCCGGCGCCGCCGCCCAGACCGGCAAGGATGAAAATGACCGTCGCGCCTTCGCAGGCGGTGGTGAGTGTGGAAAATTGTTCTTCCGCCAGCGCACGCCCACGTTCAGGATCGCCGCCCGTGCCAAGCCCGCGCAATAATTTTGTTTCGAGCTGGACTTTCACGGGCGCCGGGCACGCCGCCAGCGACGGCGCGTCGGTGTCAATGGCGGCGAATGAGGCGCCGGTGAATTCCCCGCCAATGAGCGTGTCGAGCAGGTGCACGCCCGCGCCGCCTACGCCGAAAATTTTCACGGCCAGCTTCTGCGCCGGGCGGGTAACTGCCTTGTTGGGTTCAATCTTGGTTTTCATGGCAGGTGGGTTCAGGAGCGCTGCAAGAGTCGTCCCAGTGCGCCCTTGATGCCCTGCGCCAGCGATGGTCGGCCTTCGCGTTTGCGGGTCTTGAACGAGCCAAATCTCACGAGGCCGATGCCGGTTACGAATTCCGGTTGGCCGAGCGCGGATTTGAGTCCGCTGACGGAATTGGTCTGGCCGAGCGAGACGGGCATTTGCAGGATCGGCTCGGCAAGTTCGGCAATATGCGGCACGCGCGCCCCGCCGCCACACAGAAAAACGCCCGCGCGCAAATAATCGAGCAGGCCAAGCTGGTCCAAATCCTGCGCGACGAGCTGGAAAATTTCCTCCAACCGCAACGCCATGATGCGGCGCAAATGTTCGATGTTGATGGTTTTGAGCGGCAGGCCCAGATCGTTAGTAAGGGTCACAGTCTGGCCTTTCGCGGCATCATCCACGAGCGCCGAGCCGTGTTCCAGCTTGAGTTTTTCCGCGCGGCTTAACGGAACTTTGAGGCCGTAAGCCAGGTCGTTGGAAATGTGGTCGCCGCCCACGGCGAGCACGCCGGTGTGCTTGATGACGCCGTCGGTGTAAACGACGTAATCGGTCGTGCCGCCGCCGATGTCAATGACCAGCGCGCCGAGTTCCTTTTGTTCGTTCGTCAACAGCGCCAGCGAGGACGCGAGGCCGTTGAACACGATTTCATCCACTTCGAGCTGCATGCCCTTGACGAGGCGGATGGCATTCTGGAGCCGGTTCGTGTTGCCATGGACCACGTGCATATCCACTTCCAAGCGCGAACCGAGCATGCCGACGGGGTTGGTCACGTCGTCCTGGCCGTCCACGAAAAAGTGCTGGCGAATGGCGTGAATGACGCTGTTTTCCGTCGGCAAATTGATCGCCTTCGCGTTCTTGACCACGTCCTGAACGTCGTCGTCGGTGATTTCGCGGTCGGCGGAAACGACCGGATGCATGCCGCGGTTGTTGAAGCCGCGAATGTGGCCGCCGGTGACGCCGAGATAAACGCTGCGGATTTCCACGTCCGCCATCTGCTCGGCCTCGACGATGGCGTTGCGCACGTCCTCCTCGGCCTGTTGCGCGTCCACCAGTTCGCCTTTGCGCACGCCGCGCGAGCGCGCCTGGCCGAGGCCGATGATGTTCAGCCCCGCCTTGGCGGGATCGGCATTCTGTTCGCCGACCACGGCACAGATTTTCGACGTGCCGATCTCCAATCCGACGATGATGTTCGAGTTGTCAAACATGGTTTTTCAAGGTGCGCGCGGGTCTGACCGGTTTGGGCGTTGAACCGGGTACCGCGCCGCCGTCCATCCAGCGCACGGGGATGTTGTCGGGCACCGCCAAGTTGAGCGAAGCGATCGCTTTGTTCAGGCGTTGTCCCGCATCATAAATCTCCCGCCAGCGGCGTAATTGTCGGGCAAAATTGTCCAGACCGAAAGTAATTTCGCCGCCCTGCTCCGTCGTAGCGACCAAAACCCCGGGCGCCGAAACGTCAATGTGCTGCAAATCCACCAACCCGGCCATCGGCGAGCCATTGAAGGCCGTAATCAACTGCAGCGCCGCCTGCGCCGGTGGCGAATCCAGGCGGCGGCCCGGCTGCAGTTGACAGATATTCAAGCCGATGATGACCGGCACTTGACTGTTCACCTGCGCCAATGGCATCACACTCAGGCGCGGGTCCAGCGGCTGCATGACATAACCGTCCGCATCGAGTTCGAACATGGTGACCACGATCTTGCCCGAGGCGTCCGCGCTGGGCACATTCACCTGTGCCACCGGCTCGCGTTCGTTCACGCGAATCCGCAGGGTGCGCGGCAGAACACGTTCGACCGACACCGACTCAATCATCGAAACGAGTTCGAGATTGCGTTTGACCGCCGCCAGGTCGAGCGCCAGCAGGTTGTCTCCCGGCTTCACCCCCGCCCAGCGGCGCAGTTGTTCCGGCAAAATCACACCATCCGTTTGCACGTCAATGCGCCGGATAGCGAACTCGGGATTTTCATAAACGAAATAGTCGAGCGCCCATTCACCCGCACGCCAGAATAAATAAAGGCCGAAGACCGTGCCGAACAGGATGCCGAACGCCACCGCCGCCAGCCGGGCGCGTTTCGCACGCACCTGGCCCGACCGCAGTTTCACGTCCAGCACGCGTCCGCGGCGCAACCGCCGGTTTTTCTTTTCACGCCTGAACCACATCGTTCAATTCAAAATTCAAACTCTTGGACGAGGGCGGAGCGCAGCGCTCTGAGCCTCAACCTGAACAAGTTCTTTACGGCTGCGGGTCGCAGACCCGCGCT
>Ga0187874_10001400_pt1 | contig 22221 bp, 22 predicted proteins | sample June2016WEW_16_1_3_FD_132993 | JGI IMG/M metagenome (GOLD analysis project Ga0187874, IMG submission 132993) | Peatland microbial communities from SPRUCE experiment site at the Marcell Experimental Forest, Minnesota, USA - June2016WEW_16_150 | ecosystem: Environmental > Terrestrial > Soil >... | reverse complement strand
TATCTTATGGCCATCATCAACCAAGCCACCAAGGAATTGCAGGTTAAAATCGTCTATTACGGCCCGGCCATGGGCGGCAAGACGACCAACCTCGTGCAAGTCCACGACCATGTACAAACCGCCGCGGGCAACAAGGGCAAGCTTGTGTCGCTGGCGACGAGTTCCGACCGCACGCTGTTCTTCGATTTTCTGCCGATTGAGGCAATGACCATCAAGGGCTTCAAGACGAAGTTCCAGCTTTACACCGTGCCCGGCCAGGTGATTTACAACACGACGCGGCAACTGGTGCTGCGCGGCGTGGACGGCGTCGTGTTTGTCGCCGATTCGCAATACGAAAAGATGCCGGAAAACGTCGAGAGCTTCCAGAATCTCGTGGATAACCTGAATGCACTCAAGCTCAACCTCGCGGAAATTCCCTACGTGCTGCAATACAACAAGCGCGATCTGCCGAACGCCGCGCCGGTGGAATACATGGAATTTTTGCTGAACAATCGCGAAGTGCAGGTGCCATCGTTCAGCGCCACGGCACACAAGTGCGAAGGCGTGTTCGAAGCACTGAACATGATCACGCGCTTGCTGTTGCACAAATTTATCAACCAAAGCGTTCCACAATACGCATGACATGGCCACCCTGCCCCAACTTATCGAGGATGACATCCGGCGGTGCGATGAAACGTTACGCGCATTCATCGCGAGCACAGACGCGACGGCCGCGCTGATCATTGACAAGGGCGGTTTCCTCATCACGCATCAGGGCGACGCGCATGATTTCGACCTGACCACCATCGGCGCGCTGGCGTCCGGTGCGTTCATGGCCAACCAGACCATCGCCGGCCTGGTCAGCGAAACCAATTTCAGCAGCATTTACCAGCAGGGCGAAAATTTCAGCATGTTCGTCGTCAATGTTGACGAACACTCCCTGCTGGTCGTGATTTTCAAGTCCCACTCCGGTGTAGGTGTGGTGAAGTATTATGCGGCGGCGGCGGTCAAACGCATTGCGCGCCAGCTTAAAATCGCCAAGGAGAGGGCTCCGGAGGCGGGACTTGATCTTTCCGTTCTAAACGTTGCCGAAACCAGACAGTTCTTTCGGAAAAAGAAAGCCTGAGACAGGCCGTGCAACCAGTGTTATTATTATAACATGAAGAATGCCGCCATCGGCAATGCTGTCAGCGGTACAAAAAACTGATTATGATGTGGATCAATCTTTTCGCGGTCATCCTGGTTCTGGGTTATGCCCTGTGGATAGCTTACCGTGGATGGCGGCTCTTCAGGAATCTGTTGCACGCCACCACAATCAGCGACGTTTTGAAGAATATTTTGGAACAGCACCATTTCTATTTCATCCAGGGTGTGGGCAGTTTCATTGCCTTGATTTTATTTCTCGGCATCAAAGCCCTGGTCCTGCTCTTCACGCCTTCTGAGGGAACCATTTTTAACCCCTTTGTTTTTGGCAGCTTCGCGAACCGGTTTCTGCCCGGCAAATTGGGCTGCCTGGGCGTTACGCTGATGGTGATTTCCCTGGTGTGTTTTTATCAGCACGTAAAAAGCAAACACTACCTCCACGTGCTTTACGCCTTTCGCAATCAACTGGGGCTGACGGAAGCCGCCTGAAATTTCAAGCGCGCCGGCTGTGGCTGACGTCACCAAACGGCCGGCCTTTTGAACACCACCAAAAGGTGCCTGGCGCGGCGCGTTTTTAATCCTCCAATCCGGATCGCAACCCTGCCCCACCCGGCCGACTATGATTGTGGGCGGTGTTCTGACTTGAAAATGGCGTTCTCATTTCGTCCCAGAGTTTCTCAGCGTGAACGCCCAGCGGTGATAGATGGAGAATGGCCAGATCGTAACATCGCTTCAAATCCAACATCGTTCGCTGGATTTCTGGATCCGCCGTTTTTTGGTACACCGTTCCAGACTCTTTGTAGGCATCGAAAATTTCCGCGAGAATCGCGTCCTTGAATTTGCGAGTTTCAATGCTTTCGGCTTCCCCTGTATCCATGGAATTATCTTTTTGTTTTGCTGACGATTTTTACGTTTTAACGATGTAACGATTTAACATTTCACGGCAGATTGCCGTGACTGCCATCGCAAAACGCGCCGTTCTTCGAGTGCTTGCAACCGCACCACGCGACGGTTTTCGCTTCGGCGATATCCACTTTGCGCGGTCCGAAACCGGTGCCTTTGTGCGAGCCGTCGCAGAACGGCTGCTTCTTCGACGCGCCGCACACGCACCACCAAAAGGTGCCCGGCCCGGCTTTTTGAACAAATGGAAATTTTTGGGCAATAATCGGTTCGCTCATGGCGGCTCTTCAATATCACCGCCCGTTTCACCTTGCAACTATTTCATTGTTACTTTCCACTGGCAACGTGCTCCGCCAGGCTTAACTTCTTCGTACAACTATGCCCGGCCAACCCATCCCTTATCGCCAATGGGGCACAAACCTGGACGCCAACGCGCTCCAGCAGATGGAGAACGCCTGCAAGCTGCCCGTGTCCGTCGCCGCCGCGCTCATGCCCGACGCCCATGTCGGTTACGGCCTGCCCATCGGCGGCGTGCTCGCCACCGACAACGCCGTCATCCCCTACGCCGTCGGCGTGGACATCGCCTGTCGCGTCAAACTCACCGTGCTCGATTTGCCGCTGGATTATCTTCGCCGTCACGAAACCGATCTCATCCGCGCCATTGAAGCCGAGACACGGTTCGGCATTGGCGTGGAATTCAAACATCGCCGCTCGCATCCGGTGATGGACGAGGACTGGTCCGTCAGCCCCGTCACACAACGCTTTCGCGACAAGGCGGCAGCGCAGCTCGGCACCAGCGGCAGCGGCAATCATTTTGTCGAGTTCGGCGAATTCACCGTCGAGCACAAGCAACTCGGCCTTGAGCCGGGCACGTATCTCGCCTTGTTGAGCCACAGCGGCAGCCGCGGTACCGGCGCGCTCGTGTGCGACCACTACAGCCGCCTCGCCCGCCAGAAACACAAGGATTTGCCAAAGGAACTCAGCTATCTCGCGTGGCTCGACCTCGATTCCGCCGACGGCCGGGAATACTGGTCGGCGATGGAATTGATGGGCAAATACGCCTCTGCGAATCACTACCTCATCCACAAACACATCGCGCGGCATCTCGGCGCGGGCGTGCTGCTGGACATTGAAAACCATCACAACTTCGCGTGGAAGGAACGCCACGGCGGACGCGATGTCATCGTCCATCGCAAAGGCGCGACGCCGGCGGGCGCGGGTGTGCTGGGCGTGATACCCGGTTCGATGGCCAGTCCGACGTTTGTGGCGCGCGGCAAGGGCAACGCCGCGTCGCTCAACTCCGCCTCGCACGGCGCGGGCCGGGTGATGAGCCGCCACAAGGCGAAGGAAACCTACAACTGGAAGATGGTGCAGCCCTATCTGGACGAACGCGGCGTGAAACTGATTTCCGCCGGCCTGGACGAAGTGCCGATGGTCTATAAAAACATCGAGGAAGTGATGGCCGCGCAGACCGACCTCGTGGAACCGCTGGCAAGATTCTTCCCGCGCCTCGTCAAAATGGCCCCGGCTGGCGAACGGGCGGAGGATTGAGGGAAACAGGAAACAGCGGCGGAGGGCCGCCGCAGTCCAAGACGCGAAGCGTATCTCGGCTATTTGAAAACCGCGCGAAGCGTCCTGGAGTGCGCCAGCCCTCTGGCGCTTTCCGGGTAGCGGCAAAGATTCCGCTCCTCACGGGGCGGGTCGGCGGACGGTAACGGGGTGATTGAACACAGCCACACAGACAGAAATTCCTGAGTGTGCCACAATTGCGGATATGAACGAAAACATTTATGACCGGTTACAGGCACATGAGCAGGCAAAATTAAATGCAGCTGGGCTGTCCGATGTAAAATTTACAATCGGCTGGTTCAGAGTGGGCGATAATCTACGACTGGAAGCGCGCTTGGCAGGGCCACCAGCCTCACAAAAGAAGGCGCGTGAACTTCTCTCATTTTCAGGGCAGAATGAAGCAAGGCCGCACCGACGGCAGCGGCTATGACCTAAACTGGTCGAAGAAGGAGTGGTCAACGTCAAAAGTTTCGCGGCGGACAACACCGAGCTGTTTTGATTCCATGATCTCAACCAGCCTCTCTCCATCTACCAACTCGATCGGAAGCACACCGTCACGGTTCGCATCCTTTTCCGCCTCGGGAGTAAAGAAGCCTGTTGTGATGAATATTCCTTTCTCAGCCCGACCTTGCATGTCTCCTCGGAATTTTCCCACCTCTGCTCGGCCAACTCCTCCTTGGTAACGCTTACATTGAAATGCCACCTTTACAGTCACAAAGGGATTAAGACGCAAAAGTCCATAGCCGTCTGTGCCACCGTCATGAGATCTCCCAGTGACCACAACACGTTCGAGCCCGCACTCGTGAAGCAGCCGTTTGCAGAAGTGCTCGAATCCAGCGGGCGGCAAAGCGCGTAGCGCAGCGAGAACTTTGCTCTCCTCGGCTTCCTCAGGAGGTTCAGAGATTTCTTCTGGTTCAACCATCGGCACAACAGTCTGTGGCGGTTGCCGTGGCGTCCGAGTCTGGCGATTTTGAGAATTCTCTTTATTCTTCTCGACAATCTGGTCGCTCGTTTCAAGGTTGAGATGGGTGTTTGCGCCTTCTGCTGTTAAAGCCCACTTGTTGCGTTGAGAGCCATCAATCAAGCCACCCCAGAACAGATGTTGCCGAGCCCATTGAACTTGGTTTTGAAAATGAACATTGCCTTTCGCATCGCGCTGCCACCGCTTTTCCTCGGGAAGTTTAATCTCTTTTGCGATCCAGTCGTAAACATCGCGAGGTCTCGCAGCACCTCCCATCGCCCTTAATGCGTCTAAAACGCGCGGCATGTAAGTGACGAACTCAGTCGGCATATTTCGCCTCGTTTGCTTTTATTTTCACAGCTTCTTCCTCTGCACCTTGGCCGCGATCCCGCTTGCGGGACGCAGCGTGTTGAGCCGGTTGAAGCCCGTGGCGTTGTCCTGGTTGTGGTCCCGCACGGGCGGGATCGGGTTGGCTTCCATCGTGGCCATCAGCAAACTCCGATTGGTCATTTCTGGCAAGGCCAATTGCGAAGTAAAAATAAACGGCCTGTTTCTTTCAGAAATTCAGTGGAGCACAACTGATGCAGATGTGGTAAGATAGAAGTGGACTTGGAAAACGCCACGGGCCGGTGGCGCGGTCGCGTGGCAAGTCGACGGGAGGCCGTATGATAAAGGCAAAAATGGCGAAGGAAGCAATCGTCCGGCTGAACAACCGGACCGGCGTGCTGGCCCAGGTCACCAAAAGCATTGCGGAAAAGGGCGTCAACCTCGAAGCCGTCATCGCTACCGTGGGTGGCATGGACGCCGTCATCCAACTGGTGAGCAAGGAGCATCAGCGGATGATGGATGCGTTGCGTGAGCAGCATTGGGAGGTGCAGGAGGCCAAGGTCATACTTGTCGAAGGCGAAAACCGGCCCGGCCTGTTGCAGTTCATCACCGAGAAACTCGCCAGGGAAAACATTGACGTGCTTTACCTCTACGCCACGGCGGTGAATGTGGACAAATGCCTGGTCGTGCTCTCGACCGCAAACAACGAATGGGCTGTGATGGTGCTGAACAGTTAACCGGTGGCAACCGGTCGCTATCGCGGCATGCTGCAAACGTTCGTTGTTTCTTTCCGGCAAGGTCAATCGCGAGGAGTCTGGTTGGAACTGCCGTCGCTTAAAGCGCGTTCCCGGACAGTTCCTTTTTCCGGTACTCGTCAATGTAAATCGTCATCGGCTCGGACATCAAATCGCGATACAGCCCCATTTTGAAATAAAACCGGCCGGGATGGATGTAACCGGTGGCCGCGTTTTCGGGATAAGCGTTCACACCCGTATAATCAACCACCGGTTTGCCGTTGAGCCACGCCTTGACACGCCCGGTTTCATTGGTCGTGAAACGGGTTTGAAATTTGAAATCGAGCCATTGGCCCCGCGCTTCATCCTTCGTTTCAAAAAGCGTCGTTTGGTGGCGGCCAATCTGATGGGTGATTTTAAGCACGCCGGAAACGTAGCGGATGGCCACCACCGGGCTGTCGTCCGAACAATTGTCGTTGCCGCCGCAGTTCTGTTTCCATTGCGCGATGACCAGCCGCACCGGCACGAGGGGAAAATTCGTCGGGATGAACATGCTGAAGGATTGTTCGTAGGCCACGTCTTCCTTCGAGGTCAGCTTTTTTGCTTCCAACAATTCGTCCCGCTCGCTGTCTTTGCTGCCTTTGATGCCCGCTTCAAATTTATCACGGGGCCGAACCGTAATTTTTGCCGCGCCATGACCAGCACGAAAAATGTTCGTCTGCATCTGCACCGCGCCGGGTTCGAATCGGTCCGTGTCCCAAACCTTGCTCAAACCGGCCGTTTCAAAGCCGTCGTAAACGTCCATCGCCGTGGCCGTTGTGTTTGTAACCTGGGCGCAAGAAATGCCGCCGGACAAAAGCGCCCAGCCAACAACCGACATGGAAATGAATTTAATCATAAATCACCTGGGCTCTTCCAACCCGACGCCCTGGACGTTGGTCTGCGTGAGGAACGGACCTTCGTAACCGGTCACATGGATGTCGTGGAGCACGGCATTGGTCAGGTTGGCCAGCGTGATGGCTTTCTTGCACGTGCCGGTGATGTCCACGAGCAAAAATCCGTTGATGGGCTTCACCGGCGAAGTATGGCCGGCATCCACCAGTGTTCCACAGTTCACCTTGACGCCCTCGAAATTAAAATTTTTGGCCGAGGGAATCCCTTCGTCCCCGGTCACCGGCTCAGCGTCCTTGATGCCGCTGCCGGTGAGATTGATGCGGAGAAAACCGCCGGGTGTGGTGGCCACGTCCAGATCGCGCGCGGAGATGTCCTCGATGAACGCGCCGCGTCCGGTGTTGCTCTTGATGTAAACGGCAAAGGTTTTGGCCTGGGTGAACTTGCAATGCTCGATCCGCACGTTGCGGATGCCGCCGGAGGTTTCGCTGCCGATGCCGATGCACGCAAAAATGCTGTCCCCCAGCGTGCAATGGGAAATCAGGACGTCCTCGGTGGGCCGGGCGAGGCGGTAACCTTCCATGCCCCGTCCGGACTTGATGGCGATGCAGTCGTCGCCCGTGTCAATGTCGCACGATTCGATGCGGACATGCTTGCAGGAGTCCACGTCAATGCCGTCGCCGTTGCCGCCGGTGCTGCGGATGACGAGATTCTTAGCCGTGACATTGGCGCAGTAAGTGGGATGAATTGACCACATGCTCTGGTGTTCGGTGGCAAAGCCTTCCAGCCGGACATCAATGCAATTGATCGGCTCGATGATGACCGGTCGCCGGGGCATTTCCCGTCCGCTCAGTGCGGGATTGCCAGAAATTTTCCCCGATCCAACAATGCCGATGTGGCTGGCATCCTGAGCAGAGATTAACGCGCGATGACCGTCAATCCAGCGGCCCTCCCACCGGACCTTCATCACGGGATAATCGTCCAAGTCGGGACTGCCGAGCAGGCGGGCGCCCTTTTCCAGCCGCAAGGTCGTGTAGGATTTCAATTCGATGCTGCCAATGAGATAATTTCCGGCCGGCACCACCACCTCGCCACCGTTCGCCGCCGCACAGACATTAATCGCCTTCTGGAACGCGGCCGTGTCCTTGGTCGCGCCGTCGCCGGTGGCGCCGAAAGCGCGGACATTGTTCGTGGCGTGGGAAAAAACGACGCAACTGGCCTGCCCCAGCAGGACCAAAACCATGGCCGTCAAGTAGAGTGGTTTTATGGTGAAAAAATGCGCCCGCTTCCGCTTTGTCCGCAAGTCAAATCCCCGGCACCCACGGTTCATTTGCCTCGATTGAATGCATCAACGGCCTGGCGGATGGCCCGGGTATGTTCGGGGGTGCTGCCGCAACAGGAACCGATAATGTTGGTGCCGGCCTCGAGCACTGCCCCCACCCCGCCGGCCATGTCGGCGGGCGATTGTTTGTAAACCGCCTTTCCCTTCTCCAGCACCGGCAGACCGGCATTGGGCTGGACCATGATGGGCAGTTTGCAGCGCTTGCGATAAATCCCCGCCACCTTGGCCGCGCCAGCCATGTCCATGCCCGTGCCGCAGTTCAGCGCCGCGACGTGGGCGCCTTTCTTCTCCAGGAATTTGGCCGCCTTTTCGGGTGACACGCCCATCATCGTGACGAAAAACGACTGGTCGGCCGACAAATCATAAGCGAGCGAACCGATGATGCACGGCGCGCCCGCGGCCTGGGCGGCATCAATGGCCAGCCCGAGTTCGTCGAGCGACGTCTGGGTTTCGATGATGATGGCGTCCGCGCCGGCTTCAACCAGGGCGGCCGCCTGTTCTTCGAGGGCGTTCTGCGCGTCGGCCTGCGACAGGTCGCCGTAAGGTTCGAGAATCGCACCCAGCGGACCGATGTCGCCCAGCACAAATCCGTCGCGCCCGCCAAACGCTTCGCGCGCGAGGCGGACCCCCGCCGCGTTGATGACGCGCGCGTCCTTGTCCGCGCCGTGCCGCTTGAGCACGATGCGGCTGGCGCCGAAGGTGTTGGTGATCAGGCAATCTGTGCCTGCGGCCGCATAACGCTGCTGGATGGCCAGCACGCGGTCGGGATGTGTCAAATTCCAGAGCTCGCCGCAGGAGCCGCTTTCGAGGCCGGCGAGCATGAGTTGGGTGCCCATCGCGCCGTCGCAAACCAGGCGGCGTTCCGGCAGGGTTTCGAGAAGTGGTTTTTTCATGATTCAAGCACGGTTTCGGGCTGCGTAAGCCGCCATGATTAAGACAGCCGAGGATTCTGTTCAAGGCCCGAATAAAATGCTGGAGTTTCGTCAATGGCATCGTTTACCCTGCTTGACCGCATAAGAAAAATCAAAGGCAGGCACATGAGCGTCGATTTGCATTTCAACCACCAGCGAAGCAGTGTCAGCCCGGGTTCTTCGTTGTTCGACTATGCGGAATCAATGGGGGTGAACGTCCCGACTTCCTGCCGCAAACAGGGCAAATGCAAGGAATGCATCGTCGAAATCGTCGCCGGGATGGAAAACCTCTCCGACCGGGTCGCGGCGGAGAAACATTTGAAGGGCAACTTCCGGCTGTCCTGCTCCTGCCAGATTGTCAAAGACTCCGGCGTGGTGCGCTGCCACACCATGCGGCGCGGGGAGATGAAAATCGAACGCCACGCGTTTGAACTTCCGACGGGAAAGCAAAAATGGAAACTGGAACCCGCCGTCACCCGCGATGGTGACCGGATCCTTCTGGACGGCCAGGAAATTGACCGCTCGACCGGCCCCATCCACGGGCTGGCAATGGATTTGGGGACAACGACAATCGTTCTCCGGCTGCTGAATCTGGAGACGGGCGAGGTCGTCGCCGACGCCTCCTTTGAAAATCCGCAGCGCTTTGGCGGCTCGGACGTGATGGCGCGCATCGATTACGACACGCACGACCACAGCAAGTTGCTGCAACGGACGCTCGCCGGATATTTGACCCATGCCATCGAGGAATTTCCGGTGGACCCCAAATCCATTTACGAGATGGTCGTCGCCGGCAATTCCACCATGCGCGATCTGTTTTTCCGCCTGAGTGTCTATTCCATCGGCCAGAGTCCCTATCGCTCAATCACCGAACTGGAAATGGCGGATGGCCGCCGAACCAGTACCAGCCTGACTGAGTCCGCCAAAAAACTGGGCCTGCCGCTCCATCCCCGGGCGCGGGTCTATGGCCTGCCCATCATCAGCGGCCACGTCGGGGCCGATGCCGCCGCGTGCATGCTGGCGGTGGACCTGGCCCACGAGGAAAACCTGATTGCCGTCATGGACATCGGCACCAACACGGAATTGATTCTCGGCAACAAACATAAAATCCTCGCCGCCTCCTGTCCGGCCGGGCCTGCGTTTGAAGGCGGCAAGATTGCCTGCGGCATGCCGGGATTGCCGGGCGCAATTGAAAAAGTCGCGTTCGGCCCCGACGGCTCGATGTCCATCTCGGTGATTGGCGACGGCCCGGCCGAGGGGATTTGCGGTTCCGGCCTGGTGGACGTGTTGAGCGAATCGCTTCGGACCGGCCGCATGAACGCCTTGGGCCGGTTCGAAAATGCCGGAGAAAAAATCGTCCTCGTAGCCAACAACGATGAACCGGTTTACTTCACGGAAAGCGATGTCAACGAGCTGGCCCAGGCCAAGGGCGCCAATGTGGCCGGCCTGTACATCATTTTTGATCAATACGGCATCCGGCCGGACAAACTGGACGTGTTTTATCTGGCCGGCGGGTTCGGCCGGAACCTGAACATCGAATCTTCGAAACGGATCGGCCTGATTCCAAACCTGGCCGATGCCAAAATCCGCCAGGTGGGCAATGCCTCGATTGAGGGCGCGTGCATCGCGCTGTTGTCGCGCGCGAAACGCGCCGAACTGGAGGAACTGGTCAAACGGGTGGTACACTGCCGCCTGGAAGCCCATCCGCATTTCTTCGACTGCTTCGTTGAAGGTTGCCAGTTCAATCCGTTCGAATCTTCGAAAGCCTGGGAATTTTCAGGGCCGCCTGCGAGTTCCACCACCAGCGGTGTGAAATGACGATCAACTCGAAATCAGTAATTTCTCCTGATGTTATGCGGACACAAATGGTCTGGAGGAAAAACATTCGACATCCAACATCCAACATCGAACTCTCAATTGCGTTCACCGAGGTTCGCTTGGGCATTGGATGTTGGATGTTGGATGTTCGATGTTTATTTCCTTATGCTAGAACTGACTGACACCCGCCCGAACCTGGACATCCAGGAATCCGAATATCATCGGTTGCTGGGCTATCCCCGTCAGCATGTGGTCGAGGGACGTCCGCAGGAGCTTGCCGACCGGACCCGGCAATGGTACGCAGCGAACGGACGGCCCTGGGTTTATGCCCGACAGATTGACAGCTTGGAACTGCAAAACGGGCGGCTGCGAATCAACGGCGCCGAGTTCGTCTCGAAACAACTTCATGACCGGCTTGCTGCTGCCGGGACGCATGGCGTCATGGTCGTCGCTGTGAGCGCAGGCGCGGAATGCGAGGCGGAAGCGCGCCGGCACTGGCAGGCGGGGGAACCCGACGAGTATTTCTTCATGGAAATGTACGGTTCCGCCGTGGTCGAACACCTCATCACCATCGCCGGCGGCCGCATCTGCGCCTGGGCAGAGCCGCAGGGAATAACCGTGCTGCCCCATTACAGTCCGGGCTATTCCGGCTGGGACATTGCCGACCAGATCAAATTGTGGGAACTGATCCGGTCGGACCGGAAGGTGGCTTTTCCCGGGGAACTGAAGGTCATGTCCACCGGGATGTTGCGTCCGAAAAAATCCCTGCTGGCCTTGTTTGGGCTTACGCGGCAGATCGAAAAAGCGCGGAGCCTTCGGGACCTGGTTCCTTGTGAAAGTTGTTCGTTGCCGGGCTGCCAGTATCGGCGTGCGCCTTACAAACATTCCCTGCCGCAAATCGAGGACGTGCGTCGGCTGCAAGGCGGCGGACGGACGGAAACCCCGGCCGGATTCACGAATCCTTCGGCACTGGATCATCACGCAAAATATTCCGTCAATGCCCGCGCACTGCAAAAGTGGTCGCAGGAACGGCTCCACCTGGAGCGGTTGACCAACGGCACGGTGGAGGCCCGGTTCCATTACGAAGGCACCACCTGCGCCAACTTGGGCCGGCCCCTTGAGTTCTACTACCACGTCAAACTGGCGTCACCGGCGGAGCAGTACCGCATCGTCGAGACCAATTGCGTGCCCGTTCCCGGCCACACCGGTTACCAATCCATGTGTGAATATCTCAGCAATGCGAAATCGCTCATGGAGAACATTGCCGCCGAGAAACCGCTGCTGGGCCGGCCGTTGAACGAGGTGCTGGCTTGGGAACGGCCCGCCAGTCCTTCCGGCTGTTACTGCGACCTGGACAAACGCCTGCACAAGTGGGGTCTGGTGCTGGAAGTGATCCATTACGCCCTGGTCCAGCAGGAAAAGGAACGTTAGTGTAAGAACTCGGGTTCCACCCAGACAACTGCCAGATGGACAGCCTGCCGCCTTTTTGAAATCATCGGAAATTCACCATGACCAAACTTTGTGACATCAACGCTGCGGCAAAGGAGAAGCTGCCGCCCGGTTTTGCGGACAAGTCGGGCATCGGCGTGCATTACATGGATGCCTTCCTCAAGCCGATGAACACCAAGTTGCCCGACGGCACCCGCGTGGCCTGCAAACGCAAGGGATTGAAAATCATGCTCACCATCGGCACCAAAAAGGGCGAAGGCCTCATGCGCCGGCTCGACGTCAGCAAGGATCCGGTGGTGATGTTGAATGCGGCGCTGCAGGAGGCCGCCAAGGCCGCCGGCGTGGAGTTGAAAATTACGGACACAGAAATACTCGTTGTTCCGTAGCCGGTCTCGAAAACAGCGCCGTCAAAAACGACCCATCTCCGCCGGCTTAATTCCATCCCACAACGTTCCGACGCGGAGCCAGATGCGTCGTCCGTTGGTCGCTGATGGAATCGTCGTCTTAATCTGCGGGTTGTCCATCGCTGCAGATCTTCATCACGGCCTCGGCTTGACGAAACCCGGCCGTTTCCTGGCTTTCTCCCTCGGCGGCCCGGCCTTCTTGGAGGGCATGTCGGAGGCCTGCCACGATCGGGTGGTCCGCCGGCAGCGGCCCGGACGATTTTTCCGGATTCGCTATGGCAAAATCCAGACCGGCTTCCATCCCGACGGTGAGATAAGCCTTTTCGAGTTCATGACGGACATTTTTTGGGGTACCCCAGGCGAAATTGGACAAGCCCACGGACAAATGCACACCGCGCAAATCAGGGTCCTGCCGGATCAGCCGCATGGCATCCAAACCGATGTTAACCAGTCCATAAGTGTCGGCCCCGACCGGAGCAAGTCCTGTATCAATGAGAATCTGGTCATTTCGCCGGCCGGCTTTGGTCGCCAGCAGCTCGACAAAATGCTTTGCGGTGGCATGCACGTCCTGCGCATTGAGACACTGGGCCGACCCGCCGTCGGCAAATTTTTCAGAAGCCATGATGACGACGAACGTGTCATAGGCCGCGACCAGTTCGATCATTTCATCGAGCCGCTCGCGCGAGGCGGCGATGGAATTCAGGATGGGCGCACCGCCCTTGGAACGGTCGTAATGTTTCAGCGCGACTTTGTGGAATTCCACGGACGGATTGTCCATGCACAGCGGAATCCGGGTGACCGCTTGTATTGCCGGAATTACATCGGGCAGGAAGGCGCGCATTTCCTCCAGCTTCACCTGGATTAGCTGAGTACCGTCAATGTTGAGGTCCAGAAAATCCACGCCCAGATCGGCCTGCGATTTGGCCAGGTTCTGATAACCTTCCAGATTTCGCGCGGTGAACGCATTGCGGGCCCGCCCATAGGCGTTGTTGATCAAATCACCAATAATCCGTAGTTTTTTTGCGCTCATTTTATCTTCTCCAATGACGATGGCTTTAATGTCTGGAAACGGGTTGTTGCGGTTTCGTGTCGTTTGTTTTCTGTTCGTCGGTCTTGCTCACAGAAGCCTTGTCCGCCCGCTTTGCGGCGGGATCGCTTCCCGGCCCGCCTTGAAAACAAATCTGCCGCGCTCGGAGCGTCCGCGCCGTTACGGAAACTTTGCTTCCAACTCTTTCTTAACCGCTTCGGCGACTTCCCGGGCCGTGCCGGCCCGTTCCTGCTCGTCGCTCCAGCGCAGGTGCGCCATGTAGGCATCAGCCTGGATATGGCCCTGTTTCTGCGCCGAGGCATCAATGCGCTCCGCAAATCGCGTCGGCAGGCTGACCTTGATCTCATCGAAATCATCCCAGGCCTTTACTTCCGATGGAATGTCCTGCCAGTAAAGGACCTGGAATTTCGCCCGCGCGCTCACTTGACGCGTCGTCGCCGACGATTCGGCGCGCGCGGCCATCACCGGGGCCAGGACGTCCAGTTTGGATTTGGCGGTGGGAGGCGGTCCTTTGCCGACGAAATAAAGAAACAAATCCACCGCGCTCGAAGCATCGGCGCCGTAGCCGTCGGCGCCGATTTCGTCCGCATACATCTGGCTGATGGGTGCGCCGCCAATGGCCATCTTGATGTGGCCGAGGCCCTTTTCCTTGAAACCGTCAATCACTACTTTCATATAGGTCATGGTCGTGGTCAGCAGGGCGCTCATGCCGATGATGTCCGGCTTGTGCAGCTCGGCGGCGGCGAGGAATTTTTCAATGCTTTGGTCCACGCCAATGTCGTGGATCTGAAAACCCGCGCCCTCGGCCATCATGCACACCAGGTTTTTCCCGATGTCATGCAAATCACCGCGGACGGTTCCCATGACCAGGACGCCCGTTGACGTGCTGTCCGGGCCGTGCGTCGTCAGCAGCGGTTTCAAAACCCCCATGCCGGCCTTCATCGCGCGGGCGGCAATCAACACTTCCGGCACGTACAAGACGTTGTGCTTAAAATCCTCGCCCACGACGCTCATGCCGGCAATCAACCCCTCCGTCAGCACTTCCTGGACGCTCCGGCCTGCCGCCAGCGCGTCCTTCGTCATTTGTTCGACCTCCTTGGCCTTGCCTTCGTAGAGGCATTGATTCATCAGGGCGTAATCCGGCATGGGCTCCTTTTTTTTAAACGGCCACGCGGCTCGTATTGAATTCCTCCAGCGCCTTCAACATCGCCTCGATGTTCCGCTTGGGCATGCCCGGGCTGGTGCCGCCGCCGACGGACAGGATGATGCCTTCGCCGCCGCTCTTTTCCAGGACGTCCAGCGTGGCTGCGCGCACCTCCTCCGGCGTGCCGCGCACGCCCACCTCGAGCGGATTCACATTGCCCATCAGGCACATCCGGCCACCCACGCGCTCCTTCACCTCCGCAAAGTCCGTCTGCTTGCCCCAGTTCAACACGTGGAACCCGCAGTCCGGCAGATGCTCCAGGCAGGCGTTGATGTCGGCGTCGTTGTGATAAATCTTCACCCAGTCCTTCGGGAAGGCGTCGCAGATTTTTTTTAAATACGGATGCGCGAATTCCTGGTAGTGCTCCTCGTTGATGAACCCCACGATGTCGTCGAGGATGAAAATGCCCTCCACGGTGTTGCCCATGGCCTTGGCCTGGGCCTTCAGCCAGTCAATGATCAGGCTGGTGCAGCGATCGATCAGCTTGTGCGCCCATTCCGGCTTCTCCACGATGTCGATCATGAAGTCGGTCGTGCTGCGGACGAACCCGGCGGTGCAGAGCGGCCCGCGCGACGTCACCAGCGGCAGGATTTCGCCTGTGTCCAGGATGCGTTGCCGTTGCATCCGGATGCGATGCAGGGTCATCGCCATGAACGCGTCGTTTTCCACTTCGTATTCCGGCCAGTTTTCGAGGTCTTCGATGTGGAACAGCGTGTGATATTCGCTGGGCGTGTTATCCTGCCAAAATTTGATCTTGGCACCCAGGGCCGACGGCTCGGCCGCCATGCCGTATTCCATCCACCAGGACGGAACGAAGATGATGTCCGGAAATTCCCGGTGGATCTTCAGGTTCGATTGGAACCATATTTCCGGGTCGAGATAATAATCCATGTGCTTCACCCCGAGGTAACCGGGGATCCAGGGACTATCAACGATCAGCGCCATGGGGATTTTGTCCAGTTTTTCCAAGCGCGCCGCCTTCTTGAAAACTTCCCATTGTTCAGGTCTCATTGGGCATAACTTTTCACCTCGAAAACGCGTGGCTTCAAGCCGGAAAACGCGGTTTGGAGGATTATCCATGCAATTGATAACATTCTCCTTCCCGCACGGTTGGAAAATAGCGGCGGTGAACCACACGCAGTCCAAACGCTTCGCGAGGTTCGGAGATGCCCGGTAGTCGCGCCGTCCCTGCCAAATTCACTTTGCGGCAGGTGGCTCCGGCGTTGATGGAAGCGGTTCGGGCGGGAACTGGTCGAGACGCCGATGATGATCAATGCCGCGCAATTGCTGGTCGGCAAAATCCAGCGCGGCCGTCCAATCGTCCGGGGTCAACCCGTGCCGGTGCGGTTCGTAGTTGACGCCCACCCGGTCCACGCTCACGCCCAAAAACGCGTACACCGGTTTGGCGGCCAGCACGGATTGTTTGACCGCATTGGGAACACAGTTCTGGTCGTCGGTGCCTTCCACGGAAATCCACGGACGCGGCGCCGTCAGCGCAATGTACCAATACGCGTCGAACGGCAGCTTTTCCATCTGACCGGTGAACTCCTTGAGCCGGGGCACAAAGTAATACGGGAATTTCCGCGTCATGTCCTCGATGCCTTCCTTGCCGCCGCGGCCGGGACCGCAGAAACGGTAGGCGCCGGTCCCGGCGCCGCTCGACCCGGCAGGAGCGCCGAGCGAAATGCGTTCATCAAAGGCCGTCGCCACCATCGTCAGTTTACCGAGCCGCGAATGGCCCAGTGCGATGAGCTTGTTCGTGTCCACGAACGGTTGCGTTTCAAGATAGTCCACCACGCGCGACAGTCCCCACGCCCAGCCGAGCAGCACGCCCCAGTCGTAGCCCGGATAGGCGGGATAAAATGAAGAATTGCAGTAATTTGAATTGTCCTCGCCGCATTGTGTGTACCGATACGTCACGACGGCATAACCGCGGTTGAGCTGGTTCGTAAAACCTTGAGCCGCCCGTTCCGAAGTGACGGACCCGCTGAATCCGCGCCCGGGCCGTGCCGGCGAATTGGTGGTGGCTGCGTTGGTAACCGTCACGGCGGAATTGTTGGTGACGGCCACGCCCGGGGTGCTGGAAAAGGACGGATTGATGATCGTCGGAAACGGTCCGCCCCTGGCCGGCGTGAAAATCGCGATGTCGAATCCCAGTTTCCCGCCCGGGCCGAACTTCAGATGAACGAGCCGATACTTTACGGTCCCGTCGAGCAAGGTGAGGGATTTGATGTCCTGCCCGGTCACATTACCCGGCGGTGGCGGTGCATGGCCGAGGTCGTAATACTCGAGGATTTGTTTCATCTCCTCGCGCCGCTGACGCCATCGTTCGACCGTCGTAACTTTGGTCCCGTCATTCATCGTCATTACATCGGGCATTTCCTTGCGTACGGGCAAATCGTTCACGTCCGGGAACGTTCCCATCGCCGCCTTGGTTGGAGGAACGAAGTTGGAAGGCTGGGCGTTTGCTGCACCTGGCCACAATCCGATGGAGATTGTTGCGACCAGGACGATTAACACGCCAAACAGCCTGGTTTGCCGTTGATTCATGATTCATCCCCATCGTGTGCTGGCAAGACGGGAATGGCAAGGCACAGATAAACCATTACGCTCCACTGAATCCGGTGGAGCGTTTTTATTTTCGGCAGGATGGTGACTTCAGCGCCATCGGCGCGACATATCTGTAGTTTCAAATCCCCAAAACCGATCAAGCTCCGTAGGAGCGACATTATCTTCCGTGTCTTATGCCGCTCCTACGGAGCTTTGGAATTGATGATGCGTGAGGCTACAAAGATGCCACGCCTACGGCGCTGAAAACATTATGCCACAGAACCGATCACAAATTGCGATAGGTTCAAAACTCAACTTACCGCTTGTCACTGACAAAATCGAAAGCTTCCAACAAGGATTCCGGACTGCAAAGTTGGTGTCCCATGTCCGGCTGGTCAATGAGCCTGGCTTGAAAACCGTTCTTCACGAAACCACCCTGGTATATGTCCAGTATGTTCCCATAACGAAAATCCTTGGCGCCGGTAATAAAAACAAAACGCACTTTCTTCCTGGCCTCAGCGACCCGGTCAGGAGGAACCGGCCAAACGCCATAGTTCGAAGTGTCAACCGCTTTGACCTTTGGCACCGGCTCGTAGAAATTGGCTCCGCAAATTGAAATATTTCCTGCAATCACGTCGTTGTGCAGGAAAGCCAGTTGCAGCGAGCATCGCGCCCCGCCCGACATTCCACCGGTGTAAATCCGCTTGGGGTCTGCCTTATACCGCTCAACGGTTTTGAGAATTCCGATCAGGGTGAGGCCAACGCGCCGGGAAAACGGCTGATTATTGCCAATCTTTTGAGGAATTAGACAGATCAGTTTTTCCTTTTCCATGATGGCAGCCCATTCCTTGGGCATGGTCATGTTGTCCTGGGCATCCATGAAAGCGAAGACCCCAAATGCCTCTTTGTCCGAGTAATTCCTGGGCACAAAGATTTCAAACGATTCCTTCTCAAGATCAAATTTATAGTCAATACCCATTGCCGCGTTCGCCACCCGGGGGAGCGCCTGTTCAAAATGGATGAGTTTCCCTTTGCCGGGAGACGGAAAACCGGCGGTTTCTTCAGCGCCCGCTGTTTGCAAGCAGGCAGCCAATGCGAACAGCCAGGCGTATTTGGGTATGCTGATCAATCGTTGATACATTTTACATGTACCTTCCCGATGCGGTCGCAATTTGCGACCGGTTCAAAGCTCAACTTGAAGTACCAATTTGGTACTTCAAGTTTTCAAATTTCCCTGCGCCAAAGCCTGTCGTTGGTGATTTGGGGAACCAGTCACAATTATTCAAACAACGGCGGGAAATCCCTTTCGCCGTGCAGTACCAGCACAATTTCAACGCCGTTCCCGGCCAGCGCGGCCAACGTCTTCGGCCAGTTGCAGGACATTGGTGTCATCGTAGGTCCGGTAACGGCCGCTTTCCAACTGTTCAAGGCCGTCCGCAAGGTCGCGCTTCAGTGCGCCGAGTTGCCGCTGCTTGAACGTGTCCGATTCAACCCACCAGCGGAAGAGCTCAACCTGTTCATCCGGGTCAAGCTGGGCTGCCGCGGCCTTGATTTTTTCCACCGCATTCATGTTCAGAACGTATCACAACCCGCCGGTCTCTGTCCACCGGACATGCGTTGCGGGTAGGGCGGGCAGTCCTCTGCCCGCCGCTCGTCCGAACACAAACGACGGCGCGCACGGAGTGACGCGCCCTACCTTCACGGGCCAGGCTTTAATGAAATCGGGTGGCGACAAGGATTCCGCTCCTTACGGTGTAGCGTCGAGCCTGCGGCTCGAACGAATCGGCGCACAGCGCCGACGCTACAACCAGACGGGCAGGGGCGGTGGCATGAGATTCCAGGCATTGTTTAAGATCGCAATTTGCGATATCAAACGGCCTTTCGCTCTTCGTTCAAGATCACAAGTTGTGACCTTGAAACGCTTGCCAATCAACTTGAAATGCCAATTTGGCACCTCAAGTTTTCAAATTCTCTGTGCCAAAGCCTGTCGTTGGTGATTCGGTGAACCAGTCACAATTTGTGACCGGATGGCTGCCCGAATCAAGGTCGCATTTTGCGACCTTAAACAATCACAAATGGCGACAAAGATTCCGCTCCTCACGGGACGTGGTCCTGCACGGGCGGGATCGGGCCGGCTCCTATCGTGGCAATCATGCAAACTCCCGTTCACTCTTCCCATCCACACCGGGACACAGTTGTTTCGACTGGAAGAAGCCAACGAAGACCTTGCCTGCCTTCGAGACGGGCGTCTGCAGGGCGCGGCGGTTCTCAGATTATGTGAAAAGTAAAAGGCAGAACGTGGCAAAGTTGAACGCGCTGAAGCACCTGTCAGGGAGTGAGCCGGTAGTAGTTGTCGGGGTTGTACAGGTAGTAGCAGTCCACTGGATCGAGGCGCGGGAGCAGGACGTACCGGTGGCCGTTGGCGTCCACTCTTTCCGGCAGCGTGGGTTGGCTCTCAAGATGTCCAGGCGAAGGTGAGACGCCCGGCGCGGAGGGGGCGTCGGGATTCTTGTCGTACGATTCTTCCCGGATCGTTTCGGCGATTTCGTCCACCCACTTCAGCTTGCGGGCACCGTCGCCGAACTCCCGCCAGTCGCCAGTGCTGCGATTCTGATACATGCGTTTGATGAATTCATCCAGGCTGATGCCCATCTTGGCGGCGACCGGCGCCGCGAGGCGTTTCCACCATTCCTCGAGTTCTTTGAGGTTCTCCTTCTGCTCGGTCAGGTTGCCGAAAGAGCCGTTTAGGATCTGGTGGTGGAGAACGATTGCGTTCGGGTAGGCGAACGATCTTTTCGACAGCGTGGTAATGCCGGCGGCCATGCTGGCCGCGAACGATTTCACGACGACATAGACCGGGGCCGGGCTGCCGGCCATCGCTTTGAGGATCTTGTAACCGGCCATGACGGAACCGCCCGGTGAGGCGTCAATCACGATGAAGATGGGGAACTCACGATTTTGGTTGTTGAAGTAATCAATGCGCTCCACGACATAATCCGCCGTGTCCCCCCAGATGGGGCCGTTCAGGGCAATCCGCCGGTCGCTGATCGTCAGCACGCCGTCCTTGAATGGTTCCTTGGTGTACTGAATGTCGCGGTTGACGCGGTTCTTCCACAGGTCGCGTTTCACGCGCAGGTCGAGGTCGCTGTTGAGCCTGGCCAACTGCAATTCAAACTCCGAACGCTGCGTCTGCAACTCGGCCGCGCGTACCTTCAATTCCAGCTCGCGCCGGGCCAATTCCCGGCTCTGGTCGGCGACTTCCGCGGCAGCAAGGTCGTTGGTCAATTTCATCTTCTCCAACTTTTCCCGCCCCGCCGCCAATTCTTCGTCGAGCTGCGCCTTGCGTTCCGTTTCCTTGAGCGTGGCGCGCTTGGCCAGCAGGTCGGCCTGCTTGGTAAGCTTGTCCAGCTCAGCCTGGAGCGCGGCGACTTCGGCTTGAAGCTTTTGCTGCGCCAGGCCGTTTTCGAGTTCGAGCCGCTGCTTCTCGGCGGTGAGTTTGGCGAGTTCCTGGTGCAACTGCTGTTCGGCGATGCCGTTATCGAGTTCGAACCGCTGCTTCTGGGCAGTGAGCCTGGCAAGTTCCTGGCGCAACTGCTGTTCGGCGATGCTGTTTTCGAGTTCGAGCCGCTGCTTCTGGGCAGTGAGCTTGGCAAGTTCCTTGCTCAACTGCTGATCGGCAATGCTGTTTTCAAGCGTCAACTGCTCCTGTTGCTTCTTCAACTCCGGAAAGGCGCTGTTCGTGTCCGTCTGTCCGACGGTTCGCGACGATAACCCGATGCTCAGGAGCGCGACACCAACCCACGCGATCAGTTTACGATGACTTGTTCTCATTTGACCACCAACCTTCCTAAATTGCTGCTCATTTCATCCTGGCGAATTGTTGAACCAATTCCAATTTGCGGCTCTTTGCTTTCTTGAATCAAGTTTTAAATAAAGCGGGTGGCGACAAAGATTCCGCTCCTGACGGTGTGGCGTCGAGCCCGCAGCTCGGCATCAACCAGGTCTATTACAAGCGCGATCTCCCCTCCGCTGCCAAGGCAAGAGTCAAACTCAACCTGACCGGCGTGCCGAAGGGGAAGCATTCACTGGAATTGTATAAAGTCGGCTACCGTGTCAACGACGCCTACGCGACCGACCTGGACCTGGGTTCGCCCTCCCAATTGACCAAAGCGCAGGTCGCACAGATCAAGACAGCGAACAGCGGCGCTCCGCCCTCCCACGTTTCCGTGAAAGTCGGCAAGGACGGCGTGCTGAATCAGGAGTTCAATCTGCGGGAAAACGATGTCGGCCTGCTCATTTTGAAAAAACATTAACCCGCTTCCGCTTCCGTCTCCTCCGGCAGAATCCAGGCGGGCTACTTCTTCTGACTGTCCAGGCGCAGCAGTCCGAGTTGCCACGGCAGTTGCGAATAGTCGGGATTTTTCGGCGCAGCCGAGTCCATGCCCTGGTAGAGGAATTGAAGATTCCGGGGGTCGATCGTCAACGTTTCGTCGTACCCATCGCGGAGAATCTCGCCGTGACTGATGTCCTGTGTCCAGGGTTTCACCCCGTCGTCAAAGGTGACATTGGTGATGCCGGCGAACGGGTTGTCCCAGGTGTCCGCCAGCGGCGTCCATTCGCCGTCGAGCCGGTCGGCGAGGAAGGCCTTGTAATACCTGTGACCGGACTTGCCGATCGCCTCGATAAGCGCCAGGTACTGGCCGGTCCCCTTCAGCCGGTAAGTGCAGCTCGCCTCGAAGAGGTCGAACTGGTTGGAGCTTTGCATCACCACGACCGGGTTGCTGAAGCCTTTGGGGAAATCCTGAATTTTCGTCTGGCAGCGGTAAAAGCGCCCATCATCGCCCGAGGAGAACAGATAGGCATTTTTCTCATCGCAGATCACCCAGTAGTCAATCCACAACTTCGGGACTCCCGGCGGCTCGCTCGCGAAAAAATACCCGGGCTTGCTCCACGTCTCGGGATTGCCGACGTCGTCCGTGGTTGAAAACGTCGGC
>Ga0187874_10001395_pt1 | contig 22303 bp, 21 predicted proteins | sample June2016WEW_16_1_3_FD_132993 | JGI IMG/M metagenome (GOLD analysis project Ga0187874, IMG submission 132993) | Peatland microbial communities from SPRUCE experiment site at the Marcell Experimental Forest, Minnesota, USA - June2016WEW_16_150 | ecosystem: Environmental > Terrestrial > Soil >... | reverse complement strand
CGAGACAGTCCCGGCGGCGCCTCGGGAGGCTGAGCTGTTGGACACCACCGTCGGCTACCCGATGCTCCTGCTCTCCCGCCACAGTCGCGATACCTCCGGGCGTCCGGTTGAGTTCGCCCGTTCCTTCTATCGCGGGGACCGCTACAAGTTTGTTACCCGGCTGCAGCCACCGACGGCCCCGATCGCCGGAGCCGGCTGAACATGGCAGTAATTGTTGTGGTTTGCTTCTTAGCTGAGAGGAAGGGGTTCTTTGCGCTACGGTGCGGCACCTGGCTTGGACAGTGCTCCCAGACCCGAGGGTGACAAGGCGTTGAGTGGCCGCGAGGGTGTCAGTGCCACTGATGTCTTTGCGGTTGCTGCTCAGCTGTTAGAGCGACTGGCGAACGAACAACTGCCGGTTCTGGGTCGGGCGGGCGAGCTCCCGGCCGGCAGGCTGATGGCCGGGGGCGACATCTACGTCTTCGGTACCGGGCATTCGCGAGTGGGCGCCATGGAGCTGGCCGGACGGGCCGGCGGGCTGGCCGGAGTGAAGGAGCTGGTGCAGGGCGCCAAAAGGTCGATCGAGCCCCTGAGCTGACCCTCTTCAGCGCCGTCAACCATCATCAGTTATGGCCCTCGGCCTCTGCTACCTCGTCGCGTGCCGCGTTCTTGAGATGCTGGGATCCCGCCGGCGGACAGCTTTGGACAAGGACATCGAGCTGATGGTTCTCCGCCACGAGGTCCGCGTGCTGAAGCGTCAGCTCCATGGCCGCGTCCGCTACCGGACCACGGACCGAGCGATCCTCGCTGTGCTCAGCCGACTTCGTCCAAGGTGGCGCTGGCGGTGCTTCCTCGTCACGCCCGAGACTCTGCTTCGCTGGCACCGGGAGCTCTCGAGACGCAAGTGGAAGCGTTGGCGAGCCCTGCGAGGCGCCCTGGACGTCCCCCGCTCGGCGATGAGCTCGTCGAGCTCATCGTCAGACTCGGCCGTGAGAACCGCCGCTGGGGTTGTGTTCGCATTCAGGGCGAGCTTCGCCGGCTCGGGGTCTGCGTCTCGGCAAGCTCGATCCGCCGGGTCCTTCGCAGCCACGGTCTCGGACCAGCTCCGCGCGGTGGACCAACCTGGAAGGAGTTCATCACCGCCCAGGCGAGCGGCATCTTGGCCACCGACTTCTTCGTCGTGGACACGATCGGTCTCACCCAGCTCTATGTGCTGTTTGTCACTGAGCTCCAGAGCCGCATAGTCCACATCCTCGGGGTCACCGATCATCCGACCGCCTCCTTCGTCACCCAAGTGGCCCGCAACCTCGCGGGAGATCTCAACGAGCACGCTCGGTCGTTCCGGTTCTTGCTCCGAGACCGCGACGCGAAGTTCACCGCCGGCTTCGACGAGGTGTTCGTCTCCGAAGGTATCGAGGTGATCAGGACACCGGTGAGATCGCCACGCGCGTCGCGGAGAGGTGGGTACGGACCGTACGAGAAGAGTGCCTCGACTGGACGCTCGTTCTCGGTCACAATCACCTCGAAGCAGTCCTTCGCGACTACGTCCGGCATTACAACCAGCATCGACCTCACCGCGGCCTTCGCCTCCGAGTGCGTGCACCGGTCAGCGCAGTGACCTCTGCTCCCCCGTCGTTCAGCGACATCGGCCGTCGCGACGTGCTGGGTGGGATCATCCACGAGTACCACGCCGCCGCGTAGTCCAGCTTCACGTCGGCCGAATTGTCTACGCCTCTGGCCGCTAAGTTTGCGGTCACCGGCATTGGCCTTCTCAATTGGAAGACCGCGCGACGACATCGCCATCGCTACTGGGTCGCGCGCTGCCTTCAAAGACAATCCCTGACGATCTTCCCGAAACCGGCGTGCATCTGACGCTCCGACAAGCGCGATCGGAATACTGGCGCCCCACAACACGAAGCTGGCACCCAACGGCCCCGTTGCCACCGCCTTGCATGGTGCTCGACATTGGAGTCCTGGTCAGCGATGACTACCCACGGCTGTCTTCGGTGCTCGGGGCCGTGAGTTCCTCAAGGAGCAAGAGGAACGATTCGTAAGGTGCCCCTGTCGTCTCACGCAGACCAATCTCGCACGTTCGATTGCTGGAGAGATAGGCGTTTGCTGCGCCCGGCGTGACTTTCGTCGAGAGCTCAGCATTTGCAGCGGCAGGCAGTTCAGGGTGGAGGAAGCCGCGATCGCCGGCAAACCCACAGCATGTTGACTCGGCTGGAACCAGAACCTCCTCACCGAGCCCACGGGCGATCTCTACAAGGTCCTCGACCTCGTCGAGATGGTGAACAGAACAGGTCGGATGTACGATGACTCGCTTGACGCGGTGGGTGATGTGAAGACGTGGAAGCAGTTCGCGGGTCGCCCACGTGACCGAGTCGAGTATCTCCAGACGCTCGTGACGACTGCGATTCAATTCACTGAGATAGGGCAAGATCTCCCGGTGAAGACCCAGAGCGCAGGAGCTCGCGTCGGTGACAACGCGGAGTCGACCGCCGTCGCTCCATTCCCAGAGTTTCTCCAGAACGCCATTCGCCGCGAACTCGTTCGCTCGTTCGAATCCCTTTGAGTGCCACACCGTTGCACAGCACAGACCGGCTACATCGTCTGGGATCCATACTGGTAGCCCGGCGCGCCGAGAAACCTCGACGAGGGCTTCGATGACCGTCCGTTCTCTCTCGGTTCGTGTCGAGCTCCCGAAGATCCGATTGACGCATGCGGGAAAGTAGACCGCGACGGCCGCTGTTCGATCAGTGGCGGGCAGTTGGGCCATCTGCGAGTAGGGCATCGCTTCAATCCAGGTCGGGAGGAGCTCAGGGCTGACCAAGTGGCGCAGGGCCGCGAAGAGGGCGCCGAATCGTCGCGGCCCGACGGTGCGCTCGGCAAGGTGTCCGACACGTAACACTGTACGCGCGAGCCCCTCGACTAGTTTCCAGTGTCGTGCGAGCGCCAGCGCGACGAACTCGGAGCGGCGCGTGTGCTCGAGGTGGCGGAACTCCTTCATGAGGCTTCCGGTGTCGATTCCGATCGGACAAGAAAGCGCACACGAAGCGTCGCCGGCACAGGTTTGGATGGCGTCATATTCGTAGGCCGCGAGCAGCTCCGCGAGCACGAGAGAGCGAGCCGGCTGGCGTTGCATTTCCCGGCGGAGTGCGATCCGTTGGCGCGGCGTCGTCGTCAAGGATCGGCTCGGACACGATGGTTCGCAGTACCCGCACTCGATGCATCCGTCGACCTGCGGTTCGATCCGCGGCGAGGAGTGAAGGTGCTCCATGTGCGCCTGCGGATCGGCGTTCAACATCACTCCGGGACTGAGCAACATGTTGGGGTCGAGGAGGCGCTTGGTCGCCCACATCAGTTCGGTCGCCTTCGGACCCCACTCTCGTGCGAGAAACGGCGACATGTTCCGTCCGGTTCCGTGCTCAGCCTTGAGCGATCCGTCGAACTGCAGCGTCACAAGATCGACGAGTTCCTCCATGAACTCTCCGTAGCGGACCCGTTCGCGCTCGTCATTGAAACAAGGGGTGAGGAGGAAGTGGAGGTTCCCTGCCGCCGCGTGGCCAAAGACACCGGCGCCGCCAAAGTCGTACCGTTCGAGCAGGGCTTCGATCTCGTGCACGGCCTCCGCGAGGCGATCGGATGGAACGCAGACGTCCTCGATAATGAGCGAGGTTCCTTTGGGACGGCGGCTGCCAGTCGTGACGAGGATTCCAGAGCGCACCCGCCAGAGCTCGTCGGTGATCTCGCGGTCTCTCGTAAAGGTTGCGGGGGCGAGGAGGTCAAGTCCCGAAAGGATCGCTTCAGCGGCCTGTTCGCGCATGGAGAGTTCGTCGATGTCGCTCGCCTCGAACTCGACGAGGAGACCGTGGGCATCCTTGTCGATACCGCCGAACACCCGCTCATGTCCCTCCGGCCGGACGCGGGCGATCGTTGTCGCGTCCATGAGCTCGAGCGCGCCAGCCCCTGCCTCAATGAACGCCGGTACGCAACCAGCGGCATCCTCGAGACGCGAGAAGAACAGCAGTGCGCTTGCACGAAATGGACGAACCGGAATGGCGTCAAACGTCGCCTCGGCAAGGAAAGCTAGTGTTCCCTCGGAGCCCACGACGAGGCGTTCGAGGATGGCGACGGGCGCGTCGCCATCCAAGAAGGCGTCGAGCCGGTAGCCGTTCGTGTTCTTCAGGCGGTGCTTGGAGCAAATCCGCTCGGTGAGCTCGGCGTCAGCCTGGATGCGCGCCTTTATCTCCATGAGACCGGCCGCGATCTGTGGCTCTGCTCGGGCGAAAGCTGCATCGGCGTCCGATGCCGCGGTGTCGACCACCGTTCCCGAAGCGAGGACGAGCACTGCCGAGTGCAGGGTGTGATAGCTATCCCAGCTCACTCCGCAGGTCATGCCGCTCGCGTTGTTCGCGACGACCCCGCCGACAGTGGCGGCGATGCCGCTGGCGGGATCCGGTCCAAGGCGAGTGCCAAAGGGTGCGAGGAGAGTGTTCGCCCGTGCGAGCGTCGTCCCGGGCGCGAGGCGCAGCTTCCGACCGTCCTCGAGGACCTGACCACCCTGGAAATGGCGGCGAACGTCGAGGAGGATGCCGTCTCCTTGTGCCTGGCCGTTCAGGCTCGTGCCACCCGACCGAAACGTCACACGGTGCTGCTCGCGCTTTGCATAGGACAGGACCGATGCGACGTCTGCGGCGTTTTCCGGAGACACGACAACCTGTGGGATCAGCCGGTAGGGGCTCGCGTCAGTCGCGTAGCGAACGAGATCGCTCGCCTTCCCGAACACATTGTGTTCGCCGACGAGCCGACCGAGATCACTCCGAAGACGAGAGTCAGCTCCAGATGCCAGCACCTCGGGTACCCGATCGGGCAGTGGCTCTGGCCGACGAGGGGCGAGAGCCGCCGGAACGCGATCAAACATCGCCATCGCTCACCCGCGCTCTCGTCACGCGGTGAGCGTGATCTTGTGCAGCCCGACCGGTTTGTCGGGGTCAATGCCCATTCGCTCTGCGCAGGCGAACGCGAGCTGCTGGGCGCGCATCGCGAAGGTGAAAACGGTGAGCGCTTCGACAGGTTGAGCAGGAACGAGAAGCGCTTGTTCTCCGTTCGCGCGTTCCCGATCGTCGGTGACAAAGAGCAGGTGCGCCCCGCGGCCCTTCGCCGCGCTCGTCGTGGAGCGAACGTCGGCGGTCGTCGGACCAGCGTTGAGGTAGGCCACGACGTATGTTCGTGAGTTCGCGGCGGCAATCGGACCGTGGAGGTAGTCCGACGCCGAAATCCCCTCGGCGACGCGCCCAGTCATCTCCCGGTACTTGAGCGCACCTTCGAGCGCGACGGCAAAGCTGAATCCTCGGCCGAGATGGGAGATCATCTCCGCGCCAAGGAGCTCGTCGGCAACTGCCTCGAGTGGCCCACGATCTGCAAGGACGACCCTGAGCGACTCAACCACGTGGTGTTCGTCGCCTTCCGACCACGCATCAGGTGAGACCGCGCGGGCGATCGCGGCGATCGCGGCGAGGGAGGCGGTGAAGGTTTTCGTCGCCGGTATGGCTCGCTCGGGTCCGCAGTCGAGCGCGATCGTGAGATCGGACTGATCAGCGAGTGGCGATCGGGCATCGTTGGTGATGGCGATCGCCCGAGCACCGAGCGTACAAAGAGCTTCGACGGTGGTCACGATCTCGGGTGTGGCACCCGACTGGCTGATTGCGATGACGGTCCAACCGTCCACTCGCGTCTGGCTGTGATACCGCGTGTACAGACTCGGTGCCGATAGCGCGACGGGAACCTGAGTCGCCAACTCAAGGAGGTAGCGCGCATAGGTCGCGGCATTGTCCGAGGATCCTCGGGCTACAAGCATTATGCCGCGTGCCGGGAGGAGTCCTTTCCTTGCAATCTCGCTCGCGAACTCCTCATGGCGCGCGAAGAGTCTCTCGACAATGTCAGGCTGTTCGGCCATCTCCTCGCGCACGTGCTGTCCGAGTTCGGCATGTCTCATGGCCCGAGCCGCTCCCCAGATGCCGCAGAAGAGAAGTGAAGCTCGCGAGGGGAAGGCGCGAGACGAATCGTCGAACCCTTTCTAGGGATCGGAACCTCTCTGTGACGTGCGGTATTCGGCACTTTCGCTCCCTCGATCTCCGCCGTGCCGTGGACGTAGGAGTGCGAGCCGAGCTCCTCGACGACAAGTACTTCGATTTTTACGCCCTCCTCCTCGGCACAAGGCTGCCAGCGTTCCGGTCGGATCCCGACGACGATCGCGTTGAGATTCGCCGATTCGGCGGCCTTTCGAATCAAAGGGGGCAGGATGATCGATGTATTGCCAAGCACCAGTTGTCCATCCGCTGTGTATGTCAACGTGAGCAGGTTCATCGGCGGGGAGCCAACGAAGCCCGCAACGAAGCTGTTGACTGGAGCCGCGTAGATAACCTGATGCGCGTCGATTTGCTGCAGAATACCGTCGCGCAAAACAGCGACGCGATCGCCCATCATCATCGCCTCCACCTGACCGTGCGTGACGTACAGCATCGTGATCTCCAGCCGATGCTGGAGGTCAGCGATCTGCGTGCGAGTCTGTACCCGGAGCTTCGCGTCGAGGTTCGACAGCGGCTCGTCCATCAGAAAGGCTCGTGGCTCTCGAACGATCGCACGCCCCATCGCGACGCGCTGACGCTGACCGCCCGAGAGCGCGGCGGGGCGCCGCTCGAGATACTCGGTCAAGTCGAGCATCTCGGCTGCTCGCGCGACACGCCGCGCGATCTCGTCTTTTGACATGTGCACGATCCGAAGCGCGAACTCCATGTTCTGAGCCACGGTCATGTGGGTATAGAGCGCGTAGTTCTCAAGGACCATAGCAACGTTCCGAGTTTTGGGAGGCAGATCGGTGACGTCCCGGTCCCCAATGAAGATGCTTCCACTGTCAACGTCTTCGAGCCCAGCAACCGTGCGCAGTGCTATCGTCTTGCCACAGCCAGATGGTCCGACGAGTACGAGGAACTCACCGTCTTTGACCGTTAGGTCGAATGCGTTCACCGCGGGGCGATCGTTGCCTGGATAGGTCAGCGTCGCCTTCTCGAAGCGAAGCTCAGGCATTGCGAGCTCCGTTCGATTGTCCCGTCGGCCAGGTCGCGTTGTGAATCCGCCGCCTCACGCGCATGATGAAACCTTCGCTTGCCAGACGAGTCGTCCATCGAGAAAGGTCTGCGCGGGAAAGAGTTCTTCATCGAACACCACGAGGTCAGCGCGATCTCCTGGCTGTAGGTGACCCAGATCGTTCCGGCCAATCAGCTCCGCTGGTCGAGACGTCACGGCTCGCAGCGCCTGCTCGAGGGGAACGGACGCGGCGACGAGCCGCCGAAGGCACGCGTCGAGCGTTGCTACGCTTCCGGCGAGTCGGCCGTCGGACAGCGTGGCGCGTCCGTTGGCAACGATGACTTCAAGCGGGCCAAATTGAAAGGCCCCATCACCGATCCCAGCGGCGACAATCGCATCGGTGACGAGAATCACGCGCTCGCGCGCGCAACGGTCGACGATCGTGATCAGCGCGTCGTCGAGATGGATTCCGTCGACGATCAGTTCGACGAAGACGTCGTCGCGCACGAGCGCGGCCCCTGCGGGACCCGGCTCTCGTGCCGTCAGCGGACGATGGGCATTAAACGCGTGGGTGAGCGCGCGTGCTCCGGCGTCGAAGGCGGCGTTGGCTTGATCAAGTGTCGCGTCGCTGTGGCCGAGCGCGACGATGATTCCCCGCTCTCGCAGGTGCGCGAGCAGATCGATACCACCGGGCAGCTCCGGCGCGATTGTCATGTACCCGACCGGACCAGCATCGAGGAAGCGGTCGAGGAGGAGGTGGTCCGGAGCGCACAGGTAGCGGGGGTCGTGCGCGCCCGGCCAGCTCGGCGAGAGGAACGGTCCTTCGAGGTGGGCAGGAAGGATCCGAGCTCCGCCGGCGAGCTGACCCGCCCGGGCGATCGTCTCGAGAGCGTGGCACAGCCCTGATTCTGGGGCACTGATCAACGTTGGTTGGAACGCAGTGACACCAAAGGCCAGCGGGGCCAGGCTCGAGGTAGTGAAATCGGCGACCGACGCGGCAAGGAAATCGACTCCGGCGAAGCCGTTCACCTGTAGATCAACAAGGCCCGGTGCCGCGAGGAAACGCTCGCCAGGCGGCTGGACTCCAATCGCGAGGACGCGTCCGTCCTTTAGCGCGACGCGGCCCGGAACGATGCGCTGCCCATCAAAGGCAGACTTCACGTCGACCACGGACGTCTCGGACGAACGAGCAGAGCTCATTGCAACGTTTTTTCCTCCGCTGCATGCATGAGGCGACGATGAGCGAGAAAGACCTCGTCGTTTGACGCGAGGGAGGCACCGGTCACTGTCGGCGAGACGAAGGTTGGCAGGGTCTCGCCCCGGCCTGCGAGCACTCGCGCAGTGCGGGTGACGATCTCATGGCTTACGACGCACACCACCACCGTCGACGACCCGCCGACCGGTCGATCCCAACCCGTGACGGTGACGACGGCATCCTCCACCGGCACGCCAGTGTCAATGCTCAAGTCGCAGACCTCAGAGAGATGCTTCCCGCTGGAATGCTCTTGGGGAAGTTCCCTGTTGGCGAGCGAGGTGACCGCGACAGTGAAAATCCCGCGTTCGTGCGCGTAGAGCGCCGCCTCGATACCAGCGGAATTCCGGCCGCCGTGGGAGTAGACGATGAGCACGTCTCCAGCATTCATCGCCTCATGATCGAGGAACTTCGGGATGTAGTGCTCGGCACGTTCGAGCCACTGCAGCTCGCGGACCCCACCAGGGCCGAGCACGTTGTGCCACATGAGGTTCGGATCGGTGAGTGGATGAAAGCCGACGAAGGTCCCATAGCGGGGGAACGTATCGAGGACGGGGATGACTGAGTGCCCGCTTCCGAACAGGTGGACGAGTCCGCCAGAGGACAACGTTTCGCCACAACGGCGCGCCACCTCGTCGAGGACTCCGTCTTGGGTAGTGACGAGCTGTTCGAGCAGCTCGATGACCCGATCGGTGTACTTCTCGGTTGTCATGATCTCTCCTTTTCATCTGCCATTAGTTTGTTGAGCGCCATGGGCCAAGACACCTTGATCGACTCACAAGCGGTCAGGGTCGTCACAGCCAGATCTCCTTGTCGAGTTTTGTTGCAAGCAGCGCGCCGACGACTCCGGCGTGCGGCCCGAACGCAGCGGCACGTACGGGGACGTGGCGTCCGTTCGGTGAGGCGCATTCAAGCATGGCGCGATCGATCGACGGGCTGAGCACGTCCATCGCGTCGCACAGGCCACCAGCGATGATGATCATCTCTGGATCGAGCACGCTCGCCAGTGCGGCTAAGCCGCGGCCGAGGTGCCGTCCGAACCGATCGGCCACCGCCGCAGCGCCTGTGTCACCAGCACGCGCCGCAGTGACGAGATTCTCTCCCGTCCAGCCCGGGCGATACGCGTGGGCAGCCTGAGACAGCGCAGTACCGGAGGCGACTTGTTCGAACAGGCCGTGCTTGGCATCGTCCTTCCCGCCGAGGGCGCTCAACCACCCCAAAGACCCCGCGGTACCTCGCTCGCCCCGCCAGATCTTGCGGGCGAGCATGATCGCCCCGCCAATGCCCGTTCCGACGGCGACGAGCACAGCAGAGTCGTGGCCAATTGCAGATCCCTCGGCTGCCTCGGCGAGGAGCGCGAAGTGGCCGTCCAGGCCGAGCACCACCGAGGCGTCCGAGAGCTTGGCGAGGTCATCTCTGAGGGGACGGCCTTCGATCCACGGAAGGGCCGGGACAAAGACCGGGCGGGTGCCATCTAAGGTCCCGCAGATCCCGCACCCGATCGAGAGGATCGGCCCAGCGACAACAGAGTTGAGCAGTGACTCGATTTGCTTGAGGAGATCCTCATAGTCGCGAGCAGTCGGCACCGTTGTGACCTCTGATCGCTTGCCACTTTCGCTCTCGCCGAGCAGTCGCAGGGAGGTCCCGCCGAGATCGATGCCCACCCGCCAGGTGGCCGCGGTGTTCATCCCTTCACGCCCACCCTCGCGATGCCCTGCACAAAGACTCGTTGCGATAAGAGAAAGACGATGATCGTCGGAACGCTCGCGACCAACGCACCGGCAAGCACCACGTTTTCATACTGGGCGCTCATGTTGAACGAAAGTAGTTGATAGAGCGCGAGCACAACGGGGTACTTGCTTGACGTCTCGAGCACGGTGAGCGGCCAGAGAAAATTGTTCCAGTAGTAGACGAAGGAGAAGACGCCGAGCGTGACGATCGCGGGTCGCATTAACGGCACTACGACTCGCCAGAGAATGCGCAACTCGCTCGCGCCATCGATCCGCGCTGCGTCGAGGAGTTCGTCGGGCAGATCTCCTATGAATTGGCGCATCAAGAACACGCCGAAGGCATTCGCGAGCCACGGGAGCACGACGCCGAGGTAGGAGTCGGAGAGACCGAGGCGCGAGATCATCCAGTAAAGCGGCACGAGCGTCACGATCGGCGGCATGAACATCGTCGCGACGATCACCCAGAACAGGACGTTGCGCCCGCGAAAGTGGTACTTGGAGAAGACGTAGCCAGCCATCATCGAGGTAACGAGCACCGAGATCGTCGCGGTGCCGGCGTAGAGGAAGCTGTTAAAGAAGGAATGGGCGAAGGGAACCGCGTCGAACGCTTCCTTGAAGGCGCTGATCGTTGGGTGAGCGGGAAACCAGCTCGGAGGAGCTTGCAAGAGCTCATGGGTGCTCTTCAGGCTGGAGATCACGAGCCAGTAGAGCGGGAAGAGCGGGAACAGGATGACCAAGCCGATCGCGGAGCTGATGAGCACCTTCGAGAGGCGGATCGGACGCCGCCGGCGTCGTGGAACCTTCGTGCGGCTCCGATCCTCCGCAACCGGGTCGGTCATCGAAGTGGTGCCAAGCGCGCTCATCGTGATCTTGCCCGCATGAGGCCGATCAGAATGGCCGCCACGGCGGCAAGCACGACGAGCAGTGAAACGGACATCGCGCTCGCTTGGCCAGCGAGTCCATACTCAAAGGCCGTTCTTTGAATCTCGTAGGAGATGACGTCCGTCGAATTGATCGGGCCGCCTTGAGTCAAAAGGTACACAGGGTCGAACACCTGCACGGCGTTGATCAACGCGATGAGGATGACGAACGTGGTTGTGCGACGTAAGAGCGGCAAAGTGATCGCGAAAGTCTGGCGGACGATTCCCGCCCCGTCGATGCTGGCCACCTCGTAGAGCTCGCCGGGGATCAGAGTGAGTCCGGCGACCATCAATACTGTGTAGTAGCCGAGCATCTGCCAGATGTTGAAAGCCACTAGCGAAACGAGCGCCGTCGACGGCGATGACAAAAAGGCGGGCGCGGACAAGCCGACTGCCTTGAACATCTCGGCGAGCGGACCGTACGAGGGTTCGTAGAGGGCTCCCCACACGATCGCCACTGCGACGGTGGGGATGACGTAGGTTGCGAACAAGACGGTGCGCGCAAACCCCTTTAGACGGTTCCGGGGGAAGTAGAGCAGCATCCCGATGAGAGTCGCCAGCGGAACGGTCACAGCAACGACGAGGCCGACGTAGACGAGGGTGTCCAACAACGAGGATCGGAACACCGGATCATCAAATATGGTCCGGTAGTTCGAGAGGCCGACCCATGGCATCTGGGTGATCGGCGTCAGCATCGACCAGTTGTGAAAGCTGATCCAAATGGTCAAAGCGATCGGTGCAAACACGAAGCAGATCACTATGGCCAGCGCCGGTGAAAGCAGGAGGGCCGCCCACCTTCCCTCATGCAATCGTCGAGAACGGCGCGTTCCCCTCCCGCCGACGCCACGTCGGCGGGAGGGGAACGACACTGCCGATTGGATTCCGGCAGTCATCGTCCGCGTTCCTGACTAACTGTTCGCGCTCTTTAGGATCGAAGTTATCTGACTTTGAGCCGACTTCATCGCCGCGGCAGGTGATGCCGTTCCGAAGTCGATGGACTCGATTGCCGTCTGGAGTGTGTCGGTCATCTGCTCGCCACCGAGCACCGTCGGGAACGGCGTCGCGTTCTTCAGCTCTGAAACGTAGACCTTGAGGAACGGGCTGTTCAGCTGAGCCTTGTGCGCAGTGACATCGCTCAGGCGGCTGGGCAGGATCCCCATCGAGATCAGGGCATCGCCCATCCCCGAGGATCCGCTCTTACCGCTCGTCGGCCCATTGAGGTACTGGAGAAACTTCCACGCGGCCGCCTGCTTCGCGCTGTTCGCCTTCCCGTTCACAATCGTCAACCACGAGTACGAGACGCTCGATGACTTGGTGCCATTCGGTCCGATCGGAATCGGAGCAGCGCCGACGTCGGAGAACTTGGATCCCATTGCCGTCTGGAGATCGGCCTCCCACCAGTTCGCCATGATGATCATCGCGGTCTTACCCGACGTAAAGTTGTCGAGATATGGGCCGGTTGTTTCCGCGTTGGCAGTACTCATCGTGGCGACCGTTGAACCGGCCTTAACGAGCTCAGCGTAGAGGTTCGCCGCGGCCATGGCCGCTCTGCTCGTGAGGTTGGGCTTTAGTCCAGTGAGCAGTGACCCGCCGTCTGAGTCCACGAGCGACAGCCACGGGTGAACGACACCGGCAGCCCAGTCCGTGATCACGCCGAAACCTTGTTGCCCCTTGCTCGGGACGGTGAGCATCTTCGCATCGGTGACAAGCTCGGTCCAGTTCGCCGGCGGCTTGGAGATGCCTGCCGCCTTGAAGAGTGCCTTGTTGTAGTTGAGCGCGTAGAGGTCGACCTCGTTCGGGTAACCGCGGACCGCGCCCTGCTTCGTCACGTCGGTGACAAGGTTGGTCGGCCAGTGCGCCTTCACATCGGACGCGACGGCCGACGGTGCGTTGACTGCGAGACCACCGTCAACAAGTGCCGGCAGCCACAGGTCATAGATGCCCGCGATCGTCCACCCGTTTCCGGATGGACCCTGGGTGTCGATCGTAGAAAGGAGATTCCCGAACGGCACCGCTTGGAAGTTCACGGTGATGTTCGGATTGATCTTGTGGAAGGCCGCGGCGTCAGCCTTCAACATGTTGACCTGAGTCGGCCCCCAGTGGGTTAGGTAGGTGATCGTCACCGGGGAAGACGCTCCGACCTGCGGGGCGGCGATGACCGCGGTCGTCGCGACGCCGCTGGCGACGACGGCCACAGCGATGAACGGCTTGATGCACTGCCGCCAACCGCGTCGATTCCTTGAAATGAGATTCATACTGCGATGCCTCCAGTTCGTTGACAGAGGACAGTTACAGTTACCGGCCTCGTCGTTGCTTGGACGTCTCCGACGTCCAAGTGAATGTCCCGACCCCATCACTCCTTTCTCCTACCGTGCAGACCCTCGTAGAGAGTCGGCCTGTCCGCCACAACATGCTGTAATAACCTCCTAGCCATAATCCGACCAATAGGGTCAAAGAGAACCATACGGTCAGTGCCTCCATGAAACCCTGGCGAGGTTCTCGCCGGGGCCTAGATTGCCGCTTCCACAACCCGGACGTCGGCGAGGGTTTTCCTACGGGCGGCGAGCGCTGCGCCAATCACGACGCGGTTGTCGCCCAAAGACGAGAACTGCATGTCCGGCATACTCGGCACCAAGCGGCGGACCTGTTCGACGACTCGATCGAGCATCGCCTGACCTCCGAGCTCGATCCAACCCGAGAGCAACACGACCTCGGGGTCGAGGAGCGCAATCGAAGAGGCCACGGCGGCGGCAATCGTTCGGACGAGTTGACTCGAGATGTCCTCGGAAAACTCGACGGCTCCACGCGAACGCCCGAGCTGGTGTATCAGCCGAGCCGTCTGCCGCTCGTAGAGTGCCGCGTCAATCCCGTCCCGACTGGCATCCTCGGTTACCAACTCGAAAAGCTTCCCTTCGAGCATGCCAAAACCGTGGTAGACCCCGTCTGCTCCGGAGGCGTCGGTCACCATGTAGCCCGCCCTGCCAGCCACTCCACGTCCGCGGTAGATCTTCCCGTCCAAGAGCACCGCTCCGCCGACACCCTCCGCGAAGGTCAGGAGGACGGCATCGCGGGCTTTCGTCGCGGCGCCACGATCGACCTCCGCGGCGAGGGAGAACGCCACGTCATTGTCGACAGAGACCGGGATGCGAAGGCAGTCGCTGAGTAGTTCGCCGAACTCGGCGTCTTCCCATCCGAGAAGCCGAGCAAGCTGTACGTGCCCCGTCGCCGGATTGACAACGCCCGGCACGCCGATCCCGGCCCCGACTATGCGGCCCGCGGCGGAACGCGAGGTCACCTCGATGACATAGTCAGCGAGAAGTCGGGCGACACGCTCGGTACTCGGAACCGGAGCAGGGACCGCAAGCACCCGCGACTCGACTAGCTCACCGGAGAGGCGCATGAGACCGACTCGGAATCCCTCCGCCGAAGCGAGATCACAGCCGAGAAGGAGGACGTCGTCGGCGAATCGCACCAAACGCCCAGGCCGGCCGCCGTCCGAGGACACCCGGCCTTCCTCGCGGACCAGCCCTTCCTCCATGAGATCCGAGACGATCGCCGACACCGAGGCCGGACTAATCGAGGTGAAGCGGACCAGGTCAGCACGAGAAAGCGTTCCACGCTCGCGAATTGCACTGATGACAATGCTGCGATTCAGGCCCCGCATCAGCTCTGGCGTACCCCGTCTCCGCGGCATTCGTTTACTATACGAAGGAGCTCGCCGTTTTGCAAGCGTTTATCGAGTCGCTCACAACGCTGATGTGGAGCGGTAGGCCACCAAAACCTCGATCGCTGCCCTGAGCTGGCAGTGTTTGAGGTGTAAGGCACCAAAACCTCGATCGCTACCCTGAGCTGGCGCGAGGTGTAGGGCACGAATATTCCGATCGCGGTCGTCGGAACGCCAGATCGGCATGATGGCGGGAAGAGCCTTGAGCGGGTACGACCGTGCTGGTCCCCCAGGACCGTCTTCGACCAGAGCGCCGCCGGTGATCCTGGCGACGAAGCAGTGAGCAAGCCTCGTGCCGGTCGGGGTTCTGTGACCGGCGAGCAGCTCTTCGCCGCCCTGTCGGTGCCAAGAATGCCATCCATCGGATGTGAACTGGACTTTGACGCCCTGACTCCCACGCGGCGAGCATCCGGCGATGGCCCTCTCGTTCCTCTAACCGGGCGTTCTGTCGCCTCCTCCATCTGGTCCGCCTCATCAATCGCAGCAACACTGACCTCGCCATCGAGGTGGTCCTGCTCCGCCACGAGGTAGCAGTCCTCCGGCGCCAGGTCCGTCGACCGGCGCTCCAGCCAGCGGATCGGGCCGTCTTGGCCGGACTCGCACGACTGCTCCCCCGCCAGCGTCTCGGGCGCTTCTTTGTCCAACCGGCAACTCTGCTGCGTTGGCACCGGGACCTGGTCGCCAGGCACTGGACCTACCCGCACGGTCGGCCCGGTCGACCGGCCGTCCCCAAGGGAACCACCGCGCTGGTTCTCCGGTTGGCGAAGGAGAACCCATACTGGGGATACCGTCGCATTCACGGCGAGCTGGCCACTATGGGCATCGTGATCGCTCCCTCCAGCGTCTGGTCAATCTTGAAGCGCCACGGCATCGAACCCTCGCCGCGACGATCGGGACCCACCGGCAGAGTTCCTCACCGCCCAGGCGAAAGGGCTGATGGCCTGCGACTTCTTCCATGTCGATACCGTTCTCCTCCGCCGGCTCTACGTGCTCGTCTTCATCGACCACGACAGCCGCTTCGTGCGGATCGCCGGCGTGACCGCCAAGCCGGTCGCCGACTGGGTGACTCAGCAGGCACGCAACCTATCGATGGAGCTCGCCGACCGGGCACGCGCGGTCAAGTTCCTCATCCGCGATCGCGACACCAAGTTCACCGCTTCCTTCGACGCCGTGTTCGCCGCCGACGGAATCAGAATCGTCAACTCCCCGGTCCGGGCGCCGCGGACCAACGCTATCTGTGAGCGGGTGATCGGCACCCTCCGGCGTGAGTGCCTCGACCGGATGCTCATCCTTGGACGCCGCCATTTCGAGATCGTGCTCGCCGAGTACGTCGAGCACTACAACTCGCACCGTCCCCACCGCTCTCTCAGTCAGCGTTCGCCGTCTGCACCCGATATGCCTCCTGCGCCTCTCGACGACGTCGACGGCGCAAGGCTACGAAGAACCGATTGTCTGGGCGGCCTCATCCACGAGTACCGGATGGCCGCCTGATCTGGGCGGATGGGTTCTCGGCACCCACAGGCTCGGCGGCGTTTGGAGGAGCTGGCGGCCGACCATGACAACGACGAGGCCGGTGCGTGACTCGGAAGGTGCAGATCGCCGTTCCTGACGGCAGTGACTGCGTTGCAACAACGACCCGCACAGATTGCCCAGTTAAGGGCCCTCGCGGTGAGGTCCATGCGGCGGCGGATGGTGCCCCGGAGGTGGCGGCGGATGGTGCCCCGGAGGTGGCGGCGGAATCGACTCGATGCCCGGTGGCTCTTCCGGCCACACAAGCAGCACCGGACAAGGGGCGTGGTCGACGATGAAGCGAGTGGCGTGTCCCAAGCTGTGCGGACCGAGACGCGAACGGTCACCGTCGCGGGACACAACCAAAAGGTCGACGCCGTGGGCGACTGCTCCGAGCACTTCGCGCTCTAGCCGTCCCCGACGACAAACAAGCTCCGCGTTCTCCCGTCCGAGTCGCGTTGCCGCGGCCTCCAGGATCTCTGAGGCCTCCTGGTCCGCGACCTCCTCGAAAAGGTGGGCCGGCCTGTGTCCCCGAAAAGCCCGACCGAGCAGTCCGGCGGTTGCCCCTTCGGTGACCTCGCCGACATCGGAGGGGGTGACGTGGAGGAGAGTGACATCCGCGTCGGAGGGAAGGATCTGGACGGTGGCGTCGAGGCAGCCTTGCCATGTTCCCTCGACCAGCCAGACGACGACCCTCATCGGTCAATCATCCCACCAATCTCAGTGATACCCACAGGGCAAAGCTCGACGCCAGCAGCACGAGGGGCACAGTGACAACGCCTAGGCGGAGGAACTCCGAGGTGCGCAGTTCCTCTCCTTGCTTGCGCAGCACACGCCGCCAGAGCAGGGTCGCAAGCGAGCCGACGTAGGTGAGGTTGGGGCCGGCGTTGACGCCGACGAGCACCGCGAGCACCACCCCTGGCCCAGCGGCCACTGCCGCCGGGAGAAGGAGGAGCACGGCTGGGAGGTTGTTGATGACGTTGGCAAGCACTGCAGCGATCGCGGCGACGACGAGGAGCGACGCGAGCGATGTCCCATTAGGTATGAGGCGGACGACCAGCGAGCTCAGCCCATGCAGCGAGACAGCCTTGACGACAAGCCCGAGGGCCAGCACGAAGGCTAGGAACGGGACATCTAGGGCAAGGCCGATGTCGCGGGCCTTTGCGCGTCGGCGCACCAGGGCCGGCACCGCGAGCGTGACGGCGCCGCCGAGTGCCGCGAACGCGGGGTCGATGTGTAGGAGCGAGGCCACGAAGAACCCGACGAGAGTGAGCGCCACTACCGCGAATGCGAAGACTGGCATCGGCAGCGGCGCAGCGACTTCGGTCGCACCGCTCCCGACGAGGTCGGTGGCAAAGAAACGCCGCAGCACGATCCACTCGACGCCGATCGCCGCCAGCCACGGCAGCGACATGATCGCCCCGAAGCGAGCGAAGCTCAGCCCGCTGGCGCGGTACGCCAAGAGGTTGGTGAGGTTCGAGACAGGCAGGAGTAGTGAGGCCGAGTTCGCGAGGTGAGTGCACGCATAGGCGTGCGGCTTGGCCCGCAGCCGGAGCCGCGCCACCGTCGTGAACACGACGGGGGTGAGCAGCACAACCGTCGCATCGAGGCCGAGCACGGCGGTCACGACACTTGCGACTGCAAACACCAGCGCCAAGAGCGCGACCGGCCTGCCGCGAGAGCCGGTCGCCATCCAGCTCCCAGCGGCCTCGAACAGGCCGTAGCGATCACACAGATCGGCAAGAACTAGGACGGCAGCGAGAAAACCAATGGTTGGAGCGAGGCTCCTAGCCTCGGCGCCGGCCTGGCTGAGCGGCAGCACTCCCAAAAGCAAGAGCAAGGCGGCGGCCGGAAGAGCGAACACGGCCTCTGGCCATCCCCTCGGTCGGGCGACGGCACACACGAGCGTGGCGACGAGGAGCATGAGCGCGAGCGTCTCGGCAATAGGGCTCGGCACAGTTGCACAGATAGTAAGCCCGAAGGGCATCGTCCGGGTGTGAGCTGTCTGGATGAGTTCCGTTGCTGGTTGGCATCGGCGGGTTCTTCAACCGCTCCGGAGGGCGCGGACGTCAAGCTCGAACCGATTGGGAACGCAGGTAATGAATCGCGCCCTTGGCAAGCACCACCGAATACTTCTTCGGGAGCAAGTCCGTCATGGGACGGCATGCCGAGGAGCCACACGTAACGACGGTTCCGGTGCCGCTCGCTCGGGCGAAATGGAGCGATGATCGGAGCCGTGACCACGATTACCTGCAAGCGCTGCGGATGCAGCTTCGAGACCGAAGCAACAACAAACACTCGCTGTCGGCGCTGCCGGACCGTCGTGCGTGTGCCAGCTTCGGCCGGGAATCCCAATGGCTCCGGCTCTAGTCGAGAGCACACCTTCGGCGTCGTCCTGCTCAGCTGCGGCCATCCCGCCGTCGTGATCATTCATCCAGGCAGGTCGATTGCCGCCACTCTCAAGCGGTACGAGTGGGAGTGCCCGGACACAGATGCCACAGTCACCGCGACACGGGTGCTAGCAGTGCTCTCGGAGAGGGACTACGAGACCATGGGTCAAGAGGCTTTTGACCTGCTTGTATCGACGGGAGCCGCGGGTTAGTGGAATGAGCTGGCGGGCGCCGCGGGATGCAGAACGAGCCTCGTGCGGAACCCAAGTGCTGGGGAGAAATAACAGTCGATCGGCGCTCAATCTGGCCGGTTGCCTGCTTGAGCGGCGAGCGCGCCGTACCAAATGTTCTGGGCGCGGACGCGGGGTGCCCAGCAACAGCACACCTGAAGGTTCGGAGCGTTGTTGCTCCCATAAGCAGTCAACCGCGTGCCGTAACGAACCGGACCTGGTCGAGCATCGACCTGAAAGGCACCTGCTGGCGGTGGATCGAGAAGTCGAGAATCGGGATCATGCGATCACCGCACTCAGCGACGAGCCGACGCGCCCCCGACGCCACGTTGAGGAGTTCCGCGGTCGTCGCGGGCCGGGGCACCGGGCCTGGCGGGTTCGGCGTCACGACGGCCTCTTCCCCCGATTGCGACGGCCGCACGGCGACCACTCCGGTCGAATCACGAAGGTCGAGGAACATCAGCTCGTCGCCCTTAAGTCCCACAGCGAGCAAACGGGGAAGCACTCCCTCCGCAAGGCGGTCCCGCTCCGCGCCAACCCACTTCTCGACCGCGTGCTCGCCGCCGCCGCCGTCGCTTCTCACGTGGCGCACTCCGAGACGGCGAAGACGAGCAACGACTGGCGACGGCCTCAGGTCGACAACCTCGACCGGAACATTCCGGCCTCGCAACGCGTCTGAGACCATCCCGCTAAACGACTGGTCGACAAGCGGCACGGAGTACCCGATCAGCACCACGCGCGACGCGTCCCGGAGTGCGCGATCTGCCCGCCGCCACAGCTCCCGGATGAGCGGGCTACGCAGGTACGTCGATTTCACCGCGGCCGGCGGAACCACGTAGGGCTCGCGCCCAAACAGCGCACGGTTGCGCTCCCCTTCATCGGGGATCACAAGGTTCCCGAACGCGCCCGGCAGCCGCCACCGCTGAATCGAAAGGCCAGTGAGATCGCCCGGTGACCAGTACCACGAGAGTGAGCCATGCAGCTTGAGAAGCTGGAAGGTGTCGATCCCTGGTCGCGAGGACGACGGTTCCGGCATCTCCAGGAAGCCGCGCAGTCCTTCGTCGAAGTCGCTCGGACGGACTATCGGGGGCGGCAGTCCGTCGAGCACGTCTTCCTCGCCCACGTACCCCGCTCCGTATGACGCGTGAATCTGGAACGCCTCGAGGCCACACTCGACGAAGTTGTCGTAGTTCAGGGTGAGCACCACAGCGCGTTGGACGTGGAGAATCGTGAGAAGCTCCTCGAACCATTCCGGGGCTGGGCGGGCAAGCACGTCGAGCTGTCGCTCCCCGAGGACCTCGCGCAGTACCCGGGTCACCCTTGCGAGGAGTGCCTGCGCTTCCAGTGCGTAATCCTCCGCGAAATGGAGCTGCTCTTCGGCGAGATAAGAAAGCCACTCCTCGAACCGCCCGCCCGTACCCGCCGGCACCCTCCGGCGATCCGCACGCGAGAGGAAGTGTCCCCGGCGCCGGTTGCACGGCCCGGGGACTGGCACAGGAGGCGTTATCTCCCATGCGTTCCGCAGGTTACCTGTCGGCTCCGGCTGGCACCACGGTCCTTACCCTTACGCCTGAGGACGTCACCGATTCGATGGTGGCGCTCACCGAGACCTATCGGCGTCCTGACGCGGCTGGTGTCTGTGTCGCCGACGGCTTCGGCGTGCGGGTCGTCGTAGAGCGTGGCGCCCTCGAGGTCCACGACGGCATTGGCCCGCACCGTCGTACTCGCCGATACGACCGGGCCACCCATGGCCTTCGCCGCCTCGTCATCCTCAACGCCGCGGGGATCGTCTCCCTCGACGCCCTTCGGTGGTGTGCGAACCTCGGTGTCGGCGTCGTCGTGTTCGGCCGAGACGGTTCGGCGGAGCTGACCTCGACGCCTCGCATGACCGACGACGCCCGGCTCCGCCGCACCCAGGCGCTAGCTCCTTTCGAGCCATACGGCCTCGACGTCGCCCACTGGCTGATGTCTCGCAAGGTCATGGGCCAAGGAAAGCTCCTTTTCCGTCGCTTCGGCGACTCGGGGACAGCCGAGACGATCGGCGACCTCGCTCTTGCCACCGAAGGGGTCGAGACGATCGACGAGCTGCGCCAGCTCGAAGCGAGCGCAGCCGCCCTCTACTTCGGAGCCTGGTCGGGCCGCGCAGAGTGTGCTCCGACCTTTGCGGCCAAGGACCGACGCCGCATCCCGCCCCACTGGTCGCGCTACGAAGGGCGCCGCTCGGTGCTTGCCTCGGCCGCCTCGAACCGTAAGGCCGAGCGACCGGTGAACGCGATGCTGAACTACCTGTACTCCCTCGTCGAAGCAGAGGCGATCCTCGCCTGCCAAGTCGTCGGGCTCGACCCTGGGCTCGGGATCGTCCACGCGGACACCAAGGGACGGCAGTCCGTCGCCCTCGACCTCATGGAACCGGTGCGACCGGAGGTCGATGCCTTCGTGCTCGACATGGTCGAGCGTCGCACATTCCGAAAGGCGGAGTTCACCGAGACCTCCGACGGGCACGTCCGCCTGCTCGCGCCGCTCACCCACGAGCTGGCCGAGACGATGCCGCAGTGGGCCAAGTCGCTCGGCCCAATCGCCGAGCATGTCGCCCACGTCCTCGGCAAGGCGATGGACGGTACGTACTCGGCGGCCACCCCGCTCACATCACGCCGCCATCGCGATGCGCAGGCGGTCGTGAAGGCGCGCAAGGTCGAGGCGGCGCGCCGTGCGGCTGCCGGCAGGGTGCTCCAGTACCCAGCAGTCCAGCCGGCCGCTCTCCCGTTGTGGACCTGTCCCGACTGCGGAGGAGCGGTCACGAATCCTCGTCACGTCCGCTGCGAGGCGTGTATCGCCGCCGACCCGGCGCACTCGCCCGACATCAGGGGCCGGCGTGGCGCCGCCATCGCGTCCCGAAAGCGAGCACTCACGGCGTGGGACAAGGCGAATCCAGGCACGGTCTACGACCCGGAGCTGTTCCAGCGGGAGATCCTGCCGAGGCTCAGGACCGTGCCGCTCGCCGAGATCATGGAGGCGGCCGGGTGTTGTAAGGCGTCCGCGTCCGACTACCGGCGTGGGAAGCAGACCCCGCATGTTTCGACGTGGGGAGCGCTGACGAAGCTAGGCGGAGCCACGCGTCGTGCCGCCGTATAGTCTTGCCTAGTGACGGACCGTACCGAGAACATCCTGGAGTCTGTTGCCGAGCGAGTTTCGCGAACCGAGTGTCCGTTCTGCGGGGCTGACGACTGGGTTGGTCCACGGCTACTTGCTTTGCCGACGACTGAGATCGGTGCATATGAGCCGGGTCGAACGGAGATGACAAACCTGGCCGTAGCGCTATGGATCTGTTCGGACTGCGGTTTTATCCACGCACACAGCGTCGCTCCCGAACTGTTCGAGTCAGGGCCTGAAGCACCACTCAAGGGCGTGTAGCCTTTCGCTCCACGGGGCGCGACCCCGGCGTTGCGAGGCGAGGCCGGGGTCGTGTCGCGTTGCACGGGT
>Ga0187874_10001389_pt1 | contig 22362 bp, 33 predicted proteins | sample June2016WEW_16_1_3_FD_132993 | JGI IMG/M metagenome (GOLD analysis project Ga0187874, IMG submission 132993) | Peatland microbial communities from SPRUCE experiment site at the Marcell Experimental Forest, Minnesota, USA - June2016WEW_16_150 | ecosystem: Environmental > Terrestrial > Soil >... | reverse complement strand
GCCATCGCCAGAGCCATCGCCAGAGCCAGAGCCAGAGCCATAGCCAGAGCCAGAGCCATCGCCAGAGCCATCGCCAGAGCCATAGCCATAGCCATAGCCAGAGCCATCGCCAGAGCCATCGCCAGAGCCAGAGCCAGAGCCATAGCCAGAGCCAGAGCCATCGCCAGAGCCATAGCCAGAGCCAGAGCCATAGCCATAGCCATTACTGCTCGCCGCCCATTCGGGCGGCTCGCCACGGACTAGCCGACCCATGTTTCACCCGTGATAATGAATCGGATCGCGCGCCGACTGACACCATTATTCCTAGCAAGCGAACTGACGCTGGTGCCGCCTTGATAAGAGGATCGAATCTCATCAACCGCGATCCTTGTCAGCTTCGATGAACCCGCTGCTTCTCCAGATAGCGCCACGTTTCTCCCTTTCTTGGTCTTGTCGATGTTGTTGTCCGATCGCGTCCCCAGAAATATCATTCTGGTTGGATCAGCCATTCCAGCGAGCGTCCTCCCAAGCCTTCACCGCCTCCGGGCTGCACTCCAGAACGGCCGTGATCTTCTTGAGCGTGATGTCGGCGCGCGGGCCGATCTTGCAACTCTTCGTCGGGCCAGTCGCGCCCAGGCCCATGAAGCCCTGCACGTTGCTGGACCACGAAACGCAGAGCCGCGCCCGCTTCAACTCCAGCGGGTCCGCATCCGTGTCGATGCAGTAGCCGAAGAACACGCCGCGGAACTCGGTGCAGATCACTACGGGACGCTCCTTGAGTTTGTCTGCCATTTCAGTCTCCTTTGGTGTTGGTGGGTGAAGAGGTTGAATCGGGGGCGGCGGCGGGGGCTGGGCATCTGAGAGACGTTCAACGCGATTGAGCCTGGCTGCATGGCGAAGGCTGTTCTCGCGTGTGCGATGTCTAATGCGGCAGTGCGATTCCCACCGAATGAAATCACCTTGCTGACGGCATTCCCAGCGACCAGTTCCGCCAAGATTGATTGGCTTCCAGGGGCGCATCATCGGAGCTGCTCTTTGGCCGCCTTCGTACTTGCAGGCGTCGGTGGGTCTGCGCCAACGTCGCGCGGGTCGTCGTACTCGGCATCGTCATTGAGCAGAATGCCGCCGCACCTCTCACAGCAGCAGTCGTAGAGACATGGCCTCGGGATATAGCAGCGGCACGGACCGGGTGCGCTGCCGTCCTCTGTCCATCCATGCTCACTCACGGCTCCCCCTCTCCGGTCGGCGTGGGCGCTGGGGGCGTCCCGTCTCCAGGCGCTGGCGAGGCGGCGAGGGCGAGGCGTGTCGTGCGGCAAGGCGGAAGCGGACACTCCTCGAACGTCTGCGGCCCCAAGAACGGATGCCCGAAGAGCCGGTCGGCATTGAACAAGAGGTGCATGTCGTGGAAGCGGTCGTGTTGGTCTCGCGCGACGTGAACCAGGGCGTCGCGGTATCGTCGCGCCGCCCCCTCGGCCTGAGCCTGCGCGGAGCGGGCGGCGGCGAGTTGCGTTTCGAGGTCCTTCTGCACCACGTCGCGCGCCCATGCCAACTCGTGCCGAAGCTGATCGTTGATGTTAGAGATCTCGAGGTTTTCTTGATCCTTTTCGTCGCGGTAGGCGGCATGGCGCACCTCGGCCGCCACCCATCCACTTCTGAAACCGCTGTCATGATACCCGCAATCGTTCGTGTCCATGTCGTGACCCCACGTTTCCTGGGCGAAGTTCTCGTGCTGAGCACGGCTGGCTTCAAGCGCCGGCTGCATTTGCGCTCCGGCATCCACCGGTGACTGGTTGATCGCAAATCCGCCTGTTGCGCCGCAGACGCAGGCCGGATGCCAGGAATGAATGTGCTCAGTAGGTTCCATGATGAATATGTCCGTGCTGGACGCATGTTGCCAGAAACGCAGCCCGGCGAATGCGGCAACCGCATGTCAAGTCGACAATCTCTTCATTAGATGCGATGGAATCCAGCGCGCCACGCTCATCGGCGACGATTGCCTCAAGGTGAGACACCTCCCCCCGCGCCTCGGCAAGCTCGGCCTTGAGCGCGGACTGCGCGGCGGTCGCTTCGGCCAGTTGCTCATGGACGCACGGACCCAGGAAGGCGTGATTCGGGTGCTCCTGGGCGAACTGAAGCCGACACAGGCATCCCACCTCAAGCGTGGCGATGGTCTCGGCGGGTTCAGCCATTGGCGCCGGGCTCCTCTCCGGTCGGCGTGGGCGCTGGGGGCGTCCCGTCTCCAGGCGCTGGCGAGGCGAGGGCGGAACGGTGCGAGACAAGTTCCACCATCTGGCCGCGAGGTAGTTGTGGACCGCCATCGCGCGCCGCTCCTCCTCTGCGTCACCCTCCGCGTTGGCCTGCCGCGCGTCCTCCCAGAACTTCTCGGCGCAGTCCCAGATCGCATCGACCGCTTTTGTCGCCGCCCCCTCGGCCTGAGCCTGCGCGGCGCGGGCCTTAGTATTGGCCTTCACGAGCCCGTCGATGATCTTGCTCGCCTCGGCAAGCTCGGCCTTGAGCGCGGACTGCGCGGCGGCGGCGAACGTGTGCAGGTGCCCGGCCGTCCAGTTGCCCTCCTGGCTCTCCGGGTCCAGCGCCATCGCGTCTCGCACGTACTCTTCGGCTGTCACTGTCGGATCCCGTGCCCGATGGGCTTCATCGCCTGGACGAACCGGCGGGGGTCGAGACCCCAATAAATGAGGGCAACGGGCATCGGAGCTGACGCCGGCGCGCCGAGGAAGCGCACCCGCCCGCGGACGAAGCAGAGCGCGTCTGCGGTCTGGAAGATCACCCGCTGCCACGACTTCGTGTCGACCGTCGCAGGGCTGAGCATGATCACCTCGGCGACCTGGGCCTGGCGCGCGGCCGCCGCCTTGTCCACCCAGTCGGCGATCGAGTGCTTCGAGTAGGCCGGCAGGATCTTGGCCAGATCGATGCGCAGCAGGATGCGGCGCTTCACCGGGTCCTTCTCGTGGTCGACCGCGGGCCCGCACTCGGCCTCGAGCTCCTTCTGCGTCTTGCACACGCCCGACGTCTTGTGCTGCCAGTACCCGCCGAAGGGGGGATTCACGTAGGTGTGCCCGCGCCAGGGGAGCACCAGCCCGTCGTCGTCGGGCAGCAGGTACTCTTCCTTCGCGTGCACGATCGACGTCCCGTTCGAGCAGGGGTCGAGGTCGATGGTGCCGAAGGCCTCGACCACCGCGTCGACGATGGCCTTCGGCGTGTTCCATTCGACCGACCCTGCGCTTGCGATGTGCCCAGCCATCTACGCCACCTTTCGCGGGCCCCTGCCGCACACCGGGCAGATCCCGGTCGTCGAGAGGGAGTGGATCCGCGTCCATCGGCAGAAGTACATGGCGAGCTTCAAGGCAACCTCCGTTCGGCCTCGGCGACCATCGCAGAGTAGCCAAAGCGCTCAGCGTGTTTCTTGACCTGCTTCCACCACCAGGTCGAGCTCGGTCTGTTCTCGGTGCGGTCTCGGTGGCAGCTCGCGTGGATGGCCCAGGTGGTCTCGAGCGATTGGCGCTCGCGGCGCTGGCCGCTCCCGCCGAGTAGGTGATCCCACTCGGCGGGGTCGACGGCGGAGAATGGGGCGCCGCAGGATGGGACCTCGCAGCAGCCGACGGCGCGCGCCATGACCGAGGCTCGGATCTGCGCACTGCTCTGTTGGTGGGCCTCCTGCTTCTTCTCCTGCCGCTCGCGGTGCATCCGGCGGACCTCGGCGCCGGACTTCAAGGCCAGCCGGATCTCCTTGCGAGCATCGCCCACGTCTCTCTCCGACGGAGTGACGCCGGTTTGCAGCATCGCAAACAGCGAATCAATGAACCGGAGCCGCTTTCTGTGAATCGCGGGCATCAGCCGGCGACCGCACCGTCTTGGATGGTGACCACGTCGGCGCCACCGTCGCTGACGATCTTCTCCAGCCAGATCTGCAGCCCGTACTCGACGGCCAGCTCTTTCAGGTAGGCCAGGCCAGCCCGGTCGATGAGCGCGGCATCTCGGACCAGCATCACGCCGAAGTCGGGGTTCGCCGCGCGCGCGAGGGCCACGCTGATCGTCCACTTCTCCCGGCCGCTGGCTTGCGCGATTGGCACGCCGTTGAACATCACGCCCTCGCCGCTGGGCAGGAAGCCGAGGCCGGCCAGGGGGTACTTGGCCTGCGCCAGCGCGATCTCCCGCTCGTGGTCGAGGATCTCGATCGTCGTGTCGTGCTTCTTCACGTCGGCCTCGAGGTCGAGTTGCAGCTGCTGATTCTTCGCGTGGCCGTCGAGCTCCCGCTGGCGCGCCTTCACAGCTTCGTTGTGCGTCTGCGCCTTGGCGATCTCGTCGCGCAAGCTGGCGGCCGGCTTCTCTGGCTCCAACATCGAGACCTCGAAGTTCGCCTTCTTCTCTTCCTCGACGCACTCGCCCAGATAGCGCAGCTGCTCGCGTAGCGCGGCTTCCGCTTCGGCCACTGCCTTGCGGGCCTCGTTGACCTTGTCTTCCCGGTCGTTTCGCTTCCGCTTCGCCAGGTCTGCCGCGGCAAGGATGCGGCCGCGCTCGCGCTGGGCGCCGGCGATCTCTTCCTGCTGCTTCAGTAGGGCGTCGACGTCGATGGGCGTACCGGCCGGCTCGATGTGCGCGGCGTCGACCAGGGCCTTGACCTTCGCCAGCTCGCGCTTCGCCTCGGTGCGTAGGTCGTAGGCTTCCTTGCGGGCGGTCGCGGCCTTGCCGAAGTCGAACTTCACGTCGGCGAGACGGATCAGGGTCTCGACCTGCACCTTCGGCTCGGCCCGGATGAAGGCGAAGGGGTCGAGCGCGCCGCTCTTCGCGTACAGCGCGTCGAGCACCGACTGCGGCTTCTGGACCACCTCGCCCTTCGCGCCGCGGACCTCGAGCTTCGAGACCACGCGCCCGTCGTCGTACTTCTGCCAGGTGCGCTCGACCGTCAGGCCGTTCGACAGCGTCTCGCGGACCAGCGCGTGCTTCTCGCCGTGCCGGATGGGGTCCGCCGGGCAGAAGCGCTCGCCGGCGATGGCTGCGGTGATCGCGTCCATCGTCGACGTCTTGCCCGCCATGTTCAGGCCCACGAGGGAGACCGTCACCCCCTTGGGCTCGATGATCCACTCGACCATCCGACAGAAGTTCTTGCCCTCGTGCTTCACGATCGTGACCGGTTTCTTCGCCATGGCTCAGCCTTCCTCTCCGGGCGCGCGGGTCGCCGCCGGGTCAAGAGTGACGGTGGGCTCGCGCGGCTTCGCGAGCGGGCCCTTCGCTGCGATCATGTCCAGCTCCGCATTGCGCGCGAAGCACATCTGCTTCACCTGCTCGAACATCTCGGGCGGGAGGGCGGTCTTCGCGTCGGTCCAGCAGAGCCGCAGCTCGGCCGGGTCGGTGGCGACCTTGATCGTTTCTCGGATGTGCTCCAGGCGCTCTTCCGGGGTTGCCTTCTTCGGGTCGGGCTCGCTGGGCGTCGTCGCTGCAGGCGAGACAATCTGGGCATCCTCCGGAGGCGCCGCCGGCTTCTTCTCCTGCTTCGGCGGCATCGGGTTGATCTCGACCTCGTCGGGGATCTCGTCGTCGGTGTGCAGCCCGCCGAGCTCATCCGGGAAGGCGCCGCGGAGGCCGGCGGCCTCGGTGCACTTGCCGAGCATGAGCATTCGCTTCTCCCACATCTTCGTGGGGAAGCCATCCTTCTTCACCTGCTGGTACTCATTCAGGAAGCAGGTCGCCTCGAACGGGTAGGCGCGATCCTTGCGGTAGACGCGGACCGTGCACGAGACGAGCTGGCCGCCGCCGCTGCCGTTGTTCGTCCCGTCGCTGAAGAGGTATTCCTTCGGGCTCTGCCCGTCGTAGGCCGGGTGTTCCTCGGCCTTCGAGCGGAAGCCGTCGATCGACGTCTGCACCGCCCACTTCTTCCCGTAGCGGGGGCGGCCGTTCCCGTCTTCGCCTAGGTACTGGTTGCGGCTGACGAAGTGGCACTGCCCTGTGATCGGGTTCAGGCGCTTCAGCCTGGCGATCTCGAGCAGCACGGCGAACTCGGAATCACTCGCCCCCTCGGCGAACATCTCGCGCATCATCTTGCGCTGCTCGGTCGTGAATTCTAGCGGCTCGTGCTTCGGGCGCTCCAGCACCGCGAGCGGGGCGGCCTCGCGCAGCGGGTTGTCGACGCGCACCTCTGGCCTGGTTGCTGTCTTCCGTGCCATCTGCTCCTCCTACGGGTTCGCGCGGGGCCCATCCTCGCGCAGCTGCGAAAGCTTCACCGGTTTCCACTGGGCCAGGAGAGCCGGCGTCCTGGTTGGGCGGTCCTGTCGTGCAGGGGCAAGGAGGGACACCCCCGCGCAACCGTCCAGTGCTCTGTAAGTCGATGCCTCCGAAGGTTCGGTGCTCCGGCCCAACTGGAGCTTCTTCTCTCCTACCACCGATGCCTGACTGTTGGCAAGCGGTTTTTTACAGGCCATGGGTTCGCTCTCGGTAGCGCTTCTTCTCGTTGCAGTTGTGACAGAGCCCGCGCCGAAGTGGCTTGTAGAGACGACCGCACCGCGAGCACGGCATCGGCTGGACACGAGGCTTCGCCAGCCGCGCCGCTTGGGCCCTGGCAAGCGCGCCTGCGTATCGCTCGGGATGCTTCTGGGCGTTCAAGCGTCCCTTGGCTGCGGCGTCGCGGGAGTTGTCGAGGTCGGTTCCGGTGAAGAGGTGCGTCTCGTAGTTGCAGCAGGGCGGGTTGTCGCAGTGGTGCAGGACGTCGAGGCCGTCTGGGATCTGGCCTTGGCCAATAGCCCACGCGAGACGATGGGCTCGCCATCGCTTGCCGGCGATCTTGATCGTGCCGTACCCTCCACGTCGCTTATTGACCGGTCCAGTGAAAACCCAGCAGGGTGTCCCGAGCTTCGGATGAGGCGGCCCGCTCTTGTCCATGCTCGCCCAGAAATGCTCTATGGCGGCCGCCTCGCGAGCCTTCGTTTCGCACTTGAAACATCGCGCAGCCCTGTGGTCGCAGGTCCCGCCGCAGCCCAAGCAAACGCCTTTTCTAGTAACCGGCACAGCCCTTCCATTGCCAGCCGTGGTCTGTAGGCTGTTCGTCCGATTGGCAGCAGGAACATTCGCACGTGCAGGTGTGCTCCCAGGGTTCGAGCTTGTCGCACCTCGGGCAAAGCTCGCTGTCCGGGATGCGGTCGCAGGCGAAGACGTCGCGGCAGTTCCTGCAAGCGACCTCGATGGGGGCGATCACTCGACCACCGCGGCCAGGTAGACGGCGAGCTCTTCTGCCGGCATCGGCGGTCCGTCCCCGCCCTCTGGAGCAAAGCCGACCGGCCAGCCTCGCTCGTCGACGACCTTCGCCGGCTTCAGCCAGCCGGTCAGGATCCGGTGGTCGCGCTTCCACTGAAAGCGTCGATACCACCAGGCGCGGTAACACTCGATGCTGGCGAAGAGGCGGCGCCCGCCGGCGCCTGGCTTCGTGGGCGGGACGTCGAGGCCGCAGCCACACTTGCAGAGCAGAGGATCAGAACTTTGGGTCGAGGTCATGTCGAAGCTCCCAGATCAAGCGGTCGATGAAGGTGGGTTGGTAGGGCATCGACCGGGTGTGGTGCTGGTCGTACACCCGGTTTTTGCAAGAGGCGGAGGCGTACACAGAGCCGTCGGCGCGAGACTGCCCGCAGCCGCAGAGGCAGAAGCGGCCGGCGTGCGCCTCTCGCGTGTCACCCTTGAGCGGCATGGCGGGCCTCCCTTCGGCGCTCTCGGTTCAACCGGTCGCGGCACTTCCTCGAGCAGCAGATCTTCGCCGAGCCCTGGTGGTCGAGCTCTTCGTAGATTGGCGCGTCGCATCGCTCAATGCAGCCTGGCTCTCCCGTGGCAGGGGCGGGGCATGGGCCGATGTACTTGCCGGCGCTCGGCATCTAGGCCAGCCTCTGGCCCGAGGGGAGCAGCAGAACGGCAAGTGTGCTTCCGCAGGGGCAATCCCGCAGCTCGAGATCCTCGACGGCGTCCGCCTGGTGCCCGCGCTCTGGCAGCGCGAGCCAGCTGGCCAGGTCGTGGGTCCGGCCGCAGCAGCCGCAGCGCTTCGCCCAGGGCTCGCGGGTGTGCTTGGCCAGCAGGACGTCGACCGCGTGCTCCTGGGCGGGGCGCAGCTTCCCAGCATCGAGCAGTTCCTTGACCTCGCGGATCCTCTTCTTCTTCGCGTCCTCTCGCTCGTTGTCGCAGGCGGCTATCTCGTTGAACTCTCGGTCGGTGTAGTCGCCCATCACTCGCCCTCCCAATAGGGATCGAAGCTGAACGCGATGTCGAGCCAGAAGGTTCGATCGATGTTGCTGCGGAACGTCGAGACGAACGCGGCCCCGCCCTCGCCCTTGAACTGGGCGATGATCTTGCGGGTCTGCTCGGTGTTCGGCACGTACAGATCCGAATAGTGGTTATCGATCTGGACGCCCGCGGCCTTGAAACGCTCGTAAAGGGAAAGCATGGCGTGACCTCCGTTAGACGATGGTTGACCAAACAGCGCGATCAGAAAGCGGGGGGCGTTGCGCCGGGGGATTGGCCATCTAAGCCGCCGCCTTTCCGTGATTCTTGCCCCGGCAGGAGCAATCGCAGGAGCACCCCTTCGCGTTCGTGCAGCGCGCATCGCAGGGGACGGTTGGGTTGAGCGTTCCGCGGACCGTGTCGAATGTCAGATACCGATCGCAGCCCGGGGACGAGCAGGCGACGGTGCAGTAGACCCGCACGCCGTTGAGCGTCGGGAGCCCGCAAACGAGCCGCCGCGTCTTGCCCTTGTTGGTCGAGTAGCGGATTGGCTCCAGCACGAGCCGCGTGTAGCGCGTGCCGCAGCCAGAGCAGACCGCGTTCTGCCGGACTTCCTCGTGGATGATGTCGGTCAGGTTCTCCATGGATCCTCCAGTTGTGGAGCCCGGGCCCAACCCGTTCTCCATGCTTGAAGTATGGCACAGGACGGCCAGCGGGTCAAGGATTCATTTACAGCAGTTGGTCGGTTTCCTGGGAGGTGATCCAGAATGGATCGGTACGCCGACCTAACGGACTTCGAGAAAATCAGTTGACACCACATTTACAGCCGTGGTAGAGGGTTTCCAATGACCCCAGAGGCAGCGAAGGCCGAGATCACCGCCCTGTCGAAGAAGGGCATCAAGCAGTCGATGCTGGCGAAGCGGTTGGGCGTCAGCGGCACCCTGCTGTGCTTCTGGCTGAGCGGCCAGCGGCAGGCGCCCCCCGGCAAGCTGCGCGAGGTCGTGGCGCTGGGCAAGCGGATGGCGAAGGCTCTGGAGGCTTGTCGGTGATTCGCCTCAACCTCGTTGGGCAGTTGCAGTAGGGCAGGACGGCGCCGCTCCCTAGAGGCCGAGGTCCGGCTGAGTACGGGGAGCGGCGTCGAGGTTTTCGGAGAGGGAGCACCATTGGCCGTTGCAGCGGCATCGACTTTCATCGCGTTGGCTGTAGACCGGGCCCCCCCCTGGTCGGCGGTCGATGGGCCCGGCTCGAGGCTGCAACCTCGGGCCGGGCTTTTTTTCCCGGAGAGCTCTCTCTGATGGACTGGCCAAACGAGCGCTGGGTCAAGTGGTACACCAGGCAAACCGCGAGCTGGAGGATGCTCCCCTGGCAGTCTCGGGCGATCTTCGCCCTGCTGATGAAAGAGTGCGACGGTGCCGGGCAGATCGGGCTCGGACGAACCGGTGCAGAGGGGCTCGCGGCGGTCATCGGGATCCCAGTCGAGGTCGTCCGGGCTGGCCTCGACGGGCTTGCCGCCGACGGGATGGTAACGCGCGGTAACGCGGTCCTGACAATCGAGAAGTTCGTCGAGGCGCAGGAGGCCACGACCAGCAATGCCGAGCGCCAGCGCAGGTTCAAGGAACGTCGCAAACTGGCGAAAGAACAGGACACGCCGGTAACGAGGGGTAACGCGGTAACGGCCGGTAACGACAGAAGAGAAGAGACTAGAGTAGAAGAGAAGAAGAAACAGATCATGTCGGCTACCGCCGACGTCGGGCAAGGGTCTCTTCCTGGCCTTCCTGCTCCAGTGAAGGCTCCCCGCAAGCCTAGAGATCCACATCCGGACACGGTTGCGGTCTTCCTGTACTGGAAGCAGGTCCACGGCCATCCCAGGCAAAAACTTACCGACGATCTCGAAGCGGACCTCGACGCCGCCCGGAAGACCTTCAGCGTCGACGATCTCAAGCTGGCGGTCGACGGCTGCAAGGCCAGCCCGCACCACATGGGCCAGAACGACCGCAAGACGGTCTACGACGGGCTCGCGCTCATCCTGCGGGACGTCAACCGGTTCATCGGGTACGCCGAGAAGGCCGGCAAGGCGGTCCAGGTCTACGACCCCGCCCACCAGAACCTGGCGCCGGTGCAGAACACCGGGCGCGTCCGGGGAGAGTTCAAGTTCGACGAGGCCGCCAACCGCAAGCTGCAGGAAGAGCTTGCCGCGAAGGGAGCGAAGCCGTGAGCGAGGTTCGAGAGGATCTGGGGTTCCTACCGCTGGGGGAGATGCCGCCCACCGGGCTCCGGGCGAAGATCTTGGAGCAGCGCAAGCTGGAGAACGAGTACCAGCTGCGGTGCCAGCAGGCCGAGCTTTCCACGCGGCTGCGGTCCTTCGGCTGCCTGCCCACCGACGTCGACCTCGTGCTCTCGACCCGGCTGGAGCGGTGGTATCCGATCCTGAAGGCTGAAGAGTGGGAGGCCAAGGTAGCCGACCGGCGGGAGCTGCTGATCCTGCTGGGCGGCAACCAGGTCGGAAAGAGCATCGCGGCGGTCTGGCTCATGTCCAGGCGGATGATGCAGCGGCGCGGCAAGGGCATCCACGTCCCCGGCGACTACGACGAAGGGGGCGAGCGGGTCTGGTTTCCCTGGCGCGAGTACGACGGCTCCCAGGCCTACGTCAACGCCAACCGGCTGATCAACGCCAGGGCCAACGACTTCAGCCCGGAGGGCCGGCAGCTCTGGACGCAGCTGACCGCGTCGCGGTTCCTCGTCATCGACGAGCTCGGGCTCGAGTTCGGACCGGTCGACAAGCCGCTCACCCGCATCCTGCAGGACCGGGTCGGCGGGCGACTGCCAACGGTCCTGATCTCGAACAAGACCCGGACGGAGTTCGCCGCAGCCTACGGCGACCGCATCGTCAGCCGGGCGGACACCCACGGGATGCTGCTCGACTGCGGAGACCGGGGCAGCACCCAACAGGAGATCCCGCTATGACCAGGAAGCAGCAGGAGAGGGAGCGACGCGGCTACGAGCAGATCCTGACGAGGCTCACCGGGCGCGTCAACGAGTTGTCGACGCAGCTGAAGGCCAGCCAGGCGGAGGTCGTGCGGCTCCGCCAGGATCTCGCGTGCGAGCGGCAGCTCGTCCAGGCGTGCAACTTCTGGCAGACCGAGGCCCACCGGCTTGCCCGCGTCGTGGCGGCCAGGACGGAGCCCGAGGCCTTCACGAAACTGGACGTCAACCACCCGCCGTTCGCGTAGAATCGGCGGCCCACGCAGCACCCACCAGAGGAGCAAACCATGTCGAACGTGCAGGCCTTACCGGGGATGGAGCGGCAGAAGATCCAAGAGGTCGACGACGCAGCCGAGAGCTACGTCGACGCCCGCGACAAGCGGATGAAGCTCATCGTGAAAGAGACCGAGGCGAAGGCCGCGCTGCTCGGCGTGATGAAAAAGCACAAGCTCGAGGTCTACAAGGACGAGAGCGCGTCGCCGCCGCTGGTCGTGACGGTGGTCCCAGGTGAAGACGACGTCAAGGTCAAGTCGTTGAAGGTGAGGGGCGACGGCGAGGACGCCGGCGAGTGAAGCAGATGCTGACGAGCGAGCAGCTCTCTAGGCTGCAACCTGAATCCCGGAAGCTGCTCGCTCAATGGGCGGAAGAGGCAGACCGAAAGCTCCGAGAGAACCGGAGCAAGTCGGCCAAGGCGCGCTGGAAGGATCCGGTCTCGCGCGCCAAGATGCTCAACCGGCCAAAGGTGGCGGCGCAAAAGGAACAGCGTCTCGCCTTGGTCGCCGCCGGGGTTGCCGTCTGCAAACACTGCGGGGAAGAGAAGCCGCTCGACGAGTTTCCAAAGGGCAGGAAGCGCAGAGATGGGCAACAGCGGTACGCCTACTGCAAGATCTGCCACCGGGATGTCGCGCGGGCCAATTACCTGAAGAGGATCTTCAAGCTGACCGTCGAGGAATACGACAAGCTCCTGGCATTTCAGGATGGGCTTTGTGCGATCTGCCGGCAGGCGCCGCGCGCCATGCGGCTTGCCATCGACCATGACCACAAGACGGGGCTCGTGCGTGGACTGCTCTGCAGCTTCTGCAACCGCGCATTGGCTACCTTCCTCGATGAGCTCGACCGTCTGCAGAGGGCGGTCGCGTACCTGTCGTCTCCGCCGGCGACACAGGCCCTCGGCCGCGAGCACTTCGGGCTCGTCGGGCGGGTGGGCAACAAGGCCTCGACGCGGAAGCGTCTCAACGGGCGGCTCTTCGAGTGAAGATCCGGGACCTCTGCCCGGAATGCGGCGCCGTCTACGAGGTCGACGTGCGGCCGGGGATCCGGATGGACAGCCTCCCCCCGCACGCGGACTGCCCGGCTCGAGCGGGCGGCTGGACCTGGGCGCTCGGGCTCGGTTTCGTGCTACTGCTGATCGCGCTCGCGGAGAAGTTCTTTCATCCCACCTGAGAGGCAAGCATGGCGAAGAAAAAGGCATCTGGGTCGACGAACTCGACGAGTGGCCGGTCACCGAGCCGGTCTACTGCCGCTGCGTGGTCGTGGGCATCAACCTCGGCGGTCCGGCCGACTACAGCTGCCAGGTCACCGCCGAGCAGCTGGCCGACGGTTCGATGGTGATCCACGACGTCAAGTACCTGAAGCCTGGAGGTTCCACGTGAAACGGTCCCTGCTTTGCCTAGTCGTTCTGGTAGCATGTGGTCAGGAGGTCGCGCCGTGGGATGGTTCCGGATCGTCGGGTTCGTCGGGAGCCTCGGGTTCGCAAGCCTCTCGCTCTGGCTCGGATGGAAGTCGCGTCGGCGTGAGCAGCTCGACGAGCAGCGCGCCCAGTGGAACGAGCGCCTCCGGAACCGGCGAATCGTCCGGGAGCTCGACTTGGACGACCAGCGCCAGCTCGACCGCGAGCGCGACGCCGCCTGGTTCCAGCTCTGGAGCCGCGTCAACCACCGGTAGCGCGCCAGCGTGCATCCCGGCCGGTGGGAACGGCTGCAGCTCAGTCGTCGGTGCTGGTGCCGCCAGTTGCTGCGGGGCCCCGCTCACCGTCTGCAGCCGGGACGATCGGTGCTGCTCCATCGTCGGTGGGTCGTGCGAGGTCAGCGCGTCCCAGTGCTGCTCGACCGACCCGACGACGGGGAACGCCGAGACCTGCAACGGGATCTCGTGCATGTAGCTTGCAGCGCGCCGTCCGGATCACCTACTCTCTCGCGTCGTGCTTGTGCTTGTCGAGCCGACGGCAGTACCCTTCATCCCCGTGCGAGATGGAGAGGGACCTCGGTACGTCAGAGTACGCGCTACCGCGAGGCTCTCCGCGCGGCATCGGTTCCTGTGGCCATGCTCTTGCTGGGTTGAATTCACGGGATCCTCGCCGCCACCGCACGGTGGCCCATACGAAGACGTGTGGGACCTTGCTGAACGCCTAGGCTGGCGCTGGGCAGCAGAACTCGCCGCGTGTCGGACGCACGGCGGGATCGAACTCCGCGGGACTGACCGGGACTATGGACGAGACGAGCCCGCGTGGAGCAAGATTGGAGTGATCTGAAACCATGGCCAAACGAGCCCCATCCATCCGAGACCGCGTGAAGGAACTCGTCAGAGTTCGCGCGGGCGATCTCGTCGAGCATCCCGGCAACTGGCGCACCCACCCGAAGGCCCAGCTCGACAACGAGTGGGCCACCCGGCGGATGCCCGTGAACATCGCTCTCCACGTGATCCAAGAGCTGGCGAAGCGGATCTTCATGGACGACGCCCGGCTGCTGCACCAGAAGTGGCTCGCCGGGACGATCAATGCGGTCAACGAGGCCCACGATCGCGACCCCGACGCGAAGGTGCCGGTGCTGGTGCTAGACGTGACCGCGGCCGAGGCCGACAAGCTGCTCGCAACGATGGACCCGATCTCGGCGATGGCCGGGCGCAACCAGGATGCGCTCGCGGATCTGCTCGCGAAGGTGAAGACCGAAGATGAGGCGCTCAAGCGGATGCTCGCTGATCTCGGCGGGCCGCCACAGCTCACGGAAGGCGGCTGATGGCTCCCCGAAAGAAGCCAGGCCCGAAGCCAGGGTCGATCCCAAAGGACAAACACACCGGGGGGAGGCCCGCGCACGTCCCAACGGAAGATCTCCGCGTGATCGTTGAAGCAGGCATCGCTCGCGGCACTCCACTGCGAAACTTGGCGCGTGCGCTTGGGATCCAGGTCCGAACCCTGCACAAGCACTACGCCAAGATCATCGAGATCGGGGCGACGCTGAAGGCCGAGAAGACCGAGGCCAGCATCCGGGATCGGGCCTACGGCCACACCGGACCGGACCGCCGCTACTACCCACCGAGCGAGAGCCTGCTTCGGCTGCTCGGGGAGCGCGACCTGGGCTGGACCGAGAAGAGCACCCACGTCATGACCGGGCCCGGAGGCGGGCCGGTCGAGGTCGTGACGAAGACCCGAGAAGAGCAGGTCGCCAAGTTCAAGCGGCTGCTCGAGCCACAGGAGACGCCCGGTGGGCAAAAGCCTCCTGCAGCTGGCTCTTGAGCGCGAGGGGCCAGAAGCGGTCGTAACGCTGCTCGGTGGCGCGGAGCCCTGCTGGGATCTCATCGCGCGGCCCGAGCAGCTCGCTCCGGGAACGCTGGGCTCCGTGCCGGGGCTCGACCCGAACTGGGACACATGGCTCGTCCTGGCCGGCCGAGGCTTCGGCAAGACGCGGACGGGGGCGGAGTGGGTCACGCGGCGCGTGCTCGACGGCGCGCGCTGGGTCTCGCTGGTCGGCCGCACCGCGGCGGACGTCCGAGACGTCATGGTCGAGGGGGAGAGCGGGCTGCTGTCGGTGGCGCCGGCGGGCTTCCGGCCGATCTACGAACCCAGCAAGCGGCGGGTGACCTGGCCGAACGGCGCCATCGCCACGACCTACTCGGCCGAGAAGCCAGACCAGCAGCGCGGCCCGCAGAGCGACACCGGCTGGGGGGACGAGCTCGCTGCCTGGAAGTACCCCGACGCCTGGGACCAGATGCAGTTCGGCAACCGCCTCGGCCTCAACCCTCGCGTCTGCGTCACCACGACCCCGAGGCCGACGCCCATCATCCGCGAGCTGGTCGAAGACCCAGGGACCGAGATCACCGGCGGATCGACCTACGAGAACTTCGCCAACCTCGCGCCCAAGTTCCTGCGGCGCATCCTCGCCCGCTACGAAGGCACGCGGCTCGGCCGGCAGGAGCTGCTCGCCCAGGTGCTCAGCGATACCGAGGGAGCTCTCTGGACGCGGAAGATGATCGAGGACGCCTTCGTGCGGCCCGAGGACGTCCCCGAGATGGTTCGCGTTGTCGTCGGCGTCGACCCTGCGGTGAGCTACCAGGAGGAAGACGACATCGACCGCGAGACGAAGCCGGGCGCGGAGACCGGCATCGTGGTCGTCGGTCTCGGCCGCAACAAGCACCTCTACGTCTGGGCCGACTACTCCGGCCGGCGAGCACCGAACGCCTGGGCGGAGAAGGTCGCGGCGGCCTACGAAGAGTTCCACTGCGGCAAGGTCGTGGCCGAGGGGAACCAGGGCGGCAACCTCGTCGAGAACATCCTGAAGACCGCTCACCGCGGGATGCAGGTCAAGATGGTGAACGCCCGCGTCGGGAAGTCGGCGCGAGCTGAGCCGGTCTCGGCGCTCTACGAGCAGCGCAAGGTTCACCACGTCGGCGCGTTCCCAGAGCTTGAAGACCAGCTGACCTCGTGGGTGCCAGGCGAGAGCGATTCGCCGGACCGCCTCGACGCGCTGGTCTGGGCGATCACGTTCCTGGCGCTTGGCCCGTCTGGCGAAGGGTACAACGGGCGGACGATCGTCCACCCTGCGAACTGGGCCGGCCGAATCAGGTAGCCGTTGACGTGAGCGCGGGTAGTGTGCTAGCAGACAGCCAGTGGCCTCAAAGCTCACCGCCGTGATCTTCGTCCGTCTCACCGAGCCGGAGCGAAAGCTCGTGGCGAAGGCTGCGGCAGACGATGGGCGCAGCGTCTCTGCCTGGACACGGCGGCTCATCGTCGAACAGGCCACGCCAAAGTCGATCTACCTCTACCCGCCGATCAGCTTGCGGCAGGAACCACCCGAGCAGCCGGTGCCAGACCCACGCCTGCCAGAGCAAGCAGGGGACGAAGGTCAGCACGCTGACGACGAACGCGCTGCTCCACTGGGCCCTCGGCATGCAGGTCTCGATCGGATGAAGATCGGAGATCTCATGCTCGAAGCTGCGCGGCTGCTCGTGAGCGCAAGATCTGTCGAGGGCGTCGAGCGGGCGCGCGTTCAAGTCACCCACGAAGGCCAGGAGTACGAACTGGTCATCGGCAATCCGGACTGGACGAAGGCTCGAACGCCCGGCGAGCTGCACGCAGCGTTGACCCACCCGAAGTCAGAGGAGTAGATCCCAGCCATGCCACCTCCCCCGCGAATCGTTGGACCCGCAGGCAAGCCGCAGCAGCCGCCCGACATGACCGTTGCGCAGATCCGAGAGGCCGCAGTCGTCGGCGTCGTCTCGCGCACGTGCCCGAACCTCATCGACGGCCTCAACGTCCTGGCCGACGTGCTCGCCGGCAGCGCTGCGCCGAACGGCGTCCCGCTCACCGAGATCACCTACAAGATCAAGCGGCAGTATCTGCTCGTCCGCGACCGCGTGAAGCAGCAGCAGCGCGCGGCGATCGGCGATCTCGAGTTCAAGCTGCAGCAGCTGGACGAGACGATGGAGAAGGGCAAGCTCGACAACACGCAGAAGATCCAGCTGACGATCCAGAAGGCCGGGATGGAGCAGGGCCTCAAGCAGCTGCGGGAGATCGCGAAGAAGTTCGCCGAGACCGATCCCGCCGTCGACGTGAAGCTGGCGGTCAACGGAGACGGCACCGTCGAGCAGCTCGACACCGAGGCTCGAGACGCAGTCGAGGCGGCCTGGCAGTCGAAGACGCTGGAAGAGAAGCAGGCGATCCTCGACCTGGCCATGAAGCCGGCGGAGAACGCAGACGCCGAGGCCGGGTCAGCTGGGCAGCGAGCGGCGGCCGAGGGCTCGCTCAAGAACGTGCGCGCACGCATCGAGACCGAGCTGCACCTGTCCGCGTCCTGGCCTGCGGTCAGGATGATCATCGAGGAAGAGCTGACCGCGATCAAAGCCGGCGCCGTGACCCTGGCGCTCGCGCAGCTGCAGCCGGACGCCGGAGACCCTCTCAAGCCACCCGCTTGAGCTGCCGGTCTCGCCCTACCTGGTAGACAGCGGCGTACCCCTCATCGATCGACGGCAGCTCAAACTCCGACAGCTGCACCACGAACTTGCGCAGGCCGACGCGCTTGGCAACCTGCCGGTCGAGGTTCCCTAGCCATGGCATGTCGCCGCCTAGGTTGAAGTGGACCGCCACCGGCTTCGCACCGCAGGCTCGAGCGAGCTCTATCCAGCGCTGTCGGTGGGCTCGCGTCAGGTTCAAGCGGTCGAGCACCACGTTCTCGCCGGCGGCCAGCGCAGCCCAGACCGCCCGCCGCTCCCAGGCTGTCGCCGTCGCGTGCGTACCGTCGAGCTGGGCCCGCATCCGGTCGTGCGAGACCACGACGAACCCGCTGTCGGCGGCGAAGGAAGACTTCCCGGAGCCCGGCAGGCCGATCAGCACGTGCAGCTCGGGCCGGTTCGAGGTCGTGAGGCGCCGGACGATCGCAGGCCAGTTGTCCTTGAACTCGATCGCGTGGTCGTCGATGTAGGCGCGGGCCTTCGGCTTCGGGCCGACGTAGACCTCGTCGTACTCGATGTCGTGGTCCTTCAGCCAGCTGGCGATCTCGTTGCCGGCCTTCATGCTCTCGCTCGACGCGGCGGACCAGATCAGGACGCGGAGACCGGCGGCGCGAATCGCAGCCATCGCCTCGCGGGCGCCATCCACGACGCCGCCCCCGATCTTCATCAGCACCCCGTTGAAGTCGACCAGCACGTCCTGCGATTCGGAGGCGAACATGCGACCGAGGCTAGCACCGCAGAGGGCGCGCGGGGAGAACCCGGTCAGCAGGAGTAGCGGCGGTACAGCCACCGAGCAAACTCGGCGAATCCAGTGTGCGCGTCCTGCGCGTGGTAGCCGCGCCACTCGCGCGAATCCCAGCCGCGCTCGTCGTGGAAGAGACCCCACAGGACCATCAGCTCGCGGTCGTTCAGGTTTGCGGCCACGAGCGGCCCGCTCATCCGCGGGACGCGATGCAGTTCGATCGCCCCCTGGACCCAGGGGCCGATCGGGATGCCGAGGATGTCTGCTCGGATGCGGTCGGTGCGCAGCATGGTTACTCCTGGCCCAAGACGATCACGCCGCCCGGCGCCATCGCGTGGGGCGTGCCGGGCAGGTAGAGCTTCAGGTCGGCCTCGTGCTCCAGCCAAGCGGTGAAGCGCAGGCGGACGTCGGAAATATTCTTCGGCGTCCAGTTCAGCAGCTTCTCCACGATGCGGCCGCGCTGGCTCGTCTGGCAGCCGACGAAGTCAGCCCACATCGGCGCCCAGAACTCGTCGGGCTTGTCGCGCCACTCCGGTTTCGCTTCCCTGCAGATGTCATAGGCCATGGGCGTCCTTCAGGTGGGCGGCGATCTCGTCCTCGAGCTTGCGCTCCCCGCCGCAGTCAGGGCAGCGAGCGTATACAGTCAGGTGCGGCCAGGGCAAGAGCGAACACTTCCCGCAGCGCCAGCGCCACACCAGCTGCTGGAAGCAGCGGCCGCAGCCCTGGCAAGGCACGTCCTGCGTCAGCCGCTCGTCCTTCAGGATCTCGTCGGGCTGCATCCGGCGGAGGTCGGTGTTGCCCAGCCCACCGTCGAGGCTGATCTCACGGCCTCGAGCGAACCCCCTGAAGAGCCGGATGTTGTGGAACACGACCGCAGGGTGCCACGGCAACGATCTTCCGTCCAGCCGTTCATCGGTGTAGCCTATCAACTCGATGCCCGACGACGGACGCCCACCGCAGCTGCCGCCCGTCCCTTCCGGGCGCCAGTTCCTCGAGCTTCCCATTACCTCGCAGCAGGTGTGGGAGAGCTACGCGCATGTCGCGTCGGTACTCGAAGACCTAGCGACGGCCGGCCGGTATCAGGGCGCGGCGCTGCTCGCGGATGCCTGCTTCACGGACGATCGAATGGTCGCGGTCTTGAACACCAGGATCAACGGCGTCTTCGCCTTGCCGATGGAGTTCAAGACGCAAGGCGAGGGGGAAGACGAATCGGAGGCTCCAGATCCTCCCAAGGTCGCAGAGCTGAAGGCCATGGTTGCCAAGGTGGTCGAGGACAACTGGGAAACGATCATGCCAGCCGCAGTCGGTCGAGAGATGCTGCGCTGGAGCATCATGCTGAACCTGGGGATCGGGGAACTCGTCTGGCAGTGGAAAGGGGATCTGCTGCTGCCGACGGTGAAGACCTGGAACCCGATGTTCGCGTACTGGCGCTGGGACACCCGCAGCGACTGGCTCATCCACAGCGGCGGGCAGGTCGAGCTCAACCCAGGCGACAGCCGCTGGGTCGTCCTGAAGATCGCGGGCCACAACCACGGCCAACTCTACGGGCTCATCCGCGCGATGGGCTGGCTCTACCTCGACCGCGTCTTCACATTCCGCAACTGGAGCCGCGCGATCGAGAAGTACAGCCTCGGGGTCACCAAGGCCTTCATGCCCAGCGCGGCCTCCGACGACGACAAGGAACGCTTTCAGGCGGCCATCGCCAACATGCCGCACGAGGCCACCGTCTCTCTGCCGGACCTCGGCGAAGACGGGAAGTTCGACCTCGAGATGATGAAGACCGATGAGGCGGTCAACTGGCAGAGCTACGTCGAGCGCGTGAAGCAGCTCGACACGTCGATCGCGGTCGTGGTGCTCGGGCAGAACCTCACCACCGAGGTGTCGGCGCAGACCGGCGGGTCGCGGGCGGCCGCGAAGGTGCACGATGAGATCCGGCAGGACATCCTCAAGGCCGACGTCGAGGTGCTCTCGTCGGTGATCAAGACCCAGATCCTGACGCCGTTCGTCTTCTACAACTTCGCCCACGATGCCGAGAAGCTCGGCATCCCCTGGGATAGCCTCGTCCCCGACGTGACGTGGAACGTCGAGCCTCCAGACGACAAGCAGCAGAACGCCAACGCGCTCTCGGCCATCGCCACCGCGGTCTCGGCCTTCTTCACCGCGCAGGCGCCCGTCGACTATGCCGCGCTCCTCGAGCGGTTCGACATCCCGATTCAGGAGAAGTTCAAGCGGCCCACGAAGCCGCCTCCGAACATGGTCTGGGAGCGGCCGCGCCTGCCGTTCCTCGAGCCCACCGACCTGCCGGACCCCGACTACCGGGAGAACAACTACGCCGACCCGCCGCCGTCGGCCTGGTCGAAGTTCTCTCGGATGAGCGAGAAGGAAGCCATCGACTACCTGCGCGTCCTCGCCGCCGGCGCCGAGCGACGCCCAGCCAAGATGCCGAAGGCCGCGCGCCTCGGGCAGCTCACCATCGACGACCTGATCGACAAGGTAACGCCGCAGGCTTCTAAGGCCATGGAGAAAGAGAACCGGACGCTCCTGGCGCTCGTCCTCAAGGCGGACAGCTATCCAGCGATGCGCGAGGCGGTCCAGAAGCACTTCAAGGGCAGCAAGCCCGCGAAGCTGCGCGAGCTGCTTGCCAAGGCCATCGGGATCGCGCAAGAACTCGGGACGCTCTCGGCTCAGTAGACCACGGAGGCTCACATGGCGGACAAGGCGACGGTCGGACGGATTCTCCACTACACGATCAAGAGCGGCGACCTGGCGGGCGACCGAATGGTCGGCGAGGCGCGGCCCGCGATCGTCGTGAAGGTGTGGCCGAACGAGTACCCCGCGGAGAACAAGACCACCGACGGCAACGGCCACGCTCTCGTCGGCGACGGGTACAACGTGCAGGTGCTGCTCGACGGGACCAACGACACCGCGGCGATCGGACAGGCCTGCCTCTGGCGGACCTCGCTCGCCATCTGTGACGAGCCGACCCCTGGCCACTTGAGCTGGCCGCCCCGCGTCTAGGTCTCCGTGCCCGAGCAGAGCCAGTTCGACCAGCTGCTCGCGGCCTTCTCGAAGAAGAGCTGGCCGGCGATCATCCGGATCTGGGTCGACGCCGGTCGCATGACCGAGGAAGAGGGCGCGCTCCGGCTGCGCCTGGTCTACGACGCCGCGGGGAAGTTCGCGACCCTGGCGGACCTCACGATGCACGACCATCTCGACAAGGCCATCCAGCACGCCGAGGGTGCGGACATCCCGATCGAAGACTTCAAGGCGACCATCGCCGACCGGATGCTTCCGACGTTCGGCGGTCGAGCTCCCACCGTGCTCCGGCAGATCGTTCGAGACGACCTGCAGCTGGAGTTCACGCACACCGCGCAGAAGATGGAAGAGCAGGAGGGCTACCTGCAGTTCGTCGCGGTGCTGGACAACCGGACCACGGAGATCTGCAGCTCCCTCGACGGGACGCTGCTGCGCGCCGACGATTCCTTCTGGGAAGAGCACAGCCCGCCGCTGCACGCCAATTGCCGCTCGCGCCTTGTCGGGTACGGCGCGCGTGAGGCGAGCCAGATCGGGATCACCAGCCGACCCGAGCGCGGGCAGTACACGCCGCCGGAGGAAGGCTGGGGCGACCGAGAGTTCCAGTACGACAACGTGCTCGCGACGAAGGATCACTTCCTCGAGAGCATCGCGCGGGCCAAGATGCGCAACCCGATTTTTTAGGGACTTATATACTTGACTCCCTTGCGCCTGGCCGAGTACGTCAACCGCCTGCCGCCGTCCGACGCCTCCTGGTGGCCCATGGAGCGCCTGAGGCGGTTCCTGCGGTCACTCTCGCCCATCCAGTCAGCGCGCGTGGAGGCCCTGCGGCGCGGCGGCCAGCTTGCCTGGGCAACGGCCTACCGGCGCACCCGTCACGGCGCGGCCGTGTGGGAGGTCCGGGCGGATGCTGTGAGTGGGTGCCTCCGCACGGCTCGCGGCGGGTCGAGCCGCCAGGCCGTCGTGGAAGCTGGCCGTGGCGAGGTACGGGTGCGCTGGATGAGCGCCCGTGAGTATGCGCGTCTCCAGGGTGCGCCGGACTTCCGAATCGACGCCGTGCCGGAGAATGCCGCGCTCTTCGGGTTCGGGGATGCCGTGTGCGTCCCCGTTGTCGCCTGGATCGCCAGGTCGTACCTGCTGCCACTGCTGCGAGGAAAGTTCACGCCGAAGCGTCGGCGTGCTACTACCTC
>Ga0187874_10001387_pt1 | contig 22399 bp, 20 predicted proteins | sample June2016WEW_16_1_3_FD_132993 | JGI IMG/M metagenome (GOLD analysis project Ga0187874, IMG submission 132993) | Peatland microbial communities from SPRUCE experiment site at the Marcell Experimental Forest, Minnesota, USA - June2016WEW_16_150 | ecosystem: Environmental > Terrestrial > Soil >... | reverse complement strand
CAGGCGAAGCCACAGCCCGAACAACAGCAGAACAAGCCAGAGCAAGAGACCGTTTGCCGACGAATACGTCGCCACCAGCGCAGAAACACAACTGACCGCAAACCACAACTCGGGATCGCGACCTTCCTGCCATCGCTCGGCCGCACGTGTTAATGCAAGAAGTGAACCACAGGATGCACAGCACACCATCGTAAACTGGATCTGAAACCCCAGGACGAGGTTCGGGAATTGCTGGGCAGATGACAACGCTGAACAGATCGCACATCCAACCAGAAGACGTGATAGCCGGCTTGCCTCTCCGGTGCGACGCACAATCCTGTAGAGCCATACTCCCGTGGCGACTTGAAGAAGCAGACTGCAGACAAGAGGAAACAGGTTGCGCCCGTGAAACACGAAACGATCAATAATATAAACCAGTCTCGTCACCACAATCCGGTGCTCGTTGTGTTGCTGGAATAGGAAGGCCAAGTAGTTTCCGTTTTGTTTATACAACTGCCAAAGACTCCAGCTATCCATCAGCGGCAGCGGCGAGTAGGCATTGTGAACGATGATCAAACTGGTGATCAGGATATAGGCTGTCACCAAACACGCCACGCAGGCCAGAACGGAATTGAAGGTTGCATACGAACGCGCGCGCGAAGGCGGCTCTGGAAGGTCCCTGATCTGCTTACCCTCAATGAATGGTCTAGTCACCGAGTGAACGCCTCATTTGCCGGCAACCGTCTGGCGGAGGGACCTGGAATTCGTTCGTAGAGGCGTAGTGCCCTGCTGCAGGCAACGGTCCGGCTCAGTTCACGTTGCGCGAGTTCCCTTCCGCCTCTGCCAATCTGGCTTCGCACAATTAGTTGTAGCACATCACTTCCGCAACGACTTCCGTGGCCCAGCCGCCACCCGGAAGCCCGGCGTCTGACGGACTGACGCGTTACCATGTCGTCATGGACTTTTTCCGGCGCGCCTCGTCCCCGACTCGTCCCGTTCGATCCCGCTTGCCGTTTGGTGGGGGCGATTACCGCGACGTGAAATCGTGGGCTCCGGCGATCTTGTCGCTGTTCGTCCTCGGTATGGGGCTGTACACAGCCGTTGCCACCGCCCTGATTGTCCTTCGAACCTACAGCCCGGTCATTTTCTGGGACCAGTGGGAATCCGTCGACGAAGCGCTTCATTCTCAGGGCTGGCCGCCCTGGTCCCAGTTGTGGGCACAGTTTGTTGAGGCCCGACTCGTCGTCGACCGGCTTGCCGGCTCCGTGGATCTGCGCTTCTTTGGAGGCAGGAATGTTTCGCTGCTGATTGAGCTTTATCTGGTTCCGGTCTGCGTTGCGTTGGTTTTGATCTGGATGATTCGGCGCTCAGGGCAATTGCGCGGTGCGCCGCTGGTAACTGCGGCTGGCTTTATTGCATTTTGCGCGCTCTGCCCCGTGCAGATAGACGACTTCACCTGGAGCCATCAGGTAGGGTTTGTTCTCGCCGACCTAGGCGCCGTCGTATCTTTTGCCGGCGCCATCCTGCACTCGTCCAGGGTTGCCAAGGGTGACAACCGTTGGATCTCAGGGACAGTGGCGCTCTCCGTATTTGCCGCCTTCCTTGCGGAATGCTGCTATGTGGACGGTTTACTCGTCTGGCCGATTCTCGTCGTGCTCGGCTTCTCGCTTCGGCTCCCGAGACAGACCCGCATCCTGATCGGGGGCTTGGGGACTGCGGCGGTCGCCATGTATTTCTGGGGCTATCGTTCCCCCGGCGGTGTTCCTGGGAGTCCCTGGGAATCGATTCGGCATCCCATCGATATCGGGAGATACGTCATAACATATTTCGCCACGAGCTGGGATTCTCTGCTTGCGCCACGGTCGGCAGGGTTCGCGGTTTCCGAATCCCTGACTATCGTGGCGATCGTGATTGCTATCGCCACGGTCGTACGGCATCTTTGTCTGCGGCGATCGACGCCCGATCTCTTGCGCACTTTCCTTGCCGCGATCATGCTTTTCACTGTCTCCGCGGCCGTGATCACCAGTTTGGGCCGGCTCAGCTTTGGCGTTGCACAGGCCGCCGTTAGCCGCTATCAGTGCGTGGCGCTGCTCTTCTGGGCTGCTGTCGCAACCCTGATTCTGACGTGGGCCGCCGGCAGCCATCCACGCCGTCTCGTCCTGGCAGGAGTGCAAGCCGGCCTCCTGGTCCTGATGGTGGCAAGCGCGGCACAGTTCCACTCGTACGAACGGATCGCGGCAGGCCGGCAGATCCGCATAGGCCGGGCATATGTCGCGGTGATACGCAACCCCGCCGACGTGGCGGCTGCCAGCGCGCTGAATCCGGCGGTCGCGCTGGTGCCTGTCTGGTGTGACTACCTGCGCAGTCATAATCTGGGTCCCGACCCTCATGAGCTTGAGGCCCGGTTGCCCAGGGCTTCGGGGCCGGCCCCAATTCCGAATTGGGCTGGCTACAAAGTGGTCCCAAAGGACGGTTGCGTGGGCTATCTTGACGGTCTCGAACCGGGTGTTCAGGAGCCCGGCGTGGTTGTGGTCACGGGGTGGGCGTGGGATCGGGAAGCGCGGAAGCCTCCGCGGAACATGGTCTTCGCCCTGCCCGACGGGCGGGTCGTTGGATTCGGCGAAATGAGGATTCCGCGCGAGACCGTCGGCGCCGTCGTAAGGGACGTCACGAACATCAACACTGGCTGGGAAGGGGAGGCCACCGCGGCCCCCGGGGACACGTTGCGCGCTTTCGCCGTGTTGCAGGATAGAACATCGATGTGCCCGCTCCCGAATGACGTCACAGTGCCCACCGGACCGCCAGCGGCGGAGATCGGTTTCGTAGACGGGGCAGGAGATTCCAAACGGGCTGAGACGGTCTCCACGGCGGGGATTCTGGTTGTTTTTGGTTGGGCGGCGGACACAGCGAAGGGGGCGCCGGTGGATCGAGTGATGATGTATGTGGATGGTATAAGTGCTGGAGCAGCTACGTTGGGGCAAGTGCGTCTGGATGTGGAGAAGTATTTCAGCAGGAGTGACTACTCCAATAGCGGCTGGAGCTTCGAAATGTCAGCATCAAAACTGAGCCCTGGAAAGCACACAGTGACCGCCACGGCCTCCGGTCCGTCCGGAACGGCCCAACTGGCGCCAAATAGGACCATTACGATTACGGCGGATACTGATGGAGGGAGGAGATAGTTTCACTCACGCACCGCATTTTGAATTCGCGACGCAGAACACGAATTCGTCTTCCAATAGCCCGGTTTCGATGACGGCGTCGTCAATATCCAGGAGAACCTGGAGCCAGCGGTCCACCCGGGTGGAGGCTCAGGCGCTGGGCGTCTCCGGCGCAGTCCAGGCAAACCACGGCGCAGGGGATGGCAGCCACTGGAGGCGCGTATCGCCGACGCAGGGCGGCACCCGCCCGCTACTCTACCGGAAGCGGAACGATATGCGGCAATACCGGTAGCCATTTCCGGGCAACCCATGCCTGGCGTGCCGATCTGAAAAGCTGAAGCTTGATCACTGAACGCTCGTGCTCCTACTTCAGGAGCTGGAATAAGTTGCTGTAGTCGTCCGTCCAGGGCCTGATTTTCCTCCCGGGCTTGATCTCGGTCGATCCATCCATGATGAACTTATCGAAGCCGCTGGCCGGCGACGTTACCAGCATCCACGTGGCGGCGAACAGGTCCTGCGAGGCGTCGTCATCGGTATCCACGAGGCGGTCCGTCTTGCCGAGCGTCCGGCACTCGCCGTCCACCACTGGCTCCAGGTCGATGAAACGGTTTGAAATGTTCACGGCCAGGATGCCGTCCGGCTTGAGATGCCGGAAGTACAATTCCATGGCCTCGCGCGTGAGCAGGTGTACGGGGACGGCCTCACTCGAAAACGCGTCTACCGCCAGGACATCGAAGTTCTCCGGGACCTCTCTTTCCAGGGAGAGCCGGCCATCGCCCACGGCCACGTCATGCCAGGCCTTGCAGTCGGCCAGAAACGTAAACTGCGCGCTGGTGGTGGCTGGCTCAGGCACGCTCAGGCGCAGCACCAAGGGGTTGATTTCGTAATAGCGGTAATAGTCGCCCGCCCGCCCATAGGCCGCGATGGTGCCCGTACCGAGCCCGATCACGCCTACGCGGATGGGGCCGGTCTTCTGCTTGGCGCGGATGGCCAGTCCAACTCCCGAGTTGGGGCCAAAGTACGTGGTCGGCGAGTCGCGCCGGGCGAGGTCGAGGAATTGCTCACCGTGGTTGATGGTTCCGACTGTCAGGCTGCGCGTGGCGGCCCAGTCCGTGGACGGAGCCGAATCGTGCACTCTCAGGACACCATAGAAATTGCGGACCATCAACCGGGTTCCAGAGGTAAGGTGGCGCGTTTCGTAGCCCACGTAGCCAGCCAGCAGTAGCGCCGCCAGCTCGGTAAGGAAAGCCGCCCAACGCTTCGCGCGGCGCGCCCAGCGGAACTTCAAATCGCCGCGTAGGACGACAAGCGCCAGGGCCGCGCCGATCAGCATCTCTCGCTCCAGGACCCAGTGATCGAATCCGTCCGCCGCCTTCCAGCCAAACCACCCGATCACGATGCGCGCCGGACCCACAATCGAGTGCTGCCAGGGGTACGCGGCGTACCCGGCGGCGGCGAATGCCGCCACGGCGAGCAGGTAACGCGGGGCAGGAAGCAGGTGGCGCTGCCAAGCCGCGTCCCGATGCGCCCGCAGAGCCGTAACGGCCAGGGCCGCAGTGGCGACCAGCCCGATCGGCAGCTCGTAGTAAGTGTTGAATAACAGCGGCGCGGCCAGTCCGACCAGTAACCCGCCCACTGCGCCGCCAGCCGAGATCGTCAGGTAGAAATGCGTCAAGTAGCGGGAATCCGGTTTCAGGCGCGCCAACTCCCCGTGGCACACCATACAGCAAGTGAAGAGGCCTATGACAAATACAGCAATCCCGACCTTGATCGGCAGCTCGTAGTAAGCGTTCTCGCTGAGCGTGGCGTAGGCCATACCGGCCAGGGCCACACCGAGCAGTTCGATGTACGGGTTGCGGCGATACCAGCCAGCCCTCTCGAAGCACAGGATGAAGGAGAACAGATAGACGCTGAGCGGCAATACCCATAGGAGCGGAATCGGCGCCACGTTCTGCGAAAGATGGCTAGTGACGGCCAACAGCAACGCCGACGCGCAGGCGGGTAGCAGCAGCCACATGGCATAGAGCCTTCGTCCCGGTCTCTTCGCGCCCTCAGTTTCGACTTCCCCCTCCACCTCTGGCGTGCTGCCCGACCGGAACGCAGTGAATCCGCACAACAGGAGGAACGCCCCGTAGGCAATGGACCATGTTACGGCCTGCTGGCGCGTAGTGAACACCGGCTCGAACAATACCGGATAGCTCAACAGCGCGAACATGGAGCCGGCATTGGAGAGGGCGTAGAGGCGGTACGGCATCGCCCTCCGGCGGCGCCGGGCGGACCAGGCCTGGAGCAGCGGACCGGTGGTCGAGAGCACGAAGTATGGCGGACCTACCGTCGCCGCCAACAACCCCAGGATTCGCCAGATCGGGTCGTTCGGCGCCGCGGGTTTCCAGGCCGCGCTCGGGTATATCGGCAGCGCCATGGCGCTCGCCAACAGAAGAGCGCCATGCACCATGATTTGTGCGCGCGGCTTCAGATACCGCACCACGGCGTGGGAGTAAAGATAGCCCAGCAGCAAAACGAGCTGGAAAAACAGCAGACACGTGGTCCACACGGCCGCCGATCCCCCAAACCAGGGAAGGATGATCTTGGCGATCACCGGCTGCACCTGAAAGAGCAGAAAGGCGCTGACTAGAATAGTAAGTGCGTATAGCAACATGTGTGAACCAAGCTGTCAGCCGTCAACTTTTCAGCCGGTCCTGATTTAGCTGAAACCTGATGGTTTGCCGCTTCACTTATCGGAACCTCCGTTTTGCCTATCCGGATTCGGTGTTGTACAGCCAACCGCCTCCGCTGGCAAACGCAAACCAAGGATCAGCTAAACCGAGCGCCCATAATCGTACTGCAAGCATCGTGGCCGGACTTTCTCCGCTCGCTGGAAACAAGCGTATCACCGAGTGAGGGAATGCGAAGGGACCGCTTCTTCTCCGCCTGCATAGTTCAAGTAACCGAACGGTGGCGCTACTCGGAGCTGGCCAGCCTGGCGGAGTCGCTGTCACCAGATTGGACGAGCGTTATTTTGGTAGCGTTGCCGCGCTCACAGCCCGAGCACAACTATGGTTTGCCTCGATCTTCGCTCGCGATCGAAAGAAATGAGAAAAACAGTCCCGATTAGGCAGTTGGAGGTATGCTTGATGGTGGCCAGGAAGCCAAAACGGTAATCCTGGCTAATGAACTCCGGAGGGACAGAGAGGGACAACGAGTATGACAAGCGGGCAGTCTTCGGCGGTACGCCGGGCGCGTGCGCTTCGGGCAGTAACGGCGCTCGCGATAATGGCGGCGCCAGCGGCTTCCCCGCAGGCCGGAATCGGTAGCCCTTCGTTGCCAGCCCGAACGAGATCCACGCTTTGCTTAGGCCAATTGGACTCACCTTGCTCAATCGCCCTTACATGCCAGGATTTGGGGTTATCATACAGTGAAATGATTTCCTCCCCAGGCGCGTTGGGGACGTAAAACGAAAGGAGAAAGTAGGTGGCTAACAAACACATGAGGGAGGTGCCTAGTTTCTGGCGCGAGGATCGACTTCTAAGTTTCTTCCTCGCATTTCTGTTGTTGATGACTATTTTCGTTCCGATGGTTGGCCTGTCACGCCCAGTGCGAATTGCAATAGACCTCATTTTCGCGCTCATGCTCCTTTCCGGCGCAATCGCGACCGTACGCAAGCGAATGCTGATGCATCTCATTATCGGGCTGACCATTATGGAATTCACGTCGGACTTGATCGTTGAATTCGACCCTTCGTTCAGCCCCAGGGGCTGGGACACGGCGCTAAAGGTGTCCGGCATGGCCATACTCGTGGTCATGACGCTTAAGCAGACATTTCTTCCCGGCCCGGTTAATGTGCACCGGGTCATGGGCGGCGTCGCTGCCTACTTGCTGATCGGCGTGACCTGGGCATTCGGTTACAAGCTGCTTATGGAGGAGGTCCCTGACGCAATCCACTTTCCATCGTCTTTCACTGGTATTGCCACAGGTGAACCTGCCCGTTTGATGTACTTCAGCTTTGCAACCCTCACCACCCTAAGTTACGGTGACGCGTATCCAGTACATCGCGTTGCGCGATCGCTGGCCATAGCAGAAGCCCTTATTGGACAACTATACCCCGCGATCCTGATCGCAACATTGGTGGGCATGGCATTGCAAGCGCGGTTTAATGCAGCGCTCAAAGAAACTGAGCCCAAGAGGCCAGTGCAGGAGTAATATCCCTCGTAGCGTCGGACGGCCCGGCTGAATGGTCCTTTTGCGGGTCGCACCTCCGCGGTGGCTTGGCCACGTGGGTCGGTCGCTCGCAACGCCGTCCCTGGCGCGAACGGCGCCCACTCCTCGTTCGGCGTTAAGGCGCAATATCGGCAGCTTGCCGCGGGCAAAGGCGGCCGCGCTTCGTGTCTCGCAAAGGTCCTTGTGCGGCCCCCATCTTTAGTCCGCCTGCTTCACAGCAATCGTCACACCCGCCCGCGATGCGATCCCTCCAACGCTCACCGTAACCGGCACCGCCGCTCCCGTTCCGACCCCCTGCGGCACCACCGCGTTCACCTGCAACAATCCCGCCACTTCGTCCGGCGCCGATCCCGCATACTGCACCGTCGCTCCAATTCCTCCGATCTTCACAGTCACCGGCAACAACGGAGTCTTGGTATTCGATTGCGTCACGCTCCCCGTCGCCCCCGCAGGCGACGTCCGCCCCTCCCCCGTCGCATAAATCGAAATCACTGACCCGCGAGCCGCCGGATTCGTGGCGCTATTGAGAGAGCCATCCTGATTCACGACCGCGGCTGGTCCCGTGCCGGTCGCGTCCAAAGTGAAGACTCCCGGCGCCGACCCCGCGACGGGTAAAACCCAGGCGGCGGTTTCGAGCGTTCGGGCAGCCGCCACCGCATTGAATCGTTTGGCTTGATCGTGGGCAGGCACCGAAATCCACACGATGCCCGTGGCTGCCCGTGCTCAAAATGGATTTTGGACTCCAGTTGGACTCCGGCGAGGACGTTCTGGCGGGCGGGGAAACGGTAAGTGTATGAAACGTTTTGGTGGACCTGGTGAGATTCGAACTCACAACCTCTTCCATGCCATGGTTGTAGAATCAATCGCTTACAGACAGGCCTCTCGTGTTTTTAAAGAGATACCGACATCCGATTTGGACGCCATTTGGACGCCATGACCTCTTCCACGCTTGTTGGACTCCACGTGGACTCCTCGAACAACTCGGACTGGACTCCACCGTTCTCACGGGCCTGCGTTTGGTAGTTCACGTGCTCTCGCGCGCGATCGCCTGGACTTCCATTTTCCTCGTCCAGGACGAAGAATTTGGTTTTCCTATATAGGACGATCCCATCCAGACAGCAGACCTGATTGTGAAGCCCCGCGAGGAAGACCGGATGACTCCCCCTGTGGCGACCAGGACGTGAAATCGAACCGGCATTCGGAGCCGCCCGACGTGAGGCAGTGGCGGTCTCCGCCCTGATCCTCAGAATTGTCCGGGCGGCACCACGAGGGCGCTGACTTCCTCGACAACGCGCCCGGCCGTCTCCTGCGCCACCATCGCTTCACCTTCGTCCGGTTCCCGCGGGGCATCCAAGTAGCGGAACACCACAGCGTAGTCGGTTAGATCGGAAGCCTCCTTGAACAGAGGGGCAAGGGACGGATTCAAAGCGGCGCACTGGCCGCCCAGTTCATTCAGGTCGTGTGTCTTGCGGAAAGTCACGTCGTGAAATGTGAGAAAGGACTTGGCGGCCTTCTCGGCGGCCTGCTGGCTGTGGAAGACCGAGCGGGATGGCTCTGGAGATGCCAGTAATCGTGCGGCGTTCAGGTCCTTCCGGGCCTGTGCAAGCCAACGAGCAGCCTCGTCACGCCGCGACTCTTCGGGCGTCATAGAGCACTTTCCCCTCTCGCATGATCGTTGCCGGCAGGGATGCTTTCACATGGGCGGCGCGCACATCGAAGTCGCTTGCCGACCATCGGACTACGTCCGCGGCCGTGCCCAGATCCCATAGAGCGCGATGCACGCCTGGCCGGTACAGGCCCGGCGGGGCATCGTCCGGCAAGACCACGCAGAAGTCGAGATCGCTGTCCGGACCGCCATCACCGCGGGCAGCCGAGCCGAACAGATAGATGCGCTCCGGGTGGTAGTAGTCCACCAACCGGCGCGTAATCTCCGCAATGGCTTGCTCCTGGGTCATCCACCTCTATTGTGCACTGAAACTCGGGGGCGCGTGCCAATGGCACACGGCCGCGGAAAATCCTCGACGGCATTGGAGTGCGTCGCCCCTTCCAAGAAGCGCGCCCGTAGGAGTCATTCTGAGAAACGCGACGAACGAAGTGAGTGACCCCAATCCCGGTCAGCGGGCTAACAACGCCGGTTGTGCTAGCGGCAACGCCTCGATGGCCTGTTCCACTTCAAACTCGATCTGGTCCTCAGGGACCGGGGTTTCGAGGATGATGGGCACGTCTTCCGGGATGAAAGGTGCGACCTCTTGGAAGGCCAGGATTGAAGCGTAGGAGAGTGGATCGTGCTTGCTGCGCGTGTTGACCTCACTGAGATGCACCTGTCGAAGGCAGCCACTGAAGCGCTTCAAGATGAGATACGCTTCCGTCATTGTGCTGTCCACCTGTCTTGCATGTCCAATATCAAAACAGAAGGACGCGTCTGGAAGTTGGTCAAAGACCCGCTCCAACTCGCTCACGGTTCGGCCGATTGGCTTCCGTTTGTCCATGTTCTCCACACAAAGCATGCGACCGAGCCTCCGCCACAGGGAGAAGTCGTTAACGGCATCCGGATGCAAGATCACTGGCCATCCTCTGTCGCATATGCCGGCTAACATGTCCACAATTCGTTCCTCGTCTTCCGCACCAAACTGGCTCGGTGCGTGAAACGCGATGTACTCGAATTGCGACAGGTCAAGTTGGTCGATGCCGTCTAGCATGGGCCGAAGTTCGTTTTGCCGCAATGCTGAAAGTTCGAGCGCGAACACCGCCTTGTTCCGAAGCATCGCCACACCTCTGCGAAAGTCTGCGTAGGCCAGCGCCCCGGAGGAAAACCCGATTCGTCGCATCAGAGAACCCCGTAGTTCTTGGTTAAATCAAACAAACCCGACTTCTGGTCAAAGAACAACTCTAACAGGCCGTCGCGATAATCGTGGCTGAGGCGACGAGCCTCCTGGAATACTTCGTCAGACTCATAGTGGTCCGAGTCAACATTTTCGAGGCGATTGCGTTTGTCCGTGTCCGCCAGGATCCCAAGAAAACCATCATACGCGTTTAGGAGCTTCCGGGCCGTCTCGTCAAGGTGATCGAAATGCAGGAGGGCACCTGCGAGAATCTCAAGGGGCGTTTGCCCCAGTCTCTGACGCAGGCAATCAATGCACTCCGGTGCTGCCCCGGGTTCTGGGCAATCGGCGTTCAGCTTTCTGCCGCCAAACCCAAGTTCACAGCCGAAACAGGTCAGAAGTCCCGACACGTAGATCAACTTGCGGGACATGCGCAGCTTCATGTTCCGAATCGCTGCTCCTTCGCCAAAACGGGTTCTCTGCTTGTATGCGAAATCGACCGCCATCGTCCACCAGTAGCGGGCGAAGTCATTCAAAAGAAACCGGGGAACGTGGTAAGGGCCAGCCCTCTGTACAAAGCCGCGGTCCTCAAGAATGTACCGCCTCAGGACATTCGCCACTACGCGTTCGTACGCCTCGGGTCGTCCCACCACGTTCGACTCCAACAACAGAAGAATTCGCCGCGTGGTGTTTCGGTTGGTATCGTCCTCGCCGCCGATCCGGTGTGCGAGCCCTGGCTACTCTCGGACTTCACCTCAACAACGTTGCTCGGCCGAGCGATCCCAGTGAACCGGCCATCTTCGTCGGCGGCTTCCCGTTGTCCCGCCGCCGATCCGCGCGCCCCGGTGCCAAGCAGACCGCTCCCCGAAGTCGACTTCGGGTTGTTGGGCGAGTAATCGAAGCAATCTTCCGAGACGTGGCCGACCGCCTGCGGCCGGAACTTGATCTCCGGCTGCCTGCAGAAGTGGAACACCGGCTCCCAGGCGTTCTTGAAGCGATTGCCCCATCCGCCTGGCACTCCATTGTCGGTCTTGCGCCAGCAGAACTCGTCGACGAAGCGCCACCCCCACTGCCGCCGGTGAGCAATCACCAGGTCCTTCACGTAGAGGCTGCGCTCACCGTCGCCGGCATGTTCCTTGATGTTGAGGAAGTACGAGCCATCGGCGGCCAGGATCGCCGCGATATTGGCCACCACCTCGCGAAACCAGTCGACGTACTCTTCCGGCGGCACCGGTTTGAATCCGCTGGCTGGGTCGTATTCGCGCTGGGTGGCATAGGGTGGCGACGTGATCACGACGTTTGCGCGCGCACCACCGAAGAGGCGCGCCACCGTGCCGTAATCCCGGCAGTCCCCACAGATGATCCGATGCGCGCCGATCGCCCAGATGTCGCCGGTGCGCGACACCGGGTTGACCGGCGCCTCCGACGTTTCGTCTTCGCCCAGCGCTTCCGCGTCCGCCTCGGGGTCGCCAGCATTGTTGGCCAGCAGGATGCGGATCTCCTCTTCGCTGAAGCCAACCACATCCAGATCGAACCCATCCTCCTGGAGGGATTCGATCTCGAGGCGCAACGTCTCCTCATCCCACCCCGCGTTCAGCGCCAGCTTATTGTCGGCGATGACCAGGGCCCGCTTCTGCACCGGCGTCAGGTGGGCCAGTACAATGACCGGAACTTCTTCCATGCCCAACTTCCGGGCAGCCAGCAGACGGGCATGGCCGGCGATGATTACCCCTTCGCCGTCCACGAGGATAGGATTGGTCCACCCGAATTCCCGGATACTGGCAGCCACCTGGGCAACCTGCGCGTCCGAATGCGTCCTGGAGTTCCGGGCATGCGGCAAGAGCGCGCGTATCGACCGAAGTTCAATTTGCGTGGGAAGATTCATCGGACCAGAGGGGTGACAACCCGACGTGACAACCTGCCTAAACCCAAGTAACTAGGCAAACGGCGCAATATGGCAACCCGCGGCCGCCAGCCGGAAGTCAGGTCCCGGAGTTCGCCCCGCGCATGGGCTACACTGCCGGCGCCAGGCAATCCAGCAAGACCCGGATGAAGATCGGCCTCAACTCTGCCGGCGCAAGGTCCGTGTCGCTCCTGCCGCCTTGCAGCGGACGAAGCTTCCAGGGGCGATGGCCGTCCTTGAGGGCCTGCTGGAACGAATACCGCTTGCCCTGGTAATCGGTCAGCGTGGTCGTGTGCGGGTCGTCCTTGCCGCGGAGTAGGATCACACGATTGATGTGCCCCTTCTTGTGGCGCACAACCCGCGCGCAACCGCTGTTTTCAAGACGGGCCGCGCGTTTGACGGTGACGTGATCGAGGTACGAGCCGTCGTAGGAGTAGAACGGAATGAGTCCAGACATGGATTGCCTGTTGAACTATCGGAGGGAACACTTCTCCTTCACAAGAAGCGGAAAGGAGTTTTTATCTCGTGGTGTCCCGGCACCACGCATTCGGACTGCGCCGATGATGGCAAAAATACATATTCGGAGTCAAATGTTTTATTTCGATTGTTTTCAACGAGCAAGGCCGTGCTCAACCGAGCCGCGATCCGTTTCTGCGGCTGGATTCCGCGTCACGACTCGCTTGCCGCTCCGGCCCAGCAGATGTACCTGGTGCGGGCGCCGGCGCGGCAACGGCGGCGGGATGGGATGGTGGGGTTGGGAGGGTTCTGTATAGGGAATCGGAATTCTTCGTCCTGGACGAAGAACGGACAAAAAAACGTCCCATGCATCCCATGCTCCCAGGACAATGCAATCACGTGCCTTGGGCTGGCAGGGTGTGCAGTCTATCGTTCCCACAGTCGACGTGCGAGTTCACGGGCGGCGGCGTGATGGTGGGAATGGGAGCCTCTATATAGGGAAACCAAATTCTTCGTCCTGGACGAAGAACGGGTAAGAGACGGTCCCATGCACCCCACGCTCCCAAGACAATGTAATCACGCTACTTGGGCTGGCAGGATGTGGAGTCCATCATCCCAGAGTCGAAATGAGGGTTCACACGAGGCGTGGACTCCAGTTGGACTCCATTGGGGACTCCACGACCTCTTCCGCATCGTGGAAGCACACACGCATCACGCGTATGTATTTGAGTGTGTACGGGATGTTTTGGTGGACCTGGTCGGGTTCGAACCGACGACCTCTTCCATGCCATGGAAGCGCGCTCCCAACTGCGCCACAGGCCCTTACCTTGCATCCGCTGACAGGTCCTTTCAATATATCATACAGGCGCGCCTGGAATGAATTGACAGGCCGCTTTGCGGGCTGCCTACAATGAACTGATGCCCCTTCGGCGCCAAACGCTGGCTATACTCCTGCTCTGCTGCGCCATTCCGTTCGGCCTTTCTTCTTGCCTGGCGCGCCGGCGCCTCATTCCGCGCGCCGCCGGCAGCACCCCCTCGCTCAAAATCGCGGACTTCAAATCGCTTCTGGATGCCATCCAGCGCCAGTACGATGCCATCCAGGATTTTAGCGCCACCGTCGACATGGTGCCCGCTCTGGGCAGCGCCGAGAAGAACCGCATCACCGAGTATAAAGACGTGCGCGCCTACATCCGTTTCCGAAAACCCGCCAACATCCGGCTAATCGGCCTGCTTCCCGTAGTGCGCAGCCAGGCCTTCGACATGGTTTCCGATGGCGCCACTTTCAAGCTGTACGTTCCTTCCAAGAACCGTTTCATCGTGGGCCGCGACGAAATCGAGAAGCCCTCGTCCAACAAACTGGAGAACCTCCGCCCGCAACATTTCCTGGATGCCCTCATGGTGCGTCCCATCGATCTGAAAAACTTCCACGTCATGATCGAAAACTTCACCGACGAGGACAACGCCTACTACATCCTTCACGAGGTTCGCGAATTTTCGAGCGGCGAGTTGCGCCTCAGCCGCACCATCTGGTTCAACCGCCTCGACCTCCTGATGGCGCGCCAGATGATCTTCGACGACGACGGCAACATCCTCACCGACGCCCGCTATTCGCAATGGCATCCTTATGATCGTGTCCCCTTCCCGAAACACATCGAAATCAACCGCCCCCGCGACGAATATGCCGTGGTCATCGATCTGGTGAAAATGGATATCAACAACGGTGTGCCCGCCGATCAATTTGTTCTCGATCAGCCCGAAGGAACCACGTTGCAGCCCATCGGCCAGCCGCCGGTAACTCCGGCCGCACCCGTGGCGCCTCCTAAAAAAGGACGCCGCCCGTGACCACCAAGCTGGTTTTCGAAAACCTGAAACACAAACCCATGCGCAGCCTGCTCAGCTTCCTGCTGATCGGCGTTCCCGTGACATTGATTCTCACGCTCGTCGGTCTGGCCAACGGCATGTTGCAGGATTCGCAGAATCGCGCCCGGGGCGTCGGCGCCGATCTCGTGGTTCGCGGATCGGGCGCCACCAGCGTGGTCAACCTTGGTCCCCCGGCCGTCCGCGAGAGCTATGTCAAATTCCTCGCCACGGAGGTTCCCCACGTCACAATGGCCACGGGGGTTGTCAACCACCTGGTCGATTTTCCGGTGGTGATGACGGGAATCTACCCCGAACAGTTCGACCGCATGAGCGGCGGCTTTGAATACGTCGACGGACACCAGTTGAGCGGTCCGGACGATATCCTGGTCGATCGCCTGTACGCCGCGCAGAAGATGCTTCACCTCGGCCAGACCTTCTCGCTGATAAATCACGACTGGCACGTCGTCGGCATCATCGAAGGCGGCAAACTGGCGCGCATCGTGGTGCAGGCCCCAACCCTCCAGTACATCGACAGCATCCAGGGCGAAGTCAGCCAGATCTGGGTCAAGCTGGACAATCCAGCCAATGACGACGCAGTAGTGAAGGACATTGAGAGCAGGACCGACCTGAAGGTCAATACCATGGAGGAGTTCACCGCCCTATGGAGCGTGGGCAACATCCACGGCGTGACCGAGTTCATCTACGTCATCATGGGGATCGGAGTGGTGATCGGCTTCGCCGTGGTTTGCCTCTCCATGTACATGTCGGTGCTGCAGCGAACGCGCGAGATCGGCATTCTGAAATCGCTCGGCGCCTCGAAGACCTTCATCCTGCGGATCATTCTCGCCGAAGCGGTGGTGCTGGGGATCGGCGGCACGGTGATCGGCATCCTTATGAGTTACGGCGCCTGGTGGCTCATCCGCGCTTTTGTGCCTGCTTCCCTGCCCATGATCATCATGTATTCCTGGTGGCCCATCGCCGGCGCCGTCACCCTGGTGGGAGCCCTCTTAGGCGCGCTCTACCCCGGACTGAGCGCCGCGCGCCACGACCCCATCGAGGCCCTGGCGTATGAATAACGGCTTCATCATCCAGACCCAGGACCTGCGCAAGACCTATCGCGTGGGCAAGGTGGATGTCCCGGCCCTGCGCGGCGTCGATCTGCGCGTCAAACCGGGCGAATTTCTCGCCATCGTGGGCCCTTCCGGCTCAGGCAAGTCCACGCTATTCCATATCATCGGCGGTCTCACGCCGCCCACATCCGGCCAGGTGCGGGTAGCCGGCCAGGACCTCGCCACTCTCACCGATGCCGGCCGCACCAGCCTGCGCAAGCGCACCGTCGGCTTCGTTTTCCAGAAATTCAATCTCTTGCCGAATCTCACCGCGCGCGACAATATCGCCGTGGCGCGCTACATCGCCGGCAATCACTCCGCGCCCGATTCGCAATTCGAGGAGGTGCTGCGCCTGCTGGGCATCGGCCAGCGGCTGGACCACAAGCCCAACGCGCTCTCCGGCGGCGAGCAGCAGCGCATCGCCATCGCCCGCGCCATTGTGAACCACCCCGCCATTCTGCTGGCCGATGAGCCCACCGGCAATCTCGACACCGAGAATTCCAAGGCCGTGCTGGAAATCCTGTGCGATCTCAACCGGCGCCTGGGGCAGACCATCCTCATGATCACGCACAACCCGGAAGCCGCCGCCTTCGCGCACCAGACCATTCACATGCGCGACGGCCGGATCATCGAGAAGACCTGAGAATGCCGGCCATCAGCGCCTCTTACAGCCTTCTCATCCGCATGTGCTTCAATGAGGTGTAGGTTTTTTCGTTTCCAGCGGGTCTTAGCGTTGTGAGGCCCTTTCCGGTAGTCCTGGTGCTGCTCACGGCTGTTCCCGCCGGCGCGCAACAATTCTGGTTCGGAGTAAAGGGCGGTCTGCCCGTCACTCCGATACTCACGGCAGGTATAGGAGATCCTTTCAACGCCTATACCGTCTACACGAATCCCTATATCGTGGGCGCCACGGCGGAGGTCCGGCTCACGCGCGGTCTTAGCATCGGGGTCGATGCTTTGATGCGCCATTGGAGTTACCTCGACCGCGGGAAGTACCAGCCGGGCTTTTCGGTGTTCAGAAGCCGCACCACGGCGAACGACTGGGAGTTTCCGCTTTTCGCCCGGTACCGGTTGCGCCGCGGCAAGGCGATTGATCCATTTGTGAATGCGGGAGCCGCCGTGAACTGGCTGCAAGGTATGAGACAGTCCACAACCGTGACGTACTTCATCGGCGGCTCCACTCCTACTACCTTCTCAACATACCCACCCCAGGAGCTTCAACGTCGCACAACGGCTGGTGTTGTGGGGGGCGGAGGCGTGGACCTGAAGTGGGGCCGCGTCCACGTTGAGCCGGAAGTTCGCTACACGTATTGGACAGGGCGGCACTTCGGCAACCCCAGTCCAGTGCTTCCAGTGCTCGGTTATGTGCCCAGCCTGGACAGCGCCAGAGACCAGGTGGAAGTGCTGCTGGGAATCACATTCTGACCATCGGCCCTCGCCGGTTTCGAAGCTTACGCTGTTCGCACGGTCGCCAGTTTCTGCTGCCTCAGCCACTGCAGGTGGCTCTGATGTTCCTGGTACAGCGTGCCAAAGCCGGCCCAGTAGTATCCGACGACGAAGAGCCCCAGAAAGGGAATCGAGAAGAAGTTGTAAGTCTCAATCGCGAAGCCGATCATTCCCAGAAAATAAGTCCCCACCGCGATTTCGGCATAAGGCAGCCAGCCGCTGCGCCGGCGGTATTTCTTGACTTCCAGGTTCATGGGCCGGTCGCCGATGGCGTACTTCGGCGTCCGCGCAAATGCCGTCTCCACTCCGAAAAGGGCTTCCAGAACCGCGCGCGTGTTGATGATCGTGAGGCCCACTCCCACCGCCATCAGCATGGGCAACAGCAGGACCGAGCGCTTCCAGCCTGTGGGGTGCAGCTCGCGCTGCGCAATCACGTAAAAAGCCGAGATCGACCAGAATGACGCCGCGATCAGCGGCAGGTCGATGAGCAGCATTTCCCACGGGCCCATGTAGAACCGCACGATCATCACCGGCAGCATCAGCGCCGACACCACGATCATCAGCGGATAGGAAATATTCGGCGTGAGGTGCAGGAAGGCTTCGGCTTTGATCCGTTTGGATACGTCGGCTTTGAGGATCACCGGCAGCAGCTTCTTGGCCACCTGCGTCAGGCCTTTGGCCCAGCGCGATTGCTGCACCTGGAAGCCGTGAATCTCCACCGGCAGCTCGGAGGGGCAATCCAGGCCCGGCAGGTACACAAAGCGCCAGCCCTTCAATTGCGCGCGATAGCTCAGGTCGGAATCTTCGGTGAGCGTATCGTGCTGCCAGCCGCCCGCGTCGTCGATCATCTTGACCCGCAGGATGCCCGCGGTTCCGTTGAAGTTGAAGAAGTATCCCGCCCGCGAACGGGCTCCGTGCTCCAGGATGAAATGGCCGTCCAGCAGGATCGCTTCCACTTCGGTGAGGAAGTTGTAGTCTTTGTTGAGATAGCTCCAGCGCGTCTGCACCACGCCCACGCCGGGGTCGGCAAAATAGTGCACGGTGCGCAGCAGAAAATCGGACGGCGGGCAGAAATCGGCGTCGAACACAGCCACCAGTTCTCCCGTAGCGCTTTTGAGCCCTTCCTGCAGCGCGCCGGCTTTGTAGCCATGCCGGTTCGAGCGGTGGTGGTATTCGATGGGATTCCCCATGTTCCGGTAGCGCTCCACCAGCGCTTCGGCGAAGGGCGCAGTGTCGTCGGTGGAATCGTCCAGAACCTGGATCTGCAGCAGTTCCTTCGGGTAGTCCATCTTGATGACTTCCTCGATCAGCCGCTCCACCACGTACCGCTCGTTATAGAGCGGAAGCTGGATGGTGACCGGCGGAAGCGTTTCAAAACGAAGCTGCGAAGGTTCCTGGGTGGCCTTCTTGCGGTGCTTGAAATAAGTGCGGATGATGTCGTAGCGATGAATGCCGTATACCGACAGGATCACCAGCACGGTAAAGTACGGGATCAGGATGGCCCAATCGAACCACGCCAGTTGGTGGATGCCCGCGAACGGCGTCTCTCGAAACATGCGCGAGAAAGTGTCCGCCCCCGGACGAGCGGCTAACAGCGCCAGCGGTAAATGGATCGGCATACGGAGAAACCCTCCGCCACGAACCAACCGGTGTGGCGGAGAGATCGGCCCTGCGGCCTACATCATGGTACCAAATCTCATTCTGCCGGTGGAAAAGCCGGTGCCCGCAAAATCTCACCGGCGTCCACGAGTTCCTGTCCCATGTCACGGCTCCGTCTCGACGCGCTCGTCGAACTTGACGCCGAGATCGCGCAGATAACCCTCGATGCTGGAGGTGTAGCCGAAGACCAAGCGGGCCATCGCGCGGAAGATCACGTTATAGACCTGGCCATCTTCGGTGATCCGGACTTCCGAGCCGCCGCCCGGCGCGGGTGAGATTTCGAACGTCCACGTGCCGCCGAACGGCAGGCCGCGGTCGGCCAGCCTCGTCACCAGCCGTTCCGCCGGTTTGGTTTCCACCAGCTCATAAGTGATTTTCTGCCCATGGGCATCCTGTTCCCACCAGCGCTTGTGCCCATCCTGTTCGGGCAGAACGCCAAAGCTCTTGACGCCGGTCCGCCAATCGGGCGGCCCCATCAACACCGCGAACAGCGCGTCCGGCGCGGCGTGGTACCGGGCCTTACGGGTGGCGTGATGATCCCGCGGCAGCATGGCCCCGATGGCGGCCACCAATCCCACCAGCAGGACCAAACCGCCCACGATCAGCAAGAGCCATTTCATATCCGCCTGAGTATAGGCGAATCTCATCTACCCCTGCAAGAAGTAGTTGAATTGCTTCTCCCGGCCGATCGTGGTGCTTTCGCCGTGCCCCGGAAACACCACCGTCTCCTCCGGCAGCGGCAAAAGCTTCTCGTGAATCGACCGCAGGATCTGCCGTGAGTCGCCGCCCGGCAGATCGGTGCGGCCAATGCTGTCGCGGAACAGCGTATCGCCCGCCACCAGCTTGCCTTCCGACGGAATCCATAAGCTGATGCTGCCCTGCGTGTGCCCCGGCGTGTGCAGCACGTGGAACTCCGTCGCCCCTACCACCAGCTTGCCGCCATCCATCGCCGGCGCATCGATTTCCACCGCGTCGGGCGCCTCGATCCCCAACCACCCCGCCTGCACCTCCATCATTTTTTGCAGTTCGGCGTCGTTGGGATTCATGTAGACGGGCGCGCCGGTGGCCTTCTTCAGCTTCTGCGCGCCACCGATATGGTCGATGTGCGCATGCGTGATCACGATCCCTTTCAGCGTGAGCCCGTGGCGCTTCAGCACTTGCAGAATGCGGGTGATCTCGTCTCCCGGATCCACCACCAGCGCCTCGCGCGTCTGCTCGTCCCCGAAGATCGAGCAATTGCACTGCAACATCCCGACGGGGAGGATCGCATGGATCATATGCCGATTGTATACTCTAGAGCTATATGGCTGACGCGATTTACGTGTTCATGCGGTGGCTGCACATTTCTTCGGCGGTGACGCTGGTCGGCGGCATGATCTTTGGCCGCTGGGTGATGACTCGCGCCGCCGACGCGCTGGCGCCCGACGCCCGCGAAGCCATTCTCGACCGCGCCGCCGCCATCTACCAGCCGCTGGTCTTCGCCGCCATGGGCGCGTTGCTCGTGTCCGGCATGTACAACGTGCTCACCATTCCTGGACACCGCCCGCTATACCACGCCCTGCTCGGCGTCAAGCTCCTGCTGGTGATGCACGTCTTCTCGGTTGCCATCCTGATGGGCCGCCCGCACAACCCGCGCCGCCCGCGCATGATGGCCGGCGCCGCCATATCGGGCCTCACAATCATTGCCATCGCCGCCTACCTGCGCCATATCTTTTGACCGGGTTATGATTCACAGTGTAGAGGGCTGACACGCGACACTTCGCGGATCGCTGTCACTGCGGGTGGTAGCCGGATCGTGCCCGGACGCTTACACCGGGACGTGTGACCTTTACCTTGATCGTGCGGTAGGTTCGCGAGCCGTTCGAAACGGAAGGAGTGTAGCCGAGAACATACTGGCTGCGTAGATCGGCTTCGATGCGACGGAACAGCGCCGGCATTTGGTCTTCCTTGCCCGCAAGGGCCAAACCGCCGGTTTCCCGTGAGATTCGCTGCAGCTCGCTTCTTGCCTTCTTCGCTGCGCGGTACGGGCCTACTGTAGGGAATAGGAGAGGCGTTGAGTCCCACATGGAAGGAACGCGAATCGAATAGACCACTGCATCCGCGCCTTGGCAGGCCTCGATGGCGTCCGTTACTCCGCGATCGCTCCCCGTATCCCAACCGTCTGCCAGGATCAGTATCGCCTTTCGCGCGTCTTGCGCCCGCAGTCTGAGTCTGGCTGCGAAGAACACGCTATCCCAGAGCACCGTTCCCCCACATGGCGGCGGTTGCTTGCTCCACGAAGTGGGATGAGTGCCCGAGCAGGGCTCGCCAAGAATGGGAGCCGCTGGTGCGTCAACATTATCCGGGCCGGCACGGAGCTGTTCGGCGGAATTGGTCCAGTCCGTAAGGAGCCTCGGCTGGCTTCCGGCCGAGACCAGGAACGCGCGATCTTCCAGCGAAAGCATACGGGAAAACAACTCCAACACGGCTCGCTGGTGTGGAGTGGCAATGCAGCATCCAACCACCCCGACCGTGAGCGGAAGATCCATTTCCTGCCAGAGGTACTTCACCTTCTGCGGGACGCCGTCTTCGAGCACGACGAAGTCTGCGCTGCGGAGACCCTGTATCGGAGCGCCGTTGGCTGCAGTAACGACACAGGGCACGCGGACCAGATTGACATCCACGCTGAAACCCGGCGCCTGCGCGAGCAGTGGAATCGCCGAAAACAGCGCAGCCCAGTGCCCCATCATCGACAGTTTCCGCCTTGGGCACGCGACCACCATTCGATTGTACGCTGGGCCGGTGTTTGGTCCGCATCGTGGCAAGGGGCGGAGCCGAAATGCGGGCTAGACTGAAAGCATGAGCAAAGGCGATGAGGCCCTGCGCCACGGCGCGGCTTGGCTGGATCTCGACGCGCGCGGCCGCATTGTGGCCCGAGGGCGCGACCGCGCCCGCCTGCTGCACGCGATCACCAGCAACGAAGTCAAGAAAATGGTTCCCGGCGACTCCTGCTACGCCTTCCTCCTGAACCCGCAGGGCCGCATCCAGGCCGATTTACAATTGCTGTGCCTCCCCGATCATTTTCTGATCGACACCGAGCCCGAGTTGCGCGAGAAGCTCCACCAGCTCATCCGCCGCTATATCATCGCCGACCAGGTGGAGCTGGAAGATGCTACCGCGCGCACCGCTTCCATCGGCGTCGAGGGTCCCGCGGCGCCTTCGATTCAGCTTCCACCCGGCGATTACACCACGGCGCCGTTTACGGTGACCGGCCAACCCGGCTATCGCCTTTACTGCGAGGTGGAAGCCAGGCCGGAGTTGGTCCGCCAACTGGAAAGCGCGGGGGCCGTGGCGGCCAGCGCCGCCGACGCGCGCCTGGTGCGCATGGAGAACGGCAAGCCGCGCTACGGCGAAGACATCCGCGACACTTCGCTGCCCCAGGAAACCCAGCAGATGCACGCCGTCAGTTTCAACAAAGGCTGCTACCTGGGGCAGGAGATCGTGGAACGCATCCGCGCTCTGGGCCAGGTACATAAAAAGTTGGAGCGGTTCGAGCTCGAAGGTTCAGAGCCGCCCGCGCCCGGCACGAAGGTCCAGCTCGAAGGCGCCGAAGCGGAAATTACTTCCGCGGTCTTTTCCCCGCACCTGGGAAAAGTGATCGCGTTGGGTTACGTCAGACGTTAGGTAGGGCAGGCCTCCTGGCCCATAAGCGCTAACTTAAGCATTGATGAATGTTAATATTTGCGCTACACTTTGGCCATGCAACCTCTCGACGAGGACTGGAAGTTGCTACTGGATTTATTGCCTCCGGGT
>Ga0187874_10001386_pt1 | contig 22422 bp, 38 predicted proteins | sample June2016WEW_16_1_3_FD_132993 | JGI IMG/M metagenome (GOLD analysis project Ga0187874, IMG submission 132993) | Peatland microbial communities from SPRUCE experiment site at the Marcell Experimental Forest, Minnesota, USA - June2016WEW_16_150 | ecosystem: Environmental > Terrestrial > Soil >... | reverse complement strand
GAGTATAAAGCGGATTAATTTAGGGGTATGGCGTAATTGGCGAGCCGCAGATGACTTAAAATCATCTACATTAGAAACGCTACGGGTTCGAATCCCGTTACCCCTACCAATGGGTCGGTAGCTCAATTATGGTAGAGCAACGCCCTTTTAAGGCGTAGGTTATAGGTTCGATACCTATCCGACCCACCATTTTAAATTATTAGGAGTTAAAATGCTTAATGTTCAGAAATTTCTAAAAGATGGTGGAACACTTGATGCTCTATCAAAAGAACCTTATAATCTAAAGATAAGAGATTATCCTGAAGAGGGTCTTGTTGTTCTTAATTATAACCAAATTGATTCTCCTAAAACAGACCCTATCATTATGGAATGTCGTGGTTTAATTCTTAATCGTGATACTTATGAAGTTGTAGCAAGGTCTTTTGACCGTTTCTTTAATTATGGTGAAGGTACATCTAATTATTTAAAATCAATTAATGATGCTATTGTTTTCGATAAAATAGATGGTAGTTTAATTACTTGTTATCATCATAATGGTAAATGGAATGTAGCAACTCGTAGTATGGCTTTTGCTGAAGGTGAGAATGGTTTTGGTAGGTCTTATCGTTCTGTATTCGATAAAGCTTTTGATATTAATAAATTAACTGATGATATGACCGATTATACTTTTGTATTTGAATTAGTATCACCTGAAACAAGGGTGGTAACTCCTTATTCAGATTATAAGGTTTATCTTCTTACCATTAGAGATAAAAGAACAGGTCTGGAATTAGATTATGGTAATGTTTTACATGCTTCAAAACTTCTTGGTGTTGATATGCCTAATACATATAATCTTAATTCTTTTGAGGAAGTTATCGAAAACGCAAGTAAGCTTCCAGCACTTGAAGAAGGTTATGTTTGTAAATGGGCTGATGGTTTCCGTTTAAAGATAAAAAATCCTTCTTATCTTGCAATTGCTCACCTTAGAGAAAATGGTGTACTTTCTGAAAGTAGAGTAATAAAATTGGTAATGGAAAATGACCATGAGGAATATCTTTCTTATTTCGGTGAAGATAGACCTTTGTTTCAGCCTTATATTGATGCACATAAAGTAATGCTTGACAAAATCAATGAAGTGTGGTATAAGTATAAAGACATTGAAAGTCAGAAAGATTTTGCTCTTGCAGTTAATGAACATGGTTATATGTCAAGTGTTTTATTTAAAAAGAGAAAGATGATGGATAAATCAATATCTGATATAATTTCGGATATGTCGGAAAATATGCAAGAAAGACTTTTAAAATGTTTCGTAAGGAGATAATAAATGTCTACTAAATTAAGAATAGAAAATACTAAAGCAAATAAAATAGATTTTAATCAACTTGTTGATGATGCAAATAAAATAGATTTTAATCAACTTGTTGATGATGCTACAAGATATGCACATTCTGAATTACTTAAAGAAGGTGGTAAAGGTTTAAGAAGTGCCATATTTCTTTATATGTCTACAGCAATTAATTATTCAAAAAAGGAAGGATATAAAAATGGCTAAGAAAGATGTAGCAGTTGTTGAAAGCAAAAACGCAAAAAATGCAAAGAAGAAAGCTGTAATCCAAAATCCAAATCCTAAGTGTTGTGGTGAATCTACAATTCTTGCGAGAGTTTATAGTGAGACAGGTCGTATAGAAGGTATGAGATTTTATTGTACGAAGTGTCAAAAAACTCAGACTAAATAAAGGAGAGAAAGCAATGTGGACAGAAGGTACGGTAAAATTTATTTCTGTTGTTCCATTTGTTACAGGAATTTTGTTAGTAACTATGGCTTTTCTTATGGATACCAAAAAATTTATAAGCACTTTGGTTTTTAAAGTAGTACCTATGATATTGGGGATAAGTTATTTGTTTATTGGAGCTAAACTGTTAGGAATGATATAAGGAGAAAATTATGAAAAACGAAGAACTAGAAGCACTTGGAATTTTGTTAACTGCTATTTTTGGAAAATCGTCAATAATTAAAGCTATTGATGTAGATTTTTCTGAACCTGATTTTGACATTCCTGTACCTGAAAAGGAAGTTCGTTATAGGACATTGAATATCATCAAAGAAAAAGTTGTTGCTACTTTGTATGATGGTACTCTACTTCGTGGAAGGGTAAATGCAGGTAAGGTTACAGTTGCTACACTTCCTTTGAATGATGAATTGACAGAATTTGCAATAGGATTTTCTTTCTGTTCACCGAGAGATAATTTTGACCGTAAGTTTGGTCAGGAAGAAGCATTAAAAGATTTGCAAGAAGTTGGAGATACCTTTAAGAGAGATAGAAATACTCCTGTAAATGAATGTCTAAAATATGTTATTTTGAAGACAGCAAAGGAAATTGGTATCAGTTGGATGAAAAAGGTTAATGTTGAAGATATTTTTTAAGAGGTGAATATGGAAAGTCAAGTGATTGGTTGCAATAATAAATCTTGTAAAAATTGTATAAAGGATGAATTTAAGTATTACTATTGCAACCAACATTTTATAGACCATGATTCAAACGGAGCATGTTTGTCTTATGAATATAAAGGGGATGAACAAGAATTCCCTTTGCCGAAAGTAAAACTTTGATAAGGAGAATAAAATGAAAACTTTTATTATAACAATATTGACTATATTTTTGATGGGTGGTTGTGTAGCAAGATGTAGTCAAGGTGTGAATCCTCATTATTCTGATGGTGTTCGGGCAGGAACTGTTACTAAACTTTCAAATAAAGGATTGATTTGGAAGAGTTGGGAAGGAGAACTTTTAGTTGGTGGAATGAGAGAATCTTCCGATGGAAAATCTATGGTTCCTAATATTATGGAATTTAATGTATCAGACCCAAGTATTATTGAAAAACTTCAATCAGCTATAGATTCTGGACAAAAAGTTGTTTTGACTTATAATCAATGGTTTATTAGTCCTATTTGGATTGAAAATGACCATGTTATTGTAAGTATAAAATAAATTATGTGAGGTGTAATTATGGGATGCAAGCTTTATATTCCAATTGGAAACATTAAGCATGGTGATGTTGTTCCCGGTCGAGTAGGCAGATATTGTGAAGTATGTCAAGTTATGCATGGTTATCTTTTTGAATGTAAACATTATACTTCTGAAACTATAAAACAAATTCGTAAATTGGATAGACAGAAAAAATCTCAAGGAGTAAGTATAGCTATTGCTATTATTTTCTTTATTTTATTGATGCTAAAATATAAATGATATGTTAAGAATACTATTCATAATTGGTGGTTGGTATGTACTTGGTATTATTTCCACTATAGTTTGGTCTTTATTAGATAGTGGAAGTGTTGAAAAATACAAGAAGATTTAAAGTTTTCTACTAGATTTAAAAATATAATAATTTGCGAATAAATTCTTGCTTTTCTCAGAAATGCCAACTCCAGATTTAATTATTTCAAAGACTTGGGTTTGGCATAGCTTTTGCATATAGATATATCAAAATCTATTACAAAAGGGAGAAACAAAATGAAAAATTTAACAGTAAAGGCAGGAATGAAGATTGGGGCAACATTAGGAACATTGTTATTTGCAATTGTCGGATTGTTACCTGGCTTCTATTTTGGCGGGTATGGGGCTATTTCGTTACTTGCCAAGATAACAGGTGGAGCAGTTGAACCAAGTCTATTTTCAAGAATATTCGTGGTTTGTGGCATGTTGGTAGGTATCTTCTCAATGCTTACAGTTAGTTTGGTTGTAGGTGGTTTACTTGGTTCATTATTTGGATATTTGGTATCTCTTCCAGTAACATTAGTAAACTCAAAAGAAAATACTAATTAGTAACAAATTAGTAGTAAATTAGTAATTAAAGCCGATAGTTATAAAACTATCGGCTTTTTGTGTGTTTATATAAATAATATTGAGGGAGTATATATGAGCGAAACAGAACAAAATTATGCATTAGACCATACTCTTAAAGTTAAAAAAGCTGATTTAGACATTGTTCAACAAACTCATGAATATGATTTAAATCTTTCATCAAATCAAATATTTTTATTTGGTGCAGAAACATATACTGCTGGTTCTAATGAAATGTTAGATTTAGGAGAACCAGGTATAGAATATGTGATTGCAAATAGGTTTATAAGAAATTTAAATTTATGCATGAGAATTAATTCAAAAAAACCTATTCTAATTCATATGAAAACATGTGGAGGTTTTTGGACTGAAGGAATGGCTATATACGATGCTATAAAAAGTTGTCCAAATCCAGTAACTATTCTTTCTTATACTCATGCTCGGTCTATGAGTTCTTTAATTTTACAAGCTGCAAATAAAAGAGTCCTCATGCCTAATTCATATTTTATGATTCACGATGGAACTGATTATGTTTCTGGAACACAAAAAAGTGTAAGAAGTTATGTTGATTTTGGAAGAATTGCTTCTAAAACAATGTTAGATATTTATGTAAAATCTTTGAAAGAAAATGGAAAATTTAAAAACAAATCAGAAAAAGTTATTACTAATTGGTTAAAGAGTAAAATGAATGAAAAAGAAGAAGTTTATTTAACAGCTAAAGAATCTGTAGAAATAGGATTTGCAGATGAAATATTTGATGCAAATTGGGCAAAATTGTTAGAATATACTGAAGAACAATTAAGAAGATAAGGAGATTATTATGTCACTTCCACTTGCAGGTAATTTTGGTGGTGGTTATCCACGAAATAGACAACAATTAGCAAAATATATTCAAGTCAAATTAGGCGCACCTGTTATTGACATTGAAATTGAATTAGAACAAATATATACAGCTATTGATGATACGATGCAATTGTTTAATCGTCATGCTGGTGATGCTGTTTATCGTAATGCTTTTGTTGTTGTATTATCAGGTGGTGTTAGTGAATATTCTGTTCCACCTGAAACTGTTTCCGTTATGTCTATGGATACAAGCCAAACAATCGGTGAAGGTATCAATACACTTTTCTCTCCTTTAAACCAAATGTATAATATGGGTTTCTTAAACTTCTTCTCTGGAACATTTGGTAGTGGATTAGTTTCATATGAAGTTGGTTTGGAATATTTGAGACAAACTGAATTGGAATTAACTGCTCCATTCTCTATCCATTATAATAAATATGACCAAACTTTAACAGTAACACCAACACCTTATGATAATGGAGATATGATATTCCCACTCGTAGGTGTAGTAGAATGTTATACTCAATATGACCCCGGAACAGGGGATTCAGATATCTATAATGAACTTTGGGTAAAGAGATATTCTGTTGCATTGTGTAAAATAGCATTAGGAACTGTTTGGGGCAAATATTCAGGTATGACAATCCCAGGTGGTGCAATCCTTAATTATGCTAATATGATTGCGGAAGGTACTGCTGAAAAAAACGCACTTTATGAGGAACTTATAAAAACAGAAGGAGAGCCATTAGGATTTTTTATGGCATAATAAAATGAATTATATATTATATAAAATAACAAATTTAATAAATAATAAAATTTATATTGGTATGCATAGAACTTATGATATTAATGATGGATATATGGGTTCTGGTAAAATTTTAAAAAGAGCTATTAAAAAGAATGGAATAGAAAATTTCAAGAAAGAAATTCTTTTTATTTTTGATAATGAAAAAGAAATGTCAGATAAAGAAGCTGAAATTGTAAATGAAGATTTTTGTAAAAAAGATGATAATTATAATATAGCGACAGGTGGAAGTGGTGGAGATACATTAACTTTTAATCCAAATATAAATGAAATTAAAAAGAAAATGAGTGAAAAAGGTAAAGGTAAAATTCCGTGGAATAAAGGAATACCAAGAACAGATGAAGTTAAAAAAGCTGTTAGTTTAGGGAATAAAGGTAAAAAAACATGGAATGAAGGTATAAATCATATTAATGGTTATAAATGGATGACCGATGGAAAATTAAATACAAGAATTCCAAAAGAAAAAATAATAGAATATGAAAATTTAGGTTATAAAATAGGAAGAACTTGTAGTGAAAAATTAATAATTCATTTAAAAAAACAAAATGAAAAAAGAAAAATAAAAGAGGTGAATTATGGGATTTAGATTTAATTCTCCTTCTGAACAGAAATTATATCAAGGATTTTTGACAGAGGCAATAACAAAGTATGGATATGATATAGAATTTTGGAGAGCAAATCGTGACCCTTCTAAAGATAAACTTTATGAGGAAGACCCATTTCCAACTTTTGTAGCCAAATTTCCTTTGAAAGCATGGTTTCAAGTTATTCAGGAAGTTTATATCTTCAATAAATTTAATTTTCAATCTCCTGATGCTATGGATATCATTATATCACATCAACAATTCTATGATGCAATGGGAACTTTGAATGGTGTCGGTTTCGATGATAGCGGTGTTCAACCTGATGTTATGCCGAGAGCAGGAGATTATATTTGGGTAAAATATCAAAATCGTGTTTATATTATTACAACTGTTGAACAAGAAGATAATGTTTTCCTTCAGAAGAAAATGACATATCGTATGCATGTTCAAGCAGCAGATGTGGAAGGTGGTATGCTTACTACAGAGACTTCAGGTGATAATGAATTAGCAATTCCCGGATGGCCTGAAATTGACCCACTTGAATATGATGATAATAGTGCTAATCAAGTTGAAATTTCCGGTATATCTGTTCAGAAGGAAGGCGACACTAGCCCCTATGGAGATTGGGAATAATGGCTATTCCAAAATGTAAGAAGTGTAAAAAATCAGATAGAATTATTTTAAAGAATGGTCATCCTTATTGTAAAAGATGCAAGACAAAAGTATTGGCTAAATCTGATTTTAAAAGTTTTCTTAATGAAAAGAAATATGAATATAAAGGTGAAGAAAAAAATTTATTTGATTTCAAAACTTTCAAATTTAAAGGTAAGACAATTGATATACCAAGATTTATTGAAAAAATGAGTGGTGGTGATTGGTCTAGTTATCATAAAATATATATGCAACATCTTAATGGAATTACTTGGAGAAATCCAGTTGATTTAGTTCAAATTTATATGACAAATGATTGGTTTAATAAATTTGATTCAATTAAAAAACTTGAAGATAATTATGAATTTGTTGGTGCTTTAGTTTTATATGTTTTAGCAAATGTTATGGCAGAAGAAGGTAATGTTGACGATGTTAATATATTAGAAAAAATAACAATGAAAAGATTAAAAAATTATAGAAATCTTTTACCACAAGAAGAAGTTAATATTCATAAATATGTTTTCAATAAAGTAGAGGAATTCATTACATAAAGATATAAAGAAATGAACGAAGAATTTTACAATGCATTTAAATTAAATAATGAAGATATCGAAATCTTTAAGAATCCAACTAAAGAAGAAGTTGGAACACATTTCGGTAAACGAATTGAATATGATAGAGGTATATTAACCAAAACTGGTTTATATGTTTGGTCAGGTGAGAAGTATGCTTTACATGGAGATATAAAGAAAAAATTAAATGAAAAGAATCCAATTTTTCTTTATCTATACTATATCCAAGATTGAATAAAGTTGATATTAGTTATTTTGTATATAGTATGAAATATTTTAAAGAACATCATAATGAAGATTATGATACTGTTTTAGATAATAAATGGGTTCAAAAATATATGGGAACAAAGGATTATTCTGTTGGTTTTGACCATACATTTTTCGAATCAACCTTTAAACAATTTGTGTTAAATGAAGAAGAAAAAGCTTTACAAATGGATGAAAAAATGGTATAATATACAAAATTGATGAATAGGAGTTTAATATGGAAACTTATGAAAAGAAAATCTTTTTGATTTTCCACCCAAGTTCAAAGTAGGAGATAGAGTTAAAATTAGTGATAGTTTTGGACAGTTATATTTTAATAGCAATTTATACAATCTTAATACAGGTATAATTTGTGATATAAATGTTTTTCACTATGATGATTATGTTGATGGAAATCAATATAGAATTTGGCCTGAAGATAAATTTTCTTCTTCTAAAGGCACAGTAATATATCATGGTGATAATAGAAGAATAACAATAAAAGATGTTTCATTTGGTGAAGATAGATTAACAAAGGACGAAGGGGAAGTAATTCAAGAAGATGAAATTTAAAAAATTCATAGATGAAAGAGAAAAAAGACATTTATTTGACTTTCCACCAAAGTTTGAAGAGGGTGATATAGTAAAAATTAACAATAAAAATGTATGGCTTAATGAACATCCTTATGAACAAAATTTAGCTAAAATTTATGATATAAATGGCGACCCTCATGAACAAGGAGAAAATAAAAAATCTTCTGAAAATTATTATAGACTTTCTCCTTATCCAAATGGTTATAATTTATTAGTTAAAAATTGGAGAAGAAATGGATTGATAAAATGGTCACAAGTAAAATTTTTTGAAAGTGAATTAGAATTAGAAAATGTTAATGAGGAATATTTTAATTCATTTAAACATGAAGGAGAAACAGTAGAAGTATATAAAAATCCTAAATCAACCGAACCTGAACATGTAATAGAAGTTCGTGGTATTCTTGATAGAAAAGGAAATTTATATGTTTGGGAAGGTAATCTGCTTCATAAAGAAATGTCAAGATTATTAGGTTTGAATTTATTTGATGGTGGTAATATTGGTTTATATTTTCATATGGAAGATTTTCATAATCTTAAAATAAACCTTTCTATGTGGGATATAGATACGGCTTTACATGGTGATTCATCTTTTGTAGCTCAATTAAAATATACTGTTCAAAATAATAATCATATTAAACAGTATATGCAGAATAAATTTAAAGTCGGTATTGAACATAGGATGCATTAATATGGAAAGTTATCGTTACATAAGAGAAGAAAAAAATCTTTTTGATTTCCAACCAATTTTTAGAGTTGGAGAAATTATAAGAATTAAAGATAATATAAAAATTTCTCATAAAAATTTAAAAGAAACAGAACCTTATGGTTATATTTTTTCATTTTGGAAAGATTATAGAGATTCTGGAATAAATCATTATACGATAAGACCAATCCAATTTCCTCAAGGCGGTATGGGTGTAATGCAAAATGAAAATTCTATTGATAAAAATAATAAAGAATATTTTAGTGAAGATGATTTAAGTAAAGTAGATGAAGAAACAAAAGAACAATGGATGAAACAATATCCAAGAAATAAAACAGATAATCTTATTTGGTAATAAAATGAAATTTAAACAATTTTTAAACGAAGATGTAATAGATGGATTGAAACTCGGAAAAGCTGATATGGCTTATATAAAGAGTATTGACCCTGAAGATTTAGGTGGTTTTGGTTGGGCTAAAAGAAAAGATTATAAATATGAAGTTTATACCGTTCTTGATTCCAATGATACAAAAATAGGTGCTATAGGAATTACTATCATCGGTAATTTTCCTTTTCTACAAATTGTTGTAGACCCAAAGTTTAGAAATCAGAATATGTTTCTAAGATTTGTAAATCTTATGATGAAAGATTTAAGTATTAAAACCTTGTTCTCAAAAGTATTTAAAGTCAATGTTCCTTCTGTTAAAGCGCATATGAAATCTGGTTTCAAAGAAGTATATAATGACCCCCAAAAAGATTTCATTTATTATTCATTTGAAAGGAGTTAAAAGTGAAACAGAAAAAACATTTATTTGATTTCCCCGGAAATTTTGAAGAGGGAGATATAGTAAAAATACTTGGTATTAATGTTGAACAACAACAAAATAGTGGTGTCACTTTAGACAATATTCCTCCATATGGAAGAGTTGTTGAAGTAAGAAAAGATAAAAGTGATAGATGTTTTTATAAACTTAGTAGGAATAATCTTAAACCAAATGTTAGAACAGATTATTCTTTCCTTTTAGTTCATAAAAGTATTGAAAATGTTTTTAATAATGGTGATGGAGAATCTTATGTATATTTTCCAGAAGATAATTTGGAAAAGGTGGTAGACCTAAATGAATTTTAAACAATATATAAGAGAAAATTCTACCACAGATGTATGGGGTTCTGATAAAGTTTCTGATGATGAAATTAAAAAATATGTTAAATTATTCAAAACATTAAAAGATGAACAAATTATTAAACCACCTTATAATGATATTTATATGTGGTTAAAGAAATCTTTTGGCGAATTCAAAAAATTTGTTGATGAACACAATAAAAAAAGAGAATCAAGAGAAGAGTCAAAAGAGAAGAAAACCAAAGCAGATGTTGTATTTGAAAATTCCAAATGTATCGTTTATTTGCCAAAAACTTATGAAGCATCAGCAAAATTAGGAACTGGAACGAAATGGTGTATTTCTGCTAGGAGTGAAAGAGGTTGTAGAAGTTGGGAAGATTATGTAGATATTAATGGCGTAACTCCTTATTATATAATATCTAAATCAGATGATGTTGATGAAAAATATAGAAAAATTGCAGTTATTGTTATGCCTTCAGAATTTGGAACACATAAGATTCATTCGGTTTGGTCTGCTGATAACAAAGCAATGTATGATATGTATGGGGTTGATGGACAACCTCATTTGAGCGAAATTAATTGGATTTGGGATACCTTTGATATAAATAGGAATATTTTCAAAACAGTAAATACTTTTAAGAGTAAATTTAAATTAGCAAGTCTTCATTCTGATAAATCTGTTAAAGACGATAACGGTAAAGAATATAATCTTTATAGAATTCAAGCAATTAAAGATTTTGGTGATGTTCGTGAAGGTGAAATGGGTGGTTATGTTTCCAATACCAATAATATAGGTAAAGGAAATTGTTGGGTTTATGATAAAGCAATGGTTTATGGTGATGGTTTTATTTCAGGAAATGCCAAGATAAAAGGTAATGCTAGGATTCACGGTGATGCTCATATTTCAGGTGATTCGGTTATTAGTGGTGATGCCGATATTGCAGGTGATGTAAAGATTGTAGATAAGAACATTAGAACCGGAAGGATAAGAAAAAATGCCAAGTAGTATCGTTAGAAAATATGCAAAAGAAACAGGTAAATCAATAGAAGATATTGAAAAGAAATGGAAAGAGGCAAAAGAAGCTGTTCTTAAATCTACAAGAGTATCAAGTCCAAAATTCTATCCTGAAGTTGTTACGGTTCTCAAAAGGATGCTTCATTTAAAAGAAGATGCACCTGTTGGTAATGCTCCTGCTACGACCACTTCAGATGTTGCAACATATAAAGATTATTTTGGAACACAATTTCGTAGACCTTTGATTAAGAAGAAAAAGAAGAAAATTGAGGAAGATGCATTAGCAGGAGCCGGTACAGGTGGTGGAAATATAACTGGTTCGATTTATGCAAGTCCAGTTGATATGGATTCTAAGATAGGAACTAGTTCTAAAAAAATGGGTAAGAACAATGTTCCTATGTATGCAAATGACAAACTATACAGATATAACAAAAAGAAAAAGAAAAAGATAGAAGAAAGAATAACCGATTATTTAAGGGATAAAAATGTTTAATTTCTTATTAGAAAATTTCAAAGACGTTAAAAGTAAATGGATAAGAACAGGTGCAGACCCTGCTAAAGTTGATGATTATATTGAAAAATATAAAAATCTAAAGAATAAAAATCTTTTTACTGGTTCCGATAAAGATATTAGTAAATGGGGTAAACAATCATTTGCTCGTTTTACAGATTTTATTGATGATGTAGAAGATGAACAAAAACATAAATTTTTGCAAAGTAAAGATAATTGGAAAGGTAGTCCAGAATATCAAGCATATGAAAAAGGTCAATTAACCTATTTCGAAGCACACAGTCATTGGTATGATAGAGTAAATCATTTAGGGAGTAATCCAAAGAAAGAAGAACCTATGGCAAAGAAAGAAGAAAAATGGTGGGATAGTAAACAATATCAGGATTACCTAAAGGGAGATACCGACCATTTTTCATATGATGATTGGTGGAAGGAATATCAAGAAGGTAAAGATAGAGGTATTGAAAGAGCTAAGAGTTTAGAAAAAACTGGCAAACCTCCATATTGGGATGATTTTTCTAAAGAGGATAGAAAATTTTATAAGAAGTTCATGAAGCAACAAAGACGAACTTTTAAAGAATATACTAAAATTGAATATGCAAAAGTTGAATATAATCATCCTAATTTAGTTATTCACATGACTGATAAGACTACAGATTTCTTAAAGCCAATTTATGCTAATTTAAAAGCTGATATTCTTCATAAAGCTGCTTCTCCTGCCGATATGATAGAAGCTATTCAAAAACATGATAGAATTATTATGATGGGTCATGGCGGCCCCTCTGGATTATTCGGTAGTGGTTATGGTCTTATTATAAATGATAGTTTAGCTAAATATTTAGAAGAAAAAGATAATAGTATTTTCATTTGGTGTAATGCTGATAAATATGTTGAACACAATAAATTAAAAGGATTCTATACAGGTATGTTTGTTTCTGAAGTAGGTGAAGCAAATATGATGAAGATAGAACCACCTGTAACTCAAGCTGATATTGATTTTTCAAACAATCTTTATGCTAAGATTGTTGGTTCAGTAATTAATGGCAATAAAGATACGATTTTAGCAAAAGTTAAAGCTGAATATAATACAGAAAAATATCCAGAAAATAGAGTTATTAAATATAATGAAGAGAGACAATACAAGGCATAAAAATGAATTTTGAAGAATATGAAAGAAAAGATTTATTTGATAATCCTCCCAAATTTCCAAATGGTTCTAGGGTTAAACCTAAAAATGGTATTACTCCATTAATATTGAGTGGTGAATATGGTCATAAAATAGCTAAAAATAAATTTTTTATTATAGATAATAACGATGGAAAAAATAGAGAAGGACTTTGGGTATATAGATTAGTTATAGAAAGACCTCCAACATCAAATTGTGTAATTTGGAAAGATAAATCTGGAAGACCTAAAATAAGATGGACTGAAGATTTATTAGAACCATATGATAAGGAGAAGTAAATGTTAGAAATAATATTTAAAACAATAATTGGATTTGTAGGATTTTGTTTTATTGTTTGGGTTGGTTTTTGTGCGCTTATGGCTCTACAAAAAGTTCAAGCCATTGGACAATTAAAAGGATTAGCAAAATATTTTGGTTATACTTTGTTAGGAATTTTTGCGCCATTAGATTTTATATTAAATCTTTTATCTAGTATAATATTTTTGGAATTCCCAAGATATCGAAGCAATGAATGGTTGTTTACGGCAAGAATGAAAAGATATTATTATCGTGTTATAACAAAACCTAATAAATTAGAAAAATGGAGAGGTTTTATGGGTAAAGTTATAACAGAAGGATTATTAAATAATATATCTGTAGCAGTTGGTGATGGTAATCATGTATAAGGTAGAATATGAGTTTTAAAGATTATTTAGAAGAAGAATATTATAACACCTATAAATTAAATGGTCAAATAGTTGAAGTGTTTTTAAATCCAACTTCAGGTGAGCCTAAAAATAATCCAAAAATAGTTAGAGCTATTCTTGATAAAAAGGGCGATTTATTTGCATGGGATGGTGAAACTGAAACAATTCATGAACCTGTAATGAATCGTATGAATAAGAATAAAGAGAATGGTGCTATTTCAATTATTTTATTTCCTAGAACAAAATTAGTAGAGATTAGTCTTTGGGATTGGAAACAAGCAGATTTAACACAACAAGAAGTAGAACGAATAAAAAATATTGTTAAAAATAATTCTAATGTTAAAAAATATATGAAAAATGATTTTAGAATAAAGGTAGATAGTAATCTATTCGATTAATATGACATTCAAAAAATTTATAGATGATTTAAAGAATCTTGTAGACATAGCTAGTTCAAAAGGAAATTATGATTACGACCCATATATGCATGGTATGGCAAATGGTCTTATTGTTGCTCAAGCAACTGCTACTGGTGAAGAACCTAAATTTAAAGATGCTCCTAAAAAATGGTTGAATGATAAGAAAGTAAAAGTGAAGATAGAATCATTTCTTGATGAAAGAAAATTTACTGGTTATGAAAAAGATTTATTTGATAAAATTAATGGGAACAAATTTTATAGTTAAGGATTTGTATTTATAAATGTTAGACAAAACCTATTATTTCACCGATATATTACGCAAAGTTAATTTGGCAATGATTAATTTATTTGGTGGATTACAAGTAGCTAAAAGAGATAATAAAGGAAATATTCTTGAATTTCGGGCTGTTCCTATTCGTTTTGTACATAAACAAAAATTCATTCCTTATTTAACTGATAACTTAGAAGCTAATAAGATGTGGTTTAATCAACATCTTCCACAGATAGCTTTGTTCATTAAGAATATAACTTATAATCCAGAAAAAGTCAGAGGTGGGTTCGATAGTCCTATTTATAATTATGTTGATATGAATAGTAATACACAAAGAATATTTTCTGGTAGTCCGTGGAAAATTAGTTATTCGTTAGGTATCATTTCAATGCATATGTCTGAAATGAGTATGATACTTGAACAAGTATTACCTCAATTCAATCCATATAAAAATATAACAATACAAGAATGGGATTTCTTACCAAGTTTAACTAGAGACTTAAAGGTATTATGTGGTGGAACGGTTCAGCCTAATTTTATGGATGAAGTACCTGAAGAAGCTTTCAAGAAAATTGAATTTGAAATTCCTTTTGATGTAGATTGTAATTTTTATTTACCAATTCAAATTAGTGATATTATTAAATATGTTAAATTGGATTTGGGTATCTTAGAAACACAAACAATAGAAACCACATATAATTTTGCTGTTTCTGGTTTAGATATAAACGATTACAATGTTCTTCCAGAATGGGTAGACCCTGTAACATTAGTTGATACGGTATCTGGATGGACAGATAATGTATATCAAGTTAGTGGTGGAGAAGAAATAATAAGTAATACGATTGAACCTCAAATATCCGGTGATTATCATGAATTACCAATAAATACAACTATTATACCTTCAGTATGTAGTGAATTTTATCCTAATATTCTCCCTTAATAGGTCTTTTACCGCCTTCTTTAGTAAGAGATATAGTAAAGAACGGTATTGGATTAATACACAATCTTTTATTTCTAGGAGAATAATGATATCCTATCCAAAAAGAATGTATTCTAATTAAGAAATCTATCTTCATTTTATCTCCTATGCATATTAATACAACTTTCAATTTCAAATGGTTTAACAATAAAAAATTTATGATTTGCATCTTTTACACCATAATCTCCATCAGTATATAAATCTATTATCTGAAGAGTTTGACCACCTAAAACTGAACAAGCAATATCTCCTTCTTTAAATTTATATTCTCTTTTCACACAACCAATAATCATAACAAAAAAGATTATACCAATTATAAATTTATACATTTTTTTCCTCCATTTTCTTCATAATTCTTTTAACCTTCTTTTTTACACTTCTCTGAACTGCTTTCAAATTGTTGGTAGCTCCATTTTTTCCAGAGCGTTTAGAACCTTCACAATTGAAATTTTTATTTCTGATTTTATTTTCCATAAAAACCTCTTCGAAATCGAATTTAAATATATGAAACCAAAAACTTTCATTTGTTTCAGGATGTCTACACATAATAGCATATTGATGATATTTCGGTCTACACATTAAATCTTCAGCATTACAATAACCAATAGAATATTTACGCAATAATTTCTTTCCTTCAGGTGAAGTAACACTTAGAGTTCTGGAATATAAACCTAATTCTTTTATACTCCCACCTCTCCATAAATCCCAGATAAAATATGAATTGAAGATGTTACTGCCCTATAGTTGCTCAACGTATAAAATCCTATATCTTCAAGCTTCATTGTAAAGTATCTCCTTTGCGAATTTAATAGCTTCATTAAACATATCTATATCAAAGCACCATGCTTCTCTTTCGAATTTTCTATCTTCTCTTTCTTCTTTATATATTGACCATAATTCATAAATAGCCCATATTAAAATAGGAATGGCAAAAAAAGAATAAGCAATATCTATCCAAATATTTCCTGAACCATAAACTCCACTATATAATATTATAGGTATTGGCATCATGGAATACATTATAACGGTTTCTTTTCAATTTGTCAAGTAAAAAATTCTTAATATAAATAACTATATGGGAAGAAAACCACTACATAGAGCCAAAAAATATAGAAAAGATGAAGAAGGTAAAGTAACAGTATCAGGTACATTAAAAGAATTACCTCTTGATTGTTGCTATGATAAAATTCCGGGTCTCAAACGAGCAAATATCATAGTTGAATTTACTGAAGAACAAGTTTTAGAAATGTCTAAATGTGCAGTTGATATTGAATATTTTGCAAGAAATTATGTTTTTGTAATTCATCCTGATAAGGGAAGAGTTCTTTGTGAGTTAAGACCTTATCAGCTTCGGATGATTAAAGCTTTTGCCGAGAATAGATATTCTGTTGCCAAATCAGGTAGACAGTCCGGTAAATCCATGTCGGCAGCAGTTTTCATACTTCATTCCTTAATCTTTAGTAAAGATAAGAAATCCGCAATCTTAGCAAATAAATTAGCAACCGCAAAAGAAATTCTTGAAAAGATAAAACTTGCCTATCGTTTACTTCCTTATTGGTTACAGATAGGTGTGGACGAATGGCATAAGACCTCTATGCAACTTGAGAATGGTTGTCATTGTTTTGCTTCTGCTACTAGTGCCGATGCTATTGTAGGTTTAACTGTTAACGGTATTCTTTATATAGATGAATATGCAAAGATTAGGAGAAGTATTATTGATGCCTTCTTGGATACTGTATTTCCAACTATTTCAGCTTCGGTTGAATCCAAGATTATTGTAACCTCAACAAGTAGAGGTATGAATCATTTCTATGAATTATGGCAAAAGGCTATAAAGAAAAGAAGTGAATTCTTCCCTGTAGAAGTCAAATGGAATGAAGTTCCCGGAAGAGATGAAAAGTTTAGGCAAAGTGTTATTAAGAACAAAGGAGAACAACATTTCAATCAGGAATATGCTTGTGCCTTCTTAGGTTCATCCTCAACCCTTGTAAAGGGTTCTATCATAGAAATGATGGATATTCAAGATGCTGTTGAAATCCTTAAAGAAGGTAAATTTAGGATATATGCTAAACCAATCATTGATAGAAAAGTAGATGATGTTTTGATAAAGGGTAGAACTTATGTTGTCGGGGTTGATAGTGCCAAAGGAACAGGTAATGATTATTCAGTTGCTAATGTTTTCGATATAACCACATATCCATTCAGGCAAGTTGCCATTTATAGAGTAAATGACAAAACGACAAGAAATTTTGCTGAATATGTGGTTGAAATTGCAAAGATGTTTAATAATGCATATATTATGATTGAAAACAATGACATTGGGCAAGCTGTGGTAGATTACATTTGGAACGATGCTGAATATGAAAATTTGGTGAATTATAATACCAAGAATCGTATAGATATCGGTATTAGGAGTACACCAAGAACCAAATCTTTAGCAAACGATATTGTAAAACAGCTTATGGAAGATTTTAAATTAGAAATTTGTGATTCTGATACTATATATGAATTATCAAGATATGTAGAATTGAAACCCGGAAAATTTGGAGCAGAAGAAGGGGAAAATGATGATTGTGTTACTTCTATGATTTGGGCTATTTTTATAATTAAAACCAATTACTTAGAGGATGATGATATAAAAGATGAAGTAAAAGAAATAGTTAAAGAATTGAAGGATGAAGGAGAAATTGAGACTTTAGATGATGCACCTCTTGATATGAGAGTTACATAGTAATTTTTCTAATTATATAAATACTTTAAAAGGTATATGGCATGTCCGTAAAACATAAATTTACAGTAAGCAAAACTCAAAGTTCTGACCCTACGATTGTTAGAAATAACGATTGGAATGATAATCATACAGGTATTTTGTATGAGGTTCCTACTGATGATGGGCAATATCCAAATGTTATAACTATATCATGGAATCCATCTACAGGTCATAACCATGATGGTAGTACAAGTAGAATTGCACAAAAAGCAAATCAATTAGCCACACCTAGAACCATAAGCGGTGTTGCCTTTGATGGAACTGCAAATATTGTAATAACCCCTTCCAATATTGGTTTAGGGAATGTTGATAATACGCATGATAATACAAAATCTGTATTATATGCTCAAACAGCAGGTTCTGCCCCAACAGTAACACACGTTGCTTTTGGTGTACATGCTCTTGGTACTACATATGAATATACTGGTTCAACTGCAAAATATGTAGCAGTTTGTTACAATTTTGCTAGTAGTGCAAGTATGTTAGCATATAGTGATTCAACAATTAATCCAAGCACTCTTGTAGCTTCGGTAAATGGTATAGGAAATTTTCAAATAGGATTTTGGGTATTACCCGGAAATGTAACACCACAATATTATAAAATAGTTGGTGCTGGTGGTCTTGGTGCATTACAAGTATGGACAGAGTGGAATTAAAAAGACCTACACTAATTAACAAGGAGATAATAAAATGGCAACACAATTAAGCGCAGGCGTTCAAGTAATAGAAACAAATCAGGCTCCAACTGTAACACCTCCAGCAACTAGCGTAGCTGCATATGTAGGTCTATCAATTTGGGGGCCAGCAAATCAATATACATTGGTAACTGACCCAAATTCATTTGAAACTTTATTTGGCCCGCCAACTGATACAACTTATCAAGATTTCTTCACCGTAGCAGGATTCTTGATTTATGGTCAAAATTGTTATTTCGTAAGAGCATGTGACGCTCTAACTGCAACAAACGCATCTTTGACTTCAACATTAACTATAACAACTTCAGGTATACCAGAATTTATTACAAATTGGGAATCAATTACAGAAACATTTAGTGTATCTGGTGACAAATTTCATTTTTATGGAATTTATCCCGGTGCTTATGGTAGTGCTAATATTCAAGTTGGTATGGTAAATTATACAGATTGGAATAACAGAACTTCCGCTGGTGTAATGTCAGGTGCAGCCGCAGAATTCTCTGGTTTAATCGAATACGGCCCAGCAAATTCAACTGAATATGTTATCTTCGTTAGTACATTGAATAGTGATGGTGTTACTTATTCTATTCAAGAGCAATTCCTTGTTTCAGATACACCAAATACATTGGATACTTTTGGAAATAATATTTACATCAATCAACTTATTAATACAAGTTCAAATTATATTGTTGCATTTAACAACTTTAATTTACAAGGTCAAATTGCTCCTTCTTTTGCCTCAACAAATCTTTCTGGTGGTGCAGATGGTACGACTACAGCAGGAGATATTGAAGCAGGTTATGAACTTTTCAATAACACAGAAGCAATTAAAATAAATTATCTAATTGGTGGTTCTAATACATCAATTACAGACGGTTTACCAACAACTATCGCAGGTATTGCTAATGAAAGAGCAGATTGTATTTCAGTTCATGACGTAGCGTTCTCAATGAATACTGTTTATAATTCATCAGTTCCTAGTATTAGTCCTAATCAATCAGATGCTAATAATTCTCAAGCAACCGTTGATTATAGAAATGCAACTAATATTAATTCTAGTTATTCTGCAATATATGGTAACTGGTTATATATTTATGACCAATACAATGATAAAAATCGTTGGGTTCCTTCTAGTGGTTTCGTTGCGGGTATCTATGCATTAACAGCAGACCGTAACGCACCCTGGTTTGCACCAGCAGGATTGAATCGTGGTATTCTTACAGGTGTTATCAAGCTTGCTTGGAATCCAAAGAAACAATATCGTGACCAACAGTATCAATCTCAAGTTAATCCAATTGTTAATTTCCCCGGACAAGGTATTCTTATTTGGGGTCAAAAGACAATGGTTACACAAGCATCTGCATTTTCTCGTATTAATGTTCGGTTACTCTTCTTGTATATGGAATCTGCAATTGCTGCAGCTGCAATGTATGTTGTATTCGAACAAAATGATTCGTTGACACAATCAATATTCTTGAATATGATTAATCCATTCTTGAATAGTATTCAAGGTCAACAGGGTATTAGTCAATTCTTAGTAGATGTAAGTGCAAAGGTTAATACTCCACAAGTAATTGACAATGAACAATTCATTGCTAACATCTTGGTTTCACCAGTACCAGCAGCAGAATTTATTACTCTTAACTTCGTAGCAACGAAGACAGGTGTAGACTTAACAGAAGTAACAGTATAAGGATATTAAATGACAAAAGAATATCATAAACAATATAATAAAGAATATCATAAAAATAATTTTGATTATTTTAAAAGTAGAGATTTAAAAAAGAAATTTGGTATAACAATAGAAGATTATAATAAATTATTTAAAAATCAAAACGGTTTATGTGCTATATGTAATAAATCTGAAATATCTAAACATCAAAGTGGAACAATAAGAACTTTATCGGTAGACCATAATCATGAAACAGGTAAAGTAAGAGGTTTATTATGTTCTACATGTAATAGAGCGATTGGATTATTAAAAGATAATTCTATATTACTTTTAAAAGCTTCAAATTATTTAGAAGAAATATAAAGATTTGCGTGCGGGACAGCCCAACAGGTTGATGTGAATTCCTCCCATATCTTACCGCACATCTTAAACTAGGAGATAAAAATGTCATTTACAGTACAACAATTTCAAGCTAATGTTAGAGAATTAGCAAGACAGTATCAGTTTGAACTTGAAGTTGTATTTCCGGTAATTATCGGAAGTTCAAATTTGATTAATATGCTTATTTTTTCTAGCACTCAGCCCGGAAGAAAAATTGACCCTACTGGTGATTTAGCTTTCATGGGCATGGAATATAAATTAGCAAGCAACATTACATATCCACAATGGACAGGAAACTTCAGGATTGATGACAATTATGATTTGTTAAAGAGTTGGAGAGCATGGCAAGAATTAGTCCACGGTACAGCAACTAATATTTCAGCTTTTCCTGCACAATATAAATCAAATATCAATTTATATAGATTGGATAACGGTGGTAATAGAATAATCCAAATTACTTTAAATGGAGCATGGCCTACAAATCTTACGGTTACTGGATTAGATACAAAAACCCGGGAACCAATTCAAGCTGATGTAACAATTCAATACGATAATAATACTCTTACGGTATTATAATAGGAGATTAAAATGGCATTTAGATTACAAGAATTTTTAGCCAATGTTCGGGAATTAGCTAGGGCTTATCAGTTCGAAGCAGAATTAATATTTCCTGTCGTAATTGGTTCGTCTGCTTTAGTTAATATCTTGGTTGAAAGTACAGAAATTCCTTCTTATAACATTGCACCAGTTCCTTCAAATTATGCAGGTCAACCTCTTAATTTAGCAGGATTTGTAAAGTTTCCAACATGGAGTTGTACACTTCGTATTGATGATAACTATGATGTTTATAAGCAATTCAGAGCATGGAATGAATTAGTAGTTGGTACATTAACAAACATAGCGGCATTTCCTTCACAGTATAAATCTTCATTCAAATTATATCAATTGGATAATGCTGGTAACAAGTTGATTTCATGGCAATTTTTCGGTGCTTGGGTTTCAAATCTTGAAGACATAACTTTAGCTTATAATAACAAAGACATAAACACATTAAAAATAGATTTTGAATACGACTATAATTATCTTATCGTAGAATCCTAATTTTTTTACTAATCTTACAAGGCGATAGATTATTCTATCGCCTTTTCGTTTTATATAAATACTTAGTAGTTATAACAATTTAATAATGGAGGAAACACCAAATGTCAAAAATTGAAGATATCATTAAGGATGTACAGGAAAATACTATAAAATTTACTATTCCAATGATTAGTAATCCAAAGAAGAACATCGTTTTTAGACCCTTGAAAGGAAAAGACCAAAAAGTTATTGTAATTGATAAGGAAGAAAATGAAGATAGTGATATAAAGAATTTCGATTCAATTATGAGATTATTGGATGTTATTGTATTAAAATGTCCGGTTCCATTAGGTCAATTAGAAATGAATGATTTTGTTTGGTTGCTATTAAACATTAGGGCAAAATCTCAAGGAGATATTATAGAATTAGTTGCTAGATGTAAAAATAGTACATGTAACGAAAAAAATGATTTACCTATTGATATCTTTAAAGACCTTAAAGTTGATAAAGAAAAGAAAAACAATGTTGTTAAAGTAAGTGAAAATACCAGTTTGATGTTAGGTAGTTTAACAATAATGGATTATAAAAATCTTCTTGAATATGTTAAAGAAGATAGAGTAATAACAGGTGTTGCAAGTAGTATTAAAAATGTAGATTTTAAAGGTGAAATTGTTGATGTTGATTTGCCAACCAAATTAATAATTGTTAGTGAATTAACAGAACAATTACTTAAAGAAATTTCTGATTATCTTTTAAAAGCTAATAAAGAATTTCGATTAGAGAAAACAATTAAATGTAAGAAATGTGGT
>Ga0187874_10001379_pt1 | contig 22472 bp, 22 predicted proteins | sample June2016WEW_16_1_3_FD_132993 | JGI IMG/M metagenome (GOLD analysis project Ga0187874, IMG submission 132993) | Peatland microbial communities from SPRUCE experiment site at the Marcell Experimental Forest, Minnesota, USA - June2016WEW_16_150 | ecosystem: Environmental > Terrestrial > Soil >... | reverse complement strand
TGGCCGGTGGCGAACGCCGACACGAAACTTTTGGAAGGCATTGCGGCCTCTCCCGGCATCGTCACCGGACCCGCCCGCGTGATTTTGCGCACGGATGAGCACGGGCAGGTTCTTCCCGGCGAAATTCTCATCGCCCCGTTCACCGATCCGGCGTGGTCGCCGTATTTCGTGACCGCCGCCGGCGTGGTCATGGAACAAGGCGGGATTCTCTCGCACGGCAGCATCGTCGCGCGCGAATACGGACTTCCGGCGGTGACCAACGTGGCCTCGGCCACGCGGGTCATTCGCACGGGCGACCTGGTGCAGGTGGATGGAAACCGCGGCTGCGTGAGCGTCCTCAAGCGTCTGGCCGAAGACCACACTGCGGAAATCCCGCAAACAACGTGACGATCAACCGTGGTTGTTCAATTCTCCGCCGAATGCAGGCCGCCGGTGCCGGCGCGGAAGGCGATGTTCATACACTCCAGGAGCGGGGAATTTGCACCTTTGACAATCATCATTGGCTTCCGCACACGTCATGCGGATCGTGGGCGATTCGTGAAACTCCACAGTCAGCATGTTCGATGATGAACCTGGTTGAATGGCACGATACCATTAACCGACTCATTCACGATTGTGCCGTGCCGCACCGTTTTTCATTTTCTATATACAAGGAAGCTGGTAAACGTTGTAACACTTATTGAAAGGTCAACGATATGAAAACGATAATGAGAATTCCGCTAACGACGCTACTGTCATGTCTGATGCTGGCCTCACTCCTGTTATTCTTTCCTGCGCTGACGCGCGCCGAGACCGCCGTCGAAGCCTGGGTCCAACGTTACAACGGGCCGGGGAATGGCTCGGGGATCAGCTCTGACGGGGCTGCCGCTGTAACGGTGGACCACAGCAACAACGTGATCGTGACGGGGTTCTCGACCGGCAGCGGAATTTCTCCCAATGTTTATGATTACCTGACGATCCAGTATTCCAGCGCGGGTGTGCCGATTTGGACCAACCGCTACAGCGGATCGGGGAACAGCGACGACAGGGCCGCCGCCGTGGCGGTGGACGGCAGCAACAACGTGATCGTGACGGGGTCTTCGTTTGGCAGCGGAAGCTCGGAGGATTACGCGACAATCAAGTATTCGAGCGCGGGCGTGCCCCTCTGGACCAACCGCTACAACGGACCGGGGAACGAGGTTGACTACGCCAAAGCCGTGGCGGTGGACGGCAGCAACAACGTGATCGTGACGGGGTATTCGATGGGCAGTGGATACTCGGATGATTACGCGACAATCAAGTATTCGAGTGCGGGCGTACCCCTCTGGACCAACCGCTACAACGGGCCAGGGAACAGCTCTGACCTGGCCTACGCGCTGGCGGTGGACGGCAGTAACAACGTAATCGTGACGGGGTATTCGATGGGCAGCGGAAGCTCGTATGATTACGCGACGATTCAGTATTCCAGCGCGGGCGTACCCCTCTGGACCAACCGCTACAACGGGCCAGGGAACAGCTCTGACCTGGCCTTCGCAGTGGCGGTGGACGGCAGCAACAACGTGATCGTAACGGGGTATTCGCTGGGCGGCGGAAGCTCGTATGATTACGCGACAATCAAGTATTCGAGCGCGGGCGTGCCCCTCTGGACCAACCGCTACAACGGGCCGGGGAACTACGATGACCAAGCCTGCGCTTTGGTGGTGGACAGCAATAACAACGTGATCGTGACCGGGTATTCCTATGGCAGCGGAAGCTTGGATGATTATGTGACGATCAAGTATTCGAGCGCGGGCGTGCCACTCTGGACTAACCGTTACAATGGACCAGGAAATGCCAATGACCAGGCCTACGCCGTGGCGGTGGACGGCAGTAACAACGTGATCGTGACGGGAAGTTCAACTGACATTGGACAGGTTGTGGAATACCTGACGATCAAGTATTCGAGCGCGGGTGTGCTCCTCTGGACCAGCCGCTACCACGATCCGAGCAACGAAGCGGGCACTGCCAGCGCCGTGGCGGTGGACGGCAGCAACAACATCATCGTGACGGGGAGCTCCGGCGAAGATTTTGTCACTGTGAAATATGTCTCCGTCTGGCCGCCAGTGATGACCGACCTCAAACTGATCAACGGCACCTTCCAGATGCAGGTGGAGAATCTGTCGCAGTTTAGCACGGTGTTGATCGAGGCTTCTACGAATCTGTCGGGTTGGTCGCCACTATATACCAACTCCACGCCCACCAACGTGCTGTTCTATACGGACCCGAATGCCAACAACTTCCTTTGGCGGTTTTATCGGGCCAGCGGGCAATTGTAAGTGCCGGCAAGCACGCCACCAGCGAAGGTCAGCCCACGCTTCAATTCTCCGCTGAGTGCAATCCGCCGGTGCCGGCGCGGAAGGCGATGTTGGTGCGTTCGGGATTGTCCGGTAATGGCTGTGCACAATTCCACAAGCACGTGCCGCAGTGGACGCATTTCTCGCGGTCGAAATTGGGCACCCCGCCGGCGCCGGGCGTGATGGCCTGGCCGCTGCACAGCTCAATGCAAATCTTCGTGCCGCATTTCTCGCACAGTTCCGGATACAGGAACACGACGTGGTCTGCATAACCCGACGGCGCTTGCACCTTGCCTCCCATCAGCAGCGCGTCCTGGTGGGACACGAGCAATTGGCCGTCAAAGGGAATCGCCGGCCAGCCGGCCTTGTCCATCAACGCGCCGTGCAATGAGACGCTCTTCATCTTGCACTCGTCGCGGAGCTTCGCGATTTCCTCAGGCGAAACGCGACCGCGGTAATATTCCTCAATGCTCGGAATGCGTTTACACGGCGGCACGGGTTCGCCGGCCAATGTGAGTTTGCCGTTGGTCAGGCCTGCCAGCGCCATGCCGACCATGCCGCGCACGACGCCCTTCTGGAATCCGTCACGGGATTTCTCAGCCACGATGGATTCCTGTTCCACCCAACTGGCGCGGCGGCGTTTGATGTAGGCTTCATCGAGGTTCTGCTTCGTGAACGGTTTCTTCGCCTTGAGCAATTCGAGCACGGCTTCGGCGAGTTGTGTGCCGGTGGCCCAGGCTTCATCCACGCCGGAACCGGTCAGCACGTTGGTGCTGCCGCTGCCTTCGCCGATGCGCGCGTAACCGTCGCCAACCAGATGCGGTTCGCCGCGGCGGCCGGATTCGCCAAGCGTCTTCGCGCCCCACGAGCGGAGCTTGCCGCCTTTGAGATAACGCCAGAGATACGGATGCAGCATCCAATGCTGGAGATAGCGGTAGGCGGTGCGCATCGGGCTGTCGAACCATGACGGCACAAAAATGCCGAGCGACGCTACACGGTCGGGATGCACGTAGAGAAATCCAAAAATCTCCGGCTCAGGATAACCGAACGTGTGCAGGACCGTCCCGGGTTTGAGCGGCGTGTCGGCGGGCAAATCCACGACGAATTTCATGCCCACGGCCCAATCACGCGTGTGATGGCCTTTCGGCATGCCGAAGTGCGCATCCAATTGCTGGCCGATGGGACCAACCGGGCCGTCACCGACGACCGTGAGCGCGGCGCGGATGTCCATGCCCGGCGTGAACCCGTCACTTGGCACGCCTTTCCTGTCCACGCCCTGGTCGAGCAGGCGGACGCCGATGACTTTATTCTCCTCAATAAGCGCCTGTGACACGGGTGTGCCGGGCCAGATTTGGACTGTGCCGGTGGTTTGCACTTGCGCGCCGACCCATTGCATGAACTGGCCAATCGAAAGCACCATGCCACCGCGTTTGTGCAGAAAAGCGGGCATCCACGGCAGTTTCAACGCGTGATGCTCGAACGGCAGCGCGAATTTGAAGGTGCAAATGAAAGAATCCGCCAGCCGGAGCGTTGCTGAGCGCCGGCTCGCGCCGTGCGGATCGAGCAGGTAGAGAACTTTTTCATCGCCAACCGGCGCGGACATCGGGATGCCGGCCCTCTCAATATCTGGAAAACTTGCGCGCAACGCCCGCGCCCGCGTCACGACCCCGGAGACGCCGAAGCCGATGTCATCGGCGCGCTCGTAACAGAGCACCTGCGGCGGCATGCCCGGCATGACGGCGCTTTCGACGGCGGGCGCGCCATCCGCGTTGACGAGTTGTTTCGACAGTGTCGTGAGAAAACCCGCCGTCGCGGGGCCAAACCCAACGCAGACAATATCGGCATCCATGCGTTGGCGGTTGATGGTGCTCCGTTCAGTCATGGAAAAAGTTTTATCCAGCGCTGCTCTTAAATAGTAGGAGACGACGTGGGGAGTCGCCGACCCGGTTGTGGGCTGCTGTTGATATGAGCCTCGTCACCTCGGTTCCTTCATACAGCACATCCACCGCGTCCTCTCTTTGATGTTGCAGCTTGCAACACCGAACCGTCAAACCACCCCAACTGCAACTCCCGCATTACAGCTTGCTCAAAATGCGTACCACCTTGCTGGCGTCGGCCTCGCTGTCCACGGCGATGTGGGCGATGAATTTGTTTCCGATGGCCGCCGCGGACAATCCGCGCAGGTTCAACCCTTTGTCGGCCAGCGCCTGCGTGAGACGCATGCCCTGACCACGTTTGTTAATGCCTTCGATCCTCACCGTATGCAGGCTCTTGGTCTTTTTGAACCCGGCCGCCCCGGCTGCGCCGCACTGCCTGGGTCCTTTGATGGGCGTGACGAACACGACCCCCGTGCCGCGTTTTTCCGGCGACCGCCGCGCGATGACGAACTCGAGGTTCACGCCTGCCGCTGCCAATGCCTTGAACTTGGCCGCCAGTGCGCCGGGCTTGTCTTTGATGGCCGCCGCCCATGTGTCCACTCGTTGTGCTTTCATAACTGATTTCCTTTCGTTGGGTTAAAAGCGGTGATATTTCCGAACCAACGGAGGTTAGGATGCATTGCTTCGCGTGTCAAAGTTTCACGCCGGATAATCCAGCGCCTCGCGCGTCATTACTTTGGTCAGCGCGGCGGCGGCGCGGTCTTTGGCAAGCCGGCTGCCGGTGAGGCAGCCATCCAGTTTGGCGCGCAACCGGACAAACGATTCGAGGCCGTCAAATCTCACGCACGGGCCGGCCTTCAGTGGATGCGATTCCCGGATTTCGGAAACGTCCGCATAGGCGCGTGCCGAACCGTCAATGCCGGGAATGATGCCTTCGAGCGTTTCCAATTCCTCGGCACAGTAACAGGCATGACAGCTCGTTTCGTCCCAAGCCGGATGGCGGTTGTAACCGTGGACGATTTCGGCGCAGACGCGGCCAACCTCGCCGCCAGCGCGGGCGGTTTGCACGTGGCAGAGGTCGGTGAAAAACGCGACCGTTCCGGCCAGTCCATCGGCGAGCGCCGGGTTCGCGGCGCCTTTGGTGTCCAGCTCAATCACGTCGAGGACGAATTGCCGCGCAGCCAGCAGCCAGCAAAGCGCGTCGGCCAGCGGGAAAGTCACGCCCTGGCGTGATTTGTGATAAAGCTTCGTGCCGTCGGCATCGGCGGTGGTTTGGACGTGATGGAGCGTCCAGAGCCAGAGTTGCATGGCAGTAGCGAGGGTGCATGAGCCGGTGCCTGGCCGTTCGGAGGCGATGCGCCGCATCTCCAGAATCCACTGCTGGAATTGCGCGAGGAACAGCTCGTTGGTCATCGTAATGGAAAGCTGCAGGCGCTGTACGGCTTCCGGGCCTTCGTAGGTGGCTTCGAGTTGCGCGTCCATCCATTTCTGGCCGAGGAATCCCGGGCAATCCTCCGTGACGCCGTAGCCGCCCATGAGGCTGACGGCTTCACGCATCATCGTGGCGCCGTGGCCGGTGTTCCACAACTTGCAGGCGGGGCAAAGGACGTTGGCCAGCGAATCGAGCATCACGAACTGCACCAGCGGGTCGGCTTGCAGAGCATCCGCGGCGTTCGGTTCGCGCGTGCCGACCGGTTGCGCGGTCAGCTTCAACAGTTCCAGCGCGTCCTGCTGTTTCTTGGTCAGTTCCTTGAACGCGGCGCGGCCGGTCAGTTTTTTCTCCGCGAGCCACCGGTCTTTTTGTTTTTCCAGCGGTTCCAGTTCATCAAACAGCCGCGCGGCGGCAAAACCCAGCGACGCGCTCGCCTCGCCCGTAGCCCAGATGTCCACGAGCCGGTGCAGCACGTCTTCCTTTTGCTGCAGACCGAGTTCGTAACGCGGTGTGCCGGGCGCGCCTTCCCCGCCCCGAAAACGTCGCCGGGTGTAGAGGATCACCGGCTCAACGGCGGACAGCAGTTTCGCGGCGGTCATCAGGCCGACGGTGACGCGCGTGCGGCGGAAGACGGCCTCGATGATTTCGCCATGCGAATAATTGGGAACAATGACGCCATCCTTGACGGTGTAACCACCGATGATACGGTGCGCGGGCACTTTCAAGTTGAATACGGGGTCGTTGGTCGAGGAAAGCTGGTGGACGAGTTTCCTGGTGGGCGTGCCACGGTCGAATTTGCCGGGATCGGTTTCCTCCAGAATGATCATGCAACTGCCTTTGATATGCTTGTCGTCCGAGTCCACGGCGGCGGCAACGACATTGGCGAAGCCCATGTTGGTGATGAAACGACCGCGCTTGTCCACCTGCAACACCGGCTCTTGTCCGTCTTTCCATTCGGCCACGCGCACCTTGCCGGCCAACATGCCGGTTTCTACCCCGACGAACGGGATAGGTTCGGTGAGCGCAAAGGCGGCGCGGATTTGCTTGCGATTTTCCCCCGGTTTGAGCGGCGCGGCACCGGCAATGTATTTCGCGCGCTGCTCCGCCGTGCCGCGTTCATGGATGGGCGCGAGGCCGAGATTACCTGCCAGACTGCACGTCGCCGCGCCGGCATCCACCCAGGACAACTCGAACGCAATCAGCGCCAGCACGAGATTTTTGGGGCCGGCGATGAACCCGCCGTGTTCGGGATCGAGGAACGCGGCGGTGATGCCGCTTTCGTCGAAGTGTTGCAGCAGGCTGGCCTTCTCCGGCGTCCGCTCATGCGAATTACGTCCGCCAGCGGCGACGAGGCGGGCGACCGGCCCGCGCGCCACGCCGCGCGTGGATTGGATGAGCATGTGCAATTCGTAACGGTCGGCGAACCGCCACATGATCTGGCGGACGTCGTCGCCGGGCAGGGTGTTCAATCCCGGCACTGTTTTTTCTGCAGCAATCGTTTCCATAAAATTCTTCCCGTTGCGGGCGGTTTGGGGAACCGGCGAATTTTTCGTGCGTCGTCGGGAACCCGAACAGACAACGAAGTTTACATAAGAATTGGTCCTCGTTCAAAAAAAAACTGCTTCGCTAAAGACCAAGCTGCGCCCAAAAGTTGATTCGCTTGTCCCGGGGAAATCAGGCTGGCCAATGCCGCCTGGTTCAAAAATGTTTTTGAAGCCACAGCAGGACGTTCTGCAGCCAGCGGAAATTGAACCAGCCGCGAACGAACGCCCAATACGCCAGCAGCAGCACGCCGAAAATCGCCGACCACAACCAGCACAACTTCCGCTCTTTGCGTCCCTTGAGCAAAAACAGCACGGCGACGGCATTGCCGGCCGTAGCGAGGGCCAGTTCCCATATCATCAGTCTTTGCACCGCGGCTATGGAGGAAATCCGCCAGTGCCAGAATCGCGCGCCGGCAACCTCCGGCACGCCGATGAGCACGGTCACCAGCAACACGCAGTTTGCGACGGTGATGAAAAATCGCTGCATGTTGTGTAGGACAGGCATCCTGCCTGTCTCCGACTTTTGTTTTTAGATTCAGATGGGGACAAGCTGGCCGCCGCCGCGCCGGAAGGGCGCTCTGGCGCGCCCTGAAGGCGGGAAGCCCGTCCCACACTTAATTAATTTTCTCCGCAACCTTGTATTGGAACATCCGCTTTTTCATCCAGCGCACGGCGAGCAGGTCGTAGAACGACGCGAACAGCCGGTTCCACACGCCGTAGTGGGCCTGTCCGGCGAACCGTGGCTGGTTGCTCACTTCGATTTCCGTGACGGTGTAGCCTTCGATCTTGAACAGCGTCGGCAGGAACCGGTGCATGCCCTTGAAAAATTTCAGGTTGTCAATGCACTCGCGCTTGAACGCGCGATAGGTGCAGCCGGCATCGGAGATGTTTTCGCCGCTCAACTTGTTCCGCACCCAGTTCGCGATGCGTGATGAGGCGATGCGGATGAAATGGTCGCCTTCGCCGCGCATCTTCACGCGCGTGCCGCAGACGCAGTCGAATTTTTTCAGCGCCTCAAGAAACTTCGGCAGGTCCTGCGGGTCATTCTGCAAATCGGCGTCCACGGTGACGATGTATTTGCCGCGCGCGGCCTTCATGCCGGCGAAGCTCGCCGCCGACTCGCCGCAGTTGAACGCGAACCGCTGCACGCGGATGCGCCGGTCACCCGCCGCGAGTTCCCTGAGGATTTCCCAGGATTTGTCCCGGCTGCAATCGTCGGTGATAACGACCTCGTAAGTCAGCTTGAGCGGCTCGACTGCCTCGCGAATGGCCTTGATGAGTTCGCGCAAATTTCCTTCCTCGTTGTAACAAGGAATGACGAGGCTGATTTCGGGGTTTTCGCTGGTTGGCATTTATTTTTGAATTTCGCGTTCTGCTTTGGCAACGCGCTGTTGCTCTTCGGAAACAATTTTCCCCAATTCCTTCAACTCCGTCGGCAAGATGTGCTTTTCGAGCAGTGCGAAAAGCGGCTCCATCGTCGGCTTGTGAAGGGCCAATAATGTCTTGATGTCGCCTTCATAAGCGTGTATCCGCGCCCAATCAAACTGCCGATAAAGCGATGGCAGCGCGAAGAGCTTTAACAGAATCATTCCTTCAACCGTCGCCGTGGGAACGTTCAATTCCTCGAACGGATGTTTCGCGGCAAATTTTTCCGCGACGATTTTGAACAGCGGATTGTTCGTCAGCAACAAATCCACCTGGATGCTCTTGAATCTGCCATGCGCAAAAAGATCGTTCCGGTCTTCAATCTTCAATTCCGGAAGCTTTTCCAGCACCGCGGCGGACATCAGCAGGTCCACGTCCTTCGTGTTGCGGCCTTTGACGTAGGTCAGCATCGCCAGGCCGCCGACGAGCAGATAATCCACGCGCCGTTCCGCGAGCAGCCGGAACAAATCCATCGCGTCCTGCGGCACGGGCATCGCCGGCTGGGACGGCGCGCCTTCACGCAATTGCAGCGGCGCGTTCATCCACCGGCGCGGATCGGCTTCCCACGCATCCAGCAACACTTGAGCAAGGCGCTGCAAACTGACGCCTTCAGGCAGGGTGACAGTATGCTTTTCTTTGCTCGCGGCAGCCATTCAGATGACTGAATTTTACCGGAAATGAATGAAAGAAAAAAGCGATTTAGAACGTGAATTTCGCGAATGGGCGCGAATTTCTGGTAGGGACATCCCGCCGGGATGTCCGTTGGTGGGCGAGCCGGGAAAGTGTAGCATCGAGCCTGTGGCTCGAACGAATCGGCGCGCAGCGCCGACGCTACACCTCTATTCACCAGCACCAGAACCGCCGCATCCTGCGCCGACTTCACCACGTCCTCAAATTTCCGAACGGCGGTGGATGGCGCTTTGAGTTTGATTATTTCTTCCCGTAAAACTCCGCGATGGCGTCGCAGACCTTGTCCGCAGCGTCGAGGGCCATCTCGCCGTGGATGGGCAGCGACAGAATTTCCTTCACGGCCTGCTCGGTCTTCGGCAGGCGCGGAATATTTTTGAACCGGTTCGTGACACCGGGTTGCTGATGGTTCGGCACCGGATAATGGATGCCGGTTCCAATGTTCCGTTCACCCAAAAATTTTTGCAGTTCATCGCGTTTTTCAGAGCGGATGACATACATGTGATACACCGCGCGCGCCCACGGCTTTTCCACCGGTGTAGCGACGATGCCCTTGAGCCGTTCGTTATAGCGCGCGGCAATCTTGCGGCGGTTGTCGTTGAAGCCGTCCAGATGCTTCAACATCACGCGGCCAATGGCAGCCTTGATTTCATCAAAACGCACGTTGAAGCCGGCGAATTCGTGATGGTATTTGTCCTTGCGTCCGTGATTGCGGAGCATCCGGACTTTTTCCGCGAGCGCGTCGTCGTTGGTCACGAGGCAGCCGCCGTCGCCCAGCACGGTCAGATTCTTCGACGGGAAAAACGAGAATGCGCCGAAGTTGCCCATCGAGCCGACGGTCTTGCCGTTGTATTTCGCGCCCTGCGCCTGCGCGCAATCCTCCAGCACCCAGAGCTTGTGCTTCGCGGCGACTTGAAATACTCGGTCCAGATTCACCGGATGGCCGTAGAGATGCACCGGAATGATGCCGACCGTGCGCGGCGTGACCAGCGATTCGAGTTGCTCCACGTCCAGGCAGAACGTGTCGTCAATGTCGCAAAACACCGGCGTGGCGCCGCAATGAATCAGCGGTTCCATCGTTGGGAAGGCGGTGTGCGAGGGCACGATGACCTCGTCGCCGCGTTTCAATCCCTGCGCGAGGTGGAGCATATAGACGATCATCGTCCAGGACGTGCCCAGGATGGCGTGTTTGACCCCGGTATAGGCGGCGAGTTCGGCTTCGAAGGCTTTGCACTCGGCGGCGAGGATGTATTGACCGGAGCGGAGCGCGCGCAACGCGGCCTCTTCGACTTCGGCGTTTACGAAACATTTGGATAACGGGATTTTTTGCATAAATTTTCCGGCACATTTCACGCAAAGACGCCAAGTCGCAAAGAATTTTTATTTCTCTTCGCGCCTTTGCGCCTTTGCCTGAGGCTTTATTTCAGATCAACGGCACGACTGGTTTTCACGGATTCCAGCGCGGCGTTCAGGACGCGGACAGCATCGTAACCGGCCCAGCCATCGGCGCGCGGCGTCTTGCGCGTCTGCACGGAATCCACAAACGCACGCAGTTCAGCCAGCAACGGTTCCTCCGGCGGCGTTTCGATTTGCGTCACAACCCCTTCGACCGCCTTGAAGGCGTTGCCGTCGCGGACGTGTTTGTTCTCGTAGGTCTTGATTTTGTATTGCGCGACGTTGTAATCGCAGACCGCGCTCAACTGGTCGCCGCAGACGATAACTTCGCGGAATTTTCCGGGAATGAAATAATCGTTCTCTACCGTTGCCCAGGTTTTGCCGCCCGGCGTTTCATATTCCATCGAAACCAGCGAAACGTCGTCCATGCCGCGCCCCATGAAATCGTGGTGAACCGCCAGCACGCTCTTCGGCAGTGCGCCCAGGATGAAATTGAACAGGTCAACGAAATGGATGCCGTCGGCGAACATCACGCCGCTGTCGTTGCGCGGGCGCTTGAACCCGCCGAAATGGCCACGCAGCATGTTCACGTTTCCGAAGTCGCCGTTTTGAACCGCATCCCGGAGCCACAAGGTCGCCGGATCGAATCGCAGAATGTGCCCGACCTGGAGAATGCGGCCCTTGTGGGCGGCCAACTCAGCCAGAGCCTTGGATTCCTCATTTGCAAGCGTCAACGGTTTCTCCACGAACACATCCTTACCCGCTTCGAGGAATTCTTTGCACAGTGAAAAGTGCGTTTGCGCGGGCGTCACGATGACGACGCAATCCACCTTGCCTGCGAAGTTCTTGTAATTTGTGGTGAGGCGCGCGGCGGGAAGGCTGAGTTTGCGCGCCGGCTCGAGTTGTTTCTCACCGATTTCGGCCACATAAAGCTCGACCGGTATCGAATTGAGGTTGCGCAAATGATTGACGCCCCAGCGGCCCAATCCCAAAAGAAGAACTTTCGTCATCCCGGAAATTTTTGAGCAAGACTACCACTCCGGCAAGAAAAACCTTTTGGCCGGTATAGTATTGAAATTCAGGTTTCAGTCTGCTTTGCGCGATGACACGCTGAAGCGCGAACTCAAACTCAATTCACCAGCCGGTACCAGTTATCGCGCTGGTGCGGTTCGTAGCCGAGGTCGCGGATGAGCCGTTGCATGTCGGCGACGGTCATGCGGAACGTGGTGCCCGCCTGTGAAACGACATTTTCCTCAATCATGATGCTGCCGAGGTCGTTTGCGCCAAACTTGAGTGCGACTTGGCCGATTTCCTGGCCTTGGGTTACCCACGAGCTTTGGACGTTCGTGAAATTGTCGAGGTAAATCCGGCCCAGTGCCTGCGTCCGAAGATATTCATGCGCGCCAACCGTCGGCGCTTTGAGCTTTGTATGCTCAGCCTGAAACGTCCAGCAGATGAACGCGGTGAAGCCGCAAGGTAGCGCAGGCGTCCCGCCTGTTTCATTTTTTCCTGACGAATGGGATGCAGCCGGGACGGCTGCGCTACGTTGAAGCGATTTGTCCTGCTGCGCGCGCAACCGTTCCAGATGTTCGATGCGGTCTTCAATCGTCTCGACGTGGCCGAACATCATCGTCGCGCTCGAATACAAACCAAGCCGGTGGGCCACATCCATGACTTCGAGCCAGTCATCGCTCATCGCCTTGAGCGGCGAAATACGCTGCCGCACGCGGTCCACCAGAATTTCCCCGCCGCCGCCGGGAATCGAACCCAAACCCGCTGCCTTGAAATCGGAAATGATTTTCTCCAGCGGTTCGTTAAACACCTCGCGAAAATGGACTAACTCGCTGGGACTGAAACCGTGGATGTTGAAGCCGGGAAACTTGTTTTTGATGTGCGAGAGCAAATCGAGATACCACTGCTTGGTCAGTTTCGGATGATGCCCGCCCTGCATCAAAATCTGTGTGCCGCCGAGGGCGATGGTTTCCTCGATCTTCCGGTCCATCTCGTCAAACGTTATGACATAGGCGTCGGCGTCCTTTTCCACTCGGTAGAACGCACAGAACTTGCAATAGACATTGCAGACGTTGGTGTAATTTACGTTGCGGTCAACGATGTAGGTGACGATGTCGTTGCCGCGGCCGCCGAAATCCTTCGCCTTGGCCAGTTGGCGGCGGCGGTCGGCGAGCGCGCCGAGTTCTTCGAGTGGCAGATGATAAAGCCGCAAGGCCTCGTCCTGATTGATACGTTTGCCCTCCCAAACCTTTTGCAGCAACTCGTCCAATGACGCGTCGTAAATCACACGGCTAACCTAATGAATAAGCGCCGTTTTAACAAGTTCGGCCCCGTACCGGTTTCAACCGCCAGATGCCCGCGAGGATGCTGCCAATCACCGAATGAAATGTCGCCGAAATCGCGCAGGGCAGGGCGGTCAACGGCATTGCGGCGAAATGCGCCCTGGCCAGCGCCGCTCCCAGGCCGGAATTTTGCATGCCCACTTCCACCGAGATTGTCCGGCTTGTGAGTTCATCGCATCGCAGCAACCGGCTGGCAAAGTAGCCCAGAAAGAACCCGCCGCTGTGCAGCAAAAACACCGCCAGAATCAATTCGCCGCCCGACCGTTTGAAATCATCCGCGCTGTCGCCGATGATGCTGGCGCAAATGAGCGTGATCGCCAGCACCGACACCAGCGGCGACACCGGCAGGACGAATTTTACGAAGCGTGGTATGAAGCGGTTCAATGCCACGCCGATGATTACCGGTGCCAGCACGATTTTCAGCGTGCTCAGGAACAGGCCCAACGCGTCCACGGGCACGTACTTGCCCGCCAGCCACTTCGTCAGCAGCGGCGTCATCACAATGGCGCCGAGCGTAGAGCACATGGTCATCAGCACCGACAACGCGACATTCGACCGCGCGATGTAGTTGACGACGTTCGACGCCGTGCCGCACGGACAGCACGACACAAGAATCAGCCCGACGGCAAATGGGGTTTCGAGCCGGAGCAGGTGTGCGATGCTCCAGCCAAGGAACGGCATGATGGCGTAATGCGCGGTAAACCCGATGGCGACCGCGCGCGGCATCTTCAACACCCTTTTGAAATCGTCAACGCTCAACGTGATGCCCATGCCGAGCATGATGACTGCGAGTCCCCACGTGATGAAATCCCCGCTGAACCATGTGAACCAGGCTGGATGTGCCAGCGCCAGCGCGCCGCCGATCAGAACCCAAATCGGGAACAGATTAGTGGCGAGAGCCAACGCGCGGTTCATATTTCGGAGGGATTAAACGAAAATCCGGGCGAAGCGCAAACCTTTGACGCGACCGGCGGAAAAGCCGCGCACCGGGTTCAGCGGGCGCGCCGGAAGTTTTCCGGTCTGATGGCCGCCAGCGCGGCGCAGACTTCCTTGACGATTTCCACCCGGCCGAGTGCCCTGGCGGCGCTGGCCTTGTGCAGGTGGGCTTCGACAAAATTCGGGTCGAGGACGAGGGCGCGTTCGGCGAATTCAAGCGCCCTGTCATGCCGGCCCAACCGGCCAACCATGCTGGTCAGATTCGCCCAGCCGACTTTGTTTTGCGGATCAATTTTCAGCGCCCGCTGCATGCACTGGATGGCTTCCCCCGGTTTCTTCCGCGATTCAAACAAAACGCCCCCGAGGTTGTTCCAAGCGTTGAAATCCGTAGCGTCCAACTGCAGCGCCCGGCGGTAGGCGGTTTCCGCCTCGACAAACCGGCCCGACGCCGCAAGCGCGACGCCCTGATAAAACAGCGCCTTTGCCTCTGCCGGATCTTCCGCGTGCCATTTTTGGGCTAAGGCCAGCGCTTCGGGCCACAACCCTTTTTCACACAGTTCGCGGGCCTGCCCGGCCTTTTTGTCCGTGTCCAATTCCATTCCTAATAGTCCGGCTAACATATCAGCCGGCGTCCCGTTCGACGATAAAAAAATAAAAACCCGGGCCTTGTCCGGTACAAAGTTACTCGAAACGCGGAAACGTGGAGACGCAACGTAAAATGGGGTGGCACCTGCGTCCCGCGGGTTGTTTCGTGCTTCGCGCTCGAAACTCCAAAGCAGCGGCCAGCGCTCACCAGAACTTCCATTCGAACGTGAACAGGACGGAATGCGTCCTCACACCTTTGAAGCCCACGGAAAAATTATCCGGCGGATAAGTGAAGGTCGGACCCTCGGTGGCAAAATATTTGTAGCCGATTTCCAGCGACATCTCCGGGTTCAACTGGAAACGCAGCCCGGCAACAGCCTGCCACGCGAACACCACGTCGTTTTCATTGCCAAAAACAAAGTCAGCTCCGTCGTTAAAATTGTCCGTGTCGAAAACCACGTCCGCGCCGCCAACGCCCGCACCGATGTAGGGCGTAACGATGGAGCGGGGGATGGGATAGGACAGTCTGACGTTGGCCAGAAACGGCACGTTGTAAACGTACGAGTTCACCGAAGTGTACCCCGGCACGTTGTCAATTTTCGCGCCGACATATCCGAGCTCAAAATCGGCGGCCACATATTTATTGAAGGCATAGCCGAAGGCCCCGTCCGCGGCCAATCCCGTCCGGTATTTGACCGGGCTGGAAACCGGTGTGCCAAATTCGGTGAGCTGGCCGTTTTCAAAAAAGGATGGGCCGACTCCCAGGCGAAAATACGGGCCGGTACCTTCGGGCAGTTGATAATATTGCGCCTGCGCCACGGCGGCGCTGAAACAAAGTGAAAACAAAACGATGCCTGCCAGGTATTGTTTTTTCATAGTTCTTCTTTCCCGCAGAATTTCACACCGGAGCCGCGCCGAGTCAAGAGAAGCGCGCGGTGGGCAATATACCCACCGAAACAACGAATGAAATGCAGAGACTTGTGGATACAACGTAAAATGGTCAGCGTCAAAGAGCCTCTGTGCAATTCCATTGACTTTGTTGTCACAAATCCCATAAAAACGGACGTGAAATGGTCGCCCACCAGAGCAGACATGCTGGTTGCGTTAGCAGTGGTGTTGGCAGGCCTGGTGTTTGCGACCTATACGCAACATGCCTGGGAGGATTATTGGATCACTTTTCGCATCAGTCGGAACTGTGCAACGGGCCACGGGCTTGTCTATACACCCGGCGAACGGCTGCAAGTGTTCACGTCTCCCCTCGGAGTTCTGCTGCCAGCAGGGCTCAGTTGGATGACAGGCAACCAATCCGATGAACTGGTCCTGTGGCTATTCCGCTTCTTGAGTATTGCCGCCTTGGCCGCCGGGGTGGTCTTGCTTTTCCACATGTTGCGATCATTACAGAAAAACCGCATTTCCACTTTCTTGACACTGGCCCTTGTGGGCTTGGACGCAAAGACACTGGATTTCAGCGTCAACGGGATGGAGACCGGCTTGCTGGTTTTCTTTCTGGCCTTGACGATTCACGGGTTTTTGTTGGCCGGGCCAAGTCAGGTGCTACGCATAGGGATCGGATGGGCGGGCTTAATGTGGACGCGTCCTGACAGCTTTGTATATATCGCTATCCTTGGATTGGGAGCTCTGCTCTTCCTGCCTCTTCAACCGACTGGAAAAGCCCGCAGCGAGTGGGGAAAAATACTTTTGACAGCCTGTCTGGTTTGTACCGTGTTGTATCTGCCGTGGTTCGGGTGGACATGGAATTACTATGGTTCGCCGGTGTCCAACACCATCGTTGCCAAAGCAACGAACACAACGGTACCTGCATTCGGTAATCTCCTTGTGGATTTTCTGTTGTTTCCTGCGAAACTGCTGGCCGGCGACACCAGCCTCATATGGACATTTCTGCCGGCCTATGCCTGGTATGGGGGGTGGCACTATTCCCTCTGTGCGGCGGCTGGTGCACTGGGATTAACGGCAGCCTTGGTTTGGTTAATCCCATTGCTGCACCCGCAAACTCGGCTGCTTTCGCTGGCCTTTTTTCTTGGCAATTTTTTTGTGACTGACGTGATTAGAAGTTACTTCCCCTGGTATCTTCCCCCTGCGGCGGTCTTTGGTTACCTGACATTAGGTTTGCTGTTTGACCAGTTTTTGATTTTCGCGGCGCAGTTACCGCGACTTGGCTGGGCACGCGGATGGTTCCGTCACCTGCCAAAAGTGTTGCGTGTGACTGCCGTTATGCTCGCCGTGGGCCAGGCGGCGGTCACCGTGTGCGTGGCGCGGCAAATGCAAGCGCAACAGCAACTCATCGAGAACGGCATACGACGCTCAATTGGCTTGTGGCTGCGTAACCACGCCCAATCACAGCACGATACAGTCATGACTGAGTCACTTGGTTACATCGGTTATTTTTCGGGGCTGAAAATGTTTGATTTTCCAGGGTTGAGCTCAAAAGAAATGGTTGAAACCCGCAAGCGACTTGGGCCTGACAAAGAAAATCAAGCCTTTCTTGAACTTAAACCAGACTGGTTAATACTACGCCCAACAGAAATCAAAAACGAGAAATTTGCCCAGAAGAAGCCTCTGAAGGAATTTTACGATTGGGTCCGGGTGTTTGACGCCAGCGACAAGATCAACGCCATCCGCTGGCTGCCCGGACGGAATTATCTTTGGCTTGACCAGACATTTCTTGTCTTCCATCGCAAACCAGTAGCCAGCCCGAAACCGGATAATTGAATCTGTGTTCTTCATCAGCAACAGTGCGGTCACAAAGCCGATCAAAGATCGTCCAGACGCTTTTAGCGATAGCTGGAAGAAAGCCGCCAAGCTCAGTCAGATATGCGCAATGAAGTCCGAGGAGCTTTTTCTCATTTTTATTTCTCACAAGCGGGACAAAGTGAATCTTGACGATTTCTGGATCAAGCTTTTCACGACGAACGGAATCTTTGACATAAAATCTTTTCTGCCTAAGCAGCCGAAGCCGGCCACCCCCTGCTGATAGCCATGATTTGGCGCGGCGGAATTCCAACTCGTGGGGCCTAAGTCCTGCCCTTACTTGCCGATGCTCGTCCGTAAATCTTTTTCCAGCCGGGCGAAGGCGCGTTCAAAGGCGTCGTGATTCTTCCAGTTGGAAAAATCGGGGATGTGATATTTGCGGACTGCTTCCGCCAAATCTTCGCCGGTGTCGGAATCCAGAGTAGATGCTATTTTGCCGCGCTTAGCTTTGCCTTTGCTTTTTCTATCCATGGTTGAATCTCGCGCTGCACAGAAGCATCAGCTTGAGCGGCTCTTTGCCATGAATCAACCGCCCTCTTGTAATCATTGTTTATGAAATCAATCATTCCTTGATCTCCCGCGGCGTCTAAAGAATTCACTCCTTCAAGCTCAACTGCTTTTGCGCAGTCCTCCAACGCTCCGGCTAAATCGCCTTTTCCATATCGAGACCAGCCTCGTGTGCCGTAAGAAAATCCATACTTGGAGTCCAGTTGAATGGCACGTGTCGCATCGCTAATGGCCGGATCAAAATCATTTTTCAAAAACTCACACCACCCGCGATTGTTGTAAGACAACGCATAATCCCGATTCTGTTCGATGGCTTTGGTAAAATCTGCGATTGCCCCATCCAAATCACCTTTGGCTTCCTTCACACGACCGCGACCGTTGTAGGCGAGCGCATCATTTGATTTGAGCGCGATGTATTTGTTGTAATCCTCAATTGACCCTTCCAAATCCCCTTTCCTTTTCTTTATATTACCACGATTGATGTAAGCGTCTGCAAAACTTGGTTTAAGTTCCAATGTCTTGTTGTAGTCTGCAATTGCCCCGTCAAGGTCGCCTTGGACTTTCTTCGTAAGTCCGCGATTAAAGTAGGCGTCAGCGTAGTCCGGTTTAAGTTCGATGGCTTTGGCAAAATCTGCCAGCGCACCAGACAAGTCATGTTTGGCATGTTTTACGTTGCCGCGATTATTGTATGCGAGCGCATAATCTGGTTTGAGTTCGATAGTTTTATCATAGTCTGCTAATGCACCATCCCAATCGCCCTTGCTTTGCTTCGCAAGGGCGCGAAAGCAGTATGCGGTGTAATTCCCCTGATCAAGTTCGATGGCTTTGGTAAAGTTCACGATTGCTCCATCATAGTCACCCTTGAAATACATCGCGTTGCCGTTCACCAAATAGTCACAGAATGCCGAATTTGTCATGGCTAATACAACCAACAGGGATAGGAAAATATTGTTCATTTCTTCTTGAGTAGATGCATTGGATTTATTGACCAAATTATTTCGGCATTTCCAACTTCACCTTCGCCGCCACTTGCGCCACGTCCTTGTCGCCGCGACCGGAGAGGTTCACGATGATAAGCTCGGTCTTACGCATCTTCGGCGCGCGTTTCATGGTTCGCTGATTCCCAAGTCCCGGCAAATTTTCCGCGCGAGGAATTTGTTGATCTCCGTATGCCTCGGCACGGCGGAGCGGCGGTTCGCCGATCGATTGCCCCACCAGGAATGGTTACTGCCTTCGCGGATGAGAACACACCCCTGCGCCGTCAGATGCCGGATTAGCTCCCGCCGTTTCACACAAGGATGGCTTCTTCTTCGTAATCCGTTTTTGCAGCGGCAAGCGCGTCTTCGCGGTTAAATTCCAAAGCTTCCTTCAGAGCTGAGCGGAGATTTTTCATGAGTTCCGCACGCGTCTTCCCCTGGGAATTCACGCCGGGAATTTCCTGCACCCAGCCAATCCACCATCCATTGTCCTGTTTGATGACGGCGTTGAAAGTGCGTTTCATGGTTTCAACTTAAATCCGTTGCCGCCTTCTTCAAAGCTTTATTTTCGCCGCCACTTGCGCCACGTCTTTATCGCCACGACCGCTCAGGTTCACGATGATGAGTTTGTCCTTGTCCATTTTCGGTGCGCGTTTCATGACTTCGGCCACAGCGTGGGCGCTTTCCAGCGCGGGAATGATGCCTTCCAGCCGCGCCAGTTTCATGAACGCCTCGAGCGCCGCGTCGTCCATGGCGTAGGTGTATTCCACGCGTTTCCGGTCGTGCAACCAAGCGTGTTCCGGCCCCACGGCGGCGTAGTCCAGCCCGGCGCTGACGCTGTGCGTGAGCTGGATCTGGCCGAATTCATCCTGCAAAATATAGCTGCGTGTGCCCTGCAACACGCCGAGTGAGCCGCCGTGAAACCGCGCCGCGTGTTTGCCGGCTTTGATGCCTTCGCCGCCCGCCTCCACACCGACCATCTTCACCGATTTGTCCTTGAGGAATGGATAGAACAGTCCCATCGAATTCGATCCGCCGCCAACGCAGGCCACGAGCAGGTCGGGCAGGCGTTTCTCTTGCTCCAAAATCTGCCGGCGCGCTTCGTCGCCGATGACGCGCTGGAAATTCCGCACCATCACCGGATACGGATGCGCGCCATAGACCGTGCCGAGGATGTAATGTGTGGTGCGGACGTTGGTCACCCAGTCGCGCATGGCCTCGTTGATGGCTTCCTTGAGCGTCTGTTGCCCGGCCTTAACGGACACCACCTCCGCGCCGAGCATTTTCATGCGATAAACGTTCAGCTCCTGCCGCTGGCAATCTACCGCGCCCATATAGACCACGCATTTCAGACCGAACATGGCGGCGACAGTGGCCGTCGCCACGCCATGCTGGCCGGCGCCGGTCTCGGCAATGATGCGCGTCTTGCCCATGCGCCGCGCGAGCAGGATTTGTCCGATACAATTGTTGATTTTGTGCGCGCCGGTGTGAAGCAGGTCTTCGCGTTTGAGATAAATCTTCGCGCCGCCCAGCTCGCGGGTGAGGCGTTCGGCAAAATAAAGCGGCGTGGGCCGGCCGCAGAATTCCCGGAGGTAATACTCGAATTCGCGCTTGAATGCCGGGTCCTTTTGCGCCCGCCGGTATTCGTCCTCCAATTCCTGCAATGGCTGGACCAACGTCTCCGGCACGAAACGCCCGCCGTACGGACCGAAATGGCCCCGGGCGTCCGGAATTTTGGCGCTGGAATTTTTGCTCATAAAACGGCTGTTAATCTCGCGCAAAGACGCAAAGACGCAAAGGAATTTATTTTGCCACGAATTGTAGGACAGGCATCCTGCCTGTCTCCATATTGAAAAAAACAGAGACAGGCTGGAAGCCTGTCCTACTTTATTTCAACTCGCCTTCACGGCGGCGACGAGCGCAGTTAGCGAAGCCTTGGCGTCGCCGAAGAGCATCCGCGTGTTGTCCTTGTAGAAGAGAAGATTTTCAATGCCGGCAAAGCCCGTCGCCATCGAACGTTTCATGACGATGACGGTCTTGGCGTGGTCGGCTTCGATGATGGGCATGCCGTAAATCGGGCTGCTCTTGTCCTCGCGCGCGGCGGGATTGACGACGTCGTTGGCGCCGATGACGAGGCACACGTCCACGCGATCCATCGTGGGGTTGATGGCTTCCATCTCGCAAAGCTGGTCGTAAGGCACGTTGGCCTCGGCGAGCAAAACGTTCATGTGACCGGGCATACGGCCGGCGACGGGATGAATGGCAAAGCGCACCTCGACGCCGCGTTTGCCGAGTTCGTCGGAAAGTTCGCGCACCTGATGCTGTGCCTGCGCCACCGCCATGCCGTAGCCGGGCACGATGACCACCTGCGTGGCGTAACTGAGCAGCAACGCGGCTTCGTCGGCTTGAATCGGTTTGACGGTTTTTCCCGCCGCATCAGCGCCCGTCGCCCCGCCGCCGCCACCGCCGGAGCCAAATGCGCCGAACAAGACGTTGGTGACCGGGCGGTTCATCGCCTTGCACATGAGCAGCGTGAGCAACGTGCCCGAGGAACCAACCAGCGTTCCAGCAACGATCATGGAAATGTTGTTGATGGTGAAGCCGTCCGCCGCCACCGCGAGGCCGGTGAACGAGTTCAACAGCGAGATGACCACCGGCATGTCCGCACCGCCGATGGGCATGACCATCGCGATGCCGAAGACCAACGCCAGAACAAACATGGCGATGAACGCTGTGGTGTTGGTCGTCGCCCAACCGGTCAGGTAGGCGCACAAGCCGAGAATAACGGCGATGATGAGGCCGTTGAGAATGTTCTGGCCGGGAAACGTGTGGGGTTTTTCAAGGTAGCCTTGCAACTTGGAAAACGCGATGAGACTGCCGGAAAATGACAGCGAACCGATCAATGTGGCGAACAGCATTGTGATGGCGAAGAACGTGGTAATGCCTTCCGCGCTGTTGGCACGCCGCAGAAATTCCAAGCTCGCGACCAACGCCGCGGCGCCGCCGCCCACGCCGTTGAACAGCGCGACCATCTGCGGCATCGCCGTCATCTTCACCGAATACGCGCCGATGGCCCCGATGATCAAACCGATCACGATGCCGACGACCATGAGCGTGTAATTCAACGTCCAGCCTTGCTGGGCGGACGATTCGCTGCCGCTGTTGAGCAGGGGCAGTGTGGCGATGAGCGCGACCAACATGCCGAATGCGGCCAGCAAATTGCCGTAGCGCGCGGTTTTCGGCGAACTCAAGAACTTGATGCCGAGGATGAACAAAACCGCGACTGCAATAAATATGATGGCGATGAACGAGCTCATTTTTTCTTCTTCTTGAACATTTGCAGCATCCGGTCGGTGACCATGAAACCGCCGAACACGTTGGCTGAACCGAAAATCACCGCAATGAAGCCGAGCGCGATGGCCAGGGGACTTGCCGCGCTGGCGAGCACCAGCATGCCGCCCAGCAGGATGATGCCGTGAATGGCGTTGGTGCCGGACATCAGCGGCGTGTGCAACATTGAGGGCACCCGGGATATCAATTCAAACCCGAGAAAAATCGAAAGGACAAAAATAAAGAATACCAGGATTTCGATGCTCATAAAAATCAGCTTGGTTTTGCCAGAAGTTTCTCGTTGACGATCTTGCCGCCGTACGTGATAAGGCAGCCCTTGAT
>Ga0187874_10001375_pt1 | contig 22492 bp, 27 predicted proteins | sample June2016WEW_16_1_3_FD_132993 | JGI IMG/M metagenome (GOLD analysis project Ga0187874, IMG submission 132993) | Peatland microbial communities from SPRUCE experiment site at the Marcell Experimental Forest, Minnesota, USA - June2016WEW_16_150 | ecosystem: Environmental > Terrestrial > Soil >... | reverse complement strand
TTGGTTTCTGTCGTTGCTTGTGGGCGACTCGAACCTCGTCCGGCTTTCCACGCGGCGCGGGCTGCAGATGAACTACCTGCTCGCGACCATCAACCACGTCCTGGATCAGCCCGCCTTCGCAGCCATCAGAGCACGCAACTTGATACTTTCGTACGAACACGACGACAGCGTGAGCACGATCTTATCGGCTGGGTGCGATGTGCGTGTGCTGTGGGGCGGCGACCAGACCATCGCAGCTTTGCGGCGCCTTGAGCTGCCGCCGCTGGCCACCGAATTGGTTTTCGCGGACCGGTTTTCGCTGGCAGCGCTAAACGCCGCTGCAATAGTCGGCCTGCAACACAAGCCATTTCATGAATTGGTCTGCCAGTTCTTCAATGACACGTTTTGGTTTGACCAGCTAGCTTGTTCGTCGCCGCGGCTGGTGGCCTGGATCGGTGAGCGCAACGATTTGATCGCGGCACAGAAGCGTTTTTGGCCTGCGCTGAAAGCCTATGTCACTGAGCGGCGAGTGTCGTATCCGGCCGTCGTCGGTATCAATCGCATGACTGCATTGTACGCGTGCGCGGCTCGAGGAGAAATTGATCACCTGCCGGTGCCAGTTACCGAGTTCCCGGCGCGCGCACACCTGGGTCACGGCATCTTGGGGTTCCGTGAGCACCATTGCGGTGGAGGATTGTTTTTTGAGACCGAGCGGTCCGCCTTGCCACTGCTGGCGGATATTCTTACGAGCAAAGACCAAACGCTATGCTATTTTGGTTTCAACCGCGACGACCTGACCCAACTCGCACGAATACTGCCGACACGCTCCATCGATCGCATGGTGCCGGTCGGCCGAGCGCTGGCATTCTCGCACGTATGGGACGGCGTAGACCTGCTGCACGCATTTAGCCGACGGGTGGACATCAATTAGCTGCATTCGGGCCAATAATCTCGCAAGGACATCTCTAGTTCCGAAGTGGTGGAAGTATTCGAAGTTGTTCTTTGTTAAGGACGAGCGACAGAAGCATTCTCCCCAACGGCTGAGATCAAACAGCACTTCAGCCTGTTTTCTGAGTCGGCCCCAAATGAACGCCGTGCCCAGGAAGAGCGTACCTCTGTTCAGCATATTGACAGGGTCCGATACTAGGGTAGCGCCGCCACACTGATACAGCTTTTCATCACTTTGCGAAAGCACGCGGACCACGGAAAGAGGGAGATTGCTAACTTTTTTCGAGATAGCGTCAAGTTCAAAACATGAAATACCAAATGTGTAACTTAGGGAGTGCGCCTGAACACAAGGTTGTATTTGGCTCTTGGCCTTATTTTGCCGAAGATGAAGTAGAAGCTGCCGCAAGAGTCTTACGGTCCGGCAACGTGAATTACTGGACCGGGGAGGAGGGCCGGCAGTTTGAGCGGGAGTTCGCGGAATTCGCTGGGTGCAAGCATGCTGTGGCGCTGGCTAATGGAACGGTTGCGCTGGAAGGTGCGCTGAAGGCGCTCAGCATAGGTCCCGGTGATGACGTAATCACCACGAGCAGGACCTTCATTGCGTCCGCGAGCTGCGCTGTAGCTGTCGGAGCGCGGCCGGTCATGGTAGACGTTGATCGTGATAGCGGGAACATTACCGCCAGCACCATTCGGTCCGGGATTACGCCTAGAACAAAGGCCATCATTGCTGTTCATCTCGCAGGCTGGCCTTGCGACATGGATCCTATGCTGGAATTAGCGCGCGAACACAATCTCTACGTGATTGAAGATTGTGCGCAAGCGCACGGCGCCACTTACAAAGGGCGCCCAGTCGGATCTTTGGGAGACATTGCCGCTTTTTCGTTCTGCCAGGACAAGATCATGACGACTGCGGGAGAGGGCGGCATGCTCACAACCAACAATTCCGAACTGTGGGAACGCGTGTGGAGCTACAAGGATCACGGCAAGAGCTACGACGCCGTCTACAACCGGCAGCATCCGGCCGGATTCCGGTGGTTGCATGAGTCGTTTGGGACCAACTGGCGCATGACTGAAGTCCAGTCCGCCATTGGACGAGTGACCCTGAAGAAGGTTCCCGGCTGGGTGAGCACTCGGCGTAAGTACGCGACCATACTCACGGCTGGCTTTTCGAGGGTTCCAGGCTTGAGAGCGACTGTTCCGCCTACCGAGTTCGGGCATGCATATTACAAGCACTACGCTTTTGTTCGGCCCGATAAACTGCGCGCCGGATGGGACCGCGACCGCATTATGCATGCAATCACCGCCGAAGGCATCCCGTGTTTCACTGGCAGTTGCAGCGAGATTTATCTTGAGAATGCTTTCCCGCCGGAATGGCGACCGAACAGCAGGCTGCCGATTGCGCGTGAACTGGGTGAAACCAGTTTAATGTTCCTGGTGCACCCGACATTGTCGGAAGAGGCAATCGAGGGCACGTGTCGTGTGGTGGAGAAAGTGTTGGAAGCCGCGACCTCATCGGTAGCGTTTGCTGTGGCTGCGTCGTCGGCCAGCACCGACTGAACCGGTCAGTTGTGACTGCTCCTCAACATAACAGAGGTGGGTTCTTGCATGGAGGTTAGTCTATGAATATTGCCGTCATCGGTTCCGGTTATGTAGGGTTAGTGGCGGGAGCATGTTTTGCCGAACTTGGGCACGAAGTTGTTCTGGTAGATAACGACCCGCTGAAATACGCCGCGCTGGCTCGCGGCGAGTGTCCTATCCACGAAGAGCATCTGCCCGAATTGCTGGCCCGCCATCGGGGCAAGCGGCTGGCCTTTTCCGATTGTTTGCCGGCGGCGGTTCGGGCCAGCCGTGCGGTGTTCATCGCGGTCGGCACACCGCCGACGCACAACGGCGAAGCTGACCTGACCTACGTTGAGTCGGTGGCGCGCGCAATTGCTGGCGCTGTCGACGACTACAAGATCATCGTGGCCAAAAGTACCGTACCGGTGTACACAAGTGATTGGGTCCGCCGAGTGATGATCCTGAACGGCGCTCCTGGCGACCGTTTTGACGTGGCTTCAAATCCCGAGTTTCTGCGCGAGGGGACGGCGGTCACCGACTTCCTGTATCCCGATCGCATTGTTATTGGTGCGAATACCCCGGCGTGCTCCAACATTTTGCAGGAGATTTACCAGCCGCTGCTCGACGGCAGCTATTACCAGCGGCAGGACGCAATTCCGAATCCGAGATGCACTGCCATGCCGCCGCCAGTTATCGTCACCAGCACAAAGTCGGCAGAGGTTATCAAGTACGCGTCCAACGCCTTCCTGGCGATGAAGATTAGCTTTATCAATGCAGTGGCGACTATTTGCGAATCCGTAGGGGCAAACGTGGACGATGTGCGAGACGGTATAGGCACTGATACACGCATCGGTAAGCGGTTCCTCTATCCCGGCATCGGCTATGGCGGATCGTGCTTTCCCAAGGACCTGTCGGCGTACCGCGCCGTCGCCCACGAATGCGGCTATGACTTTCGCCTGCTGGAAGAGGTGATGCACATCAATGACAACCAGCGGCAGCGCTTTTTGCAGAAAGTGCGCAAGGCATTGTGGACGCTCAAGGGCAAGCGCGTGGGCGTGCTGGGGCTGGCATTTAAAGGCGGTACGGACGACGTGCGGGAGTCGCCGGCGCTGGCGATTATCGAGTCATTGGTCGCGGAAGGATGCGAGATTCAGGCATACGATCCGGCTGCAAACGAGCGTGCACGGGAGATTCTTGGGACTAGAAACATACGGTACGTTGATTCCGCGTATGCTGCAGCAGAGAACGCCGACGCGCTGCTGGTGTTGACCGAATGGGAAGAGTTTAAGAGCGTTGACTTCGCGCGCGTAAGGGAGCTGCTACGCTATCCCATCATGATCGATGGGCGCAACCTGTTCGACCCCGAGACCATGCGCGAGCACGGCTTCATGTACCTGAGCGTTGGCCGGCCCGATGTGTCGTTTAAGGAAGTGAAAACGCGAAAGGCAACCGCGGCGGACTAGGCATGCTGTTCGCCAAGCCGAAGACGCAACGCTGGGGTCCCGCTTGCCCAACATAACAGCTGACTTCGATGTTATAAGTTGGATTTGTGCGCCCCTCTTCGGATCGCACCTCTGCGATGTTCTGATTGCAGAAGGACGCAGGGTAATTGCGGATAACCTGCTGACCGGCCGCGAGGAGAATCTCGCGCAGCCGTCGAGTGCATTTTGATTTCGCGTCACCCGCCAGTCGGGGACTACATGACCCATGGGGTGGAAACGCTGCAGATGGGGTCTCTGGGAGTATTCAACTTCTGGAGCGATCCCGGAAATACAAGGCAAAGTTGTTGCTGGCATCAGTCTTCCGAGTGTTATGGCAATCCGCTGGAGCATCCGCAGACGGAGCGCTGTTGGGCCCGCCTAATCCGATTGGCTGCCGTTCCGTCTATGACGATTCCCAGCGCTTTGCCGAGGCTGCAACCATTTCACTGGTATTATGGGGCATTGAATTGCAGTTCTGTTGTCCCAATTCCAACGCTACTCGACATCAAGGACAAGCGGTGCCCGTCGATGCATAAATAGTGCCATCGGCATGAACGCACACGGCACGATCACCCGTGCCTGCCAAAGACGCATTTTGGTTATATCCAGTGCTGTCCCAATCAGCAACCACGACAGGGCTCACCGGATTTGTTCCTGGTGCGGCGCGATAAAGTTGCACATGATCGTTCCCTACACTCCAACCCCATCCAGCCTTGCTCGTATCATCTAAATTCCAGTGGCCCCTCACAAGAGTTAGGTTCGACGTAAGATCCAGCCGAACCGCTCCAGTAGCAGCTATTACCTGTCCCAGCCGAACGTAGCCCGTATCTGGCCCCTTGTATATCACCGGACCAACCCCTCCAGCAAACGCGGTCGGCCACGGTGTCCACCCAGAGGTTGTGCTTACGTTATTTATGAAATTGTGGTTGCCGAATCCTGCGACGTGGTTATCCGAGATGGTGTTCAGCCCAAAGCAATTCGCAAACGTGAACCCGACTTCGTACTGTCCTAGGTACAGGTCCGTGGTGTTGCCTTCAAACCGCATCCCGTCGAAGGTAGCGTTGTGAGCTTCATAGCCTGGCGTGCCCACGTTGGCATAGACCCCATAGTTGAGGGCTTCCATGTTCCCGCCACGAAATATCGCCGTCTCGCCGTTGTTGTTGAGAAAGGTCACCCCTTTGGAGCCACTTAGGTGATCGCCAAAGACGCGAAGATTATCAAACATCAGCGTCGTCACTACATTGGGCGAGGTAGAGGTCACTGTAACCCCTGTTTTGACGTGATTACAGGTCAAGTTCTGAAAGTCGTTGAAAATGGAATCTACGGTACCGCCGTCAACCTGCACACACTGTGTGGCGTTTGTGCCCGAACCTGCGTTACCCTCAATGTAGCTATCCTTGCCGTTGAACTCGTGTGTCTGGAGGAGTTTGAGGCCCTTGGCTGTGTCGGCTGTCAGTGAGGCCGTCAGCCCGTCCACGTGATTGTGATACTGGTTGCCGCCTGACGTGCCCACCACAACCATAAAATCAGAGCCGACGTAGCTCAACTTAGCCCCGGGAGAAGCCTTGAGAGTGGCATAATCGGATGCAAGCTGAATGTTGTGTGTCCCCAGCGCAAAGGTGGCCGAAAAATCGAGTTGCAATGTGATGGGCGCTTTGAGCACGATGTTAGCCGAACAAGTGCCGAGCGGAGCAGAGGCGTAGCGAACCATTCCGCCGGTCATGCCCGCATCCGTGACTGCATTGTTGACTTGTGCACACCAGTCGGCGCCGGGGAACTCATTGGCAAAGCGCACACCTTCAAACCATTTGACAATTCTGCCGGAATCTTTAGCCGACAACATCTGGCTGTGCCCGAAGGCCATCGCTAGCAAAAGGGAAATCACGGTCAATGTAGTCTGTCTCATGCTCTGCCTCCGGCAATTGGGGGTTGCCTTGCGCCAGTATTGTAAACTTTTGGCAGTCGGTAGTGGCAGGATTGAACGGGGTGAAAGCCAGTGGCCGAGGTGAATCTCTGCATGGGGGTTGGTCTATGAACATTGCCGTCATCGGTTCCAGCTATGTCGGGTTAGTGGTAGGGCCTATTTTGCTGAACTGGGACATGAGGTTGTTCTGGTAGACGACGACCCGGCCAAGTATGCCGTACTCATACGCGGCGAGTGTCCTATCCACGTAGCACAGAGCGCCGACGGACCGAGTGGGAAGAGTTTAAGAACGTTAACTTGGCGCGCGTAGGGGAGCTGCTGCGCTATCCCATCATAATCGATGAGTGCAACCTGTTCGACCCCGAGACCATGCGCGAGCATGGCTTCATGTACCTGAGCGTTGGCCGGCCCGACGTGTCGTTGAAGGAAGTGAAAGTACAAAGGGCAAAGGCAGCAGACTAGGCATGCTGTTTGCCAAGTCGAAGAAACAACGCCGTGTTCCCGCTAGCCCGACATAACGGCCAGTTTCGAAGTTGAAAGATAAATTTGCGCAGCCCCAACTACGAGAAGGTGGCAAGATGCGTGTTTTGGTGACTGGTGGAGCGGGTTTTCTCGGATCGCACCTCTGCGATGTTCTGATTAAGGAAGGGCACAGGGTAATCGTGGTGGATAACCTGCTGACCGGCCGCGAGGAGAATCTCGCGCAGTTGCGCAGGGAGCCGCGCTTCGAACTGTTGATACAGGATATATGCAGGCCGTTTGACTGCGGTGCTGTCGACCATATTTTTGATTTTGCGTCTCCCGCCAGCCCTGTGGACTACATGACTTATGGGGTGAAAACGCTGCAGGTGGGGTCTCAGGGAGTATTCAACTGCCTGGAGCTGTCCCGGAAATACAAGGCGACGTTCTTGCTGGCATCCACTTCCGAGTGTTATGGCGACCCGCTGGAGCATCCGCAGACGGAGCGCTATTGGGGCCACGTGAATCCGATCGGTCCCCGTTCCGTCTATGACGAGGCCAAGCGCTTTGCCGAAGCTGTAACTATGGCTTACCACCGGTATTATGGGGCAGACACACATATTGTCCGTATTTTCAACACCTATGGCCCGCGCCTGCAATTAAACGACGGGCGCGTGATCTCCAACTTCCTGAAGCAGGCTTTGATGGGCGAACCACTTACCGTTTATGGCAATGGCACGCAGACGCGCAGTTTCTGTTACGTCTCCGATGAAATCGAAGGTATTCTGCGTCTGTTGCGTTCCGAGGAGCACTACCCGGTGAACATCGGCAACCCGCACGAGTTCACCATACTGGAGTGCGCCCAGGAGGTTCTGAACGCCACTGGCTCAAACAGTGAGATCCGGTTTGAACCGCTGCCGGAGGATGACCCCAAACAACGCTGCACCGACATCAGCAAGGCGAAGGCCCTGCTAAGTTGGGAACCGACGATCGATTTGGAGACCGGATTGAAGCCCTCGATACCTTATTTCCAGGAATGCCTGACTTTGAAGTGCCCAGAGTCCCTACGGTAGGATTGATCGGATGCTAGACGACGGATCTAACTCGATGGAACACGGCATGGAAGCCCCGTTGACAGAACCAACACACGAGCATCGGCGGCATCGACGACGTCGTCGCCGGCATGGACATTCGCGGCGGAAGCGACTGAAGAAAGTAGCACTCCGGCTGGGCATTATGGGGTTCGTTTTCTTGGTGATTGCAGCAATAGTGTATGTATGTTTGGCCCAGTAGCCAATTGCGACAATCGCGCAGTCGCCGGTGTTCGGGCGATCCAGATTTGCCGCTCTGAAAACAGGCGAGTTGGGCTTGCGAGATGAACAGGATCATGCAGCTGGCGCGCAAGAGTACTGACTGAAGATCGTCGAAGACTGCGCACAGGTAAAGGCCGGGCCGGAAAGAGCCAACAAAAGGGAATTGAGCTGTTTCTTAGGTGGACTGAAAAGATTCTTGTTTCCGTCCCCGCAGAGTTGGCAACGCCAACAATCGCGCTCGAGCACACGCTTATGTAGCTCTTGATTTCGGCGGGATCGAGCCGATGGCGTATCATGCTGCCTGCCGCAGTCGCTGCAGAAACTCCGTTTACTGAGCATGGGGCATAAGAGAGAACCTTCAGTACAAGGCGTTTAGCGGAATTTCCGAACCCCCTTCCAAGTTGGCTCCCGCCAGGAAATCCGCGCGAATCATCTCCAGGCAATAACCCCGAGACCTGTCCGAGCCAAGCATTCGGGCGGCAGTTTCCATCGCCTGCTCGATCACCGGCAGTTGGCTCTTGTACAATTTAAAGTAAATGATCTCCCGCGGCTCGGCCTCCGGGCCATTGAGCGCCCGCTCGAGCTCCTGCTTAAAGGGATCGAATGGCAGATTTTTCGCTTTGTGCAACCACTTTGCACAATCGAATTGCTGGCCTTCGCGGCGTGCCAGCTTGGCAAGCTCTGTCGCTTTGCTCCATCCCACCTCCTTCAATCCCCTCCGTACTGTCTTTGGCAGCTGTTCGTGGATGGCCATCAGGTAGTACGCCTTCCTTCTCGATTCCGGGAAACGTCGCTCGAGAAATGCCTCGAACGATTTCAGGCTTTCCACTCGCCAATACTGTCCCGCCCGCACCTCGCACAAGTAGCGCCCTAAATCGACGAAACGCGTATCGCGCACCTTCCCGACCTGTTGCTCCCAGGCAAGAATCTGATCGATTTTGGTCAGCACAAACTGCGCTCGTTTTCGGTTGAGCTTGGGCGGCATCGGTGGATTCTCAGAAATCAATCCCGTCAAGCCAATCAAGGTCGGCCCCTTGTTCCCGCATCAGCCTGCGTTGTACCATCTCGGGCCTGTCTAGACAAAGCCCAAGATAAGGACAGCTCAGGCAGCCGTTCTGCGGGAAACGGATTCCACTGTCGAGTCTGCGACACATGTCCCAGGTTTGAAACTAGCGAAGGGAAGCCGGCAGAGACGCGCGCCCAGCCACAGAATTGGCTTTAGTCGCCCCAGCCCTCGGCCGCATACGACCGGAGCAAACAGATCTGGTTCCCAGAGTGGGAGCGATCGCGGCGATTGACGAAGAGAACGAGCTGGCCGAATGAATTCGGAGGCCTCGCCGAGAGAACAAGGAAAAAGCAATGGCAGGCAAGGAAGTTTCGCTCGCAAGATGCGATACGCCCCATCGAAAGCTACGATTGCGATTCGGCAGCTCTTCGGATAGTCTAAAAGCTCTCAGCAAGCGTAGGGGAAGTGTAGATTCAGATGCCGCTGGTCAGTGTATTGATGACGGCCTACAACCGCGAGGCGTTCATCGCTGAAGCGATTGAAAGCGTAATGGCCCAGATATTCACGGATTTCGAGCTGATCATCGTTGACGATAGCTCGAAAGATCGGACCGTGGAGATCGCAAACCACTACGCGGCGCGTGACCGCCGCATCCGTGTATTCGTCAACGAACGCAACCTGGGCGACTATCCTAATCGCAATCGTGCCGCAGCCCTCGCGAGCGGTACCTTCCTCAAATACCACGATTCCGACGACCTCCTTTACCCGCACTGCTTGTCAGTTGTTGTCCCTCTGCTGGCGGGCTGCCCCGAGGCAGCCTTTGCGCTGTCTCCCGGTGCACGGGATTGGACGGGTGGGCCATACCCAATGCTGCTAACGCCACGAATGTGCTACCAGCGCGAGTTCCTGGGTGGCGGCATGTTCCATGTAGGACCGGCGTGTGCCTTGTTCCGTGCGGAAGCTTTCCGACGGCTTGGCTACTTTCCTCAGGTTGGAGCGGCATCTGACAACGTGTTCTGGCTCAACGCATGCGCGTCGGAGAACGTCCTTCTTGTTCCGGGCGGGGTCTTTTGGTATCGCACACATGTCGGGCAAGAGCTGGTTTCGGCGCGTGCCCAAAAGGACTACATGCGCGCATTACGATGCCCCTGGGATGCGCTCAATGCGTCCACGTGTCCTCTGGAGCCTGACGAAGTGGAACTTGCCAAACGCAACTGGGCTTGGAACAATGGCCGAACGATTGTGAGAGATCTGATCGGCGGGCGCTTCCGCCAAGTGCACCAGCGCTGGACCAATTGTCCCCTTACGCTGGCTGAATGGCTCCGTTACTTTCGCCGCCAACGTCGCGACCCCCTTGCCGGAACACCGACCGACGATAATGGAAACTTCATAACACCGGACTGGGCAGGCTTCGGACACACGCACCTTTCTGAAAAGGAAGGCAAACACGGGACGGAGATCAGCTAGGGCGCCAGCAGGGTTGCGATATTCCTCGATAGGTCCAACCCAGTACGGGCGGTTTTTCGTCTCAAGGGACGACACCGGCGGCTATGGCCGACTGGTGCCAACGCCAACCAGTGATCACCATTTCCCTGAGAGAGAACTTCGCTTGCCAGTCCAACAGCTGCTGGGCCCGGGTTGGATTGGAGACCAGCACTGGAGGATCGCCAACCCTCCGTGCACCTACGCTGCGAGGGACTCTTCTCCCGGTGACTTCCTCCACAGCGGCGATGACCTCCTTGACGGAGTATCCACGACCGGTTCCAAGGTTCACTGCCAGCCGAGGCGATGATTCTAGGAACTCCAAGGCGAGCACGTGGGCTTCTGCCAGGTCCGACACATGAATGTAATCGCGGATGCAAGTGCCATCGGGTGTCGGGTAATCTTCCCCAAAAACCTCCAGCCCGGGCCCGTGGCCCGTTATGGCTCGAAAGATCACCGGAATCAGATGGGTCTCTGGCGCGTGCAACTCGCCGATTTCGCCGGCGCTATCGGCACCAGCCGCATTGAAGTAGCGCAAGGCTGCGAACCGCAGGCCGTATGCGGATTCATAGGCCTCAAGCGCCTGTTCAAAGGTGAGCTTGGTGACGCCGTAAGGATTCACCGGCAGCCGCGGCATATCTTCAGTGATCGGCACCTTGTCTGGAGCTCCGTAAACCGCACAAGTGGATGAGAAGATAATCCGCAGCACGCCTGTGTCGAGCATGGCATGCAACAGTTGAAGGCCGTTCTGGACATTGTTGTAAAAATACTTGCGTGGATTCTGCACTGATTCCCCGACATAGGCATGCGCCGCGAAATGCATTACCGCGTCGCAGCCCTTTAGCGACTTCGACAAGGTGGCAGTATCAGACAAGTCGGCAACGCGCAGGTCAAAGCCGCGCGCTAGGCGCTCGTGACCCGTGCTTAAGTTGTCGTAGATGAGAGGTTGGTGCCCCCGCTGCCGCAACGCCCGTACCACGTGACTGCCGATATATCCTGCCCCCCCAACGACCAGGACCTTCATCGATGCCTCCCTTAAACGGTTCCAACTATGGCATCCACCAATGATAGACCTCGTGGCTCAGTCCAAGCTAGGAACATGCCGGCGAAGAAAGGCAGCTTACTGACTTGAAGCACGTCAGCACCGCCGCTGAGCGAAGAATCAACGGCTGCGCGTATTTCAGGATCCGCTTGAAGCTTTTCGCTGAAGAGCTGCGGATAATCGAACAACGAAGTGGTCATGTTGGCGTACCGATTGAGGGCAATTGCTGTATCAACATTGCGCTCATCCGTCATGTTTTTGACGCCGAAAATATACTTCCAGACGGCAAAATCACCAAAGCCCACATCCACGTCCTTCAGGTGTGGAAGAAGGAAAAAGGGCGCTGGAAGCTGTTGGCCCGGCAAGCCTGTCCCCTGGATTAATGATGTTTGGTTCTTTGGTCGTACCTGCCGCGTGGATTCCACACATACTTTTGCGTCCACTGTGCACGTTCCGCGCCCAGATGAAATGCCTTTCCGAGAGAGCACCGGAGGTCGCAACCGTATGAAGCCCGCAGTCGGCGCATCCGCGTTGAATAGATGGTTAGACATCATTCTTGTCACGCGTGAGGTGCTTGCAGCTTCTGAATAAGCAAGCTGCGCATGCGTTCACGAGTTTGATTGCGACCACCAGTTGCCAGCCGGTGACTCGCCGGGTGCACCGGCCGAGCAGAATTCCATTCGCGGGCAGTCACAGCGAGAGATGTAGATGAAGTGCTCTGTGGCATTGGTGGCATAGAGTAATGAGGTTTTCCTCGATATCCGGGCCGATTTGGGCACGTGGCTGAAGGTGGTGAACCTGCAATTGCGTGCGTGCTCCACAGAACTGGCACCGCCAGCCATCGCGCTGCAAGACACGGCGATGCAGGTCTTGGTACTCAGTGCAGTCGAGTCGAGGGCGCTTCATGCGGCAGTAAGTCGCTGCAGGAAGGTGGCTTGTTGCGCATTGGGCAACAGACAAAAGCAGCGGTGCAGAGCATTCAGGAACGTGTCCGGCTCGTCCTTCCCCAAGTTTGCTCCCGCCAGGAAATCGGCACAGATCATCTCCAGGCAGTACCCGCGGGATTTGTCTGAGCCCAGCATCCGGGCGGCGATTTCCAGAGCTTGTTCGATGACCGGGATTTGGCCTTTGTAGAGCTTGAAATACATCATGTACGAGGACATCGCTTCAGGATGCCCTATAAGCGATTTTCTCCGACTTCGGATACATTTCTGGTCACCCATTTTGAGCCGGATTTCGGCAAAACGGACTTTTTCAACAGCCATTTTTTTCGTGGACACTTACGGAAGCAGGATCGATTGACAGATAAGTCCTCTTAGGTTATATTCCTTCTATGGCATGGGATGTGGAGTACACCGATGAATTCGAAAGTTGGTGGAACGCCCTCAGCGAACAAGAGCAGGAAGAAATCGACCGCAAGGTTCACCTGCTTGAAGAGTGCGGCCCTACGCTTCCCCGTCCTCATGCGAATGTTATTGCGCAGTCCCGGCATTCCAATATGAAGGAGCTGCGTGGGAAGATTGAAGAGCGGCAATTGCGGGTACTGTTCGCTTTCGACCCGAGGCGCACGGCTATTCTGCTGATAGGAGGCGACAAAACTGGCGACTCAGGGTGGTACGACCGGTATGTACCCATTGCCGATGACCTGCTCGACAAGCATTTACGGGAATTGGAGGAATCTCGTGGCAAAGAACTTTAATACGCTCCGAGCAAGAATGTCGCCCGAGGCCCGCGCACGCGCCCAGGAAAAGGCCCACAAGGACATGGCCGAAATGGCCTTGGATGAAGTGCGCGAGGCCCGCGCCATGACCCAAGAGCACCTTGCAAAGCTACTCGGGATCAGGCAATCCGCCGTCTCCAAAATGGAGCGCAGGGCGGATATGTACGTCAGCACGCTTCAATCCATGATCAAGGCAATGGGCGGCACGCTTCAGATTTTTGCTGTGTTTCCGGAAGGTAAGGTTGAAATCGATCAGTTCCGGAAGCTAAGGAGGACGGGCGAGAGGGAGTGACAAGGCCTAAAGATCAGCAGCCATGCCCTCTGCTTCGCTCCGCTACCCATATGTCACTATTATTAATCAGCACTCAATCGGTGGGCGGAACAGGATCCTTGCTTTCATTGAGATGAATGGCTCGGTGGCATAAAGCGCAAACGGTAAAGAGATTGTCTTCCGCATCGGCTCCGAGTTGGGCACGTGACCGGAGGTGGTGAACCTGTAAATCGGTGCGGCTCCCGCAGACTTGGCACCGCCAGCCATCGCGCTTCAAGACACGGCGATGTAGCTCGTGGTACTCGACGCAGTCGAGCCGGCGACTTTTCATGCGGCAGTAAGCCGCTGCAGGAAGGTGGCCTGTTGGGCATTGGGCAGCAGACAAAAGCAACGGTGAAGAGCATTTAGGAGCATTTCCGGTTCGTCTTGTCCCAGGTTTGCTCCCGCCAGGAAATCGGCACAGATCATCTCCAGGCAGTAACCGCGGGATTTGTCCGAGCCCAGCATTCGGGCGGCGATTTCCAGTGCTTGCTCGACGACTGGAATTTGGCTCTTGTAGAGCTTGAAGTAAATCATGTCCCAGGGCTCGCTATCCGGTCCATTGAGCGCCCGTTCGATTTCCTGCTTGAACGGATCAAATGGCAGAGCCTTAGCTTTGTGCAACCACTTTGCACAATCGAAGTCCTGGCCTTGGCGGCGCGCTAACTTGGCCAGTTCCGTCGCCTTGCTCCACCCGACCTCCTTCAGTTGGCTGCGCACCTGCTTGGGCAGCCGTTCGTGAATGGACATCAGGTAGTAGGCCTTCCGCCGCGAGCCGGGAAACCGTCTCTCCAGAAACTCGTCGAATGATTTCAAGTTCTCCAGGCGCCAGTATTGTCCCGCCCGTACTTCGCACAAATAGCGGCCCAGTTCCACGAAGTGAACATCGCGGTTCGCGTTCACCCGTCTCTCCCAGTCGAGGATCTGATCGATCTTGGCCAGGACGAACTGAGCCCGTTTGCGATTGAGCTTTGGTTCCATTGGCGGATTCCTAGAAAGCAAGCTCGTCAAGCCAATCAAGAGCGGCTCCTTGCTGGTGTGTCAGTTTGAAATTGACCATGTCCCGCCGATCGAGACAAAGGCCAAGGTAGGCGCAACTCACACAAGGGTTTTGTGGAAAGCGGATGCCGCTATGTGGCAGGAACTGTGCCTCCTCGATCTGACGAACCGTCTCCTCCACCAACCGGCCGTATTCCTGCCGCTGTTGATCGCTGATCGTGGCTTTGAGGTATTGGATCTCGGGCATCCGTTTGCGGACGAAGACAACTAGTGCGACCCGTTCAATGCCTGTCATCCACGAGTAGCAGATCATCTGCGGGGCGAGCGCGCCCAGACCGGCGGGTTCGGTCGGATAGCAGCTGGTACTGGTTTTCCAGTCGATTACGCAGAGCTCGTTGTCCAACTCGCCAATGGCATCGACGTAGGAGACGAAGGTGTTGCCTCCGGGCAGCCGACGTAGGATCTTGACCTGCAGATTTGTCTGCGGCTGAGGAATGCGGATACGGTCTTCCTGGGCGAAACGGTCAAGCAGCTGCATCCCTCCCTGCAGCATACGGTCCCAGTTATCTTTGGCAGAGTACTGAAGATCGAGGTCGCGATACCGGGCCCACTCCTTAAACAGGATCTCGGAAGCGTCCTGACGCAGGAAGAAGGTGGCCAGAGCCTTCTCAAAGGCGCGCCCGAACAGCATAGCGGCGCGCCTATCGTTTTGCTCACAGCCATCCAGATACTGATAATGGTGGTGACGGGGGCAGGCAAAAGGTTGACTGACCTGGGTGTAGCTGAAGTTCATACCTCACCCGGCTTTCTCCAACTGGAAGTCATGCCAATCGGTGGCTTGTGCGAAACCATCGAGGTTCAGGTAGCTGCGCCCGTTCAGGTGGTTGTGGCTGATCTTGACCACGCCCTGAAGCCCGGTCATAGACTTGTCGTCGATCTCGTCGCGCCCGAGCAGATCGATGTCATAGCCGAAATCGCGTAGAAACCAACTGAGTTTCCACAGCGCCTTGGGGGTGCAATAGATGCGGGCGGAAAAGCGGTATGCGGCGAACTGCCGAGGCTCTTCCACCGCGAGCGCTAGAGTGAGAAAGGGCTTGTCTTTGTAGGCGCGATAAGTGGCTTTTTCGACGCGTACGAGAAAGAAGCCGTCGGGAATTTCCTGTTCTTGGGTCGCGGCGGCTTGGTGTAACCCGGGGATGTGGCGTCTCATGCTGCCTCCGTCGGTTTTGTGTTGTTTTCGGCGTGGGGGTTGAGTTGTTCAAGAAGCGTGTTGCCGCCTTGCTCAGCCAGACTGGTGAGGTGGTTGATGAGCCCTTCGATCTGCTCGCGGCTTGCTTCTCGGAGGGATTCAACGTGACAGAACTCGGCGGCATAGCGCTTTACTTGGGCCGCATCGAGATTGTGCTGGCGGATGAGCAGGCAAAGACGATCACGAAGCAGCGGCTGGCCATTGCCCGGCAGAACCGCGTTGTTTTTCGAGTTGCCGTTCCTGGGCTCGATCAGTCCGGAGCGACTACCGATTTCTTCGACCGAGCAGAGGCCAATGCCGTAGGCCTTGCGCAGAGCGCGATTCACCGCCCGGGTTTCGGCGATTCGCATCTCGGCGCCACGCACCAGCGCGGAGACGTTCGACGGGTCAGCATCGCCGTATCCCACGAAGCCCTTCGAGCTTGCCGATTTGAAAACGGTGGCCTTGACGACCCACCGGCTACGGTGCGGATCGCAAAATTCGGGGATAGCTTCGGTATGTATACCAGAGCAGTGTTTTCGTTTTGCAATTCGCAAAAGACCAGCGTGACTGACGTACAATTTGCCATCGATGAGAAGCAAATCTCCGGCTGCCAAAGACAATCCGTGCTCTCCGACGAGCAGCTTCAGCTGTTCGTCGTGAGCAGAGCTGGTGTACCCGGGCCAGAGCTCTTTTGCAAGCAAGAGGGTCTGACTGAACTTGTCAGCCTGTTCACTCTTGGGACCCGGGAGCTTCTTATTCTTATTTGACCGCATGGGTAGAAACCTCCAACCATAATGAATACATAACATATACATTATGGATTTATTATGAAGAAATGTCAACCCCTTTTCAGAGTAAAGGAAGCGTTTATTTTCTAGGGTGTTTGCTGAGAATGCGGGTTGCTTCGGCAATAATGACGTCCGCGCCAAATGCACTCTTGCTCCGGCCCAAAACGGATGCCGCACGCTCGATAAGCTCGCTTTCTTCTTCGGAGAGATACACCACGAGTTTGGAGGGCGGTTTTTCTTTCTTTGGTCGCCGGCGCGGAATTGAGGGGGGAGGCTTCATTTTGGAAAGAACATAACAGTATATATTCACGCAGAAACTGAAAAAAGCTTGAGCGTGCGGCTTGCCCCAAAACAGTCAATACAGAACCTACTGTAGTCGCGGTGCTCGGAAACAAAGGATCGCAATTTCGGCCCTGCAGCATCCCCTCGGCCTGGACGGTGGCTCCAATCAGGCGATCACAGAGATCCTCAGGAAAATGTTCCGGTAGCTGATTGGCGAGGATGGCGATCTCTGCCGTAATCGGCCGTAGGGGGAAGGGAATTCTCCGTACGGACTCTACTGCTGATCACGAGCCGCTCGTGCGCCCGCGCCGGGGACAGGAAAACTTGCATACTGCTCGTGTGCACGCACTGACTGTTGCAACCAGTGATTTCGAGCAGCTTGGCGCGGCGATTTGCAATCCGTTCAAGATAAATCCTTACCCGAAGCATGCTTGACAACTATACGCCAGTAGCGTATCTTTTCTGTCTATACGCCAATGGCGTACATTGATTTTAAATGGAATTTATAGAAGCTCCGGCGTTCACTCGGCACATCTCGGACTATCTCGACGGCGACGAATACCAGTCGCTGCAGAATGCGCTGCTAGAAAACCCTGCTCTCGGCGACCTGATGCCGGGCACTGGAGGTTTTAGGAAGCTCCGCTGGGCAGATGCGAGACGTCGCAAAGGGCGTAGAGGGGGTTTGCGGATTGTCTACTTTCACTTTTTGTCCGATCACCAGATCTGGCTGATGACGCTATACGACAAGGACGAAGCTGCAGACCTCACCACGGCAGAGAAGAAGATGCTCAAGGCTGCGCTGGGCACGGAACTTAAAGCACGGGAAAAAACGCGAATTGCGCGAAAAGGAATCCGAAAAAGGAGTGCACGGTAATGGCCAAGCGAAACATCTTTGGCGAGCTTATAGAAGGCGTAGCTGCAATGAAGAGCCATCGCGCGGGTAAGCTCACGCTCCGTAGCTACAAAGTAACAGCTGCTCCGCTCCCGAAAGTCGATTCGAAGCTGATTAAAGACACGCGAAAGAAACTGCAGTGTTCTCGCGCTGTCTTTGCCAGAAAGCTCCACATCAACGAGCGCACCCTCGAAAAATGGGAGCAAGGGCGAGCAAAGCCGAATCCGCAAGCAGCCACTCTTGTATTACTCGTTCGCAAATACCCTGATACTTTCGAACGGCTTGAGCGCCTAGCCGCTGGTTAGAAGTGTTAGGAAGGGAACGATGAAGGCTTACACCTCCGAGAACGCGGCCAAGCTCATCGATGACTTTTGTGAAGGAGTGCTACCGCGTCGCCGTCAACAGGACTCACTGGCTCCGGCCTATTCCGGCTGAAATGGCTTCGTTTTTCGCTAGCGCTACAGTCCTCGGGAATGGCATCGCGCTTTGTGAGGCGTGCGAATCATCAAACACCAGCGTGGCGGTCTCGAAGCTCACGCCGTGTTTCTCCGGTTCTTCTTCTGGTTCTTTTCTTCGGTCCATTCAAAGCGCATGCTTGCCGCTCAGCCCAAAGCTTATTATCGGTATTTACAGTTGTTAATATATTTCTATGATGGCAGGAACCGCGGTCGATCGCGGTACGTCATTCACCAAATGGTGTCAACGACTTTTGCTGCCCGGATACACTCGTCGGCCGTAACCAACGGGAATCCTTCAACGATCGCGGTGGAACCAATCAAACGGTCTGCGGGATCTTTTGGATAGTTTGCGGGGAGCCGTACAGCCAGGGCGGCAATCTCAGGGGTCATAGGACGGACAATGACTCTCGAGACGGTTTCGCGGACAAACGATTCGACCGTGCCGGAAACCTGGATGCGCCAGCGCTACGCGAGCAACGCCCAGTTCCCAAAGTGTAATTGTCGCGACGGCGTGCGTTGCTCTGGCTTGCCTGGCGGATCGCTTCATGGGCCTTCTTGGAGAGCTGTTTCCGGATCGGCAGACACTGAGACAGGCCAATCGTCGATCTCATGCGTGCGACCACTTAGCCCGTCTGAAACCTAACCCTTCCGAATGAGCTTGCTCTGTAGACCGTACGCACAAGAACTACGGAACCCGCGTCAAGTCGTTACAAGCGGAGCGCCTCCCGCACCACCTCACTGGCAGAGTTATAGCGGCCGCTTTGCACCTTGGTTTGGACAAACTGTTCAAGCTCGGGGGTAAGCGATACGTTCATAAAACGCCTCGGGCGTCATCGTCCTGCCGCCCGGGGGCTGTAAATCTATACCTTGATGCAGGCCGTCGATGTAATCTATCATGGTATATATCGCTGGAGGTACCCAATGCCTCACACTGCCAAGCTATTCCGTAACGGCCGCAGTCAGGCCGTCCGCTTGCCGTCCGAGTATCGCTTTGAGGGCACGCAGGTATATATCCGCCACGATCCGGCCACCGGTGATGTCATTTTGTCGCGGAGACCAGAGTCGTGGCAGGACTTTTTCGAGTTGATGAAGACCATTGATGTGCCTGAGGATTTCCTGGCCGACCGCAATGATCAACCGCCACAAAAGCGAGATAGGTTCTGATGTCAGCCCACTACCTGCTGGATACGAACACGGCGAGCTACGTTATCAGGGGCAATATGCCCCGAGTTCGCGAGCGCTTGCTGAAGGTTCCCATGGCCCAGATCGCGATTTCCTCTGTCACCGAAGCAGAGCTACGCTTTGGGGTTGCTCGCAAACCGGGGGCGACGCGGTTGCAAAACGCCGTCGAGGAGTTTCTGTTACGTGTCGAGATTCTGCCGTGGGAGTCGGAGGCGGCGCGGCAATACGCCCGAGTGCGCGCCCAGCTCGAACGCGACGGAGAGCCGATGGGCAACCTGGACATAATGATTGCTGCCCACGCTCTTGCCGTCCCAGCCGTGTTGGTCACCAACGATCAGGCATTTCGGCGCGTGAAGCAGCTAAAAACCGAGGACTGGAGCAAGTCTTAAGGCAGCGTCGCCGTCGAGAAGTTCTTAAGGTCGATTTCCTTGCTCAAATCCTGCGGTTTTACGCCAGCCTTTTCCCGCAGGAGTCAGCACCGGAGCGGCGAGAATGCTGAACAATTGCGACGACGAGGCGCCAAAAGCCACTTTGAGCGCATTCCCGGCGAACGTCGTAGGCTTGCGTGCCGGTTGCGCCATTGTCGCTGCGGTCGTTGCGTCCACTTCTGCCATCCTAGAAAGTCTCAGCGGGTTCCGGTACCTCGTTATTCATCGCTTTTCAATGTGCCGCCATACTTTGCTTGCGCGCCACTGCTGCTGCGACAGCATCGGCCACCCGCTTCGTCAGTTCGCCTGTCAGGTACGGATGCATGGGCAAGCTGAGGACGCGCTCCGCCGCGCGTTCCGCGTGCGGGAAGCTGCCCGGCCCCAATTCGCGGTAAGCAAACACCGGCTGCAGATGCAACGGTGTCGGATAGTGCACCGCGGTCGGAATGCCCGCGGACTTCAGGTTCGCCTGCACGGCCGCGCGATCGTCCACCTGGATCGTGTACTGCGCGTACACGCTTGTACAGTGCGGTTTGATCTCCGGCGTGCGGACCAGCAACTTCAAGTGTTCAGTGTAGGCGGCGCCGATGCGCGCGCGGGCCGCGACTTCCGCGTCGAACACCTCCAGCTTGGCCAGCAGCACCGCTGCTTGTAGCGTGTCCAGGCGGCCGTTGATTCCTATGACCGGGTGATGGCAGCGCCGGTCCTGCCCGTGCACGCGGATCTGCTTCATGCGCGTGGCTAGTGTGTCGTCATTTGTAAAGCATGCCCCCCCATCGCCGTAGCAGCCGAGCGGCTTGGATGGGAAAAAACTCGTGCAGCCGATCGTGGACAAATTGCACGATTGCCGTTCTTTATAGGTGGCGCCAAAGCTCTGAGCCGCATCCTCGATAACGGCGATTCCCAGCGGCTCAGCGATAGAGTTGATGGCGTCCATGTCGGCGCATTGCCCGTAAAGAGAAACGGGGATCACGGCTTTCGTGCGAGGTGTGATGGCGGCCGGCAGCAAACTCGGGTTCAGGTTGTACGTTTGTGGATCGATGTCCACGAATACCGGATTGCCCCCCAGCAACGCGATCGGTTCCGCTGTAGCGATGAAGCTAAACGGGGTGGTAACGACTTCGTCGCCGGCGCCGACGCCGACTGCCATCAGGGCGATCAGCAGCGCGTCAGTACCGCTGGCGCAGGTGATGCAATGCTCCGTGCCAACCCGCGTTTTAAGCTTCTGTTCGAGTTCGGCGATCTCCGGCCCCATGATGAACTGGCAATGATTGAATACTGCCTGCATGCGCGCGTCGATGGCTGGCTTCAGGGCGGCGTACTGTGTTTTCAAGTCGATGAATTCCATGTCATCCTGGCTTTCTTTATTGCTATTCGATTTCAACCGGGATTTCCATTTTGGCATCCCGAATCACAACAGTATGCATCCTGCCGGCTTGTTTGCGGCCGCAATCTTGCACTCCTGACGCCAGCTCGGCATCTGGCAGCCAAATGGGTGCCTTCGGCTTGGCGTCAACTGGCACCTTGACCCGCTTCCCATGCGATTTCTCAGACACCTCTCCGTCCCCCCTGCCTGCTTCCCCATATTTTCTTCTGCCGGTTGCGGATTCTATCCCGCCGGCAAGGGCAGCAAAGCAATGCGCCTGACCATGGCCCCAAAGAGCCGCCGCGTCAGATGTCCTTCCGCCAGCAATAGCCAGTAGTAACGCGCATGTTTGACCAGCCGTCCTCCGGTCTTCACCAGTCGTTGCTGCAAGCTCGTCAGGGACCAGTTCTCAATCCCTCTCGGCAAACCCAGCCGCCGCCACAAATTCCCCAGATTGTAGGCCAGCAGGCTCAGCGCGAGCCGCACTTGATTCGAGCGGAACCGATGGCAAGAGAGGCGAGTCATCTTCACCGCCTGCTTGCCTTCCTTGATCCACTGCTCGGCCGTGCCCCGCTTGTTATAGAACCGTACCACCGCCCGGCTGGGCGTCTCCAGGTTGGTCACGATGAACCCCAGGCGCGGAAACAACTCCCCGGCATGGAACTCCACCTTCGCCACCACACGCCGCGCCGTCTTCCAGCTCGCGGCTTGGTAGAGGAAGCCCTTGTACCAGACCACGGGCTTGTGGCTCGGTCTTCCTACGGGCTGCGTCAGCAACTCCGCGATGTCCCGCTCCAGGCTGTCGTTCGCCGGCAGACGTTTGGCATACTTCAAGCTCCGCTTCTCCAGAGCCTCGTAAATCTCCGGCTTGGCAAAGGCGGCATCGGCGCGAAACACCACTTCCTTACCGAGTTCTTGTTGGCGCTCGATCTCCGGCAGTAACAGTCCTGCCCAGTCTTCCGCACTATGCACGTTGCCCGGACGCAGCTTCGCCGCGAGACAGTCGCCTGCGCTGTTGAACAGCAACAGTGGGTGATAGCAGGTGGACTCAAAGTGACCGTTGTAGGCACTGTTCTCCTGCTGCCCGTACACCGGGATCTCGGTCGAATCCATGTCCAGCACCACGCGCTGCGGTGAATCGATCGCTTCCGCCTTCCCCAGCAGTTCCCGATTGATTCGGCTCAGACCTTCGAGGTTCTCTTCTTGGGTCAATAGCTCCGTCTCGAACGACTGCAACCGGGAGGTCAGCGCAGCGCCTCGCTCCCAGATTCTTTCCGAACCCATGAACCGGAAAGTCGGATCTTGTGCCAGACGCTCGGCATCGTTCACGTCTTCGTAGCCTGCCAAGCGACTGTACACAGCCTGACGCAACAGATCGGCCATCGGCAATTGCGTGTTCTTCCCGCGTGAGTCGGTCAAGTGTTCTGCGATCAGTTCGCTCAACCCCAAGCGTTCGTCTAACTCCCGTACCAGTAGCAGGCCACCATCAGAGGTCACTCGTGATCCTTGGAAATCGACTTTCAACGAGGGATTGAAGGAGAGCTGAAAGGGCTGGTTTTGTTGGTCACCCACCGGGTCTAGCCTCCGTAGAGTTCGTGTTGCTCTCAAAGCCGCATGAATACTGGCGTTGGCTCGATCATAC
>Ga0187874_10001369_pt1 | contig 22571 bp, 24 predicted proteins | sample June2016WEW_16_1_3_FD_132993 | JGI IMG/M metagenome (GOLD analysis project Ga0187874, IMG submission 132993) | Peatland microbial communities from SPRUCE experiment site at the Marcell Experimental Forest, Minnesota, USA - June2016WEW_16_150 | ecosystem: Environmental > Terrestrial > Soil >... | reverse complement strand
GGGGTCGGGATCTGTGTCGTCGTGGCGGGGAGGTTGTCGCAAATAATGATTAATTCATTGGATGGCTTTAAAGTCTTTGCTTCTTTAGTCTCTATTGAAGGGGCAATACGAGCCGTTATTGCCTAAAAGTATAATGTTTTGATCTAACTTTTGACAATGAATTAAAGATTTATGTTTACCTCCAAATAAATTCAGATAACTTTAATTAACTTGCTCAACAACATAATCTCTATCCACTATAATGTGTGCGTGATATGTATGGCATTTTCAGTACATGTAAACATGGAGCGATGCACCGGTTGTGGCAACTGTGTCGTCGCATGTCCGGTCGATGCACTCGAACTGCATACGCTCGATCCTGTAACAAAAGAGAAGATCTACGCTGTTAAGAACGGGAAGTCAATACATCTTGACGTGAAAGCTGAGCTCTGTGCGGGTTGCGGGGTCTGTGTCAACGCCTGCCCCTACGATGTAATCCGCCTTTCCGGAAGGGGGGAAATGATACCGTCCGAGGCCTGAAAAGCCAGAGGTTTACCTGATTACTGACTGTTTGTAATTTTAAAAAACGGGGAATACTATGACAAAGAGCATAACTATCAACCTGATATCGGGTCGCACCATCCAGCAGGGTGTTGCTATCGAAGGTGGCAAGGAAAAAGCCAACTACCGGACTGCAGCCGGCATCATCGAACTTGATCCAACAGACCTCAAAAAGCTTGGTGCCTGGAAGAACACCAACGTCAGGGTCACCAGCCCTTATGGCAGCGTTGTCGTCAAGGCAACCGAGACCACCCAGGGACCGCACCCGGGTGTCGCTTTTATCCCGATGGGCCCATGGGCTAACTCCATTATTGATCCAAATACCTACTCAACAGGGATGCCAACGTTTAAAGGAACCCCTGTGACACTGGAAGTTGCAGCGAACGAGCCCATCCTCCTCGGTATCGAACTTGTCCAGAAACTGTGCGGGGTGAAAACAGCATGACCAAGACTATAACCGATGTAATCTGCCCTTTCTGCGGAACACTTTGTGATGATATTGAAGTGATTGTTTCCGATGACGGTAAGAAACTCCTCGAAGTCAACAATGCCTGCGTGATCGGGACGGAAAAATTCCTGCACTCCCAATCATCTGACCGAATCACCCGTCCGCGGATGCACCAGGAAGACGGTTCATGGAAGGAGATCTCCTATGATGAGGCTGTTGAATACACCGCCCAGATGCTCGCAAAGGCGAGAAAGCCGCTCTTATTCGGCTGGTCTTCTACCAACTGCGAGGCCCAGAGTGTGGGTAATGAGATTGCCGAAATGAGCCGGGCATGCTGTGACAATACCGCAGCAACCTGCCACGGGACTTCTCTGATTGCAATTCAGGATGTCGGTCTGCCTTCCTGTACACTCGGGGAAATCAAGAACCGTGCGGACAGGATTATCTTCTGGGGCTGCAACCCGGCACATGCCCACCCCCGGCACATGTCCCGGTACTCCATCTTCCCCCGCGGTTTCTTTACCGGCAAGGGACAGATGAGCCGCAAGCTGATTGTTGTTGACCCCCGTGTCACCGACACCGCCAAGATGGCCGACATGCACCTCCAGGTGGAACAGGGCAAGGACTACGAACTTCTGGACGCACTTCGCGTTGCCTTTAAAGGGGAATGGCTCCCTGACGTCGTAGCAGGCATCCCCGGTGAGAAGATCCGCGAAGCTGCTGACGTCATGAAAAGCGGCCGGTTCGGTATCATCTTCTTCGGCATGGGTGTCACCCAGACGCTCGGTAAGAACCACAACATCGACGCGGCAATTGCTGTCACTAAGGATCTCAACGAGTACACAAAATTCTCGATCATGCCGATGCGTGGCCACTACAATGTTACTGGCTCCGGGGAAGTCTTCGCATGGCAGTTCGGGTTCCCCTACGCGGTCGACCTTACCCGAGGCTTTGCCCGGTACAACCCGGGTGACACAAGTACGATTGACCTCCTTACCCGCGGAGAAATTGACGCCATGTTAACCATCGGCAGCGACCCGGGCGCACACTTCCCGATCAGCGCTGTCAAGCCAATCGCCAAGATGCCGTCAGTCTGCATCGACCCCCACCTGACCCCGACTTCCGGTGTCTCAAAACTCCATGTCCCGGTCGCATTCAACGGTGTCGAAACCGGTGGCAACTGCTACCGCATGGACAATGTACCAATTGACTGCCGCAAGGTAGTCGAGCCCCCGGAGGGGATGCTCACCGATGAAGAGTTCCTGATAAAAGTCCGAGACCGCTTAAAACAGCTCAAGGAGGCGGCATAACCATGTCAGAATATATCATTAAGAACGGTCATGTCTTTGACCCGGTCCAGGGCATCAAAGGCGACAAGAAGGATATCTCAATTAAGGATGGAAAGATAGTCGACAAGGTCAGCTCCTCGGCAAAGGTTATCGATGCCAAGGACAAGACTGTCATGGCAGGCGCTGTGGAGATCCACGCCCACATCGCAGGGCCCAAGGTCAACCTCGGTCGCATCTACCGGCCTGAGGACAAGCTCTTCAGCTGCACACCAACCCATGGCATGGAGAGGATGGGTGGCGGGGCATCGATCCCGACCACGTTCAAGACCGGCTATGAGTATGCAAAGATGGGCTATACCACCGCGATGGAAGCCGCGATGCCCCCGCTTTTCTCACGCCATGTTCACGAGGAGATCCGCGACACGCCCATCATTGACGAGGGTGCATTCCCGGTTTTTGGGAACAACTGGTTCGTGATGGAGTATCTCAAGAACCACGAGATCGAGAACACGGCTGCTTACTGTGCCTGGCTTCTTCGTGCAACGAAAGGCTATGCAATCAAAATTGTCAACCCCGGCGGCACCGAGGCATGGGGATGGGGACTGAACTGTCTCTCCATCCACGACCCTGTCCCGTACTTCGATATTACTCCTGCAGAGATCATCAAGGGGCTCATTGAGGCAAACGAGTACCTCGGCCTCCCCCACTCGATGCACATCCACCCGAATAATCTTGGGAACCCCGGATGCTACGAAACTACCCTTGACACCTTAAAACTTGCCGAGGGCTTCAAGACGAAGAACAAGTTCGGCCGCGAACAGGTCATGCATCTCACCCACACCCAGTTCCACTCGTATAAGGGAACAAATTGGGGAGACTTCGAGTCTGGTGCCAAGGAAGTCACGGACTACGTGAACAAGAACAAGAACATTACCATCGACACCGGTAATGTAACCCTTGACGAGACCACCACGATGACGGCGGACGGCCCGTTCGAGCACCACCTCTGCGGCCTCAACCACCTTAAGTGGGCGAATGTTGACGTGGAACTTGAGACCGCAGCCGGAGTCGTACCGTACATCTACAGCCCGAACATCTCGGTCTGTGCGATCCAATGGGCAATCGGCCTTGAGATCCCTCTGATGATGAAGGACCCGATGCGCTGTTACATCACTACCGACCACCCGAACGCAGGACCGTTTACCCGCTACCCGCGTGTCATCAAGTGGCTCATGAGCAAGAAGGCCCGTGATGCACAAGTCAACGCATTCAAGCACAAGGATAAGGTCCTTTCCCAGACCAGTATCGGCAGTCTCGACCGCGAGATCTCGCTGTACGAGCTTGCCCAGATGACCCGCGCCGGCCCGGCAAAATCCCTTGGCCTTTCCGCCATGTGCGGTGGTCTGAAACCCGGCATGGACGCCGACGTTGCAGTCTATAATTTCAACCCGGACAAACCCGTCGCAAATCCCGATGACATCGAGACAGCGTTCTCGCGCTGCGCAGCCGTCTTCAAGAGTGGCATTCAGGTCGTCAGCAACGGCGAGATTGTCAGCACAGGCAACAAGCGCACACTCTGGGTCGATGTCCATGTCAAGGACAATCCACAGGTCATGCGCGACATCAATGAGAAGTTTGTGAAGTTCTACAGTATGACGCAGAACAACTACGAGGCGCTCGGGCACCACTTCGTCCCGAATCCATACGCGCTCGAAGTCGATGCAACACAGGCGTAGGTGAGTGAGATGGAAACCGTAACCATTACTATGAAAAATGCGCCTGCACTGTATCTTGAGGCCGACAACGTGTCTCCCGATGCATTTGCCGGCAAAACTGCAGCACAGATCGCTGAACTCTCCGTTCACGAGGGGAACACCACCTCGACTCTTGGGAAATATTTCGAGGTCATAGGCAATGCAGGTGCAACCGCAGCTGACACGAAGATCGTTGTCAAAGGCGATGTTAAGAAGGTGAAATACCTCGGTTTCAAGATGACCGCTGGGGAGCTCGTCATCGAAGGCAGCACAGATCTGTACGTCGGGGCGTGGATGAAGGGTGGCAAGATCCTCGCGAAGGGTAATATCGAGGCATTCGCCGCGACCGCCATGAAGGGAGGCGAATTGATCGTTGAAGGCAATGCCGGCAACTATCTCGGTGCTGCATACCGTGGCGACTGGAGAGGCATGTCCGGTGGCAAGATCCTCGTCAAGGGCAATGCCGGGTCAGATATCGGCATGTATATGACCGGCGGCGAGATTATCGTAAATGGCAATATCGATGTTCATGCCCTGACCCACGCAGAGGGTGGCAGGCTCGTTGTCAAGGGCAATGCAAAAAGCAAGGTCGGCGGGCAAATGATTGACGGTGAGATCATTATCTTCGGCTCTATCGACACGATGATGCCCGGGTTCAAGCCTGTCAGCGAGGCCGAGCTCGAAGTCGACGGCGCAAAAGCAAAGTTTTCCCACTTCATTGGCGATATGGGGGAGCGTCACAAAAAGAGGAAAGGCCAGATCGTGTACGGCAACCTGTACAAAAAAATATAAATTAACAGCTCCTCTTTTTCACTCACTGGCGGGTTCCCGAAAAAGGAGTCCGAAATACAGATTTAAAATTAAAATTCTTATTAAATCATTTTTATTTCATACGCTTTTAGGGTCGACAGCCAGCACATTTCGTCATCCTGCCGGGAGGATCACCAACATCCGGTCATGGATGGGCGATCCACCCGGTTACGGGTCTGTCTTGGATAATCATGGAGAGCGTGATATCGAACGCGGGGGAGAGAATTTTCCGGGTGAAGGTTACGGAGTACAGGGTTTTTCCTGCCGCAGAGCAAGCGCAAGCCGAAAGATCCGGATGCGATTCGACAATTCTTTGAGAAGTTTTTTATGACGGATGAACAGATATGCAAAGAATACCGGCTGCAGGCAGTAGCCGGACCGGCTGGACCCGGTGTTATTACCACATTGAGACAATGCTCCCTGCTTTTGACGCGATGAGGAGATTATACGATCAGGATTTCCCCATTGCACCGGCCCAGCCTATGGAGCGTGGTCCTGGGGCATGGTAGGAGTCTTAAGGATCTACGGGCCAAGGTCCATGCCTCACTTCCCGGTACATGAAAACCCTGCGGGGAATGTTGAGAAGGGATAACCCATGAGTGAAATCAAGTACATGAAAGTATCACCGGTGGTATACCAGATTCTAGTCGAGCGGAAGTATGCAACCAGGGCGCGGGATATCGATGACGTCCTGCGGTCCCTGTTGGGTCTTCCCCCGGACCATCCACCGGTAAAGCATTATTCAGATGAACCCAGACAACAACATGCCGATAAGGCGCAGCAGAATAACGAGCGAGACTCGGAAGCATCCCGACCGGAGGCCTCCAAGCTGGCGTGCCCGGTCAAGGTCCCTTCACGGTTCATCGGGTGGACCAAGGTAGAGAGGGACGCCTTTGTCCTGAATGGGCAGGTCCCGTAGCGATTCGAGAAAACACTAGGAGCAGAAATTGACGGCGTAACCTCATGACCGCTTCCTCCCGCTCGTGCACACGATCACCGGGTTCGAACTGCCCGGCGCGATATTAAAGTGGGGGACCTAAAGATTATGGCCGGGTCGATCATCTGGAACCTCCAGCAGAGGTTGTCGGTACAGGCAAACGAGTACCGGCCGCAGATGAAATCGTTCATTCTTGTGCAGGTCTCATAACGATTTTGCGAGCCTTTCGGGAAAAATGACGTTCCCTTGCCATTAAATCCGTTATAAACCGTTTATTCCCAAAACAAAGCCCAAATTGAACCCAATATAATGCCTTTTGCCGCCCGATATCCGCGTTTTGGCGGCTTTTATTTTCCGGATCGTTTAAAGGGCAGTCTGACTTGCGATCGGCCAAAACAGCCCCATTACCGGGTCCGATATTATTCGCCCGATTGGCAAAATAAGTTCAATTTGAGGACTTCTTAAAAAGGAGCCCAATATGGGCTTCTTTTAGGTGGGTCGAGAGATAATCGGGGCTTAAATTGAGCCCGGACCACTTCGGGTCACTGATGAATCCCGGAGGAAAACGACAGGCCTGGGTGGGATTAACCGGATCTGTGTGTGAGCCAAAAACAGGGAGAACGCTTACCTTCTTTATCTTTTTAGATTTTTTAAAAAGCGATGTGAGTGGGAGGAGTAAGCCTCCTTCTGTTCATGCGGCATTCAGCTCTGCGCCATACCCGGGCGGATACCGAGCGATCCATTGCCCTGTTCTGGCTTGCACCCGCAGGGTTTCGCCGTTTCATCGTATCCTGTTCCGTTAAAACGCTCAGCGGGTTACTCATGCACGCGAACGTGCACTTCTCGCTCCCGTTGGAGCTCGGCCGCATCATGACTGGGAACAGGCCGTGTCGTTTCTGTGCCATTGCCGTGACTCTCGCCACCCATACTTGCGTATGGCTGCGTGCCCGGTGGGTGGGGGGACTTTCCTCAGCAGCACTTCGGCTACCGTCAGCCGCTCTCTCCCTCTCACGACAACATATGCGCGAACGAACCTTAATAAGAGCACAGGTAACCGGCCCGGCCCCGCAGTCCCGGGTCTATCCTGCCGGGGGATAACTAATTAAACGGGCCCTGCAGAAAGTGTCACAGAAAAGGATGCGTGCGCCATGCAACTGCTGACTGCCAATGAAGGATTACTTGCCGTCCGGCTCGCCCGGGGGGCCATCGAGTATACGATCACAAAAAAGCCAAAACCGATGATCAACCTGACACCGGTCTTTGGTGAGAAACGCGGGGTCTTTGTGACCCTCACGAGAGCCGGCCAGCTCCGTGGCTGTATCGGGTTCCCCTACCCGGTCATGCCGCTTGGCGATGCCATTGAAGATGCTGCCGTCGCTGCCGCGCTCGAAGACCCCCGGTTCCCGGGAGTAAAGAGGGATGAACTTGCCTCCCTTGATTTTGAAGTGACCGTCCTCACCACCCCGATCCCGCTTGACTGCGACCCGGCCGACCGCCCGGCCCATGTCGAAGTCGGCCGCCATGGGCTTATTGCCCGGGGCTACGGCACGAGCGGCCTCCTGCTCCCCCAAGTGGCAACGGAGTATAACTGGGATGCAAAAACATTCCTCGACAAGACCTGCGAGAAAGCGGGTCTTCCCACCCACTGCTGGCAGCAGCCCGTCATCGAGATCCTCACCTTTGAAGGCCAGATATTTACCGGCTCGTTTAAGGGATCGGTTTAACAAAAAGCGGAGCATACGGTTAAAGGCAAGAGGAGTATCCCTGCGGCATGGCGATTTCATTCGAGAGCCTGGACAGCGATATAGCAGGCCGGACCGGTAAACTGGTTGCCGGGAAAAAAGTGATCCGGACACCGGCGCTGCTCCCGGTCATCAACCCCCACCTGATGCTTGTCACACCAAAGGAACTTAAGGGCATGGGTGTCGAGGCGCTTATCACAAACGCCTACATTTTTTCGCAGAGCATGCAGTACAGCGAGAGAGTCAGAGAAGAAGGCCTCCACAAGCTGCTCGATTTTGACGGCGTTATCATGACCGACTCCGGATCATTCCAGCTCTCGGTCTATGGCGAGGTCTCGATCACAAACAAGCAGACACTCACCTACCAGCGCGACATCGGGAGCGATATCTGGGTACCGCTCGATATCCCCACCTCCCCCGACGCGGACCGCGAGACCGCGGAAGGGGAACTTGCGATCACGATGGAACGGCTCCGTGAGGCAAAGGAACTCTTCGGGAACGATGCCCCGATTGCCGGGCCGGTGCAGGGCAGTCTCTACCCCGACCTCCGCGAACGGGCGGGAAAAGAAGTCGGCGACCTCGGTTTCACGTTCTGCCCGATCGGTGCGGTCGTGCCGCTCATGGAGTCCTACCGGTACCGGGATCTCGTGGACGTGGTTCTTGCCGCAAAACGCACGCTCCCGCGTTCGGCCTGCATCCACCTCTTCGGTGCCGGCCACCCCGTGATGTTTGCGCTTGCCGCCGCGATGGGCTGCGACCTTTTTGATTCCGCCGCCTACGCGCTCTATGCAAAAGAGGGGCGGTACCTCACTACGCACGGGAGTTTCAAGATCGACGAACTCGCCGATCTCCCCTGCTCGTGTGCGGTCTGCCGGAGCCATACGGCAGAACAGCTCCGCACCGCAAAGGACCGGACCCGGCTTCTAGCCCTCCACAACCTCGCCGTCACCCTTGCCGAGATTGCGAGGATCCGGCAGGCGATCACCGATGGCACGCTCTGGGAACTCGTGGACGAGCGGTGCCGGAACCACCCGCAGCTCCTGTCAGGGTACCGGCGGCTGCTCCAGCACAACGCGGAACTCGAACAGTTTGACCGGGCCCACAAGCGCCGGTTCTTCTACCGGGGCGACGAGAGCTGTGCCCGGACCGAAGTGCTGCGGTACCAGCGCCAGATTACCCGGCTGCGCCTCGGGGAAAATGTCCTTGTCGCGTGTGACAATGGCGTCCGCGAAGGATACGACACCGTCCTTTACTTCAAGCCTCCGTTCGGGCCCTATTCCCCGGACTTAAAGGAGACCTTCCCTATCGGCCAGAGCGAGATCCCCGAATGGGATGCAGCAATGGTCAGGCAGGGGTGCAAAGGGATCCGTATGCTTGCAGACAGCCACAAGGACAGCAGGATCCGGGTCTGCGGCCTTCATGCCGAATGGAAAAACATCTTTGCCGAAGAGCTCGGGCAAACTGCGGAGTTGATCGAATGATTCGGATCGATATCAGGAAACGCGACGGTCTCGCCCGGTCCGGTATTCTCACCTGCGAGGGCGGGCCCGTCCCGCAGGTGCCGTTTCCCGCGGTGCTCGAAACAGAAACCGTCTTTCCCTCACTAGCGTCACGCAGCGGCACGAATGTCCCCCTTTCAGCACCAGCGGAATTGGTAAAAACCTATATTTCCCGGGGCCCGGACCAGCCGGTCACGATCCACCCGGCACTTGAGAACCCGGCCAAGAGCGGCGATGTCGTGATGGTCGCAAACTGGCACACGGCCCTCTCAAATCCCCGGCGGTATGCCGAGTGGCTTAAAAATATCCGGGAGAAGACACCGGCCGATACGCTCTGGTACGCGCCGGGCTCCGCACTCCCGTCAAATGTCCACATCCTCTGCTATTCGGGCTTTGGCCTCTTTGATTACATTGCAGCCGATCTCAAATCAGCGCAGGGCCGGTTCTGCACGCCCGAAGGAGAGTTCCCGGCCGATGCACAGAAGGCCGGCATATGTGCCTGCGAAGGCTGCCGGAACGGCGACCTGAAACTGCACAACCGGCTCGCTCTCGAAGGCGAGATCGCGCTCGTCCGGTATTTCATCGGGCAGTCAAAACTCCGGGAGCTTGTCGAGGCCCGGTGCCGGATGAACGCAAACCACGTCGCCATCATGCGCCACCTTGACGTGGACTATACCGGGACCGAACCGTATGCCCCGGTCGCACGGAGCGGCGTGATGCGGGCAAACTCCGGGGAATCGATGCAGAGAGTCGAGGTCAGGAGGTTTGCCGAACGGCTTCTTACCCGGTACAAGCCCCCGAAGGCAATGGTCGCCGTCCTCCTCCCCTGCTCGGCAAAGAAACCCTACTCGCTCTCGCAGAGCCACCGCCGGTTCCAGATGGCGATCGCCGGCCGGGCCCACGAGCTTGTCATCACCTCGCCGCTCGGCCTTGTCCCCCGGGAACTCGAATGCGTGTATCCCGCGATGCACTACGATGTCCCGGTCACCGGCTACTGGGACGCGGAGGAGTGCGCGTACATCTCGGACATTGTCGCCCGCTACCTTGCCCTGCACAAGTACGAGCGGGTGATCGCCCATCTCGAAGGAGGGGCGCTTAAGGTCGCGGAGATGGCAGCAGAGACCTGCGGGATCACGCTTGAATATTCCTGCCGCGAGCATCCGACCGGCGATGAAGCCCTTTCGCAGCTCAGCCGGGCGCTTGACAGCGAACGCCGGGTAAAGGATGACCGGCTCCACGGGATGCTCTCGTACCAGTTCGGCTGCGATGTCGACACGAAAAGCATGCTCTCCCGGGGCCATTTCCCGGAGCTGTTCTATTCCAAAGCCAACATTCAGCGCTTTTCCATCGACACCGGGAACGGGCTGCTGCGCCCGACCTTTGAAGGCTGGGAACTGATCCCGCAGGGCTATCGCGTGACGATCAGCGACTTTTTGCCCGAGGGTGACGTGCTCGTGCCGGGCGTAGTCGATGCCGATCCCACGATCCGGGACGGCGACGAAGTGCTCGTGGTCGGGCCAAAGGCGATGGCGACCGGCCGGGCCGCGATGTCGGCGGCCGAGATGAAAAATTCCAAGCGTGGCGTTGCCGTCCGGGTGCGTAAAATAAAGAAGCTTGCCATCTAACGCATACGATACAAGTGCAGATCATCCATGGAGTGAAAACGTTGTTCCGTAGTAAAAACGCCGAACCGGGAGCGTGGACATTTTGAGCGCTCCCGCCAGTACACAGGAGACTAAAACGATACAGCCGGTCGTCATTGCCGTTCCAAAGGAACAGGTCACGGGAGAGCAGCGTGTGGCGACCGTGCCTGAAGTCGTCCAGAAACTCACCAAAGCCGGTCATGTCGTCCGTATCGAGCACGATGCGGGTACGGCCGCGTACTATCCTGACGCGCTCTATACGGCTGCCGGAGCGACCATTGTTGCCGGAAGGCACGAACTGTTTTCCGGTGCAAAGGTTGTACTCGTTGTCCAGCCCCCGACCGTCTCCGATGTCGATCTGCTCGCGGAAGGCACGATCGTTGTCGGTTTCATGAACCCGACCCGCAACCTTGACGCGATTGCCCGGATGCGAGACCGAAAGATCACTGCGTTTGCCCTCGAACTGGTGCCACGGATCACCCGCGCCCAGAGCATGGACGCGCTCAGCTCGCAGGCAACCGCCGGCGGCTACGTGGCCGCAGTTCTCGGTGCCGACAACTGCCCGAAGTTCCTCCCGATGCTGACGACCGCAGCCGGCACGATCCGGCCGGCAACGGTGCTCATCCTTGGCGCAGGTGTGGCCGGCCTCATGGCAATCGCCACGGCAAAACGGCTCGGCGCCCTTGTCGAGGCCTACGACGTCCGGCGCGCCGCCGGCGAGCAGGTAAGAAGCCTCGGGGCAAAGTTCCTCGAACTCGAGATCAACGCCGAAGGCCAGGGCGGCTATGCCCGCGAGCTCACGGCAGAAGAGAAGGTAAAGGAGCAGGAGATGGTCTCTGCCGCAGTCGCCCGTGCAGATATCGTCATCACGACCGCCGCCATCCCCGGCCGCAAAGCCCCGGTGCTTGTCACGAAAAAGACGGTCGCAACTATGAAGCCGGGCGCTGTCATCATCGATATGGCTGCCGAATCGGGCGGCAACTGCGAACTCACCCAGGCGGGAAAGACCGTAAAGGAGGATGGGGTTATGATCATCGGCCCGCAGAACCTCCCGGCCCGTGTCCCGTTCCACTCCAGTCAGATGTATGCAAAGAACCTCCAGTCGTTCCTTGGTCTCCTCATCACCAAGGATGGAACGCTTGTTACAGAATTTTCTGATGAGATCCTTACCGCAAGCCTGCTCGTCCACGCAGGGAAGGTGGCCCATAAGCCGACCGCCGATCTCCTGAACAGAGGAACACCATGACAGACACCACCATGCTATGGACCTCGGTCTACATCGTGATGCTGGCCGCCTTTACCGGCTATGTCGTCATCAGCCGGGTCCCCGCCATTCTCCACACGCCGCTGATGAGCGGCTCGAACTTCATCCATGGGATCGTGCTCGTCGGCGCCATGGTCGCGCTCGGCCTTGCGACTACACCCCTTGAGCAGATCATCGGGTTTATCGCGGTCGTCCTCGGTGCAGCAAACGTCACCGGCGGCTACGTGGTCACCGAACGGATTCTCCAGATGTTTGACCGCTCCGGCAAGAAGCCAAAGAAGGAGGCCTGAAACGATGATCGACCTCTCCTGGCTGATCGACCCGATCTATATCGTCACGATCTTCTTCTTCATTATCGGCATGCACCGGATGAGCCACCCGCTCACCGCCCGCAGCGGAATTGTCTGGGCCGGCGCCGCGATGCTGATCGCGACGCTCGTGACCTTTTTGACCCCAAACCTCACCAACTTCGCACTCATGGCAATCGCGATCGTCATTGGTGGGGGCTTTGGGTATATCGCGGCAAAGCGTGTCGCGATGACCGGCATGCCCCAGATGGTCGCACTCTTCAACGGCATGGGTGGCGGCGCAGCAGCCGCGATCTCTGCGGTCGCACTCCTTGGCACCATGTCAGCGACGACCGGTTCCCTCGCTGTTATCGGAGGCCTCATCGGAGCCGTGTCCTTTGCCGGCAGCATCATCGCGTTCTTAAAACTCCAGGGCTGGATGCCGCCGCGGCCGATCACCTTTACAGGCCAGCAGATACTTAACATGGCAGTTCTCATCATCGCCATCGTATCTGGTATCTTTGTGGTCCTGCAACCTGCTTGGATCCCGCTCAGTGTCTCGGTGTACCTCCCCCTGTTCTTTGTGCTCTCGCTGGGCTTCGGGCTCCTCATGACCCTGCCCATTGGCGGTGCTGACATGCCGGTCGTAATCTCAATGTACAACGCCTTTACCGGCCTTGCCGTGGCGCTTGACGGTTTCTCCTTTGCAACCCCCAACTATGCGATGGTCATTGCGGGTATCATAGTAGGCGCCGCGGGTTCGCTCCTGACGCTCAACATGGCGAAGGCGATGAACCGCTCGATCTTGAACGTCTTCTTCGGCGCGTTCGGCGCAACAGAGGAGAAGGGGGTGCAGATCCAGGGCAGCATGAAGTCGATCGAAGTCGATGATGTCGCAGTCATGCTTGCCTACGCGGATAAGGTAATCATTGCTCCCGGCTACGGAATGGCAGTTGCCCAGGCCCAGCAGAAGGTCAAAGAGCTGACGGACCTGCTCGAAACCAAAAACGTTCAGGTGAAATTTGCAATTCATCCTGTCGCCGGACGGATGCCCGGGCACATGAACGTTCTCCTGGCCGAGGCAGGGGTTGCTTACGACCGCCTCTTTGACCGGGACGAGGTGAACCCTGAGTTCCCGAGCACCGACGTGGTCCTTGTTATTGGGGCAAACGACACCGTTAACCCGGCGGCGCACCGGCAGGGGAGCCCGCTCTTCGGCATGCCCATACTCGATGTCGAACAGGCAAAGAATGTTGTCGTTCTCAAGCGAGGTCAGGGGAAGGGTTTCGCGGGAATCGAGAACGACCTGTTCTACCGGGACAATACACGAATGCTCTACGGCGATGCGCAGGAGACCGTCGGGAAACTTGTGCAGGCCCTCAAAAAGTTATAAAGCCCATGGGGATTTCTGGCGGCAGACTCATTTTTTGACATTTTTATGTAATCACTCCTTTGAAAAAGGAGTGCGCACGCGGAATGAGATGTACCTCCTAGGGATGTTCATGGCAAGCATCTGATTTTCTGTCAGGCCTCCTGCAAGGTACCTTACCAGTTACGGCCAGTAATTTTCTGCTCCACCCATCATTCATATCCGGTCGCGGGGATTTTTTTATACTGCACGGAAACCTGAACCAGCACGAATGTCGGCCCGATCATTAAAATATGCATGGTCTGACAGAACCCCTCCCACACGTTTAAGAACAAATATCACGCATCTGTATAGAAAACAGTACATGGAGTGAAATAATATGGACTTTGGAAATCTGGGGGGAATCGGCGGATCAGTTGTCGGTTTCATTTCAACACCTGAAGGTCAAACCGCAGTAAAGAATTTCCTTGCAACACCGGACGGAATGTCACTGCTCAAAAATTTTGCCGCTACCTCGCAGGGACAGCAGGTTATCATGAGCATCCTTCCCTCTGTTCTTGACGGGATGAACCTGCCGGAACCGGTCAAGGCAATGATCAAGAGTGCCATCCCGACCAGCAGCAGTTCAGGCACCACGACGAATTCCTCGTAAGAGGTCTTCTCTTTTATTTTCGCACAGGAAATCGTGCAGGTTTTTTTTAAGTTCTGCCGGTCGGGTCGTTAGGTAAACCGGTGGCCTTATATTGTTACCGGATAGAATGTGTAACTAGTGCGAAAGGGGGCATTATCATCGAAGATACCATACCGATTCCTGACGGACAGGTAGCACGCAAACAACTGCACTTTTTCTGGCTTGCCGACTGCTCCGACTCGATGCGGGGAAAGAAGATCGCAACACTTAACCAAGCCATCCGCGAGGCACTTCCCGAGATCCAGAAGGCAGTTGCTGCATACCCGCAGGTCGATATCCGGATGCGGGCAATAAAGTTCTCTGACGACGCAACATGGCATGTCGGACCCGACCCGGTACACCTCGACGATTTTGTCTGGCCCGAGCTTGAAACGAGCGGCCTTACCGCAACGGCAAAAGCGCTCCGGCTCCTCGCCGGTGAACTCACCATAGAACGCATGCCCCGCCGGGGACTCCCACCGGTCTGCATCCTCATCTCCGATGGTTTCTGCACCGACCCACGCGAGGAATATGATACAGCCATTGCCGAACTCGGGAAGATCCCCTGGGGCATCAAGGCAGTCCGGCTTGCTATTGCCATCGGCGACGAATCTGACTACAATGCACCCGAACTGCTCAAGTTCGCAAACCAGGAAGCCGTCGGCCTTCTCAAGGCACATTCTCCAGAGGAACTGGTCGCGTACATCAAGTGGGCCTCGGTCAGTGCATCGGTGGCATCGTCCCGCGGCCGGAGCAGAGGGACACCGGCAACAGAGGAAACCTCAAATGTTTCTCTCGAATCCCCACCGCAGATGATCACGTCCAATACTGATCTGTTCTAGAAGAATTATGCCGTCGCCGGAAGAGTTTTCCTGTACCTGCGACACCGGCCTTGGCTGGGTATTCGGGTGCAGCCGCACCGGGGCGGCCCATATCAGGGCCCGCCGGCCCTGCGAGGATGCTTATGCACTCTGGAGCGGGTCTTCCGGTGCACAGCCCTGTATCGCGTTCGCTGTCGCTGATGGCCACGGCAATCCCCGGCACGACCAGAGCAGGACCGGGGCGGCCCTTGCCGTGGATGCGGCGATCAACGAACTCGTCGCGTTCCACCGCTCGTACGCGGACGGGAACATCCCCCGCCAGCAGTTCCGGGCCGGTTTCAAAACAGATCTTCCCCGCCGAGCTACCCGGCGCTGGCGGGAGCTGGTCATGCAGGACGAAGGGAGGCGGATGCTTCCCCCAATTCCGATCCTGCTGGCGGACGAGCAGTACCAGCATTTTACCCGGTACGGGACGACCCTGATCGCTGCGCTCATAGTAAACGACAGCATTCTTCTCGGCCAGATTGGCGATGGCGACCTTGTGCTGGTCAAGCCTGACGGCAGCATCGAGTTTCCCCTTCCATGTGACCCGATCCTCGCAGGAAACGAGACACACTCGCTCTCGTCACCAGATGCCCACCTGCTCTGGAGGACGACCACGCTCGACCGGGGTGAGGGTGGCATCCTTCTTGCTGCGACCGATGGGATCTCCGACTCGTTCAACGGCGCGGAGAGCGAGGAGTTTTCGATCTTTGTCCACAGCCTCGTCGACCGCATCCGCACGTACGGGACAGAGGCCGTGGCCGCTGCGATGGCCGGCTGGCTGGACCGCTATTCGGCGGTTGCAAGCGGCGACGACATGACGCTTGTCTGGGCCTGTATCAATCCGGAAGAGGTTCAGCCGAAAGGGCCGGAGACGGATACAACGGTGTCTGCAAGAGAGGGGTGGTAACCATTCCGCTTGCGGTAGGCCAGAGCCTCCATGCCGAACAGCTCGGGACGACACTGCATGTGATAAAAAAGATCGGGGAGGGTACGCAGGGCGAGGTCTATCTCGTCGACAGCCCGGCAGGATATCAGACCGTTAAATGGTACAAACCCGAGCAGGCAACCCCGGACCAGCGGATAGCGATCTCCTATCTGGTCCGGACCGGCCCTCCTTACGGAGCAGCAGGAAAACGGTTCATCTGGCCGCTCGATCTCGTAACTGCAGTGGAAATAAAACAGTTCGGGTACCTGATGGCCCGGATCGATACGCAGCGGTTTGCCGAACTCGGCGAGGTATGGGCGCACTTAAAACCGGTCCCGGGCCTTACCGCGCTCTGCGAGATCTCCTACCAGCTCGCCAACAGTTACCGGGCGCTCCACCTCTCGGGCCACTGTTACCGGGACATCTCGGCAGGAAACCTGATGTTTGACTCGAAAACCGGTGACGTTTTAATCTGCGACAACGACAATGTCGGCATTAACCGCCAGTCACGGTGCCAGGTCTGGGGCACAATGGAATACATGGCCCCGGAACTGATCCGGGGGGAGAGCGACCCGTCGACAGAGACCGATCTCCACGCGCTCGCAGTCCTCCTTTTCTATGTATGGATCTGGCACCACCCGTTCCACGGCAGGATGGAATACCAGTACCACTGCTGGGATATCCCGGCAAAGAAACAGGTCTACGGGATCTCACCGGTCTTCGTCTTCGATCCCGATAACCCGGCAAACCGGCTGCCCGGAGACCCGGATTACACCGTCGCCCGTAAACGCTGGGATCTCTGCCCCCCCAAACTCAAAGCAATGTTTGTCCGGGCATTCACCGAAGGCCTCATGAATCCCGGGCGGAGGGTCACTGAGGGCGAGTGGCAGAACCTCTTTCTTTCCCTCAAGGACCGGCTGGTGCCCTGCCCGCACTGCCGTGCAGAGAATTTTGCGGATACAGCATCTCCCCATATCACCTGCTGGCACTGCCATAGCGGGATCTCCCAGCCGCCATTCCTTCTCATTCACCGCCCGGGCGGGAACTCCTGCCTTGCGCTTTCTCCCGGTACCACCCTGCGGTCGCGCCATATCGCACCGGGGGCCGGCATGGACGATGGGTCCCAGGTGATCGGCCGCGTCGTCCCCCACCCATCCATTCCCGGCGCAGCAGGGATCCGTAACCTCTCGGATAGTACCTGGCAGGCAGTGTTTCCGGACGGTACAACCGTGGATGTGCCCCCGGGCCGGGCCATTCCCCTCAACCCGAAAACTTCCATAACCATTGACGACATATCCTGTACCATCATGACGCCTTCCCGGGAGCAGCCATGAACGATTCCGCCCGCACCATGCTCGCACGCCTCATTTCACGGTACGGCGCCTCAGTCGCCCGTGATCCGAACCGGTGCGAAGGGTTGCTCCGGGACACCTGTCCGCAGTGCAGCCGCGAGATCTTTGTGCTCACCCATGCCGTACGGCAGCACGTGACTGATGATCTCCTCGTCCCGCGCCACACGCTTCCCCTCTCGCTCACCGAAGGGTTCCTCGCGAAAAGGCTGGAGGACGAACTCGGATTTTCTGGTGATGTGGCACGCTGGGCGGTCATAAGCTGGGCAGAAGCCCTCGGGATTGCTGATCCTGCCCCGCCCGCAGCTGCACCAAAGAAGCCTGCCGCCCCAAACCCGGTGGTAAAAAGTACGACGCCAACGAACCCGGTTCTTCGCGAGCAATGGGCCGCCGACATCAGCCATGCTTCGCGCCCAGTCCGGCTCGGGATCATTGCAAACCTCGCTGGTGCCCCAGATATGGAGAATATCAGGCTCCTCATCAGCGCACTGGAAAACGACGAATGGATGGTGCGGAGCGCAGCGTTCGATGCCCTGTCAGATCCTGAAACGGGTTCGGCCTCTGCCCTTATTGATGCGTTGCACGACACCCCGGATGGGATCGCGTGGCGGGTTGCGCTTATCCTTGGGACTCTTCGTACTCCGGATGCCATCGATGCACTCGTCCCACTGCTCGATCGTTCACCGGTCGTCCGTGATACAGCGATCTGGGCGCTGGGCGAGATCGGGAGCCGGCGAGCCGCAACGCCGCTCATGAAACTGCTTCACCACCCTGATACCGATGTCGTCCGGGCTGCCGAAAATGCGTTAAAAAAGATTGGGTGACACAGGAAGCTACGAGCGCCATACTTTTGAATTTTACAAGTAGTGGTGCTGTAGATTCTTTGGAGATATCACTCTTTGAGCAAGGTCACAAGCGTACTGGAGCAAACGGTAACAATTGCTGAATCCCATACGAAGATTAACCAATTTTTTGTTTTTTTTCTGATGCATTAAAGATCGTAACGAACAAATAAACCAACCTATCATCATCTGGTATGAAAGGCAGCGCATTCATTGTGGTCATATTTCTTATCTGTTGTGCAGTCGCCGTAGCCGGCTGCACCAGCTCGCAGACCAGCTCTTCAGGTAGTACAGCCGGTACATCCAGTACGACACCTGCTCCCAGTCTCACAACGAGCCCTACCGACGTGATGCCCTCCAACATTGCCGTAACAGTAACGGTCGGGGAAAAAGATTACCTCGGCAAGATCCCGGTGACATTCGAGGGAGGCGCCGGGCAGGGCAACGTCAATAAAATTAGTGTTGTCCTCACCCGGGTCGATGGATCAACCGAGACAGAATCACTTGGATCCGACAAAGGTGACATAGTCAATCTGGACGGGACACGGGGCAGCGGCTCCCTCTCCGGGCAGGACGATCGCGTGCAAGTATGGGTCACCATGAATAACGGTCAGACCTACGAAGTTGCTGATGTCCTCAGGGAGTACCGCTCGCGAAGCGGAAGCGGTACATAAACGGCGCTCCTTTTTTCGGTACTTGAGGACGTGGATATAAGGTATTGGATATAAGGTATGCAGGTGAACTGGCGGGAGATCCCCGCGGCACGGAATTCATTCGCCGTCCTCCGGGCAGCATGTGAAGCGACCGGCTGGTACCTGCATCCGGTCCCACAACCTGCATCTGATATTACCTGTTATTCCCTGAATTCTATCAGCGAACCCCGGTACCATGATGAGATTGCAGATGCGGACTGCATCACCGTTGTCGGGGGGCCCCATGCAACTGCCTGCTGGCGGGAGGTGTCCGCGTATGCGGATTATGTTGTTGTGGGGGAGGGAGAATACACGCTCCCACGGCTCCTTGCCGAACTGGAAGTCGGAAAGGATGAGCATATCCCCGGCGTTGCTACCCGGGACTGGTACGAACCGGCAAAAAGCAGCGTCCGGCTCGATGCATATCCCCCGTTCTCTGAAGTGATGGGGTACGTGGAGATCTCCCGCGGCTGCCCTTTTTCCTGCGGCTACTGCCAGACGCCGCAGATATTTGGTCACTGCATGCGGCACCGTTCGATCGATGAGATTGTCAGGTACGCAAACCGGTACGGGCAGGCCCGGTTTGTCACCCCCAATGCCTGCCTATGGCTCGGATGGGATCCATCCCCGGTTCGACAGGATCGAGCACCTCCTGAAAAAACTGTCTCACCAGATCTTTTTTGGGACATTCCCGAGCGAGGTCAGGCCAGAGTTTATCTGTGAAGAGTCGCTTTCCCTTATCACCGGTTACTGCACCAACACCAAACTGCACTTTGGAGCCCAGTCAGGGAGCGATGCCATACTCTCCCGGCTGCACCGGGGGCACACGATCGCAGAGGCGATCCGGGCGGCAGAACTCTGTTATGACACCGGGATCACTCCTGTCGTCGATTTTATTGTGGGATTTCCGTTTGAAACCGATGAAGACCAGCGGGAGACCGCCTCCGCCATACAGGAGGTAGCCCGGATGGGTAAGATCCACGTCCACCGGTTTATCCCGCTTCCCGGTACACCGCTTGCCGGGACTCGTGCGCGGTCGCTTCTTTCGGAAACCGAAAAAATCTGCGGCGAACTTGCCCTCGGAGGAAAACTGACAGGTTCGTGGAACAAGCCTGAGATAAGGTTTTTTAGACGCCGTTTGAAATAATATACCATGAAAGATGTGCTTTTGATAGCAGATCTCCATGGTCAATTCGGTAAAATTGATTCATTTCTGGAATTGAATCCGGAAGCTGTATTTATTGCCGGCGATATCACCAATATGGGTCCTGTGGACACTGTTGACGATGTGCTTTCACGCATTGACGTACCCTGTTTTGCGGTACCGGGCAACTGTGACCCCAGAGAGATCCTCGATACGCTTGAACATTCAGACGCAGTCTGCCTCCACGGTGCCCAGATAAACCTGGGCACAATGACCCTTGTAGGCATTGGTGGTTCCAACCCAACACCTTTTAACACGCCGTTTGAGCTGACCGACAAGCAGATCGATGATCTGCTCCACACCGGGATGGAAAAGATGGAAAAAACCGTCCACAACGTCCTTATCTCACACGCCCCGCCGTTCGATACGCTCGATCTTATCAATGGCGAGCATGTGGGCAGCCAGAGCATCCGCCGCCATATAAAAAACTTTGATCTGGTTTGCTGTGCCCATATCCACGAGCAGCGCGGCGTCAAGGATGTTGACGGCGTAAAAATTGTGAATCCCGGTCCCGCTATGGACGGCTACTGTGCCATGCTCCACTTCGGGAACGAGGCAAAAGATATCAAAGTCGAACTGCTCAGCATGTAGACTGGAGCAGTTCGAGATAGGATGCGAGAATCGGCTCGCCACAGATTCCCATCTCTTTTGCATACTTTTGAATTTTCCCGGTGACATCTGCACCGTCGTTTTCGGCCATGACCTCGATCTCAACAAAGGTTCCGAGACCGTCAACCAGATCCAGTGCAAACGATGTATTCCCAAGCCGGTAATTCTCCCGCCACTTGTTCACTTCTGCAGTCTTTGTAAACCCGAGCCGGTCGAGGATCTGCTCGAAAACCTCGCCGGATTCAACAGTTGTATTGAGCTCTTCGCGTGCCTTGAGCCCGTAATCGCGGAGTTTCTTTCCTTTATAGGTAACCAGAACGTGGCCGTCCGTGTACCGTACCCGCAGGGCTTCGTCGGTTGAGCCGAAATCACGGTGCGGGGCGTTATAATAAATATCGTGTTCGTGCTGTTTTCCCTGGAACTCCGCGTGCCTGTTTATAAGGTTCTGCCGGATAGGATCGAGGGAATCCACCCGCACTTTGAGTTCTATTTCGAGCATTTTTTGTGCCACACTTTTATCTGTCATTGTTGCGATTTAATATAGTCAGGTGATGTATGGCAATAAAAGAAGGAGATTTTGTTAAACTCAGTTATACCGGAACCGCGAATGGTATTGTATTCGATACCACCGATGAAGATGCAGCAAAAAAGGCCGATATCCACAGCACAACGGCTATCTATGGGCCGGTCACGATCTGTGTCGGCCAGAAACATGTTATTATCGGCCTTGATGAAGAACTTGTCGGAAAAGTTGCCGGCGATGAAGCTGATGTAACTGTCCCGCCGGAGAAGGCTTTTGGCGAACGCGACCCGAAAAAGATCCAGTCATACCCCAAAAACAAGTTCAAGGACAAACCGGTCCGCGGGATGCGGATCAATGTCGAGGAGCAGGGAGAAGGGGTTGTTGTCGATGTCATCGGCTCCAAGGTGATCGTTGATTTTAACCCGGTGCTCGCCGGCCAGACGCTGACCTATCATTACAAGATTGAGGAACTCGTGACCGATCCGCTGGAGCAGTTCAGGGGACTTATCCGCCTCTACGCCGGGAAGGACATGGAGATTACGCTTGATGACAAAAAGGCAACGGTCACCCTTCCGGCAGGGATCAACTACGACAGGCGCTGGCTCCTGTGGCGCGGCCGCATCATCCACGAAGGCTTTGAGCTGATCGAGGGTATCTCCGAGATCACGCTTGTCGAAACCTACAAGAAACCTGAGAAGACAGAAGCATAGTCCGGTCCGTCAGGATAATTATTTTTGGTAATTGCTTAATTTAAGCCACTACTATAAACTAACCATACGCGGCGAGTAGTGGATGAAGTTACGTGAGTTGGCACAATATATCGGAGATGAAGAGAAGGCTGAACAGGCCTTACTTGAATTGGGAATACTCAAACGATATACCACCTGTCCCTTTTTTGCGGAGATGATCATATAGGGAGAGTTCGAAGATTCAAGTTCACATGGTATCATTGTGGCAAGGAGTGGGGGGTTAGGCGAGGAAGTATCTTGGAGGGGCTGAAAATACCTTTCACGAAATTTCTCATGGCGATCACGTTGTTTGAGCTCGATACATCGGTGAGGGAATCAGCAAAACAGCTGGGTCTGGCATACAATACCGTCTATCATATCCATCAAGTCCTTCGTCATGCTATCTTCATCGCCGAATCAGATAACGGATCATTCTCCGGAGAGACCGGGATGGATGAATCCTATTTCGGAGGGAGAAGAAAAGGAAACCGGGGTCGGGGTGCAGCCGGGAAAGTTCCGGTCTTCGGGATCCTGGAACGTGGTGGCAAGGTAAAAGTCGAAGTCGTCCACGATGTTAAAGG
>Ga0187874_10001364_pt1 | contig 22622 bp, 23 predicted proteins | sample June2016WEW_16_1_3_FD_132993 | JGI IMG/M metagenome (GOLD analysis project Ga0187874, IMG submission 132993) | Peatland microbial communities from SPRUCE experiment site at the Marcell Experimental Forest, Minnesota, USA - June2016WEW_16_150 | ecosystem: Environmental > Terrestrial > Soil >... | reverse complement strand
TCGCCCGGCAAAGTCGCTTACATGATCTCCAAGCTCGGGATGGCTCGCGTGGCGCTCGGCGTGGCGGCGGAGCACGAGCGGGACAACATCGCCGGCAACACGCTCTGGCCGCGCACCATCATCGAGACCCAGGCCTCGATCGCCTGGAAGATGGCCGATCGCTCCCAGTGGCGCACCCCGGAGATTGTCTGCGACGCCTCGTTGGCCATCTTCGCCCAGGAGCCCCGAACCTGCACCGGGCGCCAGTGGATCGACGAGCAGGCGCTCACCACTCTAGCCGGCATCACCGGCTTCGACCACTACTGGTGTGAAGGCCAGCCTCCGGCCAATCCCATTTACATCGACACGTGGTGACGGCGAATGCCCTGTGCGCTGGTTCTCTCGGCGGGTGGAATGTTTGGCGCGTATCAGGCGGGAGCCTGGAACGTGCTGTCGCGACGTTTTCAGATCGATCTGGTAGTGGGCGCCTCCGTCGGTGCGCTCAACGGATGGGCGATTGCCGGCGGATGTTCCCCCGCCGATCTGCTGGCCATGTGGCGCGATCCTGCCACCGCCCTACTCATGAGGCGGCGCTTTCCCTTGGCGCCCTGGAATGGCTTTTTCGATCCCGCCGCGCTGGAGCGGCAGGTGCGGGACTGGTACCAGCGGTTCAAGCCTCGCGTGCCCTATTCGCTCACGGTGGTGGAGGTTCCACGGCTGCGCCTGGTGCGAGTGCCCCACGACCAGGTTACCCCGGAGCACCTCATGGCCTCCTGCGCGGTGCCTCTCGGGTACCCGCCCGTCCGTATCGACGGCAGGCTCTACGTGGATGGGGGTCTGCTCGACGTACTGCCGGTCTGGGCCGCGGCCGAAATGGGCGCCACCCGCGCGATCGCGGTGAATGCGCTGCCTCTAATGCCTTCGCGTTCGCTGCGCGCGGCAGCCCGCGTGGTTCGCCTCCTGGGTCGGAAGCCCGCCAAGGTCGCAGGCCTCGACCTCGTGCCGATCAGTCCCCGTACCCCCCTTGGGTCGGTTCGGGACGCACTCACCTGGAGCCCGGAGAATGTGCGGCGATGGATTCAGCAGGGCGAAGACGATGCCGAGGCATTAGTTGGATAACGGCTCTCCGGGGGCGTGCGACAGAAGTGAACCACCAACTACTCAGCACAGAACCGCGAGCGTTAGCGAGCGGCCGCCACGGAGCTGCCGTCATCCTTGTTCCGGTCGCCGGGGCGGCGCTTCAAAGATCGCCATCGGCTCACCTTGGCCGCTAATCACGTACCCAATCGCGGCGCCAATCTGCCCGCTGTACCAGAGATACCTCGTGCTGCCATGCCGCGCCCATCGGATTCGGTTCGGTCCATCCAGTCCCGAGCGATTCAGCGCACGGCTCGCGTACGCCTTGAAGGCGTTCATCACCAGTTCCGGAGAACGATCCGCGTCCAGAATGACGTGAACGTGATTTGTGCGTACGTGGGCTGCCAGCAACATCCATTTCCGCCACTGGCAGACTTCCCGAATTGCCTCTAGAACAAGTGTCCGCCGAGGGTGGTCCAGCGTATAAGGCACCTGTCTTGCCAACTTCTTCGCATAGGTTTCGCGAACTTCGGTCTGCTTTGGATAAGGGCCCTTGTAGAGGTGATGCTGTTGATCGGCAGCGCCGGCCTGACCTGGCAACCGCGTGCCGTAGCAAACGAAGGTGATGAAGTAAGTACCGGTACCGGCTTCCACATATAGATAGTGTCGCTGGCCGGGTTTCCTCTCAGTCTTTCCGCTCCTGCCCGCACGGAACCACGAGCGTCAGCGAGTCCTGCTCCAAGGTTCGCCGGAGGGCCGCTCGCTGACGCTCGCGGTTCTGTGCTGAGTGGTTGGTACGCATCAGCGTGCTTCCCTGGCTTCCGGGTCTTATGCGGCAGCCGGAGCTGGGGTCAACTGCGCACGGCGGCTACGACGCCATCGCAAAGTTACGAGTCCTATGAGAAGGCCGGCGAAAGCGCCGAGGATCGCTATGCTGAGCCGGTTCGGGGATGCGGGAGTTTGCGGCGAATACGCATTTTCCAGCAAGTCGACGGTATAGCCCTGCTCGCGCGAATTGCCTAAGCTCGACTCCACGAATTGGCCCGACAGTTCGCGCACCATGGCTTGCACCTTGAAGCGGTCGGGATAAGAGAACGAAATCGCGAAGGCCAGCGCGTGGCGGCCTGGTAGCGCCTGATACAGGCGTATCCTGATATCTTTCATCCGCATCTTCTCCGCGACGTCGGAGATTGGCATGTCCGCGCGTTCTTTCTTGTAGAGGTCCAGGTACGGGAGCTGAATCAGGCGCGCCAGGTTGTCGCGGCTAAGGATATGTTGCTGGATCTCCTGGAGTCGGTCGGCAATCGCTGCACTGCCGGCTGTGCCCGCGATCCGCAGGGCGGCCCGGGAAACATACACATCGGGGATGAAGTATGCGACGGCCAGGGCCGATGCGCAGCCAGCCGCGGCAAAGCCGGCCATCCGCAAAGCCCATTTCGGGCGCCGCCAGATCAAAGTTGCCAGCAGACCGAGCAGCAGGCCGGCTCCGAGGCCTGCCCACAGGAACGCGATGTGGTTGGGCAGGGCGGGGCTCTCGGGCAGGTCGGGGGGTTGGAGCAGGACCATTCCGGGGTTGCCCTTCAACCCGGCATCCCGGGTCTGCCGGTAATTCATCTCCATGAACTTGTAACTGAGTTCTCGCAGCACCTGCCGCGCCTTGTAACGGTCCGGATAATCGAAGGAGATCACAAACGCCAGGGTGCCCTGCTGGCGCGCCTCAGGCGCTTCAAACAGGCGGATCTTCAGGTCTTTCGTGCGCATTCTTTCGGCGACGTCTGCTATCGTCATGCGCTTCCGCTCTTCCTTGTATAGATCGAGCGTGGGGATCATGATCAGGTCCATCAGAGCACGGCGTCCGAGAATCTGCGCCTGCATCTGACCGAGGCGCCACACCAAATCATCGTCGCCCACGCCTGGGGTTGGATGCGAGGCCGGCGGTGGCGGGCTGATGCGCATTACAGCCCTCGACTCATACCGGTTTGGAATCAGAAACGATCCGGCCAGCGCCAGAATCGCACACCCGACGGCCGCGGCCACCGCTATTTTTCCGTAGCTCTTCCAACTCGTCATCTGCATGATGAGCGCTCCTCGCAGCACGTCTGCCAGGTCCCGCCAGCGCACGTTGGCGTCGTCCAGCAGGGCGTCGAACTCCGCGCCGTAGCGCGCGCGCCAGGCTGCGGGATAGAGGTATGCCGCCCAACCAATCCAGCGTCTCATGCGTGTTTCAACCTCTTGGCGGCGATTTTGAGCACGCGGTCGAGGCTCGCGACCTGCGCTCCCAGGTACTCGCGGCCGGCGCCGGTGATGCGGTACGGCTGCCGCCGGTCGTCCGTGTTCACGGGACGAATCCAGCCCCGCTCTTCCAGGCGGGTGATGGCGCCGTAGAGCGTGCCGGGGCCCAGCCGCACGGCCGCGAAGCGTTGAATGTCTTCCATCATGGCGTAGCCGTGCTTATCGCCATCCGCCAGGCTGGCCAATACAAGTAATGTCGGGTCGGTCAAAGTATTACGCCTTGCGTAGTATCGTATAACGTAATAGAGAGACTGTCAAGGGGAATGTGGAGCGGGCCGGAAGCCCGCTCCACGAACGGCTCTGACGGGTCAGCCCTTTTTCTTAAGCGCCTCGGCGATTCTTTCGGGAGTCATGGGCAACTGCAACATTCTGGCGCCTACGGCGTCATAGATGGCGTTGGCGACCACCGCCCCCACGGTGATGATGGGCGGTTCGCCGCCACCCAGCGCGGCGGCGCCGGGGTTTTCGATCAGGATGGTCTCGATCTTGGGAAGCCAGGAGAATCGCGGGAGCTCATAGCTGCCGAAGTTGCGGTCGAGGACTTCGCCGTCCTTGAAATGGACCTCTTCGGTGAGCGCGTAGCCCAGGCCCATGGTGAGGCAGCCTTCCATCTGCTGGCGCATGCCGTCGGGATTGACCGCCCAGCCGACGTCCAGGGCGGAGACCATGCGCTTCACCTGCACGTGGCCGGTGGTCCTGTTGACGGAGACTTCCGCCATGGTGGCGATACAGGCGCCAGAGTACATGCCGCAGGCGACGCCGACGCCGCGTCCGCTGGGCGCTTTGCCGGGCTTCCAGCCGAACTGTTTGGCGGCAGCTTCGAGGACGCTACGCAGGCGGGGGTTGGAGAGATGATTGAGCCGGAACTCCAGCGGATCGATGCCGGCTCTGGCCGCCAGGACATCCATGTGGGATTCGCGGGCGAAGGAATTGGTGTTGACCGAGGGGGCGCGCCACGGGCCGACACCGAAGGGGTGCATGCCGGGAGGGTTGCCGCCCTGCCAGCCGCCGGCGGAGAGGGCGCGCTTGTTGGGGATATCGTAAAACGAATCGGCCTCGCGCTCGCCGGCGCCGACCACGTTGAAGTCCCAGAACGCGATCTTTCCGGCGCTGGTCAGTCCGGCACGGATCTTGACGACCGCGGCCGGACGGAAGGTATCGAGGAAGAACTCTTCGGCGCGGTTCCAGACCACCTGGACGGGCTTACCGGTGGCCTTGGCGAGGCGGGCGGCCTCGACGGCTTGGGGTCCGGCGCTCTTGCCGCCGAAACCGCCGCCGACATAGGGCGCGATAATGCGCACGTTCTGCGGGGTGAAGCCGAGGGCCTGCGCCACTTGCGGCTTGACGGAGAATGGCGCCTGCGTACTGACCCACACGGTGGCCTTGCCGTTTTCGATGTTGGCGGTGGCGGAGTGAGTCTCCATGGGCGCGTGCGCCACGTAGCCGTTGAGATAGGTCTCTTCGACGATGGTCGTGGAGGCCTTCTCTCCCGCGGTCAGGTCGCCGGCAGCGCCGGCGGGGCGGGATGGCGGCGCGGTCTTGAGGAGGTGGTCGAAGATGGTTTTGTCATCGACAGTGGGTGGTGGAGGGTCGAACTGCGCCTTGACGAGGCCGAGCGCGCGATCGGCGAGGTCGGGCCGCTCGTGCAAGACGGCCAGGAGGTCGCCATCCCTGACCACGCGGGCGCCGAACTTTTCGGCGGCGCTGGTATCCGCGCTGAGCAGTTTCGCGCCGTGGGCGGGGGGCCTGACCACGCGCCCATGCAGCAAGCCGGGGAAAGCGAAATCGGCGGCGTATTTTCCCTTGCCGGTCACCTTGTCCATCGCGTCCTTGCGGCGGGCGGGATGCGCGGCAACGGTGAAACTGGCGACGGGCTTCAGCGGCACGTTGGCCAGGTGACGCTCGATGCGCTTGCCTTCGACCAGTTGCGCGTAGGTGATGCGTTTGGCGGGCGTGGACGGATCGGTGACGACACCGGCCTTGACCTGCAGCCGTTCCACGGGCGCCTGGAGTCGTTCGGCGGCCATTTGCAGCAGGACCGCGCGCGCCTCGGCGGCGGCGCCGCGCAGCGCCGGGCCGAACATGGGGATGCACATGGAGCCGAAAGTGCCCATGTCGTAGGGGCACAGGTCGGTATCGCCGAGAACCATGTCGACGGAGTTGTACTCGACGTCGAGTTCTTCGGCGAGGAGTTGCGCCAGGGCGGTCGTGGGGCCCTGTCCGAGTTCCACTTTGCCGGAGAAACAGGTGACACGGCCATCGGCGCCGATGCGCAGGTAGGCGTTCAGATCGGCCGGCATGTTCTGGCGTTGCGGAAGCCGCGCCGGCTCCTGGTACGCATTGACGCGGTTAACACCGAAGAACACGAAGAGGCCGCTGCCGGCGGCGGCAAAGAAACCGCGGCGGCTCAGGTTCAACTCAGGCTGGTTCACAGCGCACCTCCTTTGGCGACGCCGGCGGCGTCCTGGATGGCGTCCACGATGCGCACCTGCGCGCCGCAGCGGCACAGGTTGTCGTCCATGTGGCGGATGATCTCGTCATGGGTGGGCTTGGGAGTTTTCAGAAGCAACGCGTAGGCGGTGAGGATCATCCCCGGGGTGCAGTAGCCGCACTGGAACGCGTGGTGCTCGAGAAAGGCCTGCTGGATGGCGTGCAGCCCATTCTGGCCGAGGCCCTCGATGGTCATGACCTGTTTGCCGGCAATGTCCTTGACCGGCGTCGAGCAGGACCGGACGGCCTGCTTATCGACGATCACGCTGCAGGCGCCGCATAAAGCTTCGCCGCAACCGAACTTGGTGCCGGTAAGGCCGAGGTCGGAGCGCAGCACCCACAAGAGCATGCGCTCGTCGTCGACCTTCACGCTGGCCGGCTTGCCGTTGAGCGTGAATGAAATGGTTCGTTCCATGGAGACCTCTCACGGCTTGATACAGATTTAGAGAACCTTAATATCTTGTAGTATTGTATCCTATAACAGAATTTTGATCCCGCTGGACGGCGCCGGGTCTCGCGCCCGAACAGGCGGGAGATACAATCGATAAGAGAGGCAGGGAGGTGCAGGATGTTGAGGAAAGCCTTAGGCGGCTGGTCTGGTAGTGTCCGGGGCGCAGTTATGGCTTGCCTGTTTGCGGCATTGGCTCCGTTTCTGATAGCGCAAGCGGGTGGAACCGGAGTGCTGGCGGGCAAGGTTACCGATGCGTCAGGCGCCGCGGTTGCCAGTGTCAAGGTCACCGCGGTGAATGCGGACAGCGGCCGGACGCGAACAATGACTACGGGGGCGGATGGCGTTTATTCCTTCGGCGCGCTGCCGCCGGGAAACTACCGCGTGAAGTTCGAGGCGACGGGGTTTGGAACTCTGGAGATTCCGTCCACAACGGTTCCGGAATTCGGCAGAGCGACCGCGGACGGGAAACTCGAGCCCGAGCAGAAACCGGGCGAGCCTTCGCTGAAGGATCTGGGATTCACTCCGGACCAGACCGCCGGAAGCGCCGCGGCCCAGGCCAGACTCGACAAGCGGTCGCACATGCTCAAGATCCATCAACGGCTCGGTCTGATCACGGTGGCCCCGCTGGTCGCCACGCTCGTTCTTGCAAACGGCGCGAAGGGCACTAAGGGCGCGCCCGCGTCCGCGTCCGCGACGGGGCGTGAAATCCATGCGGCGGTGGGCGGGGTGACCGCGGGCCTGTATCTGACGGCCGCTTCTTTTGCGGTCTTCGCGCCGAAGATCCCGGGAACGAAAACCCGCGGCTCCATCCGCCTCCACAAGGCCCTGGCGTTGATTCACGGGCCGGGGATGATTTTGACTCCCATCCTGGGGGAGTTGGCTTATCGGCAAAAAAGCAATGGGCAAAAGGTTTCTGGAATCGCCAGCGCGCATGGCGCGGTGGGCGCCATAACGGGCATCGCGTATGGGGCCGCCATATTGTCGGTCGTGTTCAAATTCTAGGATGAATTTCATGAATCAGCGATTCGTGGCGGCTTTCTTGCTGCTGGCGCCGGCGGCACTTTTCGGAGCGGATAGCCAATGGGCTCTCGGACCATCGACACTTTCGTATCTTGTGTCTCATCCGCTGCACGAGAGCGTGGGGGTGAGCCACGAGGCGCGCGGCAAGGGCGTTTGCCACGCCGGGCAATGCGACTTCCTGATCGCGGCGCCGGTGAAATCGTTCGATTCCAAAGACAGCAACCGGGATCTTCACATGCTGCAAGTGACGCGCGGCGGGCAGTTTCCCATGGTGACGGTGCGCGTGCTGCTGCCCGAAGCCGACCTCACGTCTGCGACCATCCATTGCGACCTCGAGATCCAGTTTGCCGGCCAGACCGCCCACTATAAACAGGTCGCGTTCCAGCGGGAAGCCCATGGCAACGACATCCGGATCACGGGAACCATCCCGGCGACGCTGGCCGATTTCAAGATCGATCCACCGTCTCTGCTGTCGATACCGGTGAAAAACGACGTACCGATCAAGGTGGAGCTGACCTGGCGTCCGATGTGAGCGGCGGGAATCACCGCATCAACTGGCCGCCGTTGATCTCGATCGTTTCTCCGACCACGTAGCCGGCGGCGTCGGAGGCCAGGAAGGCGATCACGCTGGCGACCTCTTGCGGCGTGCCCACTCGGCCCAGCGGAATTGTCTTGACGAAAGTGGCGATCATCTCGGGGGTCGAGAAAACTTCGTGGAACGGCGTGTCGATGACGCCCGGCGAAACGGCGTTGACGCGAACACCATGCGGCGCGAGTTCCTTGGCCAGAGATTTCGTGAAGGAAATGAGGCCGGCTTTGGCGGTGGCGTAGGCGCCTGCGCCCGGGCCGCCGCCATTGTGCGCGGCGATGGAGACCACGTTGACGATGGCGCCGGCGCGGCGTTGGATCATCGACGGGGCCACGGCTTGCGAGGCGAAGACGGCGCTCTTGAGGTTGAGCGCGATGACATCGTCCCAAAGTTCCTCGGTGACTTCGCGGATGGGCGCGCGCTTCACCAGGGAGCCGGCGTTGTTGACCAGAATATCGATGGGCCCGAACTCCTTGACGACCTGGTGAATGACAGCGCGGATTTCACCAGTCTTTCGAAAGTCGCCAACGGCCGCTACGGCGGTTCCGCCGGCCGCGGTAATCGACTCCATTACCTGGAGCGCGCCCTGCTGGTTGTGATGGAAACCGATGGCCACGCGCGCGCCGAGCGAGGCGAACAGCCTGGCGGTGGCCGCGCCGATGCCTGAAGAGGCGCCTGTGACTAATGCTACTTTGCCTTTCAGATCCGGATAGGTTGGCATAGCAGATTCCATTGTTTCACAAGAAACCGGGGAGAGACCGCAAACGCTTCGCGGTCATCCCCGCCATGGGACTATTACCGTGCCGCCTTCGCCTCGCTACGCCGGGTTGGGTCAAGGTATGGTCAGGATGTGGCGGCGGCATGTGCCCGCGCGGAAGGCGTCGCGGATGGATTTGACGAAGGCGCTACGAGCAGCGCGCTGGTTACAGTCGCTTGGCGGCGAACGCGCAGAGACCGGCGAGCGGGCACTCCTCACACAGCGGTTTCGTGTTGCGGCAGAGCGTCTTGCCGTGCTGCCGCAACAGCAGGTGGGCTCGCGAGAGCGGCGCCGCGCCGCGGGGGATCTGGTCGCGCACGGCTTCCTGAAGGGCGCGGTACATGGCGCCGTAGTTTTTTTGGGGCCGCGCGTAGCCGATGCGCTGGAGCACGCGCGAGCCGTTCCATTCGAGAGGCAGGCCGGCGCTCAATCCACAGAACATCAGAATCTTTTCGGCGCCCGGCTGGCCGATGTTGGGAAACTGGTGCAGCGCGCGTTTAGCCTGGGCGTAGGGCTGCTGGAGAATGGAGTCGAGGTTGCCGTCGAATTGCTGGAGGGTGATGCGGGCGATCTCGCGCCAGCGGAACACTCGGGTTTCTGGGCGCATGCCGCCCATGGCGGCGAGCGGCAGGAGAATCTCCTGGGGAGCTTGCCGGATGGCCTCGGCGGTAAGGCCGACCTGGAGGCGCAGGCCTTCGAAGACCGCGGCGCGGCGCTCATCGGACAGCAAGTAGCAGGCGTTCTCCCAGAGCACCAACTCGAAAGGGCCGTGAGCCGGCGGCAAGACAGGCTCGCCGTAGTGTTTCTTCAGAAGGGCGATGATCTTCTTTAAGTCGGGCACGCGGTGCGTCATCGATTATACATGGGCGGGGGCCGGCGGCCAAGATCGACTCTCTACCGGCATGCGCGCCGCGTCGGCACTTTTGCCGGCGCCCGCTGCCGGCTCGCCAGCGCATGTTACGGACGAATGGCGACATTCCGGTCTGAATCACCCTTTTCTGCGGAGAGGCTCGGGTGTATGCTTTCTGTAGGGTCGGCGGTCGCTTTTTGCCGCCGCTGCTTTGAATCCTGATCGGAGGCAGCGCCGGCAAGAACCGGGGCGCCCCTTCGTGGCCGGCGCAAGTGACTCCCCTTGGGCCGATAGATCCAAGGACGCCGGGCGGTGTTGGAGAGCGTGATGACTTCTCCCCGAATGGCTCAGCCATTCTTCGCGGGCACCAACAAGCGTGATCCCCGTGGAGGGCGCTGCCCTCTCGTCGATCTTCGCTTCCTGCCTGGCGCCCGCATCGGAGACGCCAAGGAGTATATGAAGCATGCAGCAGATAACTCATGATGTCGTGATCCTGGGAACCGGACTCGCCGGGCTACGTGCCGCCGTGGAGATCTGCATGAAAACGCGCGGCGCGGCCGATATCGGCATCGTATCGAAAGTGCAAGTGATGCGCTCGCATTCCGTGTGCGCGGAAGGAGGCACCGGCGCGGTGATGCGCCCCGAGGAAGGGGACAGCTTCGAGTTGCACGCCTGGGACACTGTAAAAGGCTCCGATTTCCTGGCGGACCAGGACACGGTGGATCGTTTCGTGAAGGCGGCGCCAGATGAAATCCGCCTGTTGGAGCATTGGGGAGTCCCCTGGTCGCGGCGCGAGGACGGCCGGATCATGCAGAGGCCGTTTGGAGGGCATTCCTTTCCGCGCGCCTGCATGGCGGCCGACAAGACCGGCTTCTTCGAGATGCAGGCGCTTTACGACACCATCCTGAAGTACAAATTCAAGCGCTACGATGAGTGCTTCGCCACGTCCTTGCTCCTCGACGGTGGACGCTTCGCCGGCCTTGCGCTCTATGATGCTCCCGCGGGCGAGTTCTTCGTTCTGCGCGGCAAGGCTCTTCTGATTGCCTCCGGGGGATTAGGGAACCTTTATGGTTTCACCACTTATTCTCAAACCGTCACGGGCGACGGACAAGCCTTGGCCTACCGCGCGGGCCTGGCTTTGGAGGACCCGGAGTTTCTCCAGTTTCACCCGACGGGTCTTGTGCCGTCGGGCATACTCATGACCGAGGGCTGCCGCGGCGAGGGCGGCTACTTGCGCAACAGCAAGGGCGAGCGCTTCATGGAGAAGTACGCGCCCAAGATGATGGAGCTTGCGCCGCGAGATATCGTTTCCCGCTCTGAAATGACGGAAATCCTGGAAGGCCGGGGCTTCCCGGGACCCGGCGGGCTCGACTACATTCAGCTCGATCTGACGCACCTCGGCGCCGAGCGGATCAACAAGCGCCTGCCGTTGATACGCGAGGTGTGCATGAAATTCCTGGGGATTGACCCGATCACGGAGCCCATCCCCATCCGGCCGGTAGCTCATTACTCCATGGGCGGCATCGAAGCCGACATCGACGGACGGACCAGGGTGGAGAATATCTGGGCTGCGGGCGAGGTGGCATGCCATTCCATGCACGGCGCCAACAGGCTGGGGTGCAACTCCACCGCGGAATGCCTTGTGTGGGGTGGGATCACCGGTCGAGAGATCGCTCGGTACCTGTGCAAAGGCCCCAAACTGAACGAGCCGCCGGAAGGGATGGCCCGGGAAGAAGAGAAGCGCATCTTCGACGGCCTGCTCAAGCAGAGCGGAACGGAGAATCCGGCCCACATCCGCCGGGAACTTCGCGCCCAGATGGACCGGCATGCGGGCGTCTATCGCACCGGCGATTCCATGAGGGAAGGCCTGAATGAGATCGCCGCGCTGAAACAAAGATTTCGCAAGATCGTCATTCAGGACAAGAGCCGCATCTACAACTCCAACCTGGTTCAGACGCTGGAGACCGAGAACATGCTGGAGTTGGCCGAGGTTCTGCTGACCGCGGGCGTCGCTCGCGAGGAATCGCGCGGGGCTCATGCCCGGACGGATTTCCCGAAGCGCGACGACGACAAGTTTCTGGCCCACTCCATGGTTTACTACACGGGCGGCCTGCCGAGGCTGGAATACAAGCCTGTGACCATTACCGCCTGGAAGCCGGTAGAGCGAAAGTATTGAGATCTGAAGGAGGCTGGCATGGCTGAAATCAAGAGGTACGATAATCGGCTCGGGCTGTGGGGATGGCTCGGCGGCGGCCGTTGGGGCGTCGAGCGCTACGCCTACATACTGCATCGCCTCACTGGCTTGGGCATTCTTTGCTACTTTCTGATGCACATCGTGGTGACAAGCTTGCGCGCCAGCGGCAGGTATCTGTGGGTGGAAGGGCAGTTCTTCCATCGGCCCGTTTTCAAGTTCGGAGAGTTTCTGGTTTTCGTGGCTTTCGCCTACCACGCATTCAACGGCATCCGCCTTGTGCTGGTGGAACTCGGCCTTGCGGTCGGCAAGCCCATCGAACCCGTTTATCCCTACAGGACGTCGCTGAATGTCCAGCGGCCGCTGCTCATTTCGATGATGGTCCTGGCGGTCGCCTTTCTGGTCGCGGGCGGCTATGACTTCCTGGGGCTGGCAAGATAGGAGACAAGATGCGCGAAACGAAATACTGGACATGGCACATGGCTGCGGGAGTGGTGATTCTCTTCCTGCTCGGCCTCCACATGCTGATCATGCATATGGGCGGTATCACTCACCTGTTTGCCTCTCACGGCGGAGAAGCGATTTCCAGGGAAAACAGCCTCTTGCGGGATAGCACATTGTTCTTCACCATCACTTATGTTCTGCTGCTGGGAGTAGCGCTTTATCACGGTCTGTACGGCCTGCGGACCATTGTGTTCGAACTGACGCTGAAGCCGGCGGCAGAGAAGGCGGTCAGCCTCGGCCTTCTGATTGTGGGTCTGGGGATGTTCGGCCTCGGCGCCTGGGCAGCCATCGCGGCGCATGCCATCGCCCGAGCGGGTGCAAGGGGGTAGCCATGCGGGAAAGCGGCAAGACCCGACCGATTAACTTCCACGTTACGCGATACAATCCTGAAAGCGACCGTGCGCCGTACGTGAAGACTTACCAGGTCTCTGTGTGCGAAGGCATGACGGTGCTGGACGGCCTGCACGACATCAAGGAGAACCTGGACCCTTCGCTGGTCTGGCGGTATTCGTGCCGTATGGGTGTCTGCGGCTCGTGCGGCATGCTGCTGAACGGCCGCCCGGCGCTCGCCTGCAACACCCAGATCCTGCACATCGCCCACGCGGATCTCTCCGTGGCGCCATTGCCCAATTTCGAGATTATTCGCGACTTGGTGCCCGATCTTTTTTCGATGTTCGAGAAACACCGTTCGACCGGGCCCCACATCGTACGCGCGGATGAGGCCGAGATCGAAGCCCCGGAAGGAGAGTTTTACCAGTCGCCGGAGCAACTTGAGGCCTATCTCCAGTTCACCTACTGCATCAAGTGCGGCTGCTGCATGGCCGCCTGTCCCACCCTGGCTACCGACGCGCGTTACTTGGGGCCCATGCCTCTGGCTGCGGCGCAGCGATATAACGCGGACACTCGCGACGATGGGCGGCGCGGCCGCAACCAGTTGACGGGCAGCTCGCATGGCGCCTTCCGCTGCCATTATGCCGGCGAGTATTCGCGCGTCTGCCCCAAAGGCGTGGATCCCGCCAAGGCTATCCAGCATCTCAAGCGTCGGTTAGTGCTGGATTATCTCCACCTGGCTCGCCGCAAACAACCGTGCCAGAAGATGTTGGGACCGGGTCGAGGCGAGCCGCTTCCCAACATCGCGCCCGCGCCGCCAAAGACGGTCTGACGCCGTGACGCGAGCTATGGTTCCGGCCCGGCTACCGTTTCGACCGGCATGCGGACCGTAAACGTACTCCCTTTGCCAAGCTCGCTGCGGACGGAAATGGTCCCGCGATGGGTGGTTACGATTCCATAGGCTATCGACAAACCCAGGCCGGTGCCGTGGCCGCTCTCTTTAGTCGTGAAGAAGGGATCGAAAATGTGGCCGATCTCTTCGGGTGGTATGCCCTTGCCCGTGTCGGAAATCGCCGCCTCGGCGGTATCGCGCGATCTGTCGTAGCGTGTCGCCACCGTGATGGTGCCGCGCTCGTTCATGGCCTGAACCGCATTCATCAGGATGTTCATGAACACCTGTTGGAATTGGGATCGGTCGGCGATGACGTGAGGCAGTTCCGGATCCAGCTTCCAAACCACGTCGATATTGAAGAACAGGGCCTGTTTTTCCACCAGTGACAGCGTGTCCTGAAGAACCTTGTTGAGATCCAGCGGCTCGGTATTGCCTTTCGACTGCCGCGAGAATTCCAGCAGCCCTTTGACGATGTCGCGGCAACGCTCGGTCTGGTGAATCACTTCCGCCAGGTTTTCGCGGTTCGGATCGTCTTGCGGCATGTCTTCGATGGTGAGGCCCGTGAGGGCCAGGATTCCGCCCAGCGGATTGTTGACCTCGTGCGCCACCCCCGCCGCCAGCATGCCGAGCGAGGCCAGCCTCTCCGATTGCGCCACTCTGGCCTGCATGGCCACGAGTTCCTCGGTTCGCTGTTTCACTTTTTCCTCCAGGGTTCGGCCCCATTCCTCGAGATCGGCCTTCATCTGGCGGAGGCTTTTGAGCATGGCGTTGAAGGACTCCGCCAGCAGTGCGATCTCACCCGGTGAATTCGAGCGCACTTCCTGATCGAAGCGGCCCGCGATGATGTTACGCGTGGCGGCGACCATTTCGCCGATCGGGCGGGTGATGTTGCGGATCATGTAGTAGGTGATGCCCAGGATCAGCAGAAAGCCTAACGTGGCAATGCCAAAAAAGGAGAGGATCACCCGGTTGCGAATGGCCGTGTAGGTGTTCTCGAGAATGCCGACGGAGAGTATTCCGATCACATCCCCGTCATAGTTGCGAATGGGAGCGTATTCGCTCATGTACCAGTCCTTCACCACGAAGGTCCGGCCTCTCCAGAGCTCGCCGCGGTTCAGGACGGCTTCATGGACCTCGCTGGGGGCCCGCGTGCCCACTGCCCGATTACCCGCCCTGGTTCTGACGTTGGTCGAGATCCGGACATCTCTCTCGAATATCGTCACCGATCCGCTGTCCACGTCCTTGAACCGGTCGCCGCGGAAGAGCAGTTCCCAAACACGATCCACAATTCCAAAATTCCCATTCAGGAGGATGCCGCCATAGAGGGCTCCCATCGGCTGCGCGGAAGAGGCGCCCACCGGCGCCGCCACCACCAACGCCATACCGGGACTCTCGCCGCCGGCGTCTGCGCCCAGGTGCACCCGGGCGCGCAAGCCGGGATCTTCACTGCCAAGCAAGCCGGCGGGGAGGGTCTCGGTCGCGGCGGCAATTTTGCCGGCCAGGGCCGCCCTGACGACGCTGACTGAAGATGCGTCATCCCCGGTGCGGCCGGGTTGCGAGACCCGGAATACAACACGCCCCTTTCGGTCCGTGAGGCTGAGGAAGTCGAAGCCCAGGTCCTGGCGAATTCGCTCCAGATAGCCGGAGAGAGAGCCGGGATCGCCGCCGGCGAGATAATGCTGAACCGTTGTGCCGGCGGCGGCAAATTCGACCGACAGTTTCAGCGCCTCGAGTTGCTGTTCATAAACCGTTCTGGCAGTCGCGAAATCATGGTCCACCGCCCGGCGGGCCTGCATCATAATGGTGGAACTGACGATCCACGAGCCCACCAGCGACGTGGCCAGGCCTCCCGTGCCCAGAATGATCAGGTAGCTCCATATCAGCCTGGCCTTGAGCGACAGCCTGCCGGAGGCGAAGTTCAAACGCATGCCGTCCTTACACCGGCTGGCCGATGCGCTGGAGGATGTTCTCCGTCAACTGCACCATGTCCACCGGTTTCGCGAAGAACATGTCATGCGCGAGCCAGCCGCCGCTTGACGGGATTTCGAAGTCCGGAAGGCGCGTGCAAAACGAGCTGAGGACGAAAATCGGCACGTCCTTTAGAGCCGGGTCGCGGCGAATTTCCTGGATCGTGAAGAACCCCTCGGTCCTTTCGCCCATCATGATATCCATGAGGATCAGGTCCGGCCGCTCCATCTTCGCCAGCTTGATGCCTTCCTTTCCGTCGTGCGCCCGGAAGACCCTGAGCCCCTTGGCTTCGAGGAAACACGATACCGCTTCCGCAAAATCCTGGTCGTCATCGACCATTAGAATCCGTTTCTGCTCCTGCATCGTTTTGACTCCCGATTCCCGCTTCCGGATCCTCTGCGGCCGGCAAGCGCACCCAAAAAACAGAGCCGGCGCCAGCCTGGCTCTCCACATGAATCGTCCCGCCCATTTCCGAGACGATTCTTTTCGAAATGTGCAGCCCCAGACCGGTCCCGGCAGTCTGCTTCGCAGACTCGTCTTTGACCCGGAAAAACTCGTCGAAGAGAAACGGACAATATTTCTCCGGGATTCCCACGCCGGTGTCGGCCACGCCAATGACAACCTCCCCGGCGGAAACAGCCCCGGTAACCGTCACCTTTCCGCCCGGCTTGTTGTACTTGATGGCGTTCGTGATCAAATTGTCAAACAGCACGCTGAGGCAGTTCCGGTCGCCCAAAACATACAGGCTGTTTTCCGGGACCCGCGCTTCCAGCGAGACGCCCTCGGCGGCAGCGGTCTCCTGATATGCCTTCAGGATGTCGGGAATGATCTGGCTGAGATCGACTCTGATCCTTTCCTTCAACATCGCGCCGCCCTCTACCCTTGCCAGGGTGAGCCAGTCGGCGATCAGGTTCTGGAGTTCCTCGATTCGGGCCAGGCAACGGGCGATCCACTCGTGCTCCTTCGCCGGACTCTGCTCGAGGTGCTCCATCACGTTCAGGTATTGATGGACCGCCACCAGCGGTGTGCGAAGCTGATGGGCCACGAAAGTTACAAAGCGCCGCGTGAGCATGGCTCGCTCAACTTCGTGGCGCTGCGACTCCAGTCCCAGCCGGCGGCGTTCCAGCCCGCGGTTCACAATCAATCGCAGCTCATCCGGTGAAAACGGCTTGGGCAGAAAGTCATAGGCGCCGCATTTCATTGCCTGCACGGCGGTGTCGATGGTCGCGTATCCCGTGATCACCACGATCACGATTTGAGGGTCGATCTCGTGGACCCGGGAAAGGACTTCCATGCCGCTGATGCCGGGCATCTTGAGGTCCACCACAACCATGTCCGGTTTCAGCTTCGCCACGCCTTCCAGTCCGCGAGCCCCGTCCTCAAAGGTCTCGGCGCGAAGGCCCATTTTCGTCAGGATTTTCCCGCACGACAACCGCATCGCGTAATCGTCGTCGATCACGACGACCGCTGGCGGCACGGCGGGCCCGCTCATTTCTTTCTCCCACATGATCGACAAAGTCGACGGATATTCAGACCACTGCGCCTTTGGCCGCCCCCACCGCCTTTTCCAGTAGCCCGAGAAATTTGGGAATGTCGAGCGGCTTGGTAAGGTACCGGTCCGGCCGGATCATTTCGACTTCGGCGGACATCGGAAAGCGCTCGTCCGGGCTTTCCTCGATCGAAGAGATCATGAAGATCGGGGTGTTGCGAAATTTCACGTACTCATCCTGATACTTGAGAGCATACGTCACCCCATAACCCTCAACGGTGGTTTCCATCATGATGTCCACCAGAATCGCGTCGGGTTCGTGCTCAAGCACCATCCGCAGGCCTTCGTGTCCGGAAGAGGCCTCAAGCACGTGATAGCCGTGACTTTCGAGGAGAGATTTCACTGCGGCCCGAAAGTCGGAATCGTCGTCGATCAGGAGCACCTTTGCAGGCATCGGAGCCTCCTTCCCGCCAGGCGACTGTGCCCAACCCGCGAAACCGGGCATCGCCCAACTCAATTATAGGATATGAAGGTCTGAAAGTGAAGCGGTTGTCAAACGGCCGTCAGAAGGTGTGAGTCTCAGCCACCAGACACTCCCAGCAGACTGGCGAGTGAGTTGCCAGGATACCCGGGATATCTTCGGCCCGAACGTTCCTCCATTCGACAAGCCGCAGGTCGGGGCTCATCGCGCACGGCTTGTGGCGCCATGGGGCAATCCGCGTCAGTGGTCTTCCACAGCAGGTACATGCTTTGGCCTCGTACCACTTCGACAGGATTGTCACCACCAGGCATTCCTCCGGCGCCGCCAAAATGCCTTTCAGACACGCCTGATCGCAACGCTCCCGCTCGCGCCAGCGGGAGCAAGCGACGAGCCGCAGCTTTGGCTCGCTGAAGCCAGGGGTGGCGGCGATGCGCCAAGCCGCCAGTTTCACGGCGGCAACCTCCCCGGTTCCCGGGCAGCCGATGATCCGCGTGCCGCGGAATCTCAGATAAAGGCGCGCCACTCGCCACAAGCCCAGAGTGACCAAGCCCAGGAGGAGCGTTGTTAAAAGAACATCACTCATCACTCGCATACCAGTTCCTACGCCGTTCCCCGACCGCCTCGAAGAACTTCATACCAACTCCTGGAGCACCCGGTCCAGGATTGACGGCATGCGGCCGTCAACGGCGGGCGACAGCTCAGTCCGGGTCGCAGCCGATGAGATGGAAATTCCCAGCAGCGCGATAGGCGCGGCGACCATCATCTTCAGAAGCTGGATCGCCTGGACGGCGGAAAGGTGATGCGCATGCTCCTGGCGGTTGTCCATTTCGGGAAAGGTCTCGCCAAATACCGAGACGCTTCCCGGTTGTGCATCGTCTTGAATTGCGTCGATGAGAATTACGCGGCTTCGGCCTTCCATCTGCCCGCCGTGTCGGAGCAGGTCCGTTCCGCCGCACATCACTTCCACGCTTTCGGGCAGTCTTGGGTCGCCCGCCAGGCGTTCGGCTACATGCCACCCCACTCCGTCATCGCCCATCAACGGATTGCCGAGACCGATCACGAGTGTTGGTTTCATCGTCTGCGCACGAGGTGTACGGAGCAGGAGATGCAGGGATCGTAGGCCCGGGCGATCATCTGCAACCGCCTCCCAATCACCGCTTCATCGCGGTCCGTGCACTGCTCCACCGCCCGGCGAAAATGCGTTTCCATGCTGGCGGCGTTCAGGGCGGTCGGCGTGATCACGTCCGCCGCGGTGATCCGGCCGGCCGCATCATACGTGTAACTATGGATGAGCAGTCCGCGGGGAGCTTCCGTGATCGCGGTGCCGGTTCCAGCGCGGGGATGAATCTCGACGGGCCGCTCATCCTTGACGCCGGTCCGCAGAAGCTCCTCGATGATCGCCAATGCCCGCTCCAAGTCACCGACCAGCTCCAGAGCTTGAGCAGTGTTGTTGTCCATGGGATTGTCGGCGGGCAACTGGAGCTTGAGGCGCTTCATCGCCGCCGCCAGCCGTCCGGTGAGGCGCTCCGGGTTGACGGTCAGCCGCGCCAGCGAGCCGACCATGAACGGCTTTCCCCGGAAGCTGCTGTGCTTGGCGGTCGAGTGCTCGACAGCCACCTCGTTCGTCAGCGTCCGATAGTCGGCGGCCCGCACCATAGCCCGGTCCCCATTGGATGCAACCATGACTTCATCGCCGGCATAGTAGCTGTCCAGGCCCGGCGAGCGCAACGCCGCGTAGATCGTATCGGAGTGGCAAAACTCCGCTTCGGGAAGCGACGCCATGATATCGATGACCGCCTCCGAGTCCGCCATTCCCCGCGTCGCGGCGCTCCGCAATTCGATCAACTGGTCGACCGTGGGCGCCTTCCCGAAACCTCCCGGGACGGCATTAACCGGATGGATGGCCCGCCCCCCGATGGTCTCTTGGATCAGGTTGCCCAGCTTCTTGAGTCCCAATCCCAGCGTGACCGCGCCCGGCTTGTCCGCCGCCAGCGCGATGGCGCTCGGATAATTCAGGTAGTCCGGTATGGCCAGCAGAAAGAGGTGCAGCGCGTGGCTTTCAATGCTCTCGCCAAGGTATAGCAGTTCGCGGAGCAACTCCGTCTGTGGACTTACGCGGACCTGGAACGCATCTTCGGTGGCCTTCAGAGAGGTGAGCGAATGCGCCACCGAGCAGATGGCGCAAATGCGGGATAGAATCGGCGCCACTTCCTGGTAGCTCTTCCCGCGGACCAGCGGCTCCAGCAGCCGCGCGCCTTCGAACACGTCGAAGCGCACGCTTCCGACCTTGTCGCCTTCCATTTCGACGGTAATGCCGCCGTGGCCTTCCACCCGGGCCAGGTGCTCGATGACGATCCTGCTCATTGTGCAACTCCCTCGGGCGCAAAAGTCCGCAGCCGGGCCGCCATGCGCTCTCTATCCAGGCCCTTCTCCTGCAGCATTGCCAGCAGGGATGACGAATTGGCATCGCCCACCGGACCGCGGCAACCCACGCACGGGACCCGCAGGTCCGGGCATCGCGCCTTGCATCCGGCTGCCGTGATGGGCCCGCAGCAGAGTTCCCCGCGCTCGATCAAAAGGCAGTTGTTCTCGAGCATGCGGCACTCGGTGCAAACCGGGTACTCGGGATAGACCGGCGCGTCTCCATTCAATAGATTGGCGATTGCGGAAAGGAAGTGCTCCTTCTCGATGGGGCAGCCGGTGATATTGAGATCCACCTTCACGATTTCGTGCAGCGCCTGAGCGGGCGCGGAATCGTAACTCAGTCCCGTCTCGCCGTAAACCTCCTCGAGAAGTTTCCGGCGATCGGCGCCGCGATCCATCGCCGCAACCCCACCCCACACCGCGCAGGTGCCGAGGGCCACCAGGGTCGTTGCCCGGGCGCGAATCTTCCGCAGCCTCTCGGCATCCCGCTCGCTGACCACCGCGCCTTCGACCAGGGCGATATCCAGGGAACAGGCGGCATCGTTCGCCGAAGAAGCCATCAGGAAGTCGCGGACATCCACCAGGGCCACGATGTCCAGAAGGCGGTCCTCGCAATTCAGGATCGCGAGCTGATCTCCCGCACAGCCCGTGAGCCCGAAGATTCCCAACGCAGGCTTGTTCATCAGATCATCTCCGGCAGGTTGATCGCATCCCAATAGGTGAAGATCGGCCCTTGCAGGCACGTGTACTTGTAACCGATGCTGCAATGGCCGCACTTGCCGACGCCGCACTTCATACGCCGTTCGAGCGACATCAGGATGCGGTTCTTGGGGAAGGCAAGTCCCAGTAACTTCTGCAAAATGAATTTGTAGACGACCGGTGGCCCGCACACGGCCGCATAGGTCCGCAGCGGATCGATTCTTGCGTGGTCGAACAAAGTGGGCAGCAGGCCAACGTGGTTCTTCCACGTCCCCGAAGGATCCGCGTCCACCGTGAGCAGGCAGTTCATGTCGGTTCGGTCCACCAGGGCCAGCAGTTCCTCCCGGAACAGCATGTCTTCGGGCCGCTTCGTGCCATACATCAAGGTGATGTTGTTGAACTTGTCGCGGTGATCGAGCGCGTACCACAGCAACGACCGCAAAGGCGCCATTCCCAGACCTCCCGCCGCCAACAGCAGGTCGTTGCCCGCCATTTCCTGTATGGGATAGCCGTTGCCGTATGGTCCGCGCACGCCCACCAGATCGTTCGTGCCCAACCGGTAAAGCGCGCTGGTGACGCGCCCGGCGCGCCGCACGCAGACTTCCAGGACCCCGGGACGCGAGGGCGAAGAGGAAATCGAGATGGGCATCTCGCCGGCGCCTGGCACGCTCAGCATGATGAACTGGCCCGGCTGGTGCCGGAACGTGTGGGCCAGGTGCTCTTCCAAAAAGCGCAGCGTGAAGAGGTGGTTGTTTTCCGCCATCTTGTAAATGCGCACGATCCTCGCCATGTGCGGCTGGTAAGGATTGTCGCTCAGGATGGGGTGATAGGTCGCGACTTCATCGGCTAGCAACATCTTGAACCCTCCGCAGCCGGTCGAGCACTTGCACGACATCGATGTTGACCGGACAGGCGCTGATGCATCGTCCGCAGCCCACGCAGCTCGGCCGCCCGTATTCCGCCACGAAACCGCGCTGCTTGTGGTAGAAACGGAATTTGATGCGGCTGGCGCGCGGCCCGCGGAAGTTTTCCCCGCTGGCCACCTGCGCGTGGTTGGCGAACAGGCACGAATCCCAGGACCGCGTGCGTTTGCCGGCGCGCGATCCCAGTTCCACGTCGTCGGCTACATCGTAGCAGTAGCACGTAGGGCAGACCATGCTGCAACTGCCGCACGAAAGGCACTTTTCGCCTAACTCCTGCCAGATCTCGCTCTGGTATTCCATCTCGAAGATCTCGGGCAGGTCGCGGATCTCCACTTCCAGTTGGAAGGCGCGCCGCTTGTTTCGGGAGCGCCGCTTGTACTCGTCTATATCCGCGCTGGTCACCGCTTCGAAGATGTTGCCGCTGGCCAGCACCATATCGTCGCCTAGAGCGGTGCCCACCAGCGCCTGGTAATAGCCGCCGGTATCGTAGAAGAACAGATCGAAACCGTGCTCGACAAAGTCCGCCCGCATGGAGCGGCAGAAGCACTGCTTGTCCGGCACGCAATCGATCCCGATGATGGCAATGTTCTTCCGCCGCGCCTGGTAGTACGGGTCGTTGTACTTTCCGGCGAACACGCGATCGAGAATGTTGAGTGCGTAGACATCGCAGGCGTGTACGCCAAATAGAATGATCCGCTGATTCAGCCCTTCCGTGCAGGGCACGAACCCCTCGTCCGGGCGATAGCGGAGCAGGGCCTCCCGTGGCGGGAGAAAGTACTTCTTGGGCGGGAGGATGGTACGGTCGTATTCGAGCCGGGCCTCCGACCAGCGGGTAAGTCGCTTGAAAACGTACTTGCCGTCCTGCTCGACCGGAGCATGCAGTTCACCGAACTGCTGGACGACCGACGCGAAGAGATCTAACTTTTCCTTGCGGAGCTTCAGGATCTTCACCGTGGCCTCCTTGCCTCCGGGGATCGCCCTAAAAAGATTATAGGATATTTAACAATTAAATAGAAGCGCGGTGGGGTGTGCGACATAAAAGTGGCGGAGCTCCCGATCCGGCGAAATCCGCAGGAATCTGAGTGTAGGGGTACGCGGGGTTTGGTCTTCGGCTTTGTATCAGGGCACGGCTTTAGTCGTGCCGTAGGGTTGCTCGGAAAGTTGGGCTTTAGCCCCTGTGGTGCCCGGAAAATTCACAGTGGCTAAAGCCTCTGGT
>Ga0187874_10001362_pt1 | contig 22654 bp, 21 predicted proteins | sample June2016WEW_16_1_3_FD_132993 | JGI IMG/M metagenome (GOLD analysis project Ga0187874, IMG submission 132993) | Peatland microbial communities from SPRUCE experiment site at the Marcell Experimental Forest, Minnesota, USA - June2016WEW_16_150 | ecosystem: Environmental > Terrestrial > Soil >... | reverse complement strand
TCTCCGCTCTAAAGACAGCTTGTTGCGCCACTCCTTTACTAAAAGATGAAAGATACGGTGAAGAAATTCTTAAAAACATAACTGGAAGTATGAATTTTTTACCTCAAGAATTGTCTGCTCGACTCTTGAAAACACTTGAAGCAGCATCCAAGTTTGGTAGGAACACCCACGAAAATGTAGATCGGTTTATGAAGGAGATTATTGACGAATTGGTTATCAAGGGAAAATGCCTTGACACTAAAGAGAATCGATAGCGCGCGCAAAGACGAAGCCCAAGATATAACTGTATTCCGATGCGATTGGAGGCTGACAACGCGTGTATGAGCTTAATCGACAAGCATTCGAGTACAGGAGATTATAGTTACCGTTAAATGTTAAGCAATTTCACTATTAGTGGTGGTCACCGATGCACTCTAAGAATGATATGGGTAAACAGTATCATATCTGCTGCGGTCAAGGGGATTTGGAGGAAACTCTGCTTGTACCAGGAGACCCAGATCGGATTCCGAAAATTGCCAGGTTCTGGGATTCCTCGACCGAAGTAGCGAGCAACCGCGAGTTTCGCAGCATCAGAGGCGTTTATCATGGTCTACGCATTTCGGCGCTTTCGAGTGGAATTGGCCCCGCTTGTATGTCCATAGTTGTCAATGAGGCTTCAAGGATAGGCGTGAAGAATTTTATTAGGGTGGGCAGCAGCGGCACCTTGCAACCAAACATAGCTTGTGGCGATGTAGTCATTTCTTCTGCAGCCGTACGCTTAGACGCTACAAGCGACTGCTACGTTGTTCCTGAGTATCCGGCTGTCGCTCACTATGAAGTGCTTTTAGCACTTGTCGAAGCGGCCGAGCAATTGGGCATTTGTAATTATCATGTGGGCGTTACCGCGACCACGACTGATTTCTATGCAGGGCAAAACCGCCCCATAAGAAAAGGAATTTCTATTGGTGAAAATCTGGTTCCTACTCTTCAGAAGGCGGGAGTTTTGAACGTTGAGATGGAGGCTGCTACACTGTTTACGTTGGCAAGTCTTTTTGGTCTGAGGGCAGGCGCTGTATTGGCGATCTACAATAGCCATGTTACAGGCGAGTTCAAGCCGCATGCTGGGGAAGAAAACGCTATCAAGATCGCCAACGAGGCTGCTCGAATATTGAGTGAGTGGGATGCTGCGAAAACGAAAACTGGGAAACCCTACCTTTTCCCTTCGATGCTAAAATAACTGATGGTAAGAAGTGCTTACCATTAAACCTTGGTTGATAAGCGCACGCCCGCTGTTAAAAAGGAAATAAATACTCTTTTTGACATTTTTCTGAACAGCCGTGGGCACTTGCAAACGGCTAACTCATGATTTGTTCGATTCTTTGAATGCGTTTCGCTACCGATGGGTGAGTCCCTGATTTTCTGTCAGCAGGTACAAGATTTAGCGCCACCAGTTTTTGAAGGGCGCTCACCATAGGTTTTCCCTCTCCAAGTGTCCTCACAGCAATCTCATCTGCTTCAAGCTCGAATTTCCGTTGAAGACGCAAAACAAGTTGAGGACTCAAGAACAGCGCAACAAAACCTGCGAGAATAGATATCAGCGGCCAAATGGAAGTTTGACCTAAAGTAGCTGCTACAACGAAGAGATCTATCCCAATAATGGAAGTGAGCAAAAGAAGACCGCTAATTTTCATCACGTGCTTTCGTTTCGCATGAGCAAGTTCGTGTGCCATCACGGCGTTCACTTCTTCCTTGCTCATGTTCTCTAAGAGATAATTTGAAATGAAGACTGAAAACTTGCTCGGTCCCGCTTGGAAGGCGTTAGCTATCTTGAACTTCTTCCAGTCTATTGAGTAGAGGTCGACATGGGAAATACTCATTTTGTTTGCAAGTCCAGAAAAAGATGAAAGGATTGATTCATCGGTTATTGGAACCGCTCTTTGTCCAAGCCTTAAAGCAACTGGAACCCTCGCGAAGAACAAGAAAGTGATTAGAAGCAAACCATCGGCGTAGATCGCCGTCAGAATGCCAAACTTGGGTAGCATGTATTTGAAACCGAGCAGAGCGATACCTGGGACAAGCGCCATCAAGTAAAACGGAAAATTTAGTACCAAATAGTCCTTTTGAGTTGCAGTTACATGCTTGTACCTTCGGTCAATTCTGCATTGGGCGAAGGACAAAAGGAACACTCCCACAGAAGCTATGAGTATGCTCAGCGAAATCGCAACGATGGGCGCTTGGAATAGCACGACCTCTGGAAACCAAGAAAAAATCAGGAACAAGCCCAAGAAGAAATTTACAAAACTAATCTTTTTAGTGTACTCTTTGGGCTGTGGCCGCGACTCCGCTGTTCTAACCTGACCATTCATGACTTAAGAGATGTCCGCACTTCGTTATTGGGTTTTTCTCTATTATTGCACTCTCGCCCCTTGTCGCCTTCTAAGTCTGAAACCTCTACTTCAGCCAAATCGGATAATCAAGGCAGGAAGCAAATTGTGTGTCAAGCTAGCGCCATATGCGCCGAGTAAGGATTAAAACTGCGATAGCGATTGTGAAGGCTCCAAGTGCAATGAAGAACAGCCCTGGCAGGTACTCTAAGAGCGATGGGAGAGAGCCTCCAGCTGCCTGAGGCGACTGCGTTAGGGAGAATAAATCCAAGATTGCCGGAGCATTCGAGCCTGCCAGAAAGTAATATTGACCTTGAGCCAGGCTCAGAGAAACGCTTCCAGTCTGGAGATCGTATTGACTCAGCCAAGACGGCGGCGTCCCAGAGAAATTCTCCAGTGTTGACGGTACCTGGCCGTCTGTAGCGTGTTGAAGAAGCAAAGCATCATGTTGCGTTGAATTCATGACATAGATGTATACGGGACTTGAGGCGCTCCAAGCGATGTTTAACGGTGAGGCACCTGACGGGACATTCCAGGATGTGAGCAATACCGTTGTGTTTTTTGGTATAGTCTGATTTAATATGGATACGTGCATGCTGTTGACTGTTGTCATCGTGGCAGGAAAAGATGCCAAAAGAAAAAGACCGGCGGAGATTAGAAGAATACCCGCGAGTATCAGCACTACAGCCACCGCAATTTTCAATGCCGAGTGCTGCTTCTTCTCCGCCTGTATTCTCTCGGGAAAGGTCCGGAGCAAATTGACGGCTAGCTGTCCTTTCTCGGTGAGGCGATACTTTCCTTGGTCATCCTTCGATACAAGACCCTTCAGAGCCTTCAGATGGTAGTTGAGTCTGCCCGTGTTTGTTATTTGTAAGAGAGCCATTATTTCCGTGTAGCCGATTGCTTCTTTCTCTGCTAGCAACTCCAGTATGCTTCTCCTTGTAGTATCGCTGAGAATCTTGTGCAGGGATGACCAGTCCACTTCTTCCATGATTTCCTTTTTGTTCATCAGTTGAATTTTAATGTTTTTGATAAGAGAGGTTATCTCCTACTTATCAAGCGCGCGCGCCGCGTTTCTCGTTGGGTCGATGTACTTCTATTCTTCGTAAGCAGGTCCACATTCCGCAGGGAAGAGATACTGCAAAATGGAAGTAAATGCTAATCTGAAAGCTGAGCGCGCGCGACCATAGGATACGAGCCTATCTACGGGAATTTTAGTTTCCCTCAAGTTTCTCAGCACACGCTGTCTGGCAGGGACATCGTGACTGCTACCAAAGTTTCCGACGTTACGTTGCAAGTAACACCAGTTAATGAAATGGCATATATTTCTATAGCATCATACAACTCGTCAAGCACGAACATAGCCTCATTAACCAATGCGGAAATTACCGGACCCACAGACTTCAACGTTCCAGCAGGAACAACAAACGCAGTAGTGTAGGCCGCAGAAAGCACATACAGCGAGACCTCCTCTTCCGTAGTAATGATGACGCCTACGCCTACATCACCACCGTCTCCTTCACCGGTGTCGCCGTCTCCTTCGCTCAGTCCAACGTCATTTCAAAATCCAGCTGCTTCCCCTTCCCCGTCCCCCACAGTTCCCGAATTTCCTAACCCAATGCTAGCAGTTACGTTAGCTATCTCTATGATCATGGTCTGGTCTTCAGTTATCATTGCACAGAAGAGAATGACCTCAAAACTTTAGCTTTAGATCTTACTTATTTCTTCTTTACAGAACTGCTTTGAAGCGTAACATAGTTTTTCTAAATGTAAGAGTTCTGAAAGTAAGTGTGTGTGTGTGGGTATTAAATTTTAGTCCAACTAGCACTCAGAAAACGATTTTTCTAAGTCTGTCGTAGGATGAGAGGTAATCTCGTCCTTTCGTTGTGATGAGATATTTGCCGTTGTTTTGCATAATCATGCTTCGCTGCGTGAGAATTGTCAAATAGGATTCTGCTTGCACATCGTTCAAACCTAACCTGTTCATAATTCTTCCCTTATCTTTTGATGTTTCGCAGAAGCGGATAATATGAGACACAATTCCTAATCTACCACTAAAAACCATTTAGTTCACAAGGTATTGTCGGTTGGGTAACAATTAAGCGTGTGTGACTGTTGAACAACTGTAACAAGTGACCGTATACTCGATTCCGACTATACCCATACCCTATTATTGGCTTGTTTTTCCATTACTAAGCGCGCAGTTAACCCGAAGATGCAGAACTGTCACTATCCAGAATACGAGTGCTTCATAGCTAAAAAAAGCAATGGGTATAAGCGTAAGAGCAGTGAGTGTAAACATGAGAAAAGAGGTAGATGAAAATTTGTCAGTATAGAGCAGGTTTAGTTAAGAACTGCCGCAGGTGCAAATCGAGTATTCGACTTAATTGCCCGCTTAGAAAGAAAGTGAAAACGAAAACCTACAGCGACATCCAAAAGAGGGGCGAAAATAAATAACAACTACAAAGAGTGAAGCCAAATAGCAACAGAGAAAAAACTGAATAACGTTTTATGTCCAAGGTGTCCTTATTGTGGTAGCACTCGCCTTGAAGAAAATGAAGATATCGTTGAGTGCCTTGATTGTGGCATGGGGAAGTATAAGAAAGGTAAGCATAAGCAGTGAAGCATTGTAAATAATTGCTTAAGTAATAATATGAAAAACATTGGAAAATTTGAACATGTCCGAATATGATAGAAGCCCACGTAGTAAATGGGGAGGAAATCAACCTTACGAGTGCCTTCGGTGCGGAGCAACCACGACGGGCGAAAACATAGAGGAAAGAAACGGCGAAATCAAATGTATCGTATGCGGATACAGAGTTTTAAAAAAAACTAAACCGCCAGTAGTAAAGAAAGTTCCCGCAACATGACATAAGAACTCTGCATCAAAATTGTTTCTTTTTTAAGCCAATATAGCTCCCGCCACTTCTATCTACAGTCTAAATATCGAGACTAAAATTATGTTTACTTTAACAGTATCCTGAAAAGCTTGATGATTTGTTACCCGTAGTATTTTGCGTGCGCGCTTATGAGGGAAGATTTTAATGCACACTTAACTAAACGAGTATATAGGGTTGGGTTGATATGCCAGCTGCCTTTGTTTTAATGAATACCAAGATAGGTTCGGAATCTGACGTGCTGAAAGAACTGAAAAAGGTCGAGGGTGTTGAGGAAGTTCAGCCGTTTATGGAGTCTACGGCATAGTTGCAAGAGTCAAAGCAGAAACTACGGATAAATTAAAAGAAATAGTAGCGTGGCGGGTTCGACGACTAGATAATGTTACGTTCAACGCTAACAATGATTATCGTTGGAGAAAAATAACATCATTTAAACTCCCTTTCTTTTATAATAGCTCAAAGAATTGGCGACTACTGCTAATTTACTTCCAGCCTAGCTGAGATTAGCCGACATAGAGAAAGTTAATGGCTTGAGTATTTTTAAGAGGGGAAATGACTATGGGCGAATGCCACACAACCCCTAACCATCCTATAATCAAACGATACGGCATAAAAGATTTTTCTATAATTCGGTACGAACTTCATAAGGGTAGAATAGTTCTTTTATTACTCGTAGTATTTAGCCAAGTTTTCATAAAGACAAGTCTTAAATCTACAAGTGACAGAATAAAATTATTCAGGGTTTTACATTGGACAAACAAGAAGTTGATATTCACGCTTTAGAAAAGACTTACGTGCTTGTTGTAAGAGTGGTTAATTTTCAAGGAAATAATCCCCTCGAGAATGTTAACGTTAAAGTTTTCAGATTGGAAACGGAACCAATAACGCTCAAACAATGGGCTGAAAATCTCAAAAATGGAACTCCATTTAACAGGTTGATGCTCTCGATGAATACCGATAATGATGGGAACGTAACTGCTGAGCTTACAAAGGGCGTCTATGAAGCTGAAGTCGAAAAATACGGTTTAGATAAGGTTTGTGAATTAACGCAAAATGACAGGGTTCTCTTTATTGAACCGAAAAAGCATTGGTGGCAATAGTCTTAAATCTGCATAGCGTAGAATTAGCCTGAAAATGGTTGAAAAACATACTTTATAATAAATATAAAATCGAAATCCTTACTGGTCTGATTAGGGCTGGAGGTGAAAAAATGAGTGAAAATAACGACGTCTTAAACCAATTAAAATCTAAGAACATACGTATAGAAGCTTACAAGCAAATAATCAGGAGAAGAATTGAAGCAAAATTTGGTTATGAATTGCCCCTTTCACAAGAAGCATATTTGTTTGAAGACAAAACTAAAATAATTAACGTGGTTAATGTTCTTTTTGAGGCTTTAGTCGAAGCTGTAGAGGATACAAATCTAACCAACAAGGACTAAGTATGAAATTTTGACCAGCAATTATGCAACTTGAGCCCGTATACTCGTTTTCGACTATAATTTATTGCTTGAGGGGTATCTTTTCTCATATTTTTTACCCCTCATAGTATTATTTTTGTTCAATTTTGCAGGGGGTAATTTTTTTTGTACTTTTTACCCCCTATATACCGTTGATTAACTATTCTTATTTTTCAGATTACCTACCCGTGATTATCTTTTACAATGGTAACATGGGTAACTTAGTCTTGGTTCAACGTTGGTTGGTTGGATTAAAATTTATCCACAAAAATTATTTGTTTATAAAATTTAGTTTAAATCTTCATAAAAGAAAAAGTGAACGTGATTCACCTTAGCATGTTAACGCTCGTCGATTAAGTAAATTCTAAATAAAACAGCATTATATACGTAAGAAAGGGATGCAAAATGGATTATGTAGCAATAATCGGCTTTATGGCTGCTGCATTTACAGTAATTGCGTTTCTTCCTCAATTAACGAAGGTTTGGAAAACGAAATCAACTAAAGACATTTCCTTGGGAATGTTCTCAATTTTTTGCGGTGGTACGTTTTTATGGCTCGTTTATGGAATGTTAACGCAAGACTCGCCTGTTGCGATCGCAAATTTCTTAATTTTCATTCAGGCATTTATTATTCTGATATTTAAGTTGAAGTATAAATGAAATGTCTTGCGTAAAGAAATCATGCCTGCAAAAAGCATAGAATCTTCAAAAATCAATTACTTAATGTCTATATTATTGCGTTGGTTGTCTTCTTATCGAATACATGTATCTTGCTAGCGTCCATTTCCATGATTACTCCTTGACCAGCTTTCGCCTTTGTTTCTTTAACTGTTGCCACTATCGGAATCTGCCCAAGGTTTAGGTGTAGAAGCATGTAGGGTCCTACAGGTTCAATAAGGTTTATTTTCATTCTAAAGGCATTTTCCTGCGTTGTCCCTTCAGCGGATTCACTTTCATGTAAGTCTTCTGGTCTGATGCCCATTATGGTCTCTGTGCCAATGTAGCTTCTTAGCTCAGAAGCCATTTTAGTCGGCAAAGATATTTTGAATTCTTTTGCATCTAAGTACAGTCCTTTGTTTTCCTCAATCAAAGTGCAGTTGATGAAGTTCATTTCTGGAGATCCGATAAAACCGGCAACGAATAAGTTTGAAGGGTGATTATACAGTTCGTCGGGAGTGCCTATTTGTTCGACTTCGCCGTCTTTCTGAACCATGATTCTGTCTGCCATGGTCATGGCTTCTACTTGGTCGTGAGTGACATATATGGTGGTCACCCCTGTATCCAGCTGCAATTTCTTTAGCTCGATCCTCGTTTGAACCCTAAGCTTTGCGTCGAGATTTGCGAGAGGTTCGTCCATCAGAAAGACTTTGGGCCTTCTGACCATCGCTCTCCCCAATGCTACCCTCTGTCTCTGACCTCCGCTGAGTTGCCTCGGCTTCCTGTTTAAAAGGTGAGAAATACCCAGAAGCTCCGCGGTTTTCTTGACCCTTGCCTCAATTTCATCCTTTTTGACCTTGCTTATGGTGAGCGGAAAGGCAATGTTATCAAACACGGTCATGTGAGGGTAAATAGCATAGTCTTGAAAAACCATTGCAATTCCTCTCTCTTGAGGGGCTTTGTGTATGCCCTTTTCTGCAGAGCTTACCAGCTCGTCGCCTATCCAGATTTCTCCTGCATCTATTTTGATTAAGCCTGCGATAGCGAAAAGGGTTGTTGTCTTTCCACATCCGGAGGGCCCCAAAAACACAAAGAATTCCTTATCTTTAATTTGCAGGTTTAAGTCTTTTACAGCTATGGTGTTTTTATATTTTTTGGTTAAATTCTTCGCTGTTATGTTAACCATTCGCCATTACCAAATTATCCTTTAATAGCTCCAGCCATGTATCCACGTATAAGATATTTGCCCAATACGAGATAAATGATTAAGACAGGAAGCGCGTACCATAATGCTCCTGCCATTTGAACATTATAATTGAATGCGGTAGTTCCCTTCAAATTTGCCAGTGCGACCGAAGCTGGCATAGCCTCTGATCCCCTGGCTAGCGTGACACCAAAGAGGAAGTCGTTCCATATGCTAGTGAACTGAAAAACTGCGGCGACAACAAACGGAAGTAAAGAAAGTGGTAACACAATGCGTCGATATATTGTCCATGTTCCTGCCCCGTCTACTTTGGCCGCCATTATGAGGCTATCAGGGAGTAACCCATAGAAGTTTCTGAAAAGAAGAGTCGTGATGGTTATGCCGTATGCTGTATGGGTTAGGATTAGCCCTCCCACAGTGTTGTATAACCCTAACTTTGATATCGTCAGAACTAGAGGAACAAGCACTGCTTGGTAGGGAATAAATATCCCGATGGCAAACAGCAAAAACACGGTGTTGGACCCACGGAACTTAATCTTGGTCAGTATGTAACCGTTGATCGAACCCAAAAGACAAGAAAAAATCATGGCAACGACCGTGAACGTGAGACTGTTGAGCAGAGGTCTTTCCATTATATTGAAAGCTGTTATCAACGGATCAATGGTTGGTGACGAGGGCAGTTCCACAGGGACGGTGTAAATAATATCGTGAATGCTTTTGAAAGAAGTCGTGAAATCGGTCCATAAAGGAAGCAGAAACAAAAACACGAAAACTACTAGCACAAAGTAAAGGACTATTCGTCTAGGTTTGGGGAATCTCAGTCCTTTTCCCTCCATATGAAGGAGTACAGATACGGCACAACTATGGCAAGCACAATTATGAAAAGTATTGTTGCAATTGCAGCTCCGTAGGCGAAGTTTGTTCTTAGAAAAGTCTCGATGAACATCTTTAAGGGCACCACGTAAGTGGCGGTAGCCGCAGGTCCTCCACCCGTTAATACATAAATAAAATCGAACACTTTGAGAGCAAATATCATGAGAACAACAAATGCGCTTAGAGTAGAATTTTTTAATTGGGGTATTACAACGCGTCTATACAAGGTAAAACCAGCTGCTCCATCCACTTCCGCTGCCATTATTTGAGACTCTGGAATGGATTTTATCCCCGCTAAGAAAATTAACATAGTGTATCCCGAGAATTGCCATATAATGGCCAATATGACACAGTATAACGCAATATTTGGGTCGGTAGTCCATCCAGACTGCAGAAATCCGAGTCCGATTGCCTTCAACAACGTGTTTATGACACCCACATCTGGGTTGTACATCCACGCCCACAAAGTTGCTGTAATCACAAACGAGAGGGCGAAAGGCAGCAGGTATATACTCCTAAAGACGCCCTCACCTCTCACCTTTGAATCCAAAAGTATGGCCAAAAGGATACCTAGGCCAAGACTGCTGGGTACAAAAATCACTATTAAAATAATATTGTTTGTTAGAGCTGTTATAAATTCTGGGTCGTGGAACATGGTCACGTATTGACCGAAACCGGCAAAACTGTAGCTCGGAGCAAGACCTTTCCAGTTTGAGACTGAAACCACTACATTCCATCCGATAAGGATGTAGACGAAATAGCCAACTAGTACGACGGATGGAAGAATAAAGAGTAAGTTAACCATCGTTTCACGCGAAAACGCCCTTCTAAAGGGAAGTCTCATTTTTTGGTCAGCCCAAAGGAAATTTTGATCTAGCTGTTTAGGAGATAACTCAAAGCTGTTAATCCCCTTTCTATCTTCACCAGACTCCAATCAGATAGAAGATTAAGAAGATAAAAAAGCCTTTCGACAAACCCCTCTTAGAAGGCTTATGTACGCGAATTCAATTAGACCAAAGCTCATTTAGGAAAATACTTTCTTTTTGCAGAAACATTCAGGATACGATTTCAAATGTAATGAAACGCGTTTTACTCGATTTTAGAAAAAAAAAGGGGGTATTTGGTGTTTTCTTGTTGTTTAGCCTCGCGATTCATCTGCTTTACAATGACCATACTTTGGTGTAGTCGGCATGATGAGTACTTGCTGAGGAAGCTAATGCTGATGCTGCGGCATTAACGTCTTTGTTTGCTACGAAGCTTGATACTATGTTGACCCAGTCGGTTGTGAAGGATTCAGGTGCGCCACTTCCGTGAGTTACGCTCGGGTACAAGTGTGCAGCCGCCTTAAAGTCGGCTTGGGCGGCTTTTTGATACGCTCCGTATTTGCTTATGTCTGAGTCACTGCGTGGAGAAATGGAGCCCTTCAGCGGGTTGAACGCGTCTTGTCCATCTTTGGAACCGACAACCTTTAGCCAGTCTAAGGACTGAGTGGGATGCGCGACACCTTTTGGATGTTCGAAGCAGTCTACCACAAGTCCATACAGCCCTGCGGTTCCAGGCGTTGGAACTGTTCCGTAGTCGACGCCGTACGTCTTGCTTGCGAGTGTGAATTCTCCATTTGCCCAGTCTCCCATTACGTTGAATACGGCAGCTCCCGTAATTACCCTTGATGTTGCTTGATCCCAAGTTAGAGCCGAATGGTCATCATTAACATAGGTTAGATATTTTGCGAAAGTAGTTAACGCATCCTTCATCATAGAGTTGTTTGGATCCGTTATTTTCCCATTTATCCAATCCTGATAGAAGCTTATCCCTTCGCCCGCTATCATCGTCTCTAGAACATGTGCAGCCGCCCACGGGCCTGAGTCCCCTAGCGATATTGGGTGAGTTATTCCCGCGCTCACTAGTTTGTCGCATGCCGCAAAGAAAGCTGTCCAAGTCGTTAAGGTCGACGGATCTATTCCATTTGTTTTGAGAATTGGTAAGTTATACCAGAGCACATTTTGCCTGTGAATGTCCAGTGGAACTGCGTAGTAGTCGTTGCCGAACTTCACCATGTCAAGTATTACTTTTGGAAAGACGTTTTCCCATCCTTGCTGCGTGTAGAGGCTAGTAATAGGCTCCAAGTAGCCTCCGTCATAGTACGGTCTGCCCTCATATCCAGCGTGCAGCTGGAAGGAATCCGGAGCTTCTCCAGCCAGCACCAAAGGCTTGATAACTGCTTTGAACACGTAGCCTGCTCCTCCGGCCACCGGGCTTTGTATCACCGCTGTATTGGGGTATTGTGTGTTGTAGTATGCCACAAGCGCGTTTATAGCTGCAGCTTCCCCGCCTGAGGTCCACCAATGATAAATCTCCAGCACATTCGCAGAACTAGTTGGGGGTCGCGTAACAATGTATACTATTCCGCCTACAAGAAGCGCAGTTATAATCACTGCAGTGGCAACGAGGTATATTGCTTTAACCAACGAAACCACCTGCTTCTCTCTTATTTTGAGAAACTATAAAAGCTTTGCGTCTAGCATATGGGACTGAATTTTGATTTCCAATTTAAAATAAAAAAAATAACGCAATCAACATCAAGTGCACGCCAGCTAGTAAATCAATCTTTTTGTGTCTATTTTTGGCTATCTGGCAAGAAGAAAGAATGATTGATCTTGCTTTTCTCAAGCAAGCAAGGCACCGTGGTAACTGAGGAGGAGGGGATTAAATTTTAATCTTTCTCTCTCTCTAAACCACAATAATCAAACTCCCAACTCAAACTTCCTTACTCTTAATATTTTGAATTTTGTTAAGGCTTCTGCTCTCTTAAACGGCAACATCACCATAGAAAAACACAAAAAAGCTGAAAACTTTAATACAGGTCAAATCCTAAATGAATGGAGTTGTTATGTCAGGAATTGACATGGGACTTTTCTTAACTGCTATCGGTCTTATTCCACTCTATGTTGGTTTGGTCCCTCTCTATTTAGACCTATTATCGAGAAGAAAAGTTGATTTTTACCTTTTGCGATACCAATACTTTAACGATGCCGATGCTGAGAAGTTCTTTGATAGAATAAGAACCTATCACCCGAACAAAGCTATAGAGAGATGTTCAGTCTTCTATAATGATACCAGGCTAGTTTGGGATTATGAACCTTTACCCAATGACCAAAAGTTTATTGAAAAGATGACTTTGGCAGATGTACGACTCCCGTCGAACGTTCTTCGTAAGGTTAAACCAAAAGATGGAATAGTTGTTGTTAAAGATGGAAAGAGAATAATTCGGAAAATGAATTTTTTGGATATACCCTTCGTTAATGAGCAAATTGCCCAAGAACAGATGAAAAGATATAGAGAGAAAGATTAGCGCGCGCGCTATCGTTCCATATATCGAATAAGCTCGAAAACAGTGAATCAACGTTATCTTGGAAAATAATCGTTTTTAAGACTTTAAACTGAATTTATAAACCAGTATTTTTTCCTACTAAACGTGAATGTAAACCTAACATCCCGCGCTTTGCTCCTTTTGCCAAATAAAGCTTGATTATTAGCTATTTTAGCAAATTGGGGCTGAAAGATCGACAAAGAAAGTCGCAAGATGCCTCGTTTCCTGAATAAGCGCCTGTCTAACGAGTTTACCGAAACGGTGCTTTCTGGAATGGGCACAAGCGCGCGCCCTTCTCTGCTTCACAGTATTTTCAGCTTAGACTGGAGGCGACGATATAGTCGTAGAAGAGACATGGCGACCACGCGTTCCAAGGGTAACAGCCACGAGGACGACAACCACGATAACAACCACTACAACCGCTGCAATGCCAATGTACATCCATGGAATTAAAATATTTACAGACTGAATAGGGTGCGGTGTAGGCGACGGTGTGGGCAACGGTGTAGGCGATGGTGTAGGCGATGGCGAAGGAGTAGGAGTTGGGGAAGGCGTCGGAGTTGGAGTTGGAGGTGTGTTGACACTTACGGACGTGGCGGTGGAGTTCACTGATTCTCCCGCGCTGTCTGTGACTTGGACCATGAAGTTCCAGCTGCCCACAGTCGCGTAGGTCGCGGCGTTAAAGTAGTAGCTTGAGTAGGTCGCGCCGTAAATCATCGAGTAAAAAGAGGCGCCTGCCGTTTCCTCGAACCACTGGTACGTGTAGGGGGAACTCCCTGTCGTTACGGCAGATGCAGACAAAGCGCTGCTCTCGCCCTGACTAACCGCGCTGGGTGAAGCTGAAGCGGTCGGAGCGACCAAAGGAGGGTTAACAGTCACCGACGCTGCAGTAGAATTCACGGATGCGCCCGTATTGTCGGTGACCTGAAGAATGAAACTCCAAGTGCCCAGAGCGGTAGAAGCCGTAGTCACGAAAGAATTACTCGACGCAGCCCCGCCAAGCAAAACATAACTACCGCCAGGAGCCTTACTGAACCACTCATACGTGTAGGGCGAAGGACCGCTTATCCCAGACGAAGACAAAGTGATAGTCTGGCCTTGATCAACCGCACTGGGCGAAGCAGAAGCTGTCGGAGGAGCCAAAGGAGAGTAACCAAAAGCATAGACTTTGCCGTCTGTTGAGCCTGCGTAGACCACACCGTTGGCAATAGCAGGAGACGACCACACCCAGCCGGCTGTTTTATAGCTCCATATTGCAGCGCCTGTTGCCCCGTTCAAAGCGTAAACATTGTTATCTAATGAACCGATATATACCACGCCGCCAGCGACAGCAGGAGAACCACTAATATACCCGTTGGTTTTATAACTCCATATTTGCGCGCCTGTTGTAGCATTAAAAGCATACACAGTACCGACATTCCCAATGCCATTATATGAGCCTATGTAAACCATACCGTTGGCAACAGCAGGAGCCACAGACTGGATTGAGAAGCCTGCTACTGTGCTCCAGATGTACGCGCCCGTCGCAACGTTTAAAGCATACACATTGCCGTTGTAAAAAGCTACGTAGACTATGCCGTTGGCAACAGAAGGAGAACCCGCACCCCCAGTAACACCTGCGTAAGACCAGATATATGCCCCTGTTATAGCGTTCAAAGCATACACTTTGTCCGAGCTTATGTAGACCACTCCATTGGCAACAGCAGGAGAGGAGGAGACAGTGCCACCTGTTTTGTAGCTCCATATTTCGCTGCCAGTGGTAGCGTTCAGAGCATACATGTAATCGTCATTTGAGCCTATGTAGACTATGCCGTTGGCGACAGCAGGAGAAGACTGCACAGAGCCGGTTGTCGTGTAGCTCCAGATGTGTGCACCTGTTGCAGCATTTACAGCGTACACGTTGTCATCATTTGAACCTACGTAGACTATGCCGTTGGCGACAGCAGGAGAGGAAAAGGCGCCTCCTCCGGGTGTTGTGTAGGTATATATGTTAGTTCCAGTTGAAGCATTAAGAGCGTACAGGGCCTGCGTTGTGCTTACGTAGACTATGCCATTGGCAACAGCAGGAGACGTCCCGCCACTTATGGTTGCCCCTGTGTTCCAGCTCCATTTGATTTGGTTTGTTGTTGGACCAGTGGATGTGGAATAGCCTGTGTGGCTTAAATCACCCTGATACATTGGCCATGCGTTGGGGTTTCCGTTTGAATCGCTGCTTTGCGCGCGCGCCCTGTTTAAGTTTCCGAGGAAAACGGAAGCCATCATGCTACTTAGGAGAATTAAGACAAGAAAAGTGAATAATAGCCTCTTATTCATAAAACGCTTCACTTCTCCCTTATTGAGCAGATGTGCTCTAAACATATATTACTTTTTGGGTATGTGGGGACTAAGTTTTAATCTGTTCTGGCTTTTCTTTTCTTGTTTTGTGGTGTTGTGCGGTGTCGTGCCGTGCGGTGTCGTGCGGCGGTGGCGGTGGTGGGTATGTTGAAGGGGTATATGAGTATAGGAGTAGCAGTTAGTTAGTTAGTTAACGAGTTAGCGGTTGGAAATAAATTTCTGAGAGAGAGAAAGATTAAAATTTAATCCACACCCCATTGACGAAGTGACACTTGCCTGACAAAACTATTACTTTTATTCTTAACTTGCAGCTTAACTTTACATACACAACAACTTAACACTTAACGACGTTTGTAAAATAAGGTGAAAAAGGCGTGGAGTAAAATCTTAGTATAAAATAAAATACAAGTTTGAACTTACATATACTGTACCATAATTTCGGTCAGGCTGACTTTTTCTTTCGGCTAAATGCCGCGTGGATTATAAAAAGTTTGCTTGCGAGTCTGATGTATTTCTCAATTATTCATTAAGCCTTTTGCAAATGCTTTGATATATGCCATCGAGGCGCAACTAATATTGCGAGAAGTTAAGATTCAAAAGGTTGTTTTTTGCAAAATGAAAGCTATATCAGTAAACTTGCAAAAGCAAAGATATGCTCTATTGCTCTATTATTATCAGAGTAACCGTTGATCTCACTTGGTCAGTGGTTCGTATTTTATGCGAAACTGCATCTTTCAACTCATCCATAGTATCAGCCTTGAGCCTAATAATAATGTCATAAACTCCATACGAAACGTAAGCTTCACATACTATATCAAGACTCTTAAACCGATCCAGAACCTTGCTCTCGGCACCAGGCTCAACATTAAGCAGAATGTAAGCTTGCACCATTCAAATAACTCCGAGTACTAGTAAAGAACCAAAATAATTAAACTTTGTTGGACACGAATAACGTTTCTTAAACCGATTGATTGCTGCGGATCCAAACTCACATGAAATCGTCTCACACAGGTCTAAAAATACTTAATCCACTTTTTCAAGCTGAATCGTCTGAAGTGTTCGTGGATTTCAACAGTTCTTGCAGAGTTTTGTGGCATTTACTGCACGCAAACATCGCGTTCCCGCATGAAGGACAGAACAATTCTTGCTTCTTTAGACGACCCAAAAGACTCATCAATTCGGCAATATTTTGAATGTCATGAGGGCTATCATGCTTTTGGGTGGACGCCCCAACTTCTTTTCCCAATCGTGCATTTTCGCTCGATTTGATTTCGCTGTAAACTTTGGCGATGCTGGCTTTCCCTTCGCGTAGTTTCTGCTTGTCGTCTTCACTTGCTGTTTCAATTATCTTTTTGCCCCTTTCGAAAGTTCGGGTTGAAACACCAGCCTTTCTGGCTACAACCTCAGTTGCCTTGGCTTTAAACCCTGGTTCAGTGCCATCTAGCGCTAAATCCAGTTGAAAGTTTCTGCCCTCCTTGCCTCCAATAGACTGTCGCTTCTTCGCAAGCGCTTTTTCTATCTCCAGTAACGGCACTGCCAGCTCGACAAGCTGAAAATTGTTGAGATGACGACGCCTGAGGTTTGCTTCGATAACGAATTTTTTCTCAAGCAACTTATCCTCAAACCTGCGGACTTCAAAATCTGGTTCAATTCCGAGTTCGGTGCACGCCCGGTATCTGTGATGCCCATCTAAAACTTCAAGGCCTTCGTTCACAATTATTGGGTAATGTTGGCCTTCCGTTTTTATGGACGCTTTCAACTCGGCGAATTCCTCTTCGGACATCTTTGGCAACAGTTTGCTGTATTCTGGATTTAAGCGTAAGCTCATGGGCATCGCCGCTATCTGGGTCTTTATCTTTTGTCAGCCTTATTATTTAAGGGTGAAGGATCAAAGACAATAAGCAGCGGAAGCTTCTTCTAGTCAGCTAACCTACCTCAAAATGGCGGTTAAGGGTCTACAGCTGCTTAAGGCTAACTGCCTTAGATGTTGGTTGTACGTTGTAGTCACATATTCTTTTATTTTCTTGTTCAGTTAAATTATTGCACAAGAAAACCCGCACAGAATAGCATGTTTGGCGAATCAGCAGTTAAACAAAAATGCGGTCGATTCTCTCTCCTCGCTCTTTCCCAAAAATTTTTTGGTAGCTGCATCGGTTATCAGGGCGGTTCGTCAAACCCTACTTTTCGTTTGAAATAAGAAACAATATCTTCTTTTTGCTCGTCTGTAAATCGGTCTTAGTTTTCTCTTGGTTATGCCTTGGCGTCTTTGCCAAAATAATCTTGTCATAGGCTAACTGCTTGTGGTTGCAAGAAGAGAAATAGCTTATGGTTTGTCAGCACTTCGCTTTTCATTGTTTTGAGAAAGACTTGTAGAGCTAAAAACCATAAATATTATTAGACAGGTTACACCTAAAATGTATCAAATTAATAGAAAATTAGAATCTCATCATTGCGAGAAACACGCTCGCTTTATGTGATTAACAAATAATCAATAATAAATCATTAGGAGTGCATATTTACGGGAACATCCCAGACATTTACGATTAAGTACGTTGTACTTGCTAGATTTGAAATAGAAGGCGTTGTAGAAAAACCCGATGTGATTGGAGCAGTTTTCGGGCAAACAGAAGGACTTTTTGGTCCAGAACTTGATCTGCGAGAACTACAGAAGACGGGCCGCATTGGACGAATCGAAATCGATTTACATTCAAAAAACGACCGCACAACCGGCTCAATAACCATTCCGACAAGCCTTGATAGAGTTTCAACCGCACTTATCGCGGCAAGCATCGAAAGCATTAACCGTGTCGGTCCATGCTCAGCTAAAGTTAGCCTTGAAAAAATCGACGACATACGGGAAGCGCGTCGAAAAATCATAATAGACCGCGCCAAAGAAATCCTCCACAAGTGGAACATCGAATCAATGCCAAGCGTCGAGGACATTTACAAAGAAATCTCAGAAACAATGAAAGTAGGCAAAGTAGAAAAGTATGGTCCAGAAGACCTGCCTGCTGGCCCAGGACTGGAAGCCGCCAAAGAGATCATAATTGTAGAAGGGCGGGCAGACATCATCAATTTGATGCGTTGTGGAATTTTCAACACCGTTGCGCTTGAAGGCGCTAAGGTTCCAGAATCAATAAAGAAACTCACGAAGGAAAAAAGTGCCACTGCTTTGCTTGACGGCGACCGAGGCGGTGACCTAATTCTGAAAGAACTTTTGCAGGTTACAAGCATAAAGTTTGTCGGCCGCGCTCCAAGAGGCAAAGAAATTGAAGAGTGCAACTGCAAAGAAGTAACTGAAGCCCTTGAGAATAGAGTTCCAATTTCAGAAGTTACAGGAAAGCCGCAACCAACCCCTAAAAAGATGCCGGAACCAGTAAAGATTGAGGTCCCGGAACCAGTCTCACAAGCCGCCAAATCCTTGCAGGGAACGCTTGAAGCCGTTTTGCTAAACGAAAAGTTCGAGCAGGTAGAGCGGTTGCCGGTAAGCCAGCTAGCTGAAAAGCTCCAACAGGTGACGGGCGTTGATACGGTGGTTTTCGACGGCATCATCACTCAGAGAATTGTTGACATAGCAGGCGAGAAAAACATCAGACGCATTATTGCCTCAAGAATTTCCGAAGCAGTTAAGCCCGCTTTAAATGTTGAACTGGCAACTTTCCAAGAAGCTATTTCTCAAGCGTAGTTTTAACTCGCAGCAGCTCTTCTTTTTGAGTATTCCATTGCCTCTAGCGGTCAGCTTCTAAATTCCCTCTGTTCTGATCGGCTTTGATTGTTTAGGCTTGAAAAAGCCTTGACTATTGAGACTAATAAGACCGCTAACCCGCCTAAGATGAAAGCTAGTATGAGTAAGTATTGCCATGAAGTTTCGTCTGGCTGGAGCTGCGCGGGTTCGTTGGCTGAGATGGGTTTTGCTGGGTCAGTTGGCGTGGGGGTGTGTACTACACTCGGCTGTGACTTTGGCATTGATAAGCTACTGGTTGAAGGGGTCGGACCCAAAGATTCTGTTGGGGTTGCAGTTGGAACGCTTGCGGGCACGGATGCAAGAGTCGGGGCTGGGTTGCCGACGGTGATGTTCTTGATTGTGTCGATGTTGACTGTGAAGTTGTATTCGTGATATGTTGTGAAGTTACTTGCAGACGCTGAGTTATGGTCGGTTCTTGGGTGAGCGGTTATTGTGTAGGTTCCCGCTGGCACGCTTAAGAAGTAGTAGCCGTTGCTTTGGGAAAACCAACCTGAGCAATAGTCATTCAGCGAAACTACGGCTCCCGTTATCGGGTTCCCTGAATAATCGGAAATATAGCCTGAGACTTTGAAGCCTGTGTATAAAGTAATGTTTTTCGTTACGTCCGAAGACACAACGAAGCCTAGTTGGTCATAGTCTACGTAGTTTGAGTCAAAGGGCGGCCAAACGTTGAAGTGGTAGATGCCAGCCGGCGCGTACATCGCGTAGTAACCTGAGTTATCGGTCCAGACGCTTGGAACGATCGATGGAACATTGAAAATAACCATTGCATCCGGTATACCTTTGCCGTTAGAGTCTGTGGCGTAACCTGAGATTTTAAAGCTGGCTGTATCTGGGGACGGGGACAACGTGGGTGTGGGCGTCGGCAATAAGTTACCCACGGTGATGTTTTTGACGGTGTCGCTAATAACTGTAAAATTGTACTCATAGTAAGTTGGGAAATTGGTTGTTGTGCTTTGATAGGTTCCTACTCTTGGATGAGCGTCTATTCTGTAGGTCCCAGGCGGGACGGCTACAAAGTAATAGCCTGCCGAATTAGAGAAGTAACCTGAGCCGTACCAGCAGGAGCCATAATACAGGAAGAAACATGCCCCGACAACAGGTGCTCCAGAGAGATCAGAAATGTAGCCTGATACCTTAAAGCCTGTATTTAATGTGACGTTCTTGCTCACGTCGGCCGCCACTTCAAATGTCGGCTGATCAAAATCTGTGTACTTGGAGTCGAAAGGAGGCCATACATTCATGTGATATGTACCTGAAGGACCATAAGTCTCGTAGTAGCCTGAGCTATCTGTAAAAACGCCGGGGGCAACGGTGGGCTGATTGAAAATGACGTCTGCACCAGCGATTCCGCGGCCATTTGAATCTAAGACGTAACCTGATATTTTGCATTTCGCGGACTGTGCACGTGCGCTTTCCAGAGCGAGGTTTAACGTTAAAGTGAACAACAAGGAAAGAACAATGAACTCGGCAAAGGGTTCGCTTAATCTCCATTTTCTCTTTCGTAAAAAGCTAATATTTTTTGGTTTCATAAGCATAGCAGCTTGGCGTTAGCCACAATTTCTATAAATTTCCTTCAGATAAAACGGTTTTCGTCAATTTTTATTTACTAAATCCAGTCAAGCTTTCTTGACTAAATCAAAATACGTAGAAAAAAGCGTCAATTGAGAAGGCAAACGGGAAAATTGAACCCAGAGAAACTAAAGGTAATCTGTCAGGCTTCGGCTTTGTTGGCGCTCACTCGATTCATTGCGCATCAGTTCTTCTTCTGTTACTTTGAAGAAGCTCAATATTCGCGCCGCAGCAGGAACCACTTGGTTATTTATGTAGTAATCGACGTCAACCTCATCGTATTTGGCGAAGACATACGGCTTCACGCGATTGTAAAATCGTCCCGTCCCAGCCAGAATAACGAAGCCTACTTTGTCGCCGCCGGTTAGCCGCCAGCCTTTTTCCTTAAGCATTTTTGCAGCTTCCACATGCGGACTCCTAATCGCGTATTGTTCAGGAGGCTTTGTGAGAGTTTTCCAAATTATCAGGTCGTGGAAAGGAATCTGCCTGTTCCTGAGCTCCGCCACCACTTTATGCACGTAGTCAACCGCCTTCTCGGGTGATTTTTCCCGCAGGATTATACCAAGCACGTTCTCTTGCACGTTCTTAGCCACCTGAGCCCAGTCTCCCCGAATAACCTCTAGGCCAACGATGTCTAAGCTGCCGTCCGCCCTCAAACCTGCATATCGTTTCTTAGCTTCTGTAAAGAAAATACGCATGTAAACCTCGCTGACCTCTGCCTCGAGACCAAGTTCCTCGCCGATTTCTTTTTGCAGCTCGAGAATCTTCTTTTCGTTATTTGTCAAGAATAGGCTGTCGGTGTCGCCGTAGATAATTGTTAAGCCTTTACTTTCAACCAAGCGGACAGCGCTTAAAATCGAGAACCTGCCCCACGCTGAAGCGGCTTCGGCAACAGGTTTAATGTACCACCTTGCGCCAATCCACCCCGCGTACCCATAGGCTGCGTTTGTTATGACTTTTACGGCTTTTTGCCTAGCGTCCAAAACGCTGTACTCAACGGTGCCCGGATGAAGGGCCTTCATCTTTACGCGTATTTGGCTTCGGACCTTTATCAGAAAAGTTAATGCTTCTTTGTAGAATCCAGGAGGTTCTTTTCTGAATCTATGATTTACCTCTGGCGCTACATACACTCCGCCTTTCGGTTCTGGCGCTTCAGGCTGAAGGTATGTGTCGGGAGATAGGTTGTACCTTATCATTATATTCGGGTACATCGATTTGAAATCCAGCACCGCTATATCATCATGCAAACCTGGCTTCGGCTGAAGCACTAACCCACCTGCGTAAGGATGATAAGGCTGCTCAATTCTTCTGGGTACGAGTTCTCCGATTTTCCGTGTCTGTTTGATCAGGAACCATTCGACTCTGAAACCCACCGCGGCAGTCATAACATGGTCAAGCGGTAGGCTCACCAAGCTTGAGAGTTGCATTGCGAAATCCAGCAGCAACACAGCGGAGGCTTGAATTTTGCGAGCGTTGTTTAGGCTAAACTGTTTAAGTTGTTCCCTCTTCTGCGGATCGTCCCAGTAATCAGCAAATTCGACGTCTTCAATTTCGCTGCTTGAAATATTTTTCTGCGCGCCAAGGTGATCAGCCAGGTTAGTTAGGGTTTGAACCTTCACTTCAGGAAAAACATCCATAAAGTCGGCGAGGTCAACGTTGGCAACGCCAATGAATGAAACGTGACCGTAAACGCTAGTGTGCGGCTCCTTCTTTGCTCGGTCAACGTCGAATGTTCTCTGCAGCCTATGACAGCGCTTTGTCAAGTAATCCCAGTATTTCGAGTTACCGCCGAAGCTCAGGATGATGTCAGGGTCAAAGCGGCGAACGTACTCAACGAACTGATGAATAAGGGCTTTATCGTCTTTATTCTTCTCTACACAGAAATGCTTTTCTTCGCCGTTGCTTGATACTGTAGATATTATTACGACGGGGTTCCTGTCTGGCTTAGGTGACCCTTCACGACTGTAGCTGACCATGGAGAAACTCAAGGTTCGAAGCGTCGGTTTGTCAACAGATTCAAGTTGTTTTGGTGCAGAGCAGGCGCCGTAGACTTTGTCGACCCTTAAGTTAGATTGGTTTCTTTCTTCTTCGGCTTCCACTTCGTGCCACGCGCAAGGAACCATGTCGTTGTCGATTAGGTACTGCATTGGGATGCGAATATCATCTTCGAGGCATTCTTT
>Ga0187874_10001358_pt1 | contig 22690 bp, 21 predicted proteins | sample June2016WEW_16_1_3_FD_132993 | JGI IMG/M metagenome (GOLD analysis project Ga0187874, IMG submission 132993) | Peatland microbial communities from SPRUCE experiment site at the Marcell Experimental Forest, Minnesota, USA - June2016WEW_16_150 | ecosystem: Environmental > Terrestrial > Soil >... | reverse complement strand
GACAGCTCTATCGTAAATTTCCTTTTCGCTTGGTAATTTGTGGCTGCCTTCTTCTTTTATCGGGTTATTGGCCTCTGCTTTTAGTTCTTGTTTCTCAGGTTCTTTTTTGGCTTTAGATTTTTTAATAATTTTGAAATGGTGTTCCTTTTTGGCCTTGCCATCTTTGACTACCATGTGAACAGGTTTCTTTTTCGCTAACTTAGTTACTATGTTTAATTTAGCCAATATGTTAGGATCATCAACGCCTTTCCAATCGTACTTTTCTGGGGATTTCAAATACATATGTATGTTAGGCGCAATCGTAGCGAAACGGTGTAAATCTTGAATTTGGCTTCTTTTAGACCTGCTTTCAAAATTTCTCTGAGCCATCAATGTGTCAGCGTCATGTTTGCCTCTTCCGAATCCATGAAAACTGCTTTTGCCATGCCTCTGTTGAGTGCCATAACTGCCTTTAGAACGCCCTTTATAACTACTCAATGTTTATCACTTCAATAGAAAAAAGATTAAACAGCTATGAGAGTAAAACCGTTAGCTCGAAGCTGATTTCTCAGATTACCGACATAAACCATGTCTGAAAAAGAAACGGCCTTGTCGCTTGGCAACTGGTCCTCTGAGTGGATGATCTTAAATTTCTTAACCGTGACATTATCAGGTAACAAAACCTCGATGCTGAGTTTCTGATTTTGCGCTGCTAACTGACAAATTTGAAAGGCGATTTCATGTTGCCTATCCAAGTCGTTCGCAAGCAAGGTTTTGCCCCCTGGAACAGTTAGACTTGTTGACCTGCTCAAAATCACTTTTGTACCTTCAGGAACCAGTTTTTCTTGCCAATGAAAAGTATCAGGAATAGGCTGCTTAGGCTTATCCTCGCTGTCTCTAACATAAATTACGTTCTCTTGGTTTTCTTTTGGTTTTGGCTTTTTAGGACCACTCCAAGGCCAACGTCCACGCCGAGAATTGCCGTAAGAACCTTTCGGTTGACCGCGGTAAGACAACTTTAATCCTCCCCATCCAAAAAAATAAGCGTTTCTCGTTCCAGAGCTAAAAAACCAATTTTAGTTACAGCGTCAATTTCTGTACGAGTTTTTTTAAGACTGTTATGTTTCATTTTAGGTCTAAGTCTCAATAGAAAAATGAGGCTTTAGAAAAAACGCTTTGACAAAACTATGAACATCAAACCAAAACTAAGAAGCAACGCTCCAAAAACAATCAATAACGCTTGCAGCAACGAATCAGCCGGAAAAACAAATAGAAAAACCACCAAATTAAACGAAACCAATGTTACCGCACCATAAACAACAATCGAACCTAAAAGAACCAGAATTACGGCCGCAGAAACTAAGCTAAAGCCAATCTTTCTCATTTTCTTTTTCTTAGTCAACACTTGACACACTCAAAAGAAAAAAGCAGTTTAATGGTCTATCCGTGGACTGACCATTGGCTACTTAGGGAGGAGTAGTTAAGAGGGCAAATGGATCGTTGCTAAACTGAGTTATAGAGGTAAGAACCCTCTTAGCTACCCACCAATAGAAAAAAGAAGTAACTAAAACATCAAGGCGTTGCTGCAGTCTCTTGTTGGATGGCTTTTTCTGTGAGCTGGAAAACACCAACCAGCCGATTATTTTTAACAGCCTGGTCTAAGTCTGAAAGCCCGATCCAATATGTTTTCGCATCTATCTCTATTTTCAATGCTTGAACGTCTTTGTTAACTTGAGCTGCACCTATCTTTTCAAAAACCATTAGGCTTTTCCCTTCTCAATAATAATATGGCTGTTGTCGGCCCACATTTCAATAGTGTCGCCTTTCTTTAAGCTGAATTGTTCGCAGAGCTCTTTTGGAATTGTAACCTTCAAGCTCTTGCCGACTAGAACCACACTGATTTTAAATTTTGTTGGCATTTCCACACCAATCACCAATTAAAGGAATATCCCTAAGATATTAATATAAGTATAGCTCTTTAATACTATCAGGAATATCTCTAAGATATTTCAAGGAGAAAAACAAAATGTCAAGCAAAATAGGACCAGTTGAAGTTTTAGAAGGCCTAAAAGCAATCCAAGATATACCCATGTGTAAGCATTGTAAAATCAACAAAGCAGCTACGGCGCCTTATGATGAAACAACTAACTTGAAACTGACTCCGCTAACTAAAAAGTTGATTAGAGAACTCAAAAAAGGAACTGACATTCCAGAGCATTGTATAATCTGTTTCTGCCTAAATGAGTTTATGAAGTTGCCGGACTCAGAGAAACTTAAGCGGTTAAAAGAAAATAGAAATCTAATGTCATAGACCTCAAACTTTTCTCTTTCTTTTTTTATCCTTCAATATAGGCGTTGCATTGAGGATAGCGTGAGCAACGATAGTATATTTCGTAATATGTGTCTGGATTGCCGTAAGAACCAATTCTTCTCGGAACTTCTTTCAGAAAAGGTATTAGATGCCCTGTATCGCATTTTGGACAAGGACAATTTACTTCTATGTTAAGGTTCTGTTTTACTCTTATGTTTGGCTTTTCCATTTTTACCCTTTAGAAAGCTATTCTCGAAATCGCTTAAGAATTTTTGCATATATTCCCAGCTACCGCAAACGGTTGAAACAGTTACGGTTACACCGTTTTCCTTTGTTATTGACAAAACTGTTTCCAATCTCTCTTTAGGTTTCTCTTCTGCCATTTCACTCACCCCTTATTGCTCAATAGAAAAAAGGGCTAAATGAAACCGAGAAGCACAGACCTGGGTTGTTCTGTCTCTCGGCGCCCACAAAAGAAAAATACGCTATTTTGACTTTCTTTCCCCCCGCAACCCTCTTTAAAAGTCCATGCCCAAAGTTAAAATCCCAAAAGTATATCTTTTTACGATATATTCGCTAAAGTATGATAACTTCGCATAACTTCAGTTAATCGCTCATTTACATCTTTTTTAGATATAAAATAGCGGTTAACTAAACCGAAAGCGAGGGTTTATTTTTCATTTGAAACACTTCTTCAGCTCACATGCACAATATTTAAATTAGGGTAGAAATCTAAGAAAGGATAGATAAGTATGGACTACAAAGAAACCGTGACCTTCAAACACAGCAAAGAAGTTCGCGAAGCCATGCGACTTCTAAAAGCTGAATACAAGGCACGTAAAAAAGCTAAATTGTTAACTTCGGGAGTAGGAACCGCTAAGAACCAAACTCCCGAAGCTGACATGTCCCCTGACGGAGGCACGCCAAAGTGAAAGTAGTTTTTTTTAACATATTAAACTTTTGCTTACGCGCACTCCCGACCTTTGACAAAAAAGATAAGATAGCATTAGAAGGGCAAAAGTTTGCCAGAACAGAAAATAATCATAACAACTCTTAAAATTACAAGTGATTCTCCCCAAGTTATCAATGACCTAATCGATTTTCTAACGAAAAAGTACCGTGTCAATACAACCTCAAGAATCCTCCCCGGCGACAAGGGAAACCATTTTTGTTATTGCCAAATCTTCGAGGAGCGATAACAATGCATCCAAAAACAACTTTCATTACTGATTATGCACCATTAAAAGAATTTTACGAAGCTAACTTAGCTCAAGAAGTCGAACCCTACCCTTGCAAGTTTGAATCTGAATGCAAACAAGCCCTCAAATTTAACGCTCAAAGTTTCAGTTGCAATCACGGTGGAGGCACAGGTTGCAGAGTTTGGCGTCGCAAAACAAACCTTGAAATTGGCAGCCGAAGGCTACCTGGAGATGCATAAAATTGGAGATTGACCAATTTTTCCAGAATCGTTGCCGCAACAGGGTTAGCAGCGAAAACCTAACCACTCAAGATGTAGTCAGCGCAATCGTTACTTTCAAGAGTGGCCAAGTGGCAACTTTCGACAACAAGCGTGGCTGGCAATTTCAACGAAAAAGAGTGTTTTTCAAACAAGCAACCCCTTCTCGGAGGCTTTTTCATTGAAAAAAGGTTTTTGCTGTAATAGCTGTAAGCATCTCACCAAAGAAACTATAACGAAAGACACCTTTCGTTTTGTTTGCCCTTTTTTAAAATGGGAAATCGCTGAAAATCTAATTTCTGAATATCCTGGCATTTGCGGAGCGGAGGCCCAGCCTTGACCGAACAGCCAACAACCCCTTACATAATCAAGGACCCATTCAACAAAGATTTCGACGTAACAGACGATACCCCAATAGCTGATCTACCTGAAGGCTACCAACAAAGAATGAAAGAAAGAACAGATGTAATAAAAACTGAGTTAGAAAAAATACAGCAAGGAATCGAAGGATTATCCGTTGACCCTGACATAGAAGAAATGCTAATAGATGAAGCACACCTAACCATAAGCAAATTTGACGATCACATCATAAAAGCGGCTTTCCATGTTGGTCTATCTGCTTATCTTGACCCATTGAATCTTGCTTTAAAATGTGAAAGTGGCAGCGGAAAAACCTACTCAACAAATGAAACAATGGCTTTCCTACCTCAAGAAGACATTCAATACATAGCCAGTCAATCACCCAAAGTTATCAGCCATGAATGCGGAGTAAGAAAAAGCGAATCCGGCGAAAACATAGATGAATTGGAAGAACCTGAAAAACCTGTCAAGAAAAACTTTGCTGATGATGTAACATTTGAAAATGCCTTAATAAATTGGAAAAAAGAGAGAAAAAGCTACAGTGACACTTTAAAACACTCTTATTACGAAGTTGACGTTAGAAACAAAGTTATCGTCTTTCAAGAATCAATCAATCTTGAAACCTTCAAAATGTTCAAAACCACCATGAGCAAAGACAAAGAATACGCGGACCACAAATACGTTGACGACCACGGAAATGTACACGTAACAAAAATAGTTGGGGCTCCCGCTCTAATCTTTAACTCCTTAGATAACGACTATTTTGAGGAGCAAGCAACAAGAGAGTTTACGGCGTCACCGCTTACAACACAGCCAAAAATCGAAGATTCAATGAGAATAAGCAACCTGAAAAAATGTTACCCATGGATTTACAAACAACACGAACTACACAGAAAAATCATTCAAGAGTACATCCGAAAAATCAAGTTCTACATAACCAAAGGTAAAATCAAGGTAGCAACCCCCTTCGACGGAATATATGAGGCATTCACAAAAACCGCAATCCGAGACATGAGAGACTTCAACAAGTTCCTTGAGTTGATGCCATCCTATTCCGCCTTTAAACTCTTTCAAAGACCAATCATAATCATAAACGAACAAAGATACTTAATACCAACGATCCAAGACGCTTTAGATGCAAAAATAGACTACGATAACATTATTTTAACCACAAAAACGAGTACCGAGTCAAGAATCTTGGAGTTTTACTACAATGTACTAGCTAACTGTGTCAACGGTGCGGAAGCTGAGGATTTAACCGACATCTACAACAAAGACCGTAAACAAAAAGTTGCAACAGTAACAGTAAGAGGTTGGTTGGTGCGACTTGAAAAAATCGGTTGGGCTGACATACGCGAAGGAACCCACAAAAACGACAAAGGATACATTGATAGAAGATACAACAATTACATACCTTTAAAACCTAAAAAAAACGCATCAACGCTTGATTTTGATTCGACTGTACATTTAGAGGAGATTCTTGAAAAGAGCTTCAATAAATGGTTAGAAAATACACTATCTGAAATCGACACCCAAGAGATAATAATTCTTAACATCGACGGGACCGCTAAAAGAATATCCTTAGAAGATATGTGTGCTCTTATAACGAAAAAAAACACAGTAGGTATATCTAATATAGATAGCGTACTTTCTAAGGATATATCTAACTCTATTAACGAAAACAAGGCTAAAAATACAATCATTCAAGAAACGATTGTGGATGCGCATATTTCTAATGAAACACCTACACCGCCAATAGCTAACACCGCTGAAGGTGAAAGCGAAGTAAAATACATCCATAAAGACAAAACAGTATTGAAAGCTAGGCGTATCAAACCTAGAGCTGGAGTTTTATGTATTGCTGAAGGTTGTGGAGGTCCATGTACCAAAGAAGCGGAGTGGTATCTTGATGGAAATATCTTATGTCCTGAACACTTCTTAGTGAGTAAAAAAACCTGCCAAGAAAACGATTGCGACGTCCAGGAGACTTCTTAAAATTGACTACGCTTGACAAATTTTTGCCGAAAGAGGTTGTGGTTGAGAAGCCAACCGGAATAAAAGAAGCTCCTACCGCTAAAGAGCTAGTTCCTTCTGGAATAATCAATAAATTTTTGTTAGAGGATACAAGCCAAGAACACTTCTGTAATTCTAAAGATACGCCTTGTTTTTGGCGAAATGGAAAAGGAAATTGTACGGATAAACGGTATTGCAGTTTCAAAGGCGCGAGGGTGAAAACTTGAGTGCTAAAGCGATTTTAGACAGCTATTCACCTAACGCTTTGAAAGAGAAACTTAGCAGCCTTGATGCGTTGCTGAAGGCCGTTGATGAACGTACAAAACAACCGATAGTTATAGAATCTTTCTCAAGCAGGGCCTCCCTCCAGGGCAAGCATTTTTGCCTTGATTGTGGTCGCCGGCTTAAGACCCACGGGGCTATCCGCTGCGCGAGCTGTAATATGAAAATTGTAGGCCGTAACCACTTGGAAACCCGCAAAATGAAAGGAGGCCCTTAAATTTGGAGCCTCAAACCGCTATTAAATGTCCAGAATGCGGTAGCTCTCGCGTGTTCAAGGACGGTTTAAGAAAAGCACCTTCAAACGCTTTATCAAATCAACCGATCCAGCGTTATCGATGTGCTGATTATGGCCACCGTTGGAGCGAGCACATAGTCTTAAATGTCAAGGACGCTGATAAGCAAAGTAGCCGAATAAGCGCAACTCCGGAGAAGGCGAAAAATTTGGCTCCCACGACAAAATTAAAGATTGTCGCGGAGAAGGAAAGACATTCACCAACAGAAAACGAGTTAAAAGCAGCACCGCAAATAGAGAAGCTAATTACCCAACTAGTTAATGATGGCAGAAAACCTTCCACTATCGCTAACTATCGAAAATCATTTAAGTTGTTGTTGAGAGCTGGAGCAGACCTTTTTGATCCTGAAAGTTGCAAGGCAGTTTTAGCTAAAGCAGAAATTAAAGACAGCACAAAAGCGTTGATTACCTACAATCTTGCAGCATGGTTCGATTTTAACTGTATCATTTGGCGAGCGCCAACATACTCTAATGACGGCGAACCCATATATGTTCCGACAGAGGCAGAACTGGATCAACTTATTGCTGGATTAGGGAAAAAGACCGCTGTTTACTGTGCTATGCTGAAGGATACAGGTGCTAGACCTGGAGAGATTAGCCGTTTAAGATGGCAAGATATAGACTTTGGGCAACGCAACGTAAGACTTAGGGCGGAAAAGAATAGTAATAACCGAGTTTTGCCGTTATCAGCTAAAACCATTGATATGCTGTGTCAACTGCCGAGAAACAAGGAGCATATTTTTTCTAACGCTGACGACATGCGATCATGCTACTCTATACAAAGGCGAAACTTGTCCAAGAAAATCGCAAACCCTAACATAGCATTGATATGCTTTAAGACTTTTCGGCATTGGAAAGGAACGACAGAGCAACACAAGACAAAAGACCCCTGGCATGTCAAGGAGATTTTAGGACATAAGAAGATTAGCAGCACAGAAAAATACATTCACTTGGAGCAAATGATGTATCTGGAAAACAGCGACCAGTTCACCGTTAAAGTTGCAGACACATTGGACGCAGCCATTAAACTTATGGAAGTCGGTTTCGAGTTTCATGCTACAGTAGAAGGTCATCAACTTTTCAGGAAGCGCAAATAATGACGACAAAAAACAATGGTTTGCGTCAAATAGCATTGGTTAGAACTGAAGCCTGCGTTGACGACAGCAGCAAACACGGAAAAAATTAAAATCAACCCTCCAGCCTAATAGTTCTTAAGATAATAAAATGAAAGTAAAAATTGAAACCGCTTCTATTCGACTGCTGGATAAATTCTGCGAAATCGAGAACCAATGCTTCGATCAAGAGGCCTTCACGAAACGGCAATTAGCCTACCTGCTTACCGACTACAATTCAATAGGACTGATAGCCAAAACAGACAGCGACATTGCAGGATTCATAATTTCAGAGGTTGAAATCGAAAACGACAAACCGTTCGGCCACATAATAACAATAAATGTTGCCTTGCCTTACCGGCGAAAAGGAATAGGCACCCAAATGCTAAAAGAAATTGAGAAGATTCTTAAGGAAAAAGGCGTAAACGAATGCCATCTGGAAGTCCGAGAAGACAATTCCGCCGCATTGAAGCTATACCAAAAAAGCGGCTACCAAAAAATCGCTAAGTTAGAAAAATACTACGGCAACAAGCATGGGTTGTTTCTGAAAAAGAACCTTTAATAACGCCGCATAGCCGCAACTAAGCATTTACCAGTTTTTGAGATATGGTTAAATATGTTGATGCGGTGAAAGAGGGCGGTGAGTGGGTGGGAGATTCTCGAGGAAGAAAATCAAACGAGCAAACACTCGTCCGAACCATCGTTACTTTGATACGCAACAGCACCTGGCGATGCGGCAAACTTGAAAAATCCATCGTGCAACACCTTCACAAACGCCACCAAAACTTCGGCAAAAATGATGTCTCAGTCAAAGAGATAATGCTTAGCCTCAACATCACCGGCGAAAAAAAAGACGAATGCTTGGATGCTCTCCGAAGACTTGAAAAGAGAAACATCGTGAAAATAACTCCTCTTCAATAACCACTTTTATTTTTTTGTTCAATATAGTTTTCTGCGTCAAGGCCTCGTTTTGTTTAATTTCTTGTCGCAACGTTCTTGCTTGACTTTTTGCAGCGTTTATTTCATTGCGTTGTCGGAGGGTGGCTAGCGCTGATGCTAATACTCAAGAGCAATGTTCGCCTACGAATTGTATATTATTTGAGAAGCTTGCTCTCGTCTGGTGGCTGTCTGATTAGGCCATGTTTCATCAGCAACTCGGTTGATTGTCTAGCGTTTTGGATTATAGCTGTGGCTCGATCAAACAGTTCTTGTCTTGAAGGTTTAACTCTCGCGACGCCGTCATCGATTGATTTCAGCGCGCATGCAACGGCTTCCCGTGGAAAAACCTCCCACTCGCTCATTTTAGGCAAAATATCGGTCTCGCTTATTCCCCGCTCTTCAGCATAGCTTGCAAGTTCCTTTGCTGCTGCAATGCACATACTATCCGTCACGGTTCTGGCTTTCACGTCCAACACACCTCTAAAAATGGCTGGGAACCCTAAGCTGTTGTTCACTTGGTTAGGAAAGTCACTCCTACCTGTAGCAACGATTTGTGCCCCCGCTTCCTCGGCGTCCCAAGGCCAAATTTCAGGAATCGGATTCGCGCAAGCAAAGATTATTGCGTTCCGAGCCATTGTTTTAACCCACTCCTTCCTGATTGAATCTGGTCCTGGTTTTGAAGCTGCAACCACTGCATCAACGTCTTTGAATGCTTCCTCTATGCCGCCGGCTCTTCCTTCCGCGTTTGTTCTCTGTGTCACGTCATATTTCCACGGGTCTTCTTCTTTTCTGATGTCTTTTCTCGTCTTGTCTATGACCCCTTTGCTGTCGGCAAGTATTATGTTACCTGGCTTAACCCCCCACTGCATAAGCACGTAGGCCGTGCGGATGTTTGCTGCTCCTGAACCTATCAGCGTGATCAAGCTCTCCTGCGGTTTTTTGCCTACAATCTTGAAAGCATTAATTAACCCTGCCAAAATCACCGTGGCGGTACCCTGCTGGTCGTCATGCCAGACAGGAATATTAAGCTGCTCGCACGCGCTTTCAAGAATGTGGAAGCACTTGGGTTTTTCAATGTCCTCAAGATTGATACCGCCGAAAGACGGTTCTAAAGCCTTACAAATCTTTACTATTTCGTTGGGTTCCTTGGTTCTTAAACAAATTGGAAACGCGTCAACACCACCCAAGTACTTGAATAATAGCGCTTTTCCCTCCATCACAGGCAAGGCAGCTTCAGGACCAATATCACCGAACCCTAAAACCCGGGTTCCATCAGAAACCACCGCCACAGAATTCCATCTGTTGGTTAATTCAAAGGATTTGTCGGGGTCAGCTTGAATCTCCCTGCATGGCGCAGCCACACCCGGAGTGTACCAGATTGCGAAATCGTCAACGCTTCTAATAGCACATTTTGGAATGACCTGCATTTTCCCTTCATAGAACCTGTGCATCGGCGAAGCTAACTGCGCTGGCTTCATAGCTTTGGCTAGCAACTCGTCCACGGTTGGTTTGCCCTTGCCTTTTGAACTCAAAATGTGTTTCTCCTTCTCAACCGCTAAGTACGATTGGATGGTTTTAAGCGTTTCCGCAGTTGGAGAAATACGCTAATTTGTTAGCAACCTTAATCTACCTTTGGCGCTAACACCTAAAAAAGGTAAGGACCATTGACTGACGAAGCTAAATGTGCAAAACCAGAATGCGACAAGTTTACAGCTATTAACGAATTGGCGCGTCGCAGAGGATTTTTCTGGCCGTCGTTTGAAATCTACGGTGGAAGCGGTGGCTTTGTAACTTACGGTTCCTTAGGCGCACGGTTGAAACAAAATATTGAAGCAAAGCTTAGAGAGCTTTTCGTTAGAAAAATTGGCATTTACGAAATGGAATCGTCCGTTATTGCACCAGCCAAAGTCTTTGAAGCATCAGGTCACGTGGACCATTTCAAAGAGCCAATGGTTGAGTGCCAGAACTGTCATACTCGTTTCCGAGCTGACCATTTACTTGAAGGAAAAGGCATTAGCTCGGCTGAAGCCGAGAAAATGACTTTAGAAGAAATCAAAGAAGAGATTGAGCGTCATGGCGTAGTTTGTCCTGACTGCGGCGGCAAATTTGGCGAACCCCAACGTTACTTGACCATGTTTGAAACCACAATTGGTCCCTACTCGGGTGCGGTTGGTTATGGGAGACCTGAAGCTGCACAGAACATCTTCGTTGAGTTCAACCGCCTTTACACGGGTGCACGGGAAAGGCTTCCTTTCGGAGTTATCCAGATCGGTCACGCTTTACGCAACGAGATTTCACCCAGACAGGGCTTGATTAGACTTAGAGAATTCACTATTTCAGACTTGGAGTTCTTCTTTGATCCTGAAGAGCCATGCTGCCATCTGGTTCCTGAAATAGAAAAAGAAGTGCTCCCGATTCTGCTTTGCGAAACTCGGCTCAAAGAATGCGAAGATACAACGGACCTAACTGTTAAGGAGGCGCTTGACCGCAAAATAATCCGCTGCGAATGGCAAGCATTCTTTATGGCGATGGCGAAAAAGCTATTGGTGGAGCTCGGTGTTCCAGCGGAGAAGCAACGGTTCATCGAAAAACTGACCTGGGAAAAAGCGCATTACTCAAGCCAAAGCTTCGACCAAGAAGTGCTGGTTGACCGTTGGGGCTGGGTAGAAGTCTCCGGGCACGCTTACCGCACGGACTACGATTTGAAGTGTCATATGCAAGCAAGCGGCGTAGACATGACCGTTTACAAAGAATACAAGAACCCCGTCGAAAAGGAAATGCTAACTGTTAAACCCGTAATGTCAAAGCTGGGGCCTGTATACAAGGGTGAGGCAGCAAAAGTTGCAGCGCTACTCACAAAAGCTCCCGCTCAGGAAGTTGCTGACGCCATGAAACAGCAAGGCTTTTACGTAGTTGAAAATTACGAAATCAAAGCTGACCAAGTCGAAATCAGCCTGCAAAAAACAATTGTCCGCGGCACACGGTTCGTACCGCACGTGGTGGAGCCCAGTTTTGGGTCGGATAGGCTCTTTTACGTTGCGTTAGAGTACGCTTACGGCGTAAAAGAAGACAGGGTTGTCTTGGGGTTTCCCAGAGCTATTGCGCCCATTCAGGTTGGCGTTTACCCGTTGATGAGCAAGGATGGCTTAGACACGAAAGCGGTTCAAGTGCAGAGGTTGCTGGCGAACGAGGGCTTCATGACGGAGTTAGACGAGGCAGGCTCCATCGGCAGACGCTATGCAAGGGCTGACGAGGCAGGCGTACAGTTAGGAGTAACTGTCGATTACGACACGTTGAACGATGAAACAGTAACTGTGAGGGATAGGGACAGCTGGCTGCAGGTGCGCCCAGCAATCAAGGACTTGCCGGGGCTTCTTCAGTGCTATTTCCAGGGGAAAATAAACTTTAAGGATTTAGGTAAAGCAATCGAAAGTTAATCAGCTAGCTTTTTTAATGAAAGTAATTTACTTACATGTAAATTCGGCTTGATTGTTCGCGGGGCGAAACATTGGTACTTCCTTCAGAAACAGAAGAACGTGTAAAGAGACGGGCGCTGAATGCTTGCCAAGATAACTTACGCAAGGTTGTTGATGTCTCAAGAAAAATTCCACAGCTTGTTGAGTGTTTTGCAAGCGGCGACAGGGAAAACGTGCGTAAACTCTTCACTGAAATTAGAACCGGCGAAGAAGAAGTTGTTAAAGCCAGACGCATGGTTTCTCAAGAATTATCTGAGATAGGCGCCATCCTGATTGCCCGCGAAGACTTTTTAAGGTTCACAAATTTATCGAGTGAAATAGCCGACTTTAGCGAAGGCATTGCATACTATCTTGTTGAAATCATGGAGCATAACTGGAATATTTCGTCAGATGTAAAAAAGGATCTGCTTAAGCTTTCATCAGCAGTCTTAGACAGCGTGCTTAAGCTAAGGGAAACAATGATGGTTCTAAATTATGGGTCACAGAAAACTCTTGAAAAAGCTAAAGACGTTGAAATCGCTGAACGCATAGTTGACGATCAATATAGAGCATTAACCATAAAAGTGCTCAACGGCAAACTCGACGTTCCCGTGCTGCTGCTTCTAAGAGACATCCTTCAACTCTTGGAAAACTCCGCTGACAAAGCTGAAGATGCAGCTGACGCGGCAAGGATGATTTCATTCATCATGTAGAAGAGCCGAATCCGATGCCCAAAACGAAAATTGAACTCATCGAAAACTTCTTAGTTGCATGGGACTCAAAAGAAGGTGCCCAACTCTACAAAACGGGCTACTTTGGCAAACCGCTGGGCATCGCCAAGCCGAAAATTCCAGAGTTCGACGCTCCGCTGATTTTGGACTTGATGGAAGGGTTGTATCTTTTGGAAAACAAGAAAATAGCGATTTACGCGGGACCTACCCGGAGCAGCGTTAGCCTCAAGAAGCTAAGGCAAAAAGTCAAGCAGCTGTACGATGAGTTTGAGGAGAAATACGCCGTTTACCGTGACCTTCGAAGCAGCGGCTTAATTGTTACGCCAGGAATCAAGTTTGGCTGCGACTTCGCCGTTTATAAGTATGGTCCAGGAGTTGAGCACGCGCCTTACATGGTTTCTGTGAAGAAGGGGGAGTCAGACATTTCAGCAACAGAAATCGTCAAGGCAGGGCGATTAGCAACAACCGTGAGAAAACGTTTCATCATTGCAGTTCCCGATTTGGCTGCGGACAAAGTTCAGTATCTGATTTTCAAGTGGTTCAAAGCTTAAGCTAAGTCTTACTTCCAAATTCACTTAACCTAATCATTAAACACCTTGATATAGCAGAGGTAGGGCCAGAGTGTTAGTTTGCTATTATGGTCTGGTTCTGGAATTCTCCTCGAATTGTCTGATGCGGGTAAACCTTTGATCCCGCAAGCACGCAGCCTTCTTCCAGCCGGACGTCGTCGGCGATAACTGAGACAGCCGCTACTTTGGTTTGGCAACGCTGGCTCGAATTAACAACAACGTGTCTTCCGATGATGCTGTCATGTACCTCAGCATGTTCGCCAATGATAACCCTATCCATCACGGAAGAGTTAACTACCAACGCATTCTTGCCTATCCGCGTAAAGTTGTCGACGCATGAATCCACGATTCTTGCGCCGTCATCTATCTCGCAGTGCCTCCCAATCAAAACAGCTCCTTCAATGCTGATTTTCTTCTGCTTGATTTTCTGGATAATTTCTTGCCTTCGTTTCTCCGAGTCGCCGCTTTCGCCCTGTACCCAAATTCGGTTTTCATCTTCTAGGCGCCCGCCGAAATCGCTTAATGCTGGGAATCCACCGTATAGCATTTTCTTCATGGCTTCCAGGTAGCTTTTAGGTGTGCCCACGTCGAACCAATTGCCCCGTAGAGTGTAGCCGTAAACTGGGCGGCCAGTCTGGATAACATACGGGATAAAGTCGTAGCCGAAGTCCAAGCGGTTTTTTTCTTTGACGATTTGCTGGACTCCTTTTTCGCGGAATATCTTTTTCACCTCAGGCGACAGCACGTACAATCCTGTGTTCGCTAGGTTGCTGGGTGCGTCTTTAGGCGAAGGTTTCTCGACGAAACGTTGTATACGCCCAGTTTTGTCGATGTCAGCTATGCCTAAGCCTTCAACGTTGTCAACTTCACGCAGCACAATGGTTAAGGCTGAACATTTCTCCTTGTGGAAGTCGATTAAGCTTTTCACGTTGATATCGAAGATGTTGTCGCCTTGCACCGCAAAAACGGGGTTATTAAGCTCATAATAATCCATGTTTATCCTAGCTGAATCCGCGCTTCCCAAGTCGTCAACGTTAGGCTGGTACTTTATGTGGATCCGCGGCTTGATGTTGTAGCGTGCGCTGAACCCGTATCCCGACTCAAAGTAGTCGGATAGGTCGCGGTAGTTAGTGTAGCCTTTCACGCCGAAGATAAAGTTGCGAATCCCTTGGTTTGCCAGCGACAGAAGCGAAAACTCAACCAGGGGCCTGTTAAGCAAACGCAGGCAGGCTTTGCTTGTTTCAGCCGTCAAAGGCAAGAGCCTTGTTGCTTTTCCGCCTACTGGAATGATTACACGGATTCTTTCAGGTGCATAATTGTCCCCGACTAAAGGTGCGTAATTTTCGCTCAAGCAGTTCACCCCAACCTGATTTATGCTAAGATAGGGAGATGTATATCATTTTAATGTTTCCCACGCACATTTTCTTATAACAACAATGGTAAGCGCCTTCAAGATGCAAGCCGTAGAGCTAAAAATTGCAATTTTGCCTTATTGTGGCGATGTAATTTAATAATTCGGTGAAAAAAGCCTCATTTTGTTTCCACATATATACGTGCATGTTAGCAACAATTAAAAGCACATTCGCGCCATGAACACTCAAGAGGATGTTAACATGTCTGAAAATTTCGCTAAGAAATGGGAACAGAAAAGAGAAGAAGAATCACTCAGCACAACCATAAGAAACACCATAACGCCTCCGCCGCCGCTGAAACCTGCACTGGACCTCGCCGTTAGAAAACTCGACATGCAGATAGCTAAGCTTGACCAGGCAAACGATCGCTTCACACAAAAAGACAAAGCCCTATTCTCCAAACTTGTCGACGCCTACACCCACCACGACACACCCCACGCCAACATTTACGCGACGGAGCTGGCTGAAATACGTAAAATGGGAAAAATCATCATGAATGCAAGGCTTGCACTCGACCAGATTTCGCTACGCATAAAGACCGTTTCGGAGTTAGGCGACGTCGTCGCGACGCTTGGGCCATGCATCGGCGTACTTCGCAGTGTCAGCACGGGACTTGGCGGTGTCTTACCTGAAGCAGAAGGCGAACTCGGCAGCATCGGCGACTTGCTAAGCGGCTTAATGTTTGAAGCAGGAACAAGCACCGGAATGTCACTAAATTTCGACAACGTAAACGAGGATGCAGCAAAAATCCTATCTGAAGCAGCAACCGTCGCAGAGCAAAGAGTCAGCCAAAACTTCCCAGATCTGCCCCCGGGAATGCCAACAGGCTCAGCGAGCAAAACCCAAACTTAAAGACGCAACCAAAATGCTTCTTCCCCACCTATCTTTTTCTTTTTTTGTTTTAGTCAAATAGTTTATTTGCCACAAGAGTGGGAAATCCGGCAAATTTGTTCTTTGTGTTTTGGGTTGCTTTTTTGTGGAAAAGCTTGGATTGGCTTTGGGTTGCGTCTCCTATCGTCTGCTAAAGTCTCCTATCGTCCGCCATCGTCTGGCAAAGTCTCATAAAGTCTCCCATAGTCCGCCATCGTCTGGCAAAGTCTCCTAAAGTCCTAACGTCAACAAAATTTAATAGCCGGCCACTACCGTCAATTAGCGCAGCTAAAGTTAGAAGTTAAAAGATTAAAAACAGGGTGAAACAACATGCCCATAACTGAAAAAATTACATTTAAAAGCGTGCTTCAAAAAGGCAACAGAATCCAAGTTCCAAATTTAATTCGCTGGCAATTCAAAGTGGAAACAAATCATCTTTCAACAAAACAAAAACTCCGGAGTCTAAGACAATGGCTCCCAATATTGCGACTAATACTTCTACAAACTCAATTTCATCTACACGCAAAGAATACATTATGGTTAAACCGTTACTGAGTAAAATAATCAAACCAATAATTACTAGAATGTAGCCAATTTCTTTTGCGCCCACGTTTCAACGCCATCTGGAGAGGATAATTAATCTACACTCAAAAAAATGATTTAAGGCTTTTTGCTAACGTTCTAAGGTGAGCTTGTTCGCTAAGGGTTGAAGTGGATTTAACCTTTATCAAAGTCTTATCGATGGTTCACAATGCAATTAATTCGAAATGAATGAAGAAATCGAAAGATGGAAGTGCTCTTTCAAAAATTTGAGAATGGGCATCGTCAAAGTAACCGCATCCTTTCCACAGTTCAATCATCTTGCTTATGCTCTGTGGTAATTTTCTTATCGAATTCAAAATAAACTTGCGATTATCAAAACATTTCTTGATCTGCTTGACTATTGTGCACTCTTACCTTCATCGCTTTGTTCCTTTTTTGATTTAATGTAAGCAGAAATTGTAAATGCAATTGCAATCGTGACGCCTAAGGCTAACAATAATTCTTGGCCATATTCTGGAACTGTAGGTGTCGGGGAGAGAGTCGGATTGGTTGCGGTCGATGTTGGAGTTGGAGAAAGAGTCGGGTTTGTGTGGGTAGATGTTGGAGTTGGAAATTGCCCTAATGTCGGTATTGGCGAAGTCTCTAAATTGCTGTATACATTTAAACTGTAGTAATCCGATGAAACCCCCTTTTGAAAACCCGCTATATTTGTAACATCAAACGAAGGAGAATTAGGACTCGGGCCACTTGTTTCATCATCTTGCCATAGAATTACAGCTTTAATGTATGGGTACTGATTTGGAAGCACATTGGTTAGGAAATTATTCCACCAAGAATCCATATCATTGCCGTTATATCCTATCTCTGCTAACATCATTGGTTTATCTGGAATTGCCGTATGAATATTGGTTACTTCTGGTTCCATCCCCTGCCCTTGGCTAGGATAAACGTCCGTTGCAACCCAGTCCACGTAATTATTACCGGGATAGACAGACTGTAAAGTTGCCACTGAGTCTCCTACATCTGCTGGACACCACACCCAGCTTATGTTATCTGCTCCTGCGGCTCTAACTTTGTTCACAACATATTGCCACGCTTGAACGAACTGAGCTGCCCCACTGTTATAGCCGCTCCAGGGATTATAATGAGTCGTCCATGAACCAGTAAACTCCCAGAAAAGACGTACAAAAAATGGATGCCCCCAAGCGGCAGTAGCTTGCCCCCATGCAGTTAAATAAGCATCTTCTTGTCCGTTAAGAATGTCCTGAAGAGTGGGAGTTGGATAATATGATTCGTCACTTTGTGGTGACAAAGGAGCCCAGCTTACCATGGGAATCATGCCGTTGTTTCTGCATTGGTTCATTACTGTTGTATTAAACTCTGAGCAGTCTAAAATTCCCCTTGCAATATCACTTCTGTCCGGTTCATTCCATGCTTGAATCCAGTTCCAAATGGACATGTTTTTGCCAACTGCTGCCTCGAACGACGCTACTTTAGGAAAATATCCCATACGAGTTGTTCCAACGAAAGCTCCCCAGTATATTTGATTTGTCTCCGCTTTTACAGTTAGGAGCTGAGGGGTAACACAACCCAAAACGACCAAAACTACGCAAGCAACAACCAAAATCTTCCTAAGCGTCATACCAAATCAATAGCCACGCAACTTTTCTTCGGCACAAGCAATAGTCCTAGGCACTAATAATTCTACCGCATACCTCAAGCCACTATGCCAATTTAAGCGCTGGACCTAGCCCGATAAAGTATTCAAGTTTCGGGAAAAAGCAGGACGCGATACGTCTTAAAAAAAGGTTAGGATTTTTTGTTTATCTCGTGGCGTATCCACCAGATAATCCCTATTGCAGTAGGAATTGCAGCGATTGCAACAGTCCAAACCAGTATTGTAATCATGGAACCTACGACATAGTTTAATGTCCAACTTGAAATGGCTACATTCCAGTTTCCGTCAACATAGACTTTGATTGCGAATGCGATGAAAAGCAACAACGAGAGTGTTCCTCCTGCTCCGTTTGACCGTGAACGTTTGCCGAAGAAATGATATTCCTTCTTTTCTTCAGCCGGCAGTCTCCTCCACCATTGCCAACCTACAACAGCGCCTATGATTGCTGGGACGCCGATTAAAAGTAGCTCCCAGAAGATACCATGCAGAATAAACATCACAACATTACTCATTGTCCACATGCTAAGAGTTGTTGGGACCAGACTTGTTGATTGAGCGTTTCCTGCGAACCAGACGAAAACATAGACCGCGCCAACAAACGCCAAAATAGCCGCTACTACAAATGCGGCAAATATTCTCCAGTGTTTTCTCATGAATTCCCCCCAATCGGAACCTTCTTCGACTCCAATTTCCTCAGTCATTAAATCCTTCTCCTTCTTGGCGTTTCCTATTGCGGATGGCTTTTGTTGTTTATTCCTTTAGTCGATACCATTGTTCCTTGGTCCCATTGTGTAGAAGGGGCGGTGTATGCATTTTGTTGTGGATTGTATGGTTGCTGTTGTTGAGGTTTCATGGAGAAAAAGGCCACTGTAGCAAATATCCAAGCAATGAATATCAGTATTAAGCCGACCAAGACTATTGTCAATAAGGCTCCCCACCAAAGCAAATTACCAGCAGTAGTAAATGATGCTTCTCCTGATTTCTGAGCAAGTGTATTGAAGGTTTTTCTTAGGTGCGACGTCGCAAGGATATAGAATACAAAAGCAACGACAAGCCCCACAATGAAAGCTACTAAGCCAACTCCAAAGGCTAATGTGGGTACAAAGCTTGCTTTAAATGTAAAACCTGTTGCCGACGCAACGCCAATTGTTATCGCTGCAATGGCTACAGCTGCTGCTACGATGGCGACTATGTAATATTTGACTCCTGTTAGTGAGTTTTGGTAGATTTCTTTGTCTTGATAGTAATTTGCTAGTTCCTTCATGCCCCTGAGAAACAGGATTACGCCGATTATACCTAATATCCAGCCAGCGTAAGGAACAAGGCTTAATAAAAGTAGTATTGAGCCTTCGCCAGCCAGAGTCTTGCTATATTCAAAGTTAACATTCATTTTTTTGCCTCCATTTTTTTGAAATATACTTTGTGCTTGAAGGTTATAGCCCTAACATTTAGTATAGCAACTCCAAAACAGCTCTAACAGTTAGAATAGTGGCTCTAAGACATAGATTCATAAGCAGACAAGCAATTATTGGTGAAATTATGGAGACAAACCAAAGCTGCACAGCACTCGCTACCCTTTGCTATTTTGTAAGTGGGAGTTGATGCAATGGCGAAGTCAAGGGGAATAAGCGCTGATATTCAGTCACCAAGAACTAAACTGCTTTACTTCATTTATTCTGCCCCAAGCAGCAAAATTAAAGCTGAACCAGGAGTAAAATCAAACATAAGCTCTGCACTGGGCTACAAGTCTGACGGCCATTTTCACTATGATTGGAATTACTTGATAAACGCAGGCATGATAGAGGAAAAACAGGGTCATTTTCTTGTGACTGAAACCGGTAAGAAGGAATTTGCCTTACAATCAACGGCAGCCATGAGTAACACCATAATGGTTGTTATGGGGATCGCAATGGTTTTTTTCACTATTGGACTTGACATAGGAATTTTACCAGAATATAGTGTAGCGTTTTTCGGGATAGCGCTAATTTCAATTGGAGCCTTGTTCTTGATTATAGGCCGAAGAAACAAGCCTGAGCTACCACCTCAAGCTAAAGCTTTATTGAAAGAATTAAATCGACACTAATTGTTCCGCTAGCTTACTCGCTTATCTCAACGAAATGAAGTTTTGAGACCCAACTTTCATTTAGGCCTCGATTGCGGTTAATAGCGGTTTCAACGTTTCTTTTTGAGCAGTTTGCGCATTATAGCGATGAAGGATCCGTCAGAACTGAGAAGATTTGGAAATTGTTCAAAGTGGAAAAACAACCACCGAACAATGATTATTGTTCTTCTAGGATTGAGTTGCGCTTTACATGCTACAGACTAATCAAAATGTAAGAAAACAACCAATTTCTAAATACTTTATTGTTAATTCCAACCAGATACTTCTGAACTAATCGTTTTTCATTGTTTTTTAAAAAAAAATAAAAAAAGGAAAGGGAAGGTTTTGTTAATTCTTTATTTATGGTCGTTTTCTGTTGACCATCAGCATGATTGCGGCGCCGATTATGACTATCACTATGACGATTGCTACTATTCCGTACATGAGTGTGTTATTTGATGCTAATCCGCTGAGCGGTGATGCTGTCGGTGCTGGCGTTGGTGCTACGGAACTGGCGTGGAAGGCTGCAGAAGCGGATGAGCCGTAGTATGATTCTGTGCCTGCAAAAGTGGCGTACACTGTGTAGTCACCCTTTATGTCGGGCGTCCATGTTAGGCTGTATTGGCCCATAGCGTTAGTTGTCGTAGTGCCGATTGACCGGTAATTGTTGTTGCTGTCTAAGACGTATAATGTAACTGGAACTCCTGTCATGTTGGTTGGCATTGGCTGCTGTTCGTAAACGGCTTCCATAAACGACGTCATGCTTGCGTCAGAAACGCACGGTAGTCCTGTGGGGAAGTTCGCTGCGACTGCAAGTTGCTGTGAGCCAGCTGAGATGTCCATTACTGTTCCACTTATCGTTATCGGTGTAGAGGTTGTTACCCCAACGCTAGGCGCGGAAACTGTGGTTGCGCTTGGTCCCATGCCGTATGCGTATATCTGGTTGTCGTATGCGTTGAGCACTGTCATGACACCATATGCCATGGCGGGTACGGTGCAAACGTCGAAAGCGTCTATATCCCATAAGAGCTTTCCAGTAGTGCAATTGATAGCCAGTTGCTGCGCTCCAAGGAATAGTGGCGGACTATATTCGTGTCCCTCATCGAGGAACAGAACGCCGTCGGCCACGCCGCCGTTGGCGAAGCCCCAGAGTGGCCACACACCGTAAGGACTGTTAGTGCCTGCGGAGCCTTGAATTGCTGTTGTGTTGGTGTACCAGTTGATTGTTCCCGTCAACATGTTGATGGACCATATGTCTCCGCCGAAACCGGCCAGATAAAGCGTGCCACCAGCGAGAACAGACATGTAGCCACCGATGCTATCGTAAGGATTAAAGGGTACAAGCGAAGTTGTCCAAAGTTGTTTCCCTGTGGCCAAACTGTAACCCGCGATAGTCCCGATTTGATGTTGGGGTATAAGCCAAACGCCGTCGCCAGCAGTGCCTCCGCCAGTATTACCGTCTTCGGTGAATGGTGCCATTGTTATGTTTTCTACCCACAGTTGCTGTCCTGTAGTTGAGCTGTAGCCTGAGAAAACTCCCCATCCAGCTTGGAAGTAAGATGCGCCTGTAACAGAGTAAGCTGCCTCAACAATTACGCCGCTATTAATGGTTTTTATTCCGCCAGGTGCCGTCGTGTATGCAGGTATTGCATTGCCGTTCAAGGTAGTTGCTATCGGCGTCCTCCACACTATTCCATCCGCAAAAGGAATTATGCCATCCATTGGAGGTCTCCACTCCCAACCTGCTGCAGTGGCAAACCAACCGCCTGCCATGATGCATTCTGTTGAGTTCCACTCGGTCAAGCTGGGTCCAGTCTGTGTATTTATCGTCGGCGCGGGTCCAACAAGATCGTTGATTGTGCCCATAACCGCTTGCGAGCCAGCAGTGTAGTTGTTGTAGTAACCTATCAAGTCTCCACTAGCATCGGTTGTAAGCGTCGGGGAAGTACCGTTGACAACGCTATCGATATAGGTTCCAGTTTCTGCGTCGAACAGGTTTAACGTAGTTCCGGTAATATGGAGTCCACCGGCAATTGGAGTGCCAAGCGGAGTTTCTTGGGTATTTACTTCCTGTTGAATCCATAGAGGGGTTCCGGTGGTCCATAGGTATGCGAGGCCTCCATACTGGTTAGGAGTCACGAAATCGAGTATTTCCCCACATTTTAGAGTCGTAACTACGCCAGATGTGGTTAGAGCATTGTATGATGGAGAACCGCCGCCGTAGTTGTCGGCATTGTCAGTCCATACTGTTTGTCCAGTGTATAAGTCCACGCAAACTAAGCCTGTTGGAGTGGTTGAACTTCCCGGGATTACATTGTAGTAGAGATAGCCATTAATGATGACTGGTTCATATTTTGGCTCGTATTGCGCTGTCGAGTAATAGTTGCCGTAGGTGGTTGTTCCACCGAAATCTCCGCCTAGTACGCCTCCGAACGCCTCAGGCTTTGTCCAAATGATGTGAGCAGTGATTGGCGCTGTCGTGTACGGGTTATAGTTGGAGCTGGCGTTATACTGAATTCCGAAGCCGGCTCCTCCTATGCTAAGATCTGCACCGGTAATAGCGTACCAGTTATTGACGTTCATTGCG